>Ga0194132_10010085_pt1 | contig 12709 bp, 10 predicted proteins | sample TA2KigOf80mmetaG_FD_148612 | JGI IMG/M metagenome (GOLD analysis project Ga0194132, IMG submission 148612) | Freshwater microbial communities from Lake Tanganyika, Tanzania - TA2015054 Kigoma Offshore 80m | ecosystem: Environmental > Aquatic > Freshwater > Lake | place: Tanzania: Lake... | reverse complement strand
CGTCGGCGACCAGCTCAGCGACGACGTCGCTCGGATCCTGGCCGAGCACCGCGAGGATCACGAGTCGGTCGCCCGCCACCTCGACCGCGGCGCGGCGGGTGGCGGCGTCGTCGGCGTCGGTCACGAACAGGTCGGCCCCGAACGCCCGCGCGAACCGGACCACATCATCGGCGCCGGCGTCGGGACCGAGGCGCACGGCCCCGTCGACCACGGGGGCGCCCCGGCGCAGCGCCGTGACCACGACGTGGCCGTCGGGGCCCGTCTCGTCGACCAGCACCCGCACGACGGCGGCGGCCACCGCCGGCAGGGGCGCGGCGACCACCACCGCGCCCCGCCCCTCGTGGAGGATCGCCCGCACGGAGACCGCGTCCGACGGGCCGATGCGCAGGTCCTCGAGCCGCCCCGGCTGCACGGCCTCACCGGTGCGGACGACCACGTGGGTCCCGCTCGCGGTCGTGGTCGCGATCACGTGGCAGGTGATCGAGCGCCCGTCGACCACGGTGTCGAACGCGCCCTCGTGCAACCCGTCGCCGGCGGGATCGAGCGCCGCCGCCTTCAGCAGACGATGGCAGACCATCGTCCCCGAGGTCTCGGGGAGCGACGGCCCGGGCACGAGCGACCCATCGACCCGGTAGCGGATCCGCAGCCCCGCCGACGAGTGGTCGAGGTGCACCGCGGTCGCGTCGCGGCGCACGGCCTCGGTCAGGAGCCAGACGAGGATCTGGAGGTCGGTGGCGTCGTCGATCGGGCGGGCCGCGTCCGCGGCCCCTGCCGGCTCGGGTGGGGCCACCGGCGGCACGCCCTCGGGGGCCGGCGCCGCCGGGTCGCCGGGACGAGGTCCGACGGCGGGCCACGACTCGGGGTGGGCATCCGGGGGCGCCGTCGTCACCGCTTCGGGCTCGGGTCCGGAAGCGGGGCGGCGCTCAGTCGGAGCGGGGGGGTCGACCGACGCTGCCCGATCGGTGAGGTCGACCTCGTCGTCGTAGCAGCGGTCGATCGCGTCGGCGAGCTCGTCGGCCGCCACGAGGACGAGGCGGACGGGGAAGCCGGTGCTGCGCTCCACGGCGACCCGCAGCTCGCGCACCGGCGGGTCGGACACGGCCACCACCAGCGCGTCGGCATCGAGCCGCAGCGGCAGCGCGTGGAGGCGTCGCGCGGCATCGGGGGCCAGCCGGGCGAGTGCGCCGGAGGTCGGCGGGTCGATCCGGAGGTCGACCACCGGGACGTGGAACTGGTGGGCGATGGCCTGGACGAGGGTCCGGTCGTCGAGGGCGCCCCGGCGGACCAGGAGCCGGCCGAGGCGCCACTCGGAGCCCGCGGCCTGCTCCGCCAGCGCGGCCTGGACCTCTTCGGAGCTCACCAGGCCCTGGCGGATCAGCATCTCCCCGAGTCGCGACGGGAGGCCTATCCGCAGCGGCGGCGGGGGCACGGTGCTGTCGTCGGGGTGCATGTGGCCGGCGGTCTCCCTGCCCGAGGTGCGAACCCTGATGTGGTCGGCCGCCCCGGGGCCCTCCTGAAGGGGAGATCACCGCCGGGACCTCCGACCCTGGATCGCGCGTCCCGCGACGGGCAGACTGCCCCCAGGCTCCCAGACCCGCGACCGAGGAGAGGGATCGGATGGCCAACGGCGCCACTCCCGAGCGGCCCCGGATCCTCGTGCTCGGCCGACCGGGATCCGGGAAGGGCACCCAGTGCGCACGCATCGCGGCGCGTTTCGGCATCCCCCACATCTCGACCGGCGACCTGTTCCGCGCGACGGTGGCCCGCGACACGCCCCTCGGCCGGGTGGTCCGCGCCTACATGGACGCCGGCGACCTCGTCCCCGACGACCTCGTCCTCGACGTCGTCGCCGACCGCCTCGGCCCCGACGGCGCAGCTCTGGGCTTCGTGCTCGACGGGTTCCCCCGGTCGATCCCCCAGGCCGAGCAGCTCGCCGACCTCCTCGACCCGTTCGCCCTCGATCTCGCCCTCGACCTCGTGGTGCCCGCCGACGTGGCCCGGCTCCGCCTCACCACCCGCCTCGTCTGCGGCGACTGCGGTCGGTCGGTCGGCGGCGGGGCGATCGGCGCGTGCGGCGACTGCGGCGGATCCGTGGAGGCGCGGGCCGACGACGACGCGTCGACCGTGGCCCGCCGTCTCGCGGTGTACGACCGGACCACCGCCCCGCTCTCTGATTGGCTCGACCGGCGCGAGCTGCTGATCCGCATCGACGGGATCGGTCGGCCCGCCGAGGTCGCCGCCCGGATCGACGCGGCCTGTGACGTGCTCCTCGTGTCGGGCTCCGAGGACCTGGCGAGCTGACCGCCTGGGTCGGCGCAGCCGGCCCCGACGAGCCCCACCGCGTGGTTGGGACGGGGCAGGCGCGACCGCCTGCCCTACCATCGTTCGGGACCGGGGAGTGGCGCAGTGGGAGCGCACTCCTGGCATTGGGAGGGGGCAGGCGCGACCGCCTGCCCTACCATCGGCTCTACCGGGGAGTGGCGCAGTGGGAGCGCACCCCTGGCGTTGGGAGGGGGCAGGCGCGACCGCCTGCCCTACCATCGCTCGGTACCGGGGAGTGGCGCAGTGGGAGCGCACCCCTGGCGTTGGGAGGGGGCAGGCGCGACCGCCTGCCCTACCATCGGCTCTACCGGGGAGTGGCGCAGTGGTAGCGCACCTGCTTTGGGGGCAGGCGGTCGGGGGTTCAAATCCCCCCTCCCCGACGGCGTAGGGTTCCCGCCCTGCCACGCGGGTGTAGCTCAATGGCAGAGCCCCAGCCTTCCAAGCTGGCCATGCCGGTTCGATCCCGGTCACCCGCTCTCGGTTTGGACGTCTTTCCGACGCCAAGGCGTCGGAAAGCGTCCAAACCGCGCTGCGGGTCGCGCGCCCTACCGCTTGATGCCGGCGGCGGCGGCCGAGATGTTGCGGAACGCCTCGCGGTCGCGCTCGTCGGCGAGGCGGCCCTGCAGCCACGTGGTCTCCACGGGCCCGACCTCCTCGCGCAGCGCCGCCACGGTGCACTGCTCCTTCGGGCGCACCGAGAACGGGGCGAACTGGTAGCTCCGGATCGCGTTCTCGTGCGTGATCTTGTTGACCGTCACGTCGTCGATCCCCGCGAACAGCGTCTCCAGGTGCTCGGGCGAGTCGGGCCACGACGAGTCGGAGTGCGGGTAGTCGTTCTCCCAGCACACGTTGTCGACGTTGAAGTGGTCGAGCAGCTCGACGCCGATCGCGTCGTCGATGAAGCAGCACATGATCCGCTCGCGGAACAGCTCGGTGGGTGAGAGGCCCTGCGGGCGCTCGGCCTGGATCCAGCCGTTGTGCCGATCGAAGACGTGCTCGGCGCGCTGGAGGAAGTACGGGATCCACCCGATGTCGCCCTCGGTGAGCGAGAACCGCAGGTCGGGGAACCGGTGCCAGAAGTCGGCCCAGAGCAGATCGCCCAGCGTGTAGATCGACATGGTCGACGACAGCGCCATCGGCACTGCGGGTGGCGCGTCGGCCGTGGTGGACGCGCCCTTCGACGACGAGCCGACGTGGCAGGCCAGGACCGTGCCGTGCTCGACGCACGCGGCGAACACCGGGTCCCACTCGCCCGAGTGGATCGACGGCGCGCCGATCGCGGCCGGGTTCTCCGAGAAGGTGACCGCGTGGCAGCCCTTGTCGGCGAGGCGCCGGATCTCCTTTGCCGCCTCCTCGATGTCGAAGTACGGGAGGATGCCGCAGGGGATGAACCGCTCGGGGTAGGCGCCGCACCACTCGTCGACGTGCCAGTCGTTGTAGGCCTTGACCATCACGAGGTTGACCTCGGGGTCGGGGCCCGAGTTGAGGACCTGGCCGGTGAAGCCCGGCCAGTTGGGGAAGTTGAGTCCCGCGAGCTGACCGCCCGCCGACATGTCGCGCACCCGCTCGTGCACGTCGTAGCAGCCGGGGCGCATGTCGTCGTACGACAGCGGGTCGACGTTGAAGTATTCGCGCGGCTTGCCGGCGACGGCGTTGAGCCCGAGGTTGCGCCCCTTCACGTCGCCGTACCACCACTGCTGCGACCCGCTCTCGGCCGTGACCACGCGAGGCGTGTGCTCGCGGTACTTCTCGGGCACGTGACCCTCGAACATGTCGGCCGGCTCGCAGATGTGGTCGTCGACCGAGATGAGGATCATGTCGTCGGCACGCATGGCTCGGTGCGTCTCCTCGTGCGTCACGTCTCGGGTTCGGACGCTTTGTGGTGCCCTGGCACCACCAACGGTCCGAACACGGGAAGGGAGGTCAGGGGGTGAAGGGGAGGTCGAAGAGGCGGATGGCGTTGCCGCGGACGATCTGGCGGATCTGGTCCTCGGGCAGGTGGCCGAGCATCTTCTGCGCGACCTCCCGGGTGTGGGGGAAGGTGCCGTCCTGGTGGGGGTAGTCGGTCTCGAACAGGATGTTCTCCACGCCCACCCGGTCGAGCAGGGCGATGCCGGCGGTGTCCTTGAAGAAGCACGAGTGCACCTGGCGGCGGTAGTACGTGGACGGCGGCTCGGGCACGTGGTCCTGCCCGTGGGCCCAGCCCCGGTGGGTCTCCCACACGTCGTCGCACCGCTCCACCACGTAGGGGATCCAGCCGATCTGCGCCTCGGCGTAGAGCAGCTTCAGGTTGGGAAAGCGCACCAGCACGCCCGAGAACAGCCAGTCGATGAGCGACACCGCGGAGTTGGAGAAGATCGACACTGCGTGCACGGCCTCGGGGGCGTCGGTGCTGGTGCGCATCGTCTTCGTGCCCGACCCGATGTGCATGCACACGACCGTGCCGGTCTCGTCGCAGGCCCGGAAGAACGGGTCCCAGCCGCCCGAGTGGATGCTCGGCAGATCGAGCCAGGCCGGGCACTCGGTGAACGCGACGGCCTTCACGCCACGTGCCGCGTTGCGCCGGATCTCCGCCGCCGCGAGCTCGACGTCCCACAGGGGCACGATGCACAGCGGGATGAGGCGACCACCGCTCCCCGCGCACCACTCCTCCACCATGAAGTCGTTGTAGGCCTCGACGCAGAGCTTCGCGAGCTCCTTGTCCTTGCCGTTGAGGAAGATCTGGCCGGAGAAGCGCGGGTAGTTGGGGAAGCACAGCGATGCCTCCACGTGGTTGAGCGTCATGTCGTCGAGGCGGGCCTGGGGCTGGAAGCAGCCGGGGCGCATCTCGTCGTAGGTCACCCCGTCGATGGTGATCTCCTCGGCCGAGTAGCCCGCGGCGGCGATGAGCCGCTTGATCGAGTAGCGGTGGTCCTCGTAGAACCACCAGGCGACGGGCTTGCCCTCGGTGCCGGGGCGCTCGATGTAGCCGGCGCCGTCGAGGATCGGCGTGGAGTCGACCGGCGCGTAGACGATGCGCGGACCGATCTCGCGGTATCGCTCCGGGAGTCGGCTCGACCACACGTCGGCCGGCTCGACGAGATGGTCGTCGACACTAATGACCCAGGGGAAGTCGGGCGCCCCGTCGGCAGTGGGGGCGTCGGCGGTGGTGGTCACGGGGCGAAGGCTCCTTCGAGGAGGGCGTGGAGATCGGCGAGGGCGAGGCGCTCGCCGCCGACCTCCCCGACCGATGCGGGGTCGTTGGCCTGGTACGCCTGCACGATCCCCGAGAACACGGCGGCGAGGACGAACGGGTCGCCCGCACGGACGACGCCGGCGGCCTGGCCGCGGCGGATGACGTCGGCCTCCATCTCCACTGCCCGGTCGGCGTTGACGCCCAGGCGGTCGAGCGACGACGGCGACAGGCCGAAGCGACCGGGGCCGACCGAACGCAGCCAGAGCCGGCCGAACGAGGGGTGGCGACGGAAGAACCCGATCTGGGCGTCGGCCAGCGACCGCAGCGTGGCCCGCGGGTCGCTCGACCCGGCGACCACCCGCTCCATCTCGGCGAGGAACTCGGTGCCGCGCCGGGCGAGCGTCTGGGCGAGGAGGTCCTCCTTGCCGTCGACGATGCCGTAGACCGCGCCCACCGAGATCTCCGCCCGCTCGGCGATCTCCTTGATCGTGGCGTCCTGGAAGCCCCGGGCCCCGAACACGGCCTCGGCGGCGTCGAGCAGGTGCTCCCGGTGGAACTCGGCCCGCGCCCGGCGGCGCTGCTCCCGGAGTCCGATGGCGGTCATCACGGGAGCGTACCGCATCTCTTGAACCGGCGTTCACAATGGTGAACAATGGTTCCGCATCGGCCGGCCGCCCCGCCCGCCGCGGCCACCCCACCCGCCCCGCCTGCCCCATCTCCGGGAGGACCCATGCACGTCGACGACCTCATCCTCATTAGCGTGGACGACCACCTCGTCGAGCCCCCCGACCTCTTCGACGCCCACCTCCCCGCGAAGTACAAGGACCAGGCGCCCCACGTGGTCCACACCGACGCCGGCGACGACGTATGGGTGTTCGGCGAGACCGTCATCCCCAACGTCGGGCTGAACGCGGTGGCCGGGCGCCCGAAGGACGAGTACGGCGTCGACCCCACCTCGTGGGACGAGATGCGCCCCGGCTGCTACGACGTGCACGAGCGCGTGAAGGACATGAACGCGTCCGGAGTGCTCGCCTCGATGAACTTCCCGAGCTTCCCCGGGTTTTCCGGCCGGCTGTTCTCCGCCCACCCCGACAAGGACCTCGCGCGGGCGCTGATCCAGGCCTACAACGACTTCATCATCGACGAGTGGTGCGGGCAGTACCCCGACCGCTTCATCCCGATGGCGATGGTGCCGCTGTGGGACGCCCACGAAGCCGCGACCGAGGTGCACCGCGTCGCCGCGAAGGGCTGTCACTCGCTGTCGTTCACCGAGAACCCGGTGCCGCTCGGCTTCCCGAGCTACCACGACGAGTTCTGGGACCCGCTGTGGCAGGCGGTCTGCGACACCAACACGGTCGTGTCGGTGCACCTCGGATCGTCGGGCCAGCTGGTGGTGACCGCACCCGACGCGCCGGTCGACGTGATGATCACGCTGCAGCCGATGAACATCTCCACCGCGGCGGCCGACATCCTCTGGTCGCGCGCGATCAAGCAGTACCCCGACATCAAGTTCGCGCTCACCGAGGGCGGCACGGGGTGGATCCCCTACTTCCTCGAGCGGGTGGACCGCACCTACGACATGCACCGCGCGTGGACCGGTCAGGACTTCGGCGACAAGCTGCCGTCGGAGGTGTTCCGCGAGCACTTCCTCACGTGCTTCATCGACGACCCGTTCGGGGTCGAGGTGCGCCACCACGTGGGCATCGACAACATCTGCTGGGAGCTCGACTACCCGCACTCCGATTCCACCTGGCCCTCCCCGGGCGAGGGGCTGCTGGCGGTCTGCGACGGTGTGTCCGACGACGAGCTGAACAAGATGACCTACGAGAACGCGATGCGCTGGTACTCGTTCGACCCGTTCGCCCACCGTCCGAAGGAGCGCTGCACCGTCGCCGCGCTGCGGGCGGAGTCGCCCGGCCACGACGTGTCGGAGCGCTCGGTCGACACCCGCCACGCCCACGGCGGCGGCACCGACCTCGCCCAGCTCGCCGCCAACGCCACGGCCTAGTCTCCCCACTTCGGATTCCAGCTCAAGGGGGAAGTCCATGGCCGCTCCTCGCGTCCTCATCGTCGGCGCGTCGTCGGGCGTCGGGAGGGCCATCGCCCACCACTTCGTGAGGACGGGCGCGCAGGTCGCACTGTCGGCCCGGCGGGCCGAGAACCTGAACGATGCAATCGCCGAGGCCGGAGGTGGTACGGCCGTACCCGGGGACGTGCGGGCCATCGGCGGCGCCCAGCAGGTGGTGCAGGGCACCCTCGAGGCGCTCGGTGGCATCGACGTGATCATCTACGCGACCGGCGTCTCGCCGCTCCAGCGCCTGCGCGACGCGACCCGCGAGCAGTGGACCGCGGTACTCGAGACCAATCTCGTCGGCCTCCACGAGGTGGTGAAGGCCGCGCTGCCCCACCTGGCGACCGGGGCCACGGTCGGCGTGCTGTCGTCCGACTCCGTGGGCACGCCCCGCCCCGGACTCGTGCCCTACGCCGCGAGCAAGGCCGCGCTCGAGGAGCTCATGCGCGGGTGGCGCAGCGAGCACCCGGAGATCCGGTTCTCCACGATCGTGATCGGCCCCACCTTCCCCACCGAGTTCGGCTCGGCGTTCGACCCCGAGCTCATGGGCGAGCTGTGGGGCGAGTGGGAGCGCATGGGCATCGCCGACGCGTCGATCATGGACGGCAACGAGCTCGCCCAGGTGATCGTCACCACCGTCCAGTCGCTCGTCGAGTTCCCGACCATCGGGATGGAGGAGATCGTGCTGCGACCCACCAAGGCGCCGGCATCGGAGTTCGACCGCGAGGCGCTGTTCACCGAGCAGCTCGCCGAGCAGGGCGGCGACCCGGTCACCTGAGCAGGAGCGGCAGTGGTGCGCGAGCTCGTCTACAACCCGTACCTCTGGGAGACGCAGCACAACCCGTATCCGATCTACGCGCGCCTGCGCGACGAGGCGCCCGTGTACCACAACCCCGATCTCGGCTTCTACGCGCTCTCCCGCTACGCCGACGTCCTCGCCGCCCACAAGGACCCGGTCACCTTCGTCAGCTCGCACGGCGTCACGCTGGAAGGGGGCGAGTCGGGCCAGGACCTGCTCATCACCAAGGACCCGCCGCTGCACGACTGGCACCGCAAGGTGGTGAGCCGGGTGTTCACGCCCCGCCGGGTCAACGGGCTCGAGCCGTTCATGCGCGAGACCTGCGCCCGCCTGCTCGACCCGTTCGTCGGCGAGCCGGGGTTCGACGCCGTCGAGCAGTTCTCGATCCAGCTCCCCCTCGCGGTGATCGGCGAGCTGCTCGGCATCCCCGAGTCGCTCCGCCAGGAGATCCACCACCTCGCCGACCGGCTGTTCACCCGCGACGACACCGGCGGCATCCCCGCGGACGCGGCCGCCGCCCAGATCGAGATGGGCATGCTGCTCTACGGCATCGTCACCGATCGGCGTGCCCACCTCGGCGACGACGTCATCAGCCTGCTCATCACGTCCGACGTGACCGACGACGACGGGCGCACGTGGAAGCTCACCGACGAGGAGCTCACCACCCGGGTGCTCGAGCTCGCGTTCGCGGGCCACGAGACCGTCGCCCGGCTGGTGGCCAACGGGGTCGTCGCCCTGGCCTGGTACCCCGCGCAGCGGGCCGAGCTGGTCGCCGACCGCTCACGGCTGCCCGACGCCGTGGAGGAGATGCTGCGCTGGGACGCGCCGTCGCACTACCAGGGTCGCTGGACGTCGACCGACGTCACCCTGCACGACACCATCATCCCCGCCGACACGCGGGTGATCCTCGTGACCGGCGCAGCCAACCACGACGAGCGCGTGTACGACGAGCCCGCACACTTCGACCTCCACCGGCGGATCGACACCACGGTGTCGTTCGGGTACGGCGTGCACTTCTGCCTCGGCGCGTCGCTCGCCCGGCTCGAGACCCGCATCGCGTTCGACGAGCTCCTGGACCGCTTCCCCGAGTACGGGATCGACGAGTCGGGCATCGAGCGGATGCGTTCGAGCAACGTGCGCGGGCTGTCGAAGCTGCCGATCACCGTCGCCTGATACCGCGAGCGAGTCCGGTCTTCCAGCCCGATCGCGACCGGCCTGCACTGCCCGACCTGCCGTGGGCTCCGGAGCCGGCGTCACGGGTCGGACCGGTCCGTCGAGTCTCACGAAGCGGCGGTACGGTTGCGGACATGGACCTGGGGGCAGATCAAGCGCCGGCCCTCCCCGAGGCGACGGAAGGGACGCGCCCCGGAGGTCTGCGCGTCGCGGGCGCCGCCGCGCTCCTCGGTCTCCTCCTGGTCGTCGGGCTGCTCGCCGCTGCGCCGGGCATGGGGAACGGCTGGTTCTGGGACGACCTGCACATGGTCCGCGAGTACTCGGCGGCGGAGCTGGCGGGAACCTGGCACGGCGCCTACGACCCGGACAGGATCGAGACGGCGGGGCTGCGACCGCTCCAGACCCTCTCCGACCACGTCAAGGCGGTGCTCTTCGGTGAGACGGCCTGGCCAAGTCGGGTCCTCGCGGTGGTCTGCTACGCACTGGGGTTCTGGTTGTTCGCGCTGGCGTTCCGCCGCATCGGGGTCCCACTGCTCGTATCGGTCGCGGCGGGTCTGCTGACGATCACGGCGAAGTACGCCGCCTACACCGTCACCTGGGTGTCGGACAGCTACCACGCGCAGCAGTTCCTCGCCATCGCGGTGATGTTCTTCGCCGCGATCGAGGCCGGCCGGGTCAGGGGACGTCGCCGGAGCCTGCTCCTCGCCGCGGCGGTCGCCGCGTTCGCGGTCGCGCTCCTGTTGAAGGAATCCGTCGTCGAATTCGTCCCTGCGCTCATCGTCGCCCCTCTGGTGATCGACGCGTTCGCGACGCGGTCGCGCAACGAGCTCCGGGCGCTCGGACGGCGCTGCCTCGCCGACCGGGGACTGTGGGTGTACGCGGGCTCGCTCGTCGCGCTCTCGATCGGCGATGTGATCGCCCGCCGCTTGTTCGTCCCGAGCGCGTACACGCGCCCGGGACTTGATGCACCGCGGGCGGTCTTCCGCCAGCTCCGGCAGGTGACGCACTTCGCCGGCGTCGATCGCCCCGTGTTCTGGGTCGGCGTCGCGGTGGTCGTGATCGCCGGGGTGGTCATCGTGCGTCGGACTCGTCAGGGCGTGGACGAGGCCAGGACGCAACTGCTCGCGATGGTCGCATTGCTCGCATTGCTCGCTTCGAGCCTGGTGACGGCGACGTTCTACGCACGCAGCGACCTGACCACGATGCCGCAGTTCTTCTACGCGTGCGTCCTGGTCTTCGCGGTGTGGTCGCTCGCAACGGCGATCCCAGCCGCGCCGGGGCCGCGGCGCTCCTCGCCGTCGCAGCGCTGTGCGGCGTCTGGTCGATGGTGGTGTCGGCCCGGGCCAGCGCCGACATCCAGCGGGCGATGGGGCCCTGGTCGGTGCACACGCTCGCGCTCGACTACGACATGATCCACAGCACGTTCGCCGGGAACGCCACCATTCCCCCTGACCGGCTGCGCGCGGTCCGGGCAAAGCTCCGGGCCGTCGGGTTCGACGAACCCGGTCTGACCACCCAGGAGATGTTGGACGCGCTGACGTGCCACGCGCTCGCGAACGACGGCCGGAGTCCCGGTGGGCGCCGGGTCGTCGTCCCGAAGCGGTTCGTGTTCGACGAGGAACCGGGGATCGCGGGAAGACGCCCCGTCTGCCCGGCCCCCTGAGCCCCCCTCGGCGGACACGGGAGCCACGGAGGATCCGCGCCCGGCGTCTGACCTAGAGTCGGCCGGTGCTGGCGGACGCTGCGCTCGACCTCGAGGGCATCGATCTCACCCGCCACGAGCTCTACCGCCACGGGTTCCCGCACGAGCTGTTCTCCGCGCTGCGGGCGGAGGCGCCGGTGTGGCGTCACCCCGACACGCCGGGGACCGCACGGGTCGGCGGGTCGTTCTGGGTGGTGTCCCGTCACGCCGACGTCCAGGCGATCAGCCGTGACGCCCAGCGGTTCCGCTCGCTCGAGGGCCCGTCGGTCGTCGACACCGCGCCCGAGCGCGAGGGGCTGATGCTCGTCACGATGGATCCGCCCGACCACACGCGGCTGCGCCGCCTGGTGAGCGCCGGGTTCACGCCCCGCATGACGGCGCGGCTCGACGCCCAGGCGCGGCAATGGGCGGTCCAGGTCGTCGAGCACGCGCTGGCGCAGGGGTCGTGCGACTTCGTGCAGGAGGTCGCGTACCCGCTGCCCATGCACATGATCGCCGACATCGTCGGCATCCCGACGGCCGACCGGGTGTGGCTGTTCGAGCAGGTCAACGCGCTGCTGCTGTCGACCGATCCGGAGACCCGACGGCCGGTCACCGAGCGCGCCGCCATCGAGCGGGAGCTGTTCGGCTACGCGCACGCGCTGGGTGCGGAGAAGCGGCGCAACCCGGCCGACGACGTGTGGACGTTGCTCACGACCGCGGAGGTGGCCCAGGCCGACGGGTCGGCCACCCGGCTGTCGGAGCTCGAGCTCGACCTGTTCTTCATGGTCCTCACGATTGCCGGGAGCGAGACCACCCGCAGCGCGATCGCGTCGGGGCTCCTCGCGTTGCTCGAGCACCCCGACCAGATGGAGCAGATGCGCACCGACCCGTCGGTCATGTCGGGTGCGGTCGACGAGATCATCCGGTGGGCCTCGCCGGTCGCGTACTTCCGACGCACGGCCACCGAGGACGTCGTCATGCACGACGCCGAGATCGCGGCCGGCGACCGGGTGACGGTCTGGTACCCGTCGGCCAACCGCGACGCCGCGGCGTTCGACCGCCCGTTCGCGTTCGACATCGCCCGCTCCCCCAACCCCCACGTGGGGTTCGGCGGCGGCGGGCTGCACTACTGCCTCGGCGCCAACCTCGCGAAGCGCGAGATCCGGGTGATGTTCGAGGAGCTGCTCGCCCGCGTTGGCACCGTCGAGGTCACCGGCGACCCCGAGTACGCCGTCCAGGGCATCTCCAACCCCATCACCCTCACCCTCAAGCGCCTTCCAGTCCGCCTCTCCCGTTCATGATGCGCTTCTCACCGTCGATACCCGCACGGGATCGACGGTGAGAAACGCATCGCCGGGTCCGGGATCGACGGTGAGAAGCGCATCGGGGGTTGGGGGCGGGCGGTGATCCGGGGCAACGCACGCACCTGCTCGTGGCGCTCCCGGCGTCAGTACCCTGGCGTCAGGCGCCCGTAGCTCAGCTGGA
>Ga0194132_10010083_pt1 | contig 12711 bp, 10 predicted proteins | sample TA2KigOf80mmetaG_FD_148612 | JGI IMG/M metagenome (GOLD analysis project Ga0194132, IMG submission 148612) | Freshwater microbial communities from Lake Tanganyika, Tanzania - TA2015054 Kigoma Offshore 80m | ecosystem: Environmental > Aquatic > Freshwater > Lake | place: Tanzania: Lake... | reverse complement strand
ATTTTCTTTATTTTTTTTTAAATTTAAATACAAATTTAATATTATTTATTTTATTGCTCTTAATATTATTTTTTTTGTCACTAATTGATAAAAAAAAAATTCTAAAAGATTTTTTTAAAATCTATTTAAAAGTTTTTCCGATAATAGTAATATTTTTATTATTTATTTTAATAAATGGCGAGCAATTTTATATTTTTAGAGGTAATTATTGGGATGGCGCAAATTATATTTCTCAAGCATTGCTTATAAAAGAATATAACTATAGCGAAATTTTAGATATTAAATTAAATAGTCAAAATTTTGATTTTACGTCCTCATATTTGTATTTAGGAAAAAATACTATTTATGCAAGACCTCTCGTCGGTCTGTTATTAGCTTTTTTTTTGAAATTAAATTTTATTGATTATTTTTACCTAAATAATCTATTTAAGATATATTTGATGTCTCTAGTATTTTTATCATTTTATTGTTTAACCTCAAAAATTATATCGAAAAATGCAATTTTTATTTCCTTCTGTTTTATTTTTAGTTTTTGGTCTTTATATGTTTTTGAACAAGAAGCCTTATCTCATTTAGCAACTGTTTCTTTGTTTAACTCAATTATTTTTTTACTTTTATCATCTAATATAAAACTTTTATTTAATAATAAATTAAATTTAATTTTATTTTTAATATTTAACGTATCTTTTTTTTTAATTTATCCTGAATTTTTTGTAATTTATATATTTTTTTTATTATTTTTCATTGCTTTAAAGTATAAAATTAATTTATTTCTTTTCAATAACTATAAAAGTATTTTAATTTTAATATTTTTCTTTTTAATTTTAACTTTACCAACGTTTACCCTTAATTACTCATTTTTATTCAACCAATTAGTATTTCCGTTTAATAAGCCTGATTTTTGGGGCTATTATGGTGCATTTATTTCTGGTAGAGACAATAGTTTTCTTACTTCAGATAATATTTTATTTATGAAATCTGTAATTAATAGTGACTTTAATTATCAAGAATTATTTAAAGCTGTCTACGGTATTTTTTATAAAATCAATTTTTATTTTTTACCATTAAACGTTATTCCTTCATTATTTGGCTTGTATTATTTAACCTCATCTACAATTTTAAGTAAATTTGATTTGATAAAATTATTATTTTTAATTTTATTAAATATATATTTAATCAAAATTTTTTTAGGAAATTTAAGATCTATTCTATATAAAAATTCTAATTTGATATTATTATTTAAATCTTTTTTTATTACTTCTTTTATACTAATATTATTATTTCTTTTAATTAAAAGTTTTTGGGTAATAATAAAATTATATTTATATTTTTCTCCTATTTTATTTTTATTTATGATAATTTCAATTAAAAAAAGATTTAAAATTAATTTAATTTTCTGTATTTTAATTATAATATTCCCTCTATATAAATTTAGTGAATTTAATTATGGAATAGGCAGATACGATACATTTCCGTCAATTATTAAACCTGAATATAAAACTACAATTAATTGGTCAATAAGACCATCGATTTTTAATGATTGTAAAAAAATTAAAATAGTTAGTAGTGATGAAATAATTTTAAGATATTTATCTATAAAGCTAAATTATTTGAAATATAAATTTAATGATGGTTTGTATGAAAAACAATTTAATAATAAATATTTAACAAATAAAACCTGTTTTTTAAAACTTGATAAATCAAATTTTATTATAAATGATTAAAAAAAAAATTGATATTTCTGTAGTTGTGCCGGTTTATAATGAGGAGAAGAATATTATTCCATTTTTAGATAGAATTTTACCTGTATTAAAAAAAATTTCTCAAAATTATGAAATTATATTTGTATTGGATCCAAGCACCGACCAAACTAGCGAGATAATTTTCAGATCTTTGCGCGCTAATGATAAAATAAAAGTAATTATTTTATCTAGAAGATTTGGGCAACCAGCAGCAACAATGGCTGGTATTAAAAATTCCTCTGGTGAGGTTTGTGTGATTATAGATGTTGATCTTCAAGACCCACCAGAACTAATTGATGAAATGTATAATAAATATTTACAGGGCTATCAGGTTGTTTTGGGTAGAAGAAGATCGAGAAAAGGAGAAACTTTTGTTAAAAAAATTATTACTCGCTTTGGTTATATGATAATAAATTATGCAACTGAAATAAAAATACCAACTAATACTGGTGATTTTAGACTTATTTCAAAAAATGTTGTGAAATATCTTAAAGAATTAAATGAACCTCATAATTTTTTAAGAGGCTTAGTATCATACATAGGATTTAAATACACTTTTGTTGAGTATAATAGAGCTGAAAGGTATTTAGAAAAAAGTAAATATAATAAATTCTTTGGTTCATTAAAAATTGGATTAAATGGTCTTATTAGTTTTAGTTCAAAACCGTTATATGTAATGACTGTGGTTGGTTTTATCTTCTCAATAATAGGTTTTTTTTTAGGAGCTTGGTATATTATTCAAAAATTAATAGGAATTAATCTTACACCAGGACTTTCTACAACTGTTTTATTAATAACTTTTTTTTCAGGAATTCAACTTCTGAGTTTAGGTTTAATAGGAGAGTATGTGGGTAGAATTTATGATCAAACAAAAAATAGACCCCCATACATTATTGATGAAAAAATAAATTTCGATGAATAGTGACGCTAAAAAACTTATCGTAACCGAAAGTGCTGGTTTTGTAGGAGGTAATTTAGTTAAATTTTTTTTTATATAAGATGACTTACTTAGCTTAAAGAAAAATGAGATTTTTGTATACTGAGGATTTTCGTAGTGGATTTAAAACCTAATGGAGAAATTTAGTTATTTAAAGCAATACAAAATTATGGATTTAGATTATTGCCATTTTACTAGAATTGAAAAATTGTCAAAATTATTAAAAGTGCTTTTTTTCAAAACAATTTAGATGATGAAAATATTAAAGGCAAAGAATGGGATAAAGTTCAAAAACAATAAATCAATACCTCAAATAAAATCTTGAGAAAATATTGAAACCTTGAATTTTTCTTTATCATAAGAATATATGTAATATTAAAATATTAAAAAAATGTTAACAAATAAAATATTTATTTCTATAATTATCCCAACTTATAAAAGACAAAAAATGTTATTAAGAATTTTAGAGAGATTTAAAAAAAATTTTTTAAATTTTAAGAATTTTGAAGTTATTATTTGTGATAGCTCTAATTTTAATGATACAAAAACAAAAATAGAGGTTTTTAAAACTTATAATAACTTATTTAAAATAACTTATTTAAATATTAATAAAAACCTTCATACTCTTAAAAGAAACTTAGGTATAAAATCTGCTTCTGGAAATTATGTTATTCTTTTAGATGATGACTGTTTGCCAGATTATAATTTTGTTAAGGATTATTATTTAATTCTAAAAAATAATTATATTTTTAAATCTGTATTTTGTGGTTCTGTTACTTATCCTAAGATTTTGTTAAAAAATAATTTTATAAAATATAGAAATTCAAGACATTTTGTAGTTGATAATTATAATGTCTTAGAAAAATCTCTTGGGCCTGAACATATAGTCACGATGAACATGGGATTTAAAAAAAATAGCTATTTTTTAAGAACTTGTTTGTTTAATGAGGAGTTTAATAATTATGGTTTTGAAGATTTTGAGTTTGGTTTTAGACTAAAAAAAAATAATTATAGAATTTGTAAAAGTAAACCACTTGTTGTTCATAATGATTTTAGAGATTTTAGCATATATTTAAAAAAAATTTACTACTTGGGATTTCATAGTATGAAATATCTTATAAAATTAAATCCAATAGCTGCAAAATATAATAATTTTCATAAATTGGAGTATAATTTTTTTACTCAAATTTTTTTAAATTTTAATACTTTTAAACATTTTTTAATAATTATTAAACAAATATCAATTTTTTTGGAAAAGCATATTTTTTATTTTCCAATTATATATAAAGCAGCAATTGCGGCTTCGTATTTAGAAGGTTGTTTTGATAAGAAGCATGGTTTATACAAGGAAAATAAGAATGAGTGGTACAAGTAGTTCCTTATGTAATATACAAATAAAATATTTATAAAAAAATATTTAAGTTTTCGGTGTATCAAATTCATTTTGAAAATCATTTATTGAATATATTGTTAATAAGAAATAAATATAAAAGTAAAATTAAAAAAAAATTTGATTACTTAATAGTATTAGCTTGGAATTTTTATAATGAAATAAAAAAAATCAAGCTTTAATTAATGTTCCATTTGAAATAACATACTGTTTATCACAGCAATCTAATAATTTTTTTTGATGTGAAGAAATAATTATGGTAATTTTACCCTTTAAATTATTAATTGTTTTAATTATTTCATTCTCGGCATCATCATCTAGGGCGTTAGTGGCTTCATCTAAAATTAGTATTTCAGGTTTCTTATACAAAGCCCTTGCAATACCAATTCTTTGTTGTTGTCCACCAGAAAGTTTTGAACCCATTTCACCAACGATAGTATGTTTTCCATTTGGAAGTTTAGCAATAAAGTCATCTAAATAAGATTTTTTAATACATTCATCAAATAGATTATCGTTAAAAAATTTTTGATCTTGTCCAAAAATTACATTGTTGATAATGCTTTCGTCGCTTAGATATGTTTTTTGAGAAATATAACCAATTTTTTTCTGGTAACTTTTCCTTAAAAAATTAATTGATATTCCATCAATAAAAATTTCACCAGATGAAGGATGTAATAAACCACAAATTAAATTTAATAGTGTTGTTTTGCCAGAACCACTTACACCCCTGATTCCAATTGTACTATATTTTTTTATTTCAATATTAATATTTTTAAGTTGATATTGTTTTGATAGTATATAATTAAAGTTTACATCTTTTAAAAAAATAGAATCTTTAAATTCAAATTTAATATCTTGAAATTTTTCATCTTTTATCTGAAGCTCAGATTTGGAAGTATTTAATTCTGATGATATTAAATCAACAGAAGAATAATTAAATCTGATATTATTTATTGCAACTAAAATTCTATTTGTTGAGGGTAACAACCTAAACATAGCCAACATAAATATCCCAACCATAGAAAGAACTTCTTGTTTTGACATATTGAAAAAATAATAAAGTATATACAAGATAACAAAAACAATTACCGAGACTATTAGCTCTGCCAATGGCTTTGGTATATCATTAACAAAAGATAAAAAAAACTGAGCGTAGGAAGAAATTTTAGTATTTTTTAAAAAACGTAAACTAAAATATTCCTCTAAACTATCTAATTTAATATTCTGAATTACATAAAAACTTTTTTGAAGATCTTCAACTTTTTTTGCATCACTAATACTTTTGTTGTGCCCAAGAACTAAAAAAGTTTTTTTATAATATTTAAAAAAAATGAAAAAGAATAAAAATATAATACTTGTAAAAACAATTGTCTCAAAAAAATAATTTATTAAAAGAAAAACCAGTATTGTAAGTATTAAAAAAGTTTCAGTAATTAAGAAAATAATTCCATCTAACAAATTATAAGTAAATTTATTTACTTCTAAAATTATTTTAGATACAAAATCAGAACTTTTTTTATTTATAAAAAATTCAAAATTCTGATTAAGATAATTGTCATAAAGGCGAAAAGATAGATCATCGTTTAAATTTTTAATCAATTTATTTCTTTTTAAGGATACATAGATATAAAAAAGATTTCTAAAAAAAAATATTACAAAAAAAATAATTAAGATATCTTGAAAATTAGTAAATTTAGATAATAGAGTCTTTGCAATTGCAGATTCTGTTTTGAAGGAAACTTGTGTACTTAAAAAAAAACTTATGATAATTTGTAAAAAAGAAAAAATTAATATTTCAATTATACATAAAACGATTGATAAAAAAGTTATTAAAAGAAGCGAATATCTAAGTTTAGAGTTAATTAAATTTAAAATTTTTGACATATATTGATTGCATATCTTTACATATTGATCACATATCTATATTAAATTTCAATTAAAAAAAATTTATTACATAAAGTTTAAATTACTTTTATGAAGAATTAAATAATATAAAAAAAATGAAAAAAATTTTTTGCATAGGACTAGGCAAATTGGGATTGATTTTTTCTCATATATTAGCAAATAATGGAAATAAAGTTTTTGGTTTTGATAATAATTTAAAGATAGAAGATAATATTAAAAAAAATACTAAAAACGACGAACCTAAGCTTAATTTTTTAATTAAGAAAAACAAAAAAAGGTTTACTTTTACTAATAAAATTAAAGAGGCTATAGAGCAAACAAATTGTACTTTTATAATTGTTCCAACACCTTCAAAAAAAAATAATGAATTTGATAATAAATATATAATTAATACCTTAGATAATATTTGCTCTTATTTAAAGAATAAAAAAAAATACCTCATCAACATAACTTCAACTGTTAATCCAGGTTCTTGTGATTATTTTATAAAGTACATTGAAAACAAATTTAAATTAAGACACGGAAAACAATTCATCTTAACTTACAATCCTCACTTAATAGCTTTAGGATCAATTTATAAAAATGTAATTAATCCTGATTTGGTTATAGCAGGCTCAAATCTGTCTGAAGGCCATAAAATTCTAGAAAGAATTTATAAAAATATTTATAAAAAAAAAATAGACAAATTAAAATTTCTATCTCTAAAAGAAGCAGAAATTGCAAAAATTGCTATTAATTCTTATGTAACTATGAAAATTTCATTTACAAATACTATAAGCCAGATCGCTGATGTAGAAAATAATATTAACGTCTCAAATATATTAAATGCAATTGGAGCTGATAAAAGGATAGGCAATAAATATCTAGAGTTAGGAGCTCTTTTTTCTGGACCTTGTTTTCCAAGAGATAATCTAAATTTTACTCATTATCTAAAAAAAAATAAATTAAAATCATACATTCCTGAGTCGATAGATAATACCAATAATGCTCAAATCAAAAGATATGTAAGTTTTTTTTCTAAATATAAAAAATATCTTAATAAAAAAATCACAATAGGAATTTGTGGATTAAATTATAAAGAAAATACTAATTTAGCTGAAAAGTCTCCTGGCGAACAATTATTTAAATACTATAAAAAAAAATATCCAATTATTATTTATGATGATATTAAAACTATAACTAATTACAGATTTGCTTATACAGATAATATAAAAAAATTTTTTAACAAAGCCAATTTTATATTTATCTGTTATAAAAACAAAAAATTTAAAAAAATTGAAAAACTAAAACCAAATAATAAAAAAATTATAATAGATTTGTGGAACTATATTAATTTAAAAAAAAACAATATTATTTTAAAAAAAATCGGAATTAGCAATTAATTTTAAAGAGTGTCAATTACTCTTTTTGCAAATTTAATTTCGTTATCTAAATTTGGTTTAGACAAAAGCAACGGTTGGTTGGTAAATTTTTTTAGATAATCAATATCTTTTAACATCTCAATAATATCTTTAAAACCTACTGCAATATAATTATTTAAATTCACAAAAGATTTTTCATTAAAATCATACCTTATGTTTTCATCGGACCATGTTATTGGTAAACAACCTCCTAAAAATGACTCTGGAACTTTTTCCTCGTAATAACCTGGATAGATCGAGTTATGCGGACATAGATTAAATGCATATTTCCTTAAAATATCAATTTTTAAAAAACCACTTAAATTATGGTTTTTGACTTTTTTGTTAAAAAAAGATCCATATCCATCGACTACAAAATGTTTTGAAAACTCTCTAAAAATTTCACCTCTTGGTTCATTCATATGAGATGAAAATATACACATATTCTTACGTCCCAAGAAAGTATCTCCAAGCGGATTAAGTAATTTTTTTAAATTATAAAATTCCCCAAATCTTTTAATCATAAAAGTATCATTTGATCTTTTTATGCCCTCGTGACTCCAATCAATGTTTTCTTTCCAGATTGGAAATCGTAAATGTCTTATATTGTTAAATTCAAAGTCGCTTGTTATGGAAAAATCACATTTAATTAAATGAGATCTCACATTTTCATGACAGTAAAAAATTGTAATTGGTTTTTGTTTTCTCCATAAGAGTCCTTTTTGAATGTCATCAAAATATTCTTTTATCTTAAAAAATCTTAATGATCTTTGTAAAATTTTTTTATATCTGTTTGAAAGAGTTTCTAAATTATAAGGTCCTAGTATTAATAAATCACACTTTGACGGGATAGTAAAAACAATTTTTTTTTTAGAAATAATTTTTAGCAAATTGAAAAACACAGTATTCACTATAGTCTCGTAACCAGCTGTCCACAAATAGGAGATTTTGATTTCTTTCATAAATATAAATTTATAGATAGATTCTATATAATATATAACATATGAATTTTCAAAACATCACCGCTATTATACTAGCCGGAGGTAGAGGCTCAAGAATAAACAAGATTACAATCAAAAAACCAAAAGCATTAATTAAGTTTAATAAAAAAAATTTATTAACTTTAATTATCAATAATCTATCAAAATACAATTTTAAGGAAATAATAATACTGGCTGGTTATAAAGGATCACAAATAAAAAAAAAATATCACAATAAGTATTTTAATTTAACAAAAGTTATCTGCTTTATTGAAAAAAAAAGATTAGGAACATGGGGGGCGGTACACAATTATAAAAAAAATATCAAAAATAACTTCATTTTAATTAACGGAGATACCATATTTAATGCGGATTTAAGAAAATTTTCAAAATTTAATCTACAAAAAGAAAAAATAGTAATGTTCTTAACTAATAATCATAAGTATAAGGAAAATGAAAAACTAAATAAAATAAATATTAATAAAAAAAATTATATAATTTACTCTAAAACATCTAAATATATCAACTCAGGTACATATTATATAAGTAAAAAAATATTTAAATATTCAAGTAAAGAATTTAAATCTATAGAAAATGAATTAATTCCATTTTTAATAAAAAAGAATAAAATTAAAGGGGTAATTGAAAATAAGACTCTTATTGATGTAGGAACAAATAAAAATTTAAAATTTGCAAATAAAAATATAAAAAAAATTTTAAAAAAACCTGCTGTTTTTTTTGATCGAGATGGTGTTATAAATTATAATTATGGTTATGTTCACAAAGTTAAAGATTTCAAATTTAGACCGGGAATTTTAAAATCATTAAAATATTTATCAAAAAATAAAATTTACATATTTATAGTTACTAATCAAGCAGGAATAGGAAAAAAAATTTTTAAAGAAAAAGATTTCTATAATCTTCATAAAAAAATTAAAGCTTTTTTTATTAAAAAAAATATATTTATTAATGATGTGATTTTTTCACCTTATCACCCAAAGGCAAAAATCAAAAAATATAAAAAAAATAGTTTATTTAGAAAACCAGGAAATCTCATGATAGAAAAAATTATTTCTAATTGGGAGATTGATAGAAAAAGGAGTTTTATGATAGGTGATTCCAAAACTGATTATATAGCAGCAAATAGGAGTAATTTATATTTTGAGTATCCTGATAAAAATTTATTTAATCAAATAACTAAAATATGCAAAAAATTTAATATTAATAATTATTAATAATTTTAGAATTTGAATAACTAAATATGTTGATTAGCTCTTTAATCCCATCATCCAGAGTAAATAAAGCTTTAAAACCTAATTTTTCAATTTTTTTATTGCTTACAAAATAATCTCTTTTATCAGGATCCTTTTGACTTTTATTAATTTTAATTACTAATTTTTTATAATTATCTTTAATTTTTTTTGCAAGTTCTAGCTTAGTAATATTTGCAGAAGATAGTCCTAAATTATAAATATTAGATTGCATCTTATTGAAGTTATTCATTGCAAACAAAAAAGCTCTCACAACGTCTATAACATGTATGTAATTTCTTCTAAAATAAGGCTCAAATAATTCAAGTTTATTTGTACGAATTGCATTTTCCACAAAATTATTAACTAACAAATCAGTTCTCATTCTGTAGGAATAGCCAAAAACAGTTGCAAGTCGAAAAGAGACAGAGTTTTTATGTTTTAACACCTCTTTTTCTGCATTAGATTTTGTCTTACCATATAATGATATGGGATTCAAAGGTGTTTCTTCAGTACAGAATTTATTCTTTTCACCAATACCGTATCCAGAATTTGATGTTGGAAAAATAATTTTTTGACTTTTTTTAATATTTTTTAGAATTAGTTTTATTGCACTTAAATTTGTATTAACTGCTTTTTTTTTATTTTTTTCGCATAATGGCGCTCCTACTATACCAGCTAATGGAAAAATAAAGTGTTTATTTCTAATAATTTTTTTTACAATTCTTTCTTTTGTTATATCTCCTTTAATAAAATTAAAATTTTTATTCGAAAATAAATGATTCAGCGAATTTGAAGTGTATGTTAAAATATCAATGGCGGTTACATTGTAGCCATTTTCAACTAATTTAGTGCAAAGCATAGAGCCAATATAACCGGCAGCTCCTGTGACAAGAATATTTTTTTTTATATTTTTTGTTTTTGTAGTTGTTCGCATGATGATAATAAATTTTTTACTGAATCTTTAAATTTAACTTTGGGTCTCCAGCCTGTATGTTTTGTAAATTTTTGAGAATCAGTGATTTGCAACGTAACATCTTTCGGTCTTAGAAGTTCTTTATTTAATCTAGTTTTAATTTTTAATTTAGCGATACTACATAAATTTTTTAAGAAAGTTCTTACAGAAATTATCTTGTCACCCCCAATATTATATATCTCTCCAATTCTGCCTTTAGTCGCTGCTAGCCAGTATGCATCCATTGCATCGTTTATATCTATAAAAGTTCTAATACTGTTTAGATTTCCGTGACTTAAAATTTTTTGCTTTTTATTTTTAATTTTTATTATCTGATTTGCAAAAGCTGTTTGAAAGAGATTTTTTCTTCTAGCATTTGTATAAGAAAACATTCTAGTAATAATAATATTTAACTTAAAACATTTATAATAAATCTGAGATATAAAATCTTGAAATGCTTTAGTTGCCGCATATGGACTTACAGGATTAAACTTCTGATCTTCTCTAAGAGGAATATCTTTTTTTGATACCTCCCCGTAAACCTCTGAAGAACTGCAAATTATAATTATAGACTTTAAATTTAATCTTCTCACAGCTTCAAGCAAATTTATAGTGATACTATTATTATTTTCTGTAAAAGATATCGGTTTATCGAAAGATCCTCTTACATCTGCATTTGAGGCGAAATGAAATATCACATCTGGTTTTACTTTTTTGAGCAATGCATAAATAGAATTATATTTTCTTAAATCTAATCTATAAAGTTTTATATTTTTAACATTCTTTTTAAGTAATTTGTAATACCCCTTAGATCTATAACTGCCTGAAATTTTAATTCTTTTATCTTTAAGAAATATATTTTCTGCTAAATAGCTCCCCCCTGAACCGGTAACCCCTGTTATAAAACAATTCTTAAATACTCTACTCATATTTTATATTGTTTAAGATTTCACAAATTTTTATTATTTTTTCTTTTTTAAGAGTTGGATAGTTTCCAATATAATAACCATAAAAATGGATATGATCTACTTCAGGAAAATTTTTTAAATTAATTTTTATCTTACAGTCTCTTTGTAAATATGGTTGTCTTAATTGATTTCCTCCTCCAGCATTTCCCCTTCTAAATTCTATTTGATTCTTTAATAAAACCTTTTCTAATAAATCTCTATTTCTAATATTCTTTTTTCTCAAAACTAAAGGAAAGGCATAATTACAACTGCCTTCTAAATCATAATCGTCTCTATATTTCTCTGAGTCGATATTATCTAAAAAAATCTTCAAGTTTTTAATTCTAACGCTATTGTTAGCATCAAGTCTTTTTAATTGATTTAGTCCTATGACTGCAGAAATCTCATTATTTCTGACATTGTAAGCGGGATATAAAAAAATAAATTTAGGAGATAACTCAGGGTATTTTCTTACCATTAATTTTTCAAACTTATGATTACCACTCTCCCTAACCATACCATGTGATCTTAAAATTTTTAATAATTCATATATTTTTTTATCATTTGTGCAAATCATACCTCCTTCTATTGTTGACATGTGATGAGCATAATAAAATGAAAAATTAGACATTATGCCATAGGTACCTAATTTTTTATTTCTAAAGCTTGCTCCGTGAGACTCACAAACATCTTCTATTAGATGAATTTTTTTCTTCTTTAAAACTTTAATTAAATTATCAGAAAGTCCATTAAAACCTTGAACATGAGTTATAAAAACAGCTTTAGTATTTTTTGTGATTTTTTTTAAAACATCATTTTCACACATTGCTAAATTTTTAGGGTTGATATCAACAAAAACAGGTTTAAAATTATTTTGAATTACAGATGCAATATCAGAGATCCAAGTTAATGTTGGAACAATAACTTCTCCTGTCCCAGCAAAGATTCTCAATGCTAACATTGTTAATAAATTTGCTGATGCTCCAGAATTTACAAAAACACTATATTTTGTGCCAAGCCATTTTGACCAATTATATTCAAACTCTCTTACTTTTTTAGATTGAGTAAAAATTTTTTTCTTATTATTTTTCAAAAATTTAATTACTGCATCTATATCTTCTTGAATTATATTATTTTCCATTAAAGGATGACTAAAACTTCTCATTTTAATTTTATTTATTACTATTAAATATTATTTGGCTGCC
>Ga0194132_10010082_pt1 | contig 12711 bp, 12 predicted proteins | sample TA2KigOf80mmetaG_FD_148612 | JGI IMG/M metagenome (GOLD analysis project Ga0194132, IMG submission 148612) | Freshwater microbial communities from Lake Tanganyika, Tanzania - TA2015054 Kigoma Offshore 80m | ecosystem: Environmental > Aquatic > Freshwater > Lake | place: Tanzania: Lake... | reverse complement strand
CCGGATCGGCGTGGTGAGCGCTGTGCCTGCCATCGGTCCCGCCTCCTTCCTCCTTGGCTCCAACACCAAGTAGGGGAGGCGTTTCCGTTTCAACTGTCAAGTAACTTCCACACTGGGTGAACTCCAGGTACAACTCGGTTGACCGCAGCGCGGAGCCGATGTTCAATCAGGCGTACCTAATCGTGGAGCGCCCGCTGCCCGCGAACGGCACCTTCGGGGCCGGGTTCCGCGTCGACGCCCTGTTCGGCTACGACCACTACTTGGGCCAGTCGCGCGGGTTCGAGGCGGACCGCGACTTCGGCTCGCGCTGGAACGGCCAGTACTACGGCCTCGCGGTCCCGCAGGCCTACGCCGAGTTCGGCACCGATTGGGCCTCGCTCAAGGTCGGCCACTTCTACGGCACCGTGGGCTACGAAACGCTCCCGGCGCTGGGGAACTTCTTCTACTCGCGCGCCTACAGCTACCAGTTCGGCCAACCGATCACGCACTGGGGCGGCCTCGCCACCGTGCAGCTCACCAAGAACGTGCAGGGGCACGCCGGGCTGGTGAACGGCTGGGACACGCTCGTCGGCCGCGCGAGCAACGTTAACGTCATCGGCGGGCTGAAGTACACGCCCGACAGCAAGCTGTGGTGGGCGTCGGCCGCGCTGGTGAGCGGCCAAGAGGACAACAACCCGGCGCGCCGGCCGAACGTGCCCGGCACCGACGGGAACCGCACGCGCTACAGCGTACTGCTGGGGCTGACCCCGGGCGGCCCGTGCGGGAAGTGGGAGTACGTGTTCCACCACCACTACGGGTGGCAGGAGAACGGCACCCCGCAACTGAACTTCGCCCGCTGGTACGGCATCGACCAGTACGTCTACTACCGCGTGTCGAACGCGGTGAAACTGGGCACGCGGTTCGAGTGGTTCCGCGACGAGGACGGGACGCGCGTCGGCCTGAACCGCGCGGCGAACACGAACAACCCGCCGCTGCCGGGGAACTTCTTCGCGCTCACGACGGGCCTGAACTACGCCCCGACCGCGAACCTGATGATCCGCCCCGAAATCCGTTGGGACTTCACCAGCGACGCCCCGCGCCGCGCGTTCAACGACGGCCGCAAGAACAACCAGCTCCTGCTCGGGTGCGATCTGGTGTGGCAGTACTGACGGCCCGCCCAAACCGCGCTCGCGTTCGGGACGCGGGCGCGGTACGCTGGCCGAATGTCCACACTACACCACAAGGCGGCGCGCCGCCACCTGTCCGCCAACTGCCCGGTCATGGAGCGCGTCATCGCCCGCGTCGGGGCGTGTACGCTCGCGCCGAGCGAACTCGACCCGTTCACCCTGCTCGTGCGGTGCGTGATCGGGCAGCAGATCTCGACGAAGGCCGCGGAGTCCATCTCCGGTAAGCTCGTCGCGCTCGCCGGCGACCCCACAACGGGCGCGGTCCCGCTCGCGAAGGTCGCGCGGTTGACCGACGCCAAGTTCAAGGCGTGCGGCATCTCCGGGCCGAAGCAGCGCACGCTCCGCGCCGTCGTCGCTCACGTCACGGCGAACCCGACGCTCCTGCCCGGCATCCCTGAGTTGGACGACGCGACGATCCGCGAACACCTCACGAGCATCAAGGGCATCGGCCCGTGGACCGCCGACATGTTCCTGCTGTTCGGACTCGGCCGGCCCGACGTGTGGCCGGTGGGCGACTACGGAATCAAGGTCGCGGTGAAGGCCCAGTTCCGGCTGCGGAAACTGCCGGACTCTGTTAAGCTGACGAAAATCGCCCGGCCGTGGGAGCCGCACCGCAGCGTCGCCAGTTGGTACCTGTGGCGCACGCTCGACAAGGGCTACAGCGCGGGCGAGTAACGGGGAACCGGCGTGACGAGCGAAGCCGACTTTCAGCGCGCGCTGGACGCGAACCCGGACGACTGGCAAACGCGACTGGTGTTCGCGGACTGGCTCGACGAGCGCAACGACCCGCGCGCCGACGGGTACCGCGCGCTCGGCGTCCAAGAGTTGCGGCCGTTCTGCGTGCGCGACTGCTACTGGTGGACCGCAGAGGGCGACGGGTTCCCCTACTACAACCACCTGCCCCCGGACTGGTTCCGGCTGGTGGCCGGGTACGAGCACCGTTCGGAAGGGCGTTGGCGCTGGCCGGACTCGTCCACTCAGGATCGGGATAACCGCGCCCAGATCGAGGACGCCGCGGCCCGCGCGTTCCACGCGCTGCCGGCCAAGCGCCGGGCCGCGCTCCTCGCGACGAAGCTCTCGAAGCCGTCGGCCGAAGAAAAGCCCAAGCCCGTGCGTAAACCACGTACAACGCGGGCGAAGAAGACGCCATGACCAGTGAAGCCGACTTTCAGGCCGCGCTGACCGAAGACCCGAACGACTGGCAGACGCGGCTCGTGTTCGCGGACTGGCTGGACGAGCAGGGCGACCCGCGCGCCGACGGGTACCGCGCGATGGGGATGCTGCGCCTGCGCCCGCACGCGATGGGCACGCGGAACTGGTGGACCGCGGAGGGCGACGGGAACCCGTACTACAACCACCTGCCGCGCGACTGGTTCGCGGCCGTGGCCGGGTACGAGCACCGGCCCGAACAGTGGCGCTGGCCGACCGAGTGGGACACCGCGACCGACAACCGCGCGGAGATCGAGGACGCCGCGGCCCGCGCGTTCCACGCGCTGCCGGCCCAGCGCCGGGCTCTCTACCTCGCGGGGAGCCGCGGGCACGACTACCGACCGGGGGAGTAGGCCGTGACCTCCGAAACCGACTTCCACGCGGCGCTCGACGCGGACCCCAACGACTGGCAGACGCTGCTGGTGTTCAGCGACTGGCTGCGCGACCGCGACGACCCCCGCGCCGACGGGTACGCGGCGCTGGCCCGGCGCGGGCGGCGGCCCGGTCGCCACGACCTGAACAAGACGCACGGCGCGAACTGGGAGGGGACGTGGTTCGCGTGGGCGAAGTTGGGCACCGCGAACCGCATCGGCGGCCCGGTCACGGAGGCCGACATCGACGCGCTGTTCGCCGACTGGTACGACCTGCTGAAGGGCGCGAACCAACTGCCGACGTGGGACAGCCAAGCGTGGGCCTACTTCCGGACGCGATCCGCGGCGCTCGACGTGGCCGCGCGGGCGTTCACCGACCTGCCCGCCGCGCGCCGCGCCGCGCTGCTCGCGCCCTGACGCGGGGGGGCGAAGTGATGACTTCCGAAGCCGACTTTCAGGCCGCGCTCGACGCGGACCCGACCGACTGGCAGACGCGGCTCGTGTTCGCGGACTGGCTGGACGAACGGGGCGCCCCCCGCGCCGAAGGCTACCGCGCGCTCGGCGCGCTGCGCCGCACGCCTTTCCCGTGGCGCAACCCGCCGGACCCAGAAGGCGTACTCCGCTGGCTGTACCACAACGGCACCGGCACCTATCAGGGGCGACCGATCCCCGACGAGCACCGATTACCGCAGGACTGGATCGGCGCGATCAGCAAGGACGGCCGCACGCAACCGCTCATCATCTGCTACGACGTGGGCGACGGCACCCCGCTGCCGCGGTCGGCAATGGAAGACGCCGCGGCGCGGGCGTTTCTGAAGCTGCCGGCAGCGCGCCGCGCCACGCTGCTGGCCGGGAAGTTGCGCCGCCGCAGGTAATCGCGTTGTAGCCGTTAGGGCGGGACACGGCCCGCTCGCGCGTCACTTCGGCCCGCGGAACGCGCGGACCTCGGCCGGGGGCGAGTCGCGGGGCGTGCCGCCCATGGCGCTGGCACCGAACAGATCGAAGCCGGTCGCGGCGACGAGTTGCTTCCCGTCGGGCGCGAACGCCAAGTGCGTGACCTCGCGCGCGAAGCCGTCGAGCGAGAGTACCTCACGCTTGCTCGCCGGGTCCCAGACTTTCACCACGCGATCCGCGCCGCCGGTGAAGAGGCGGTCGCCCGGCCCGAAGACCAGTGACAGGATCGGGCGCGTGTGGCCGCGAAGCGATAGGAACTCGGCACCGGTCGCAACGTCCCACCCGAAGACAGCCCCCCCCGTCGGCCCGCCGCCCGCGACCGCGAGTCGCCCTTGCGAATCGAACACCGCCGCGAAAAGCTCGACCGCGATAATCTTGCGGAAGAGTTCCTTTCCCGTGCTCAGGTCCCAGACCAATACGATCCCGCGGGACTCGAGGCGCGCCTGCCCTTCCGGCTGCCACACGGCGACGAAGGTAGTCGCGAGTCGCCGGCCCTCGCGGTCGGCGGTCGCGCATGTCGGGAGCAACTCCGGGAAGCGGGCACCGTTCGGCACCAGCTCGTTGAGTTCGACTTCGCCGGATTCGCGCGGCGCGCGGGTGTTCGGGTCCCAAGTGGCGAGCCGGGCGTGAAACTTCGTTCGGTTGGTGGTCCGGGCGCTGCTTACCGCGAGCGTGCGGCCGTCGGGCGTACAGGCCACAACGGAACCGGCCTGCGGCCCCTGTTCCGCGTCGGCGGGCGGCTCGATGGTGTGGCTCGTCGTGCCGTCCGCACCGATGACGCGGACGCGCTCCTGCCGATCCGCGGGCCTTGCGCGTTCGAGTACGAACACTCTGCCGTCCGGAGCCATCGCGCCGCGAACCCACAGTGCCGTTGCGGGCGTCGCGGACTCGCGACCGTGGGTAAGGTCGCGCGTGACGAAGCGGCGCGACTCGGGGCGCTCGTCGAACGTGACGAAATCGAGGGCCGCGAACCGCACCCCGTCCGGCGCGACCGCGACCACGGAACTGATGCGCTCGCGGGTGGCCGGGGAACGCCAGACGTCGGCGGCGAGCGCGGCGGCATCGAACCGGTAGATCGCGCCGGCGCTGCCGAAGCCGTCGCCCACTGCCGCCGCGACCTCTTTGCCGTCCGGGGAGACGGCCAACCGCGTCATGCCGTGCGGGCAGCCGCGCAGCGCGAACCGTTCGGCACCCGTCTTGCGGTCGTGGGCGAGTATCAACTTGTTCGCGCCCCCGGACCACACCAACCCGTTGCGGTCGTACGCGAGCGCGTTCACCTCGCCGGTGTGTCCCGTGATCTGTCGCGAAGACTGCTTGGGGCCGAGCGCGAACTCGGTCACATCCGCGCCGCGCCCGAACGCGACCGTGCCGCTGTCCGCGTCGAATGCGAAATGGCCCAGCAGCGAACTGCCCGTTTCGGGTTGGGCCACCAGTTTCCCCGACCGCACCTCCCAGACGAAGACGCGCGGTACGAACGTGTCCGCGGCCTTCGGGTGGTCGTTCGGTCCCCGAACACTGATGCCGCTATCGACCGCGGAGACCGCGAACAACTTCCCATCGGGACTGAAGCCGGTTGAGGTGATTTGCGCGATGCTGCCCGTGGGTGACGTAAAGGCGGGAATGGAGCTCAGCTTCTTCCCGGCGAGCGCGTCGTAAATGGCGAAGTGCCTCTCGGGCCCTCTGTTGGTGACCTCGGATGCGACCAACAGGCGCCCGTCGGGAGTGTACCCGACTGTGACGGCACGGCCGGGTTCGGTCTCCCCGTCGGGGCCTTTCAGGTCGCGAAACCTGCCGGTCGTGAGTTCGACGACTCGGACCCCGCTGGCGGCCACGTATGCCAACTCGCTGTTCATCGGGTGAAACGCGATCGAGGCCTCACGTTGGAGGCGGTTCTTGTCGCCGGGGATGGTGTGCCGCTCGCGCCCGGTGGCGCGGTCGATGACCGTGAGAGTGTTGGACAGGGTCAGGTAAGCGAGCCACTTCCCGCCCGGGCTGTAGGCCAGCGCGAGGGGGAGCGAGTCGGTCGCGAGTACGTCCTTCTCCGGGCGGCTCAGGCGGTCGAGGTGGTGCCACTCCCAGCGGCGGCGCTCCGGCGGGCACCGCGCCAGCGCCGCGCGCATCCCGTGCAGGTCGTTCGCCTTCCAAAGCTGGTGCGCGAGGGCCACGTCGCTCAGGTAGCCGCGCTCGGCCGCGGCCTCGTTCGCGGCGACGAGGTCGGTGGCCTTTGCCGCGAGGTCGTCGCGCGCGACCTTCAGACCGGCGGCGAGCGCGGCCTGTTCGTCGCGCGCGATCTGAAGGTCGGCGTTGGTGCGCGTCAGGTCGGCGTTCGCGCCGGCCAGTTGTTCGCCGCGCCTGTGGGCCTGAAGGCCGAACGCCAGCGACACCACGGAGCCGATCACCAGCGCCAGCGCGACCGACGCCGTGAGCGCGGCGACCGTGGGGTTCCGCTTGGCCCACTTGGTCAGGCGCTCGACCGGCCCCGCGGGGCGCACGCTGACGGGCCGCCCGGCGAGGTAGTTCTCCAGATCGGCGGCGAGCGCGCCGGCACTGGGGTAACGGTCCGCGGGCGCCTTCTCCAAGCACTTGAGCGCGATCAGTTCGAGGTCGCGCGGCAGATCGGGGACGTGCGCGCGCGGCGCGGGCGGGGCCTCGGCCGTCACCTTGCGGAGCGTGCCCCACGTGTCGTCGGCGTCGAACGCCCGTTTCCCGGTCAGGCACTCGTACAGGATCGCGCCGAGCGCCCACACGTCGGCCGGGGGGCCGACGAACTTGGTCTCACCGCGGGCCTGTTCGGGGGCCATGTACGCCGGCGTGCCCATGAGCGCGTTCGTGTGCGTCAGGTCCGTCCCACCGGTCTTCTTCGCCAGCCCGAAGTCCGTCACCTTCGGCTCGCCGGCCGAATCGAACAGGACGTTACTGGGCTTCAGGTCACGGTGAACGATGCCGAGGTCATGCGCGGCCTGCACCGCACCGGCCAGCTTCACCAGCAGTTCGGCCCCGGCGCGCGGGGTCATGCGCGTGCCGCGCAGCTTGTCGGAGAGCGTACCCCCGGTGAGCAGTTCGAGCACCATGTACGGCCCGGCGTCGGCCTGCCCGGACCCGAACACCTGCACGACGTGCGGGTGCGTAATCGCGGCGACCGCCTGCGCTTCGGCCAAGAACCTGATCACGGCGTTCGTGTCGCCGCGCCCGCCTTTCAGCACCTTCAGCGCGACCGCGCGGTTGAGCTGCGCTTGCCGGGCCTCATACACGACGCCCATGCCGCCGCTGCCGACCTCGCGCACGATGACGAACCCCGGTGGATCGGGGAACGGCTCGCGCGTGCCGACGCGCGGGGTCGTGGCCGTGAGCGGTTCGGCGTCGTTGCCGCTGTGCGTGAGCGCGCTACGCGTGCCCGGTTCCGGTGGCGCGGGCGCGTCGAGCGTGTCGCCCTCGGCCGGCGTCGGCGGGGGCCGGTCGCTCTCGCGGGTCTGTTGGTCGGACGGATCGGGCATGACTGCGCCGGGTTCGGAGTACGGTTCGCGTGCGAGCGATGATACCATGACTCGCGGCCGTCTTCACCAGTCGGAGCCGCTCATGGCCGCCTCTCCCCTCGTTCTCGCCATCGATCAGGGCACGACCAGTTCGCGCGCGGTCGCGTTCGACGCGCACACCTTCGCCGTGCTCGGCACCGCGCAGCAGGAGATCGAACAGCACTACCCGCGCGACGGCTGGGTCGAACACGAGCCGGAAGATATCTGGTACTCGGTCGCGCGGACCGTGCGTGAGGCACTGGCGAAGTCCGGGCGCGCGGCCCGCGACGTGGCCGCGGTCGGCATCACCAACCAGCGCGAGACGGTGATCGGCTGGGACCGCGCCAGCGGGCGCGCCGTCCACCGCGCGATCGTGTGGCAGGACCGGCGCACGACGGACTTCTGCCGCGCGAGCGCCGCCGACCAGCCGATGCTGACGGCGAAGACCGGCCTCGTGCTGGACCCGTACTTCTCCGGTACGAAGGTTCGCTGGCTGCTCGACCAGCAACCGCTGTTGAAGGTGCTGGCCGAGCGCGGCGACCTGAAGTTCGGCACCGTCGATTCGTTCCTCATCTGGCGACTGACCGGCGGCGCGGCCCACGTCACCGACGCGACCAACGCTAGTCGCACGCTGCTGTTCAACATCCACGCGATGCAGTGGGACGACGACCTGTTGCGCTACTTCGGCGTGCCACGCGCGGCGCTGCCCGACGTGAAGCCGAGCGCCGCGGAGTTCGGCGTGACGAAGGGGCTGGACTTCCTGCCCGACGGCATCCCGATTCGCGGCGTGGCCGGCGACCAACAGGCGGCGCTGTTCGGGCAAGCGTGCTTCGCGCCGGGCGAGGGCAAATGCACCTACGGCACGGGCGCGTTCTACCTGCTGCACACCGGCGGTGCGGCGGTCGCGTCGAAGCACAAGCTGCTGACGACCGTGGCCGCGATGACCGACGTCGCCCCGCAGTACGCGCTCGAGGGCGCGGTGTTCATCGCCGGGGCCGCGGTGCAGTGGCTGCGCGACGGGCTGCACCTGTTCCGCTCCGCGGCCGAGGTCGAGCAGTTGGCGAAGGACTCGAACCCGGCGGAACCGGTGCTGTTCGTGCCGGGGTTCGTGGGGCTGGGCGCGCCGCACTGGGTGCCCGAAGCCCGCGGGGTGATCTTCGGCCTGACCCGCGCCACGACCGCCGCGGACCTCGGTCGCGCCGCGCTCGAAGGCGTGGCGCTACAGGTGGCGGATCTGATTGATGCTTCCGAAAAGGACGCCGCTTGCGGCTTCGCGAGCAACACCGCGCTGCGCGTCGACGGCGGTATGGCCCGCAACGACTGGTTCTTGCAGGCGCAGGCCGACGTGCTGGGCCGCGCGGTGGCGCGGGCGGCGCAAAGCGAATCGACCGCGTTGGGCGCGGCGTACCTCGCGGCGGTGGGCGCGGGCCTCGCCGACCGCGCGAAGCTGACCTCGCTCATGTCGGCCGCGACGCGCTTCGAGCCGAAGCTACGGGCCGCCGACCGCGCCGCGAAGCTCGCCACGTGGCGCAAGGCCGTGCAAGCCGTGATCGGGTTCTACGTGGGGTGAGCCGTCAACCGAGTATCGATTCCGGCAGTGTGAACACGCGGCGGTATCGTATCCCGTGCCAATCGTCCTCTTGCTTCGCGCTAAAGTTGTTCGAGATGTACCACGAGGAGAGCGGTACGAACGCTTCGAGTTGGCAGACGCCGCCGCACTCGCGCACGCCGCCGTCGCCCCCGCGATAGCCGGGGTCGGCGAGTGCTTCTTGGTGGTAGGTGTTGGTGACAATCCACAGCCCGAAGGCGTTCCGAACGTGCGGTCCACCAGTTGGATCATCGCCCCAGTTCCAAACGGCGCGCGATCCGCCGGAACACGCGAACTCCCACTGGTCGGCAGTCGGCAGTTGAAAGCCGTCAGTGGCGATGGCGTTCCGCTCCGCGGTTCCGGTCTTGCGCCGCTTCTCTTCCCCCCTGACAGCGAATAGATATGGTGCCAGCCGCACCTGTCGCAACGGGCTGAGAACGCTCGTCAGGTAGCGCTCCCAAGTGACCCCCTCCCACTCCGGGTAGTGCTCGGCAATTGCGCGAGCCGCACTGCGCCATCGGTCGAGCAAGTTCGCGGGCGGCGGGTGGCGGTTAGGCTCGTAGCCCAGTGTCACCTCGCCGCCCGGAATCAGTGCGAACGCGGTGTTGTTCCAGTCGAAGAACGCGATGTAGCGTTCCTGACCGCCGCACGAGTGCTGCGTCATACCACTAAACAACCACGGCTCCCGCAGGCACCGCTCGACGGCGCGGGCGACGGTTTCCGCCGTGTGCGCGTCGAGCCGGTCCCACACCGGCAGCGTGAGGAACTCGCGCTCGACCAACTCGCCGCTCGGGTTGCGGGGCATCGCGTTCCCGTGTGATGGTAGGGTCGGTTCAATCGTCCCTAAGATAGCCGAACTTGGTCCCGTTCCCAACCGCGAGTTGCCATGCTTCCCGCCGATGTGCTGCGACAAGTGCGGCGGTTGCACCTGCGGGCGCGGCGGCTCGTGCAGACGCTCCTCGGCGGCGAGTACCACTCCGCGTTCAAGGGCGCGGGGCTGTCGTTCGAGGAGGTGCGCGAGTACCAGCCCGGCGACGACGTGCGCACCATCGACTGGAACGTGACCGCCCGCGTCGGGCACCCGTTCATCAAGCGGTTCGTCGAGGAGCGCGAGCTGACCATGATCCTCGCGGTGGACGTGTCCGCGAGTCAGGGGTTCGGTACGCGGCAACTCACCAAGCGCGCGGCGGCGGCGGAACTGGCGGCGCTGCTCGCGCTGTGCGCGGCCAGCAACAACGACCGCGTCGGGCTGCTCGCGTTCTCCTCGGAAGTCGAGCGCTACGTCGCCCCGAACAAGGGGCCGCGCCACGTCCTGCGGCTACTGCGCGACATCCTCGCGTTCGACCCCAAGCACCCCGGCACCGACCTCGGCGCGGCCCTCGACTACCTGAACAAGGTGCAGCGCCGCCGGGCCATCGTGTTCCTGATGAGCGACTTCATGGGAACCGGCTTCGAGGGCGCGTTCCGGCGGGCGGCGCACAAGCACGACCTGATCGCGGTGCGGACCAGCGACCCGCGCGAGCGCACGTGGCCCGCGGTCGGGCTGGTGCGCGTTCAGGACGCCGAAACCGGGCGGCAACTGCTCGTCGATACCGGCAGCGCGCGGGTGCGCGAGCGGTTCCGCGCGAACGCGCAGGCCCGCGACGAGGCCTTCGCGAAGCTGGCCCGCGGGTGCGGGGCCGACCTCATCGAAGCCGGCACCGACGGCGACCACTTCGACGCCCTGCTCACCTTCTTTCGCAAGCGCGACCGCCGCCGGAGGCGCGCGTGAAGTTCGCCCTTGCGATACTCGCTTCGCTCCTCGCGCCCCTCGCGGTGCGCGCGCAGCCGGCGGTTGTGGCGACCGCGACCGCCGACACCCGCACCGTTTCCTACGCGACCTTCGCGCATGTGACGCTCGCGGTCGAAGGCCCCGCGCCGCTCGCGGTCGAGCTGCCGACCGAACTGCTCACGCCGGAGGCGGGCGTCGTGTGGCGGGCGCAGCCGGTGGGCACCGCGACCCGCGAGAAACTCGCCGACGGGCGCGAGCGCTGGCGCCTCGTCGTGCGCGTCCGCGCGTACCCGCCGCTGGTCGGCGACCCGGCCGGCACGCGCCACGTCGGCTTCAACCCGGTGCGCGTGAACGGCCAAGAGGTGACGTTCGAGCCGGTCCCGTTCGACGTCACGAAGCGCGCGGGCTTCGACGACCCGAGCGCCGTGCGGCCCCGGCCGCCGGTGGGAACCGAGGACCCGCCCCCCAAGCCCGCGGAACCGGCCGAGCCGTTCCCCGTTTGGGCCGTCGTCGTGCTGGCGGGCGCGGTCGGCGCGGTCGCGGCGGCGCTGGTGCTGCGCCCGCGCCGCGCGCGCCCGGTCGATCCGCTCGAATGGGCGCGGGCGCGGTTCGCGAACCTGAGCGCCGCCCCGCCGGGCGCGGCGACGGTAGACGGTGTCGCGGAGGTGCTGCGCGGGTTCGTCGAGCGCCGGTTCGGGGTGCCGGCCACCAAGCTCACGACGACGGAACTAGCGGCGGCGGCGCGGGAGCAAGGGTGGCCGGTCGAGCAGGCCGAGGCGATCCGGGCGCTGTTGGACGAGTGCGACCGGGCGAAGTTCGCCGGCGACGTGCCCGACGACGACGGGTGCCGGCGGCTGGTTCGGCGCGCCGCGGAGTGGGTAAACGACGTCGGCCGGGCCGCCGGGCCACGGTAGCGGCGGCTTCGGCACGTACTTCCCCTTCACCGACCACCCGGCAATCGCGGTCCACTGCGCCGGCGGCTCCCACCCATCGAGTAGCGGCGGGTAGCGGTCGATGTGGGGGTTCCGCGAGCGGTCGTAGAACAGGTCCTGCGGGTACGTCGCGCCGGGCCGCGCGGTGCGCGAATCGATCAGCCCGGCCCACGCCGCGCCCTCGATAATCGCTTCCGAACAGAACAGCCGGTTCCCCGGCGGGCGCGGGCCGCGCGCCAGCGGGGTGAACATCGCGCGCGAGTGGAACGGCGTGACCTGAAGCGCGAACCGGCCGAGCGCGTACCGCGTGTTCTCCGCGGCCCGCGCGAACGCGCTCAGGCGCGCGTCTTGGTCCGTCGTGAGCGGGTCGCGGCGCGCGCGGATCCAAATGCTGCCGGGGTACTGCGCGAGCCGGTACGCCAGCGGCGTCACGCGCGTCCACGTGGTGTCGTTGAACCCGGCCTCGAAGACGCCGAGGTTCCCGTCGGCCATCGTCACGACGATGCCGCCGTGCCCCGGTCGGCCGGTCAGCGCGAGCCGGTACAGCGCCGTCCAGAACGGCGTGGTGTCGCTCATCAGCACCACGTCGCCGGCCTTCGGCTGGTACGCGCGCGCCGGCCCGCGCGGGGCCAGCTGAACGTCATACGACGGCGCGTATAAGTAGCCGAACGGCGCGTCGGTCGGGACGTAAGCGGGCGGGTACGCCTTCGGGCCGACGGGGTCGGCCGCGGGAGAGAGTAACAGCGACAGCGCGACGACCGGGAGCATCGGCGGCCTCAGAAGGCGGGTGGCAGTGAGGTTAGTATGTCGCGCGCGCCGGCGCGCGGCCAACCCGCCGCGCCGCGGTTACAGTTTCGCCAAACCGTCCCGCCCGCACAACCGGACCGCGCCCCGAAGTGGGGACAAATCACAATCGGTTGCACAACGCCCGCCCTCGTCTTCTGGCCCCAAGGGGGCCACCGGGAAGAGGCCGGGGTTTCAACCCCGGACGCGGAAGGTGGTTGCACAAGGTTCGTGTCCTCCTCCGACCGTCCTGAAGTTGCAAAATCACAATTCCTAGTACAACAAGCGCTTATCAGAATAGATGTTCTTCACGATAAGGTCGGCGCCCGTGCGGCCCCGCCGCGTGGCTGATCGGCGGGTGGGTTCAGGCGTCGATCATCCGGTTCACCAGTCCGGCGATGGCCCGGACCCGCATCCCGTGCCGC
>Ga0194132_10010080_pt1 | contig 12715 bp, 10 predicted proteins | sample TA2KigOf80mmetaG_FD_148612 | JGI IMG/M metagenome (GOLD analysis project Ga0194132, IMG submission 148612) | Freshwater microbial communities from Lake Tanganyika, Tanzania - TA2015054 Kigoma Offshore 80m | ecosystem: Environmental > Aquatic > Freshwater > Lake | place: Tanzania: Lake... | reverse complement strand
CTTCGGAGCGCGAGAATTCGCGCCGCAATTTTCAAAGTTTTTCCACCAGCCGCTCAACCCGAAACGCGGTACGCTTGTTTTAGGGCTAGTGATGTGTCTGAAAATCGAGGTTGGTTAGCACAGGCCGACTGTGTTCGGCATCAAAAACGCTCGCCTCGTTTTCCTCTCTCTCCCCGCGAGGAAGAAGTGGGGAGAGAGCCGGAGAGAGGGGATTCCTCTAAAGCAACCTCCTCTCCCTGGCTGTCTCCTCCTTTTTTGAGGAGGAGAGGGAGAAGAAACGTCTCGACTCCTGACGCGTTCCTCGGGAGCGGCCGCGTGCGTCGTCACGGTGCGGCCAAGAAACGGTGAGACCTGGCCAATCGGCGTGGAAGCGTGGGGCGGCGACTGGGCTGCTTCCGCGCACCCTCCGCAGTCGAGCGTTGAAGCGGCCTAAAGGCCACGGTCCGAAGAGACCGTTCATGGGAAGCCTGCTTGGTTTCAGAACCATGCTCTCACCCCATGAACTCGGTGGGGCGAGTCCGTCCCGGCGAGCCGCTCGACGTGACTGCAACACGTCGGAGTCGGCTCGCTGGGGACAGGCTCGCCCTACCATTAGCAGAATTCGAATCGGGCTCAGGCACGTTCTTACCTGCGTCTTCCTGCTGCTCGCGGCCAGAGTCCAGCTACACGGGGGCGAGGAGACCGCGGCTTCCCTCCGAATCGGACTTCTGACGCCACCGGACGAACCGGAGGTCACTTGCTTGCAGCAAGGCGCAACGCTGGGTGTGGAACTCGCCAATAGCACACCGGACCACCGCGTCGAACTCGTCATCCGTGGGCGCCCAGGCCAATGGGGCACCGAAGGCGATGAAGCCTCGGCGCTCGCGCTGGATGACGCGGTGGACGTCATCATCGCGCCGCCAGGGGGCGCGGCCTCGCATCAGGTGTTGCAGGTTGCGGGTCGCACCCGCGTGCCGGTGATCTCGCTGTGTCCGGATTCCTCGATCACCCGCACAGGGATTCCCTGGATGATCCGAATTGTCCCGAACACTCAGAAAGAGGCCCGCGCTATCTTCCTTGGCTCAAGGACAGCTTCGTGTTCCTTGCAGACGTGCTCAAGGCCCGTGAACCTGGACAGCAGTGGATTCCACTCCGTCCCTGACTTTTTTGAACCATCAAGCGAAACAGATTCCAGGGACGCGGTGAAACGCGTTCCTACCCGCTTCATGGGAAGCGGCCTGTTCCTTTCTGATCTGCACCATGAAGCCGGTAGGGCGAGTCCGTCCCGGCGAGCCGCTCGACGTGCGTGGAACACGTTCCTACCCGCTTCATGGGAAGCGGCCTGTTCCTTTCTGATCTGCACCATGAAGCCGGTAGGGCGAGTCCGTCCCGGCGAGCCGCTCGACGTGCGTGGAACACGTCCGAAGCGGCTCGCTGGGGACAGGCTCGCCCTACCGTCTGGCTCATGGGAAGCGGACAAACCGCGTCATCGATCTCAGGCTTCTCCTCGTGCGCGACGGACAGTTCGAACCGGTCGCGTAGAGGTGACGAGAGATTCCACCGGATGCGCAAATCTGCTGGCTTTTGATCGATGCCTCGCTACAAGCTCTCCACACGATGCGCGGCGCCGCAACCGAATTCGCTGAACCCGAATGAACCTGGCCAACTCAATTGGAGCCCACGAGACACACGCAACACACGGAACCGCAACGTCAGACAAGATGGACGAGCTGCATCCCGCAAGTGAACTCCAGCAGCCTCCCGTCCCTTTAGCCTTTAGTGTCTTTTTCGTGTGCTTGGCAGGCACGACAGCGGTCTTCCTGATGAGATGAAACCCATCGTCCAAATTTCCCTGGATCTCACGAGCATCCCGGAAGCGCTGGAGACCGCCGCGATGGCGTTACGCGCGGGCGTGGATTGGCTCGAGGCTGGAACGCCGCTCATCATCGCCGAGGGCATGAACGGCGTGCGCGAACTGCGCCGCGCGTTTCCTGAAACCCCCATCGTCGCCGACCTTAAAACCATGGACGGCGGCTGGCTCGAAGCTGAACTCATGGCCAAGGCGGGCGCCACGCAAGTCGTCGTGATGGGGCAGGCGCATCGGGAGACGGTCGAGTTGGTCGTGCAGGCGAGCCGCGATTTCGGGATCGAAGTCATGGGCGACAACATGGTCATGCCGGATCCCGTCGCCGGCGCCAGGCTGTTGGAGGACGCGGGCTGCCATTACGTCATTCATCATATCGGCTACGATTTTCGCAACGTGCGCCGCAAGCGGGGCCAACCGGCCCCCAGTCCGCTCGACCGATTGCGGGATGTCGTGGAAGCGGTGAAGGTCCCCGTGCAAGCGGTGGGCGGGCTATCGATTCAACAGGCCATCGAAACACCCCAATACGGCGCCCCGCTGGTGGTGATCGGCGCGCCGCTCGCCATCGACGCCCATTCGTTTCAAACCGCCGGCGGCAATGTCGAAGCCGTTCTGAAAGAAATCTGCGCCAAAGTTCATGCGTATGGCGACGTGCCGGTCGGCGGTGAATCAAAGAGAATCGTTCGACGGTGAAACCAACGGACGATTCGAGAAGCGAAGACACTTGAAACTGCACTTCAATCTTCTTCCTGGAGACGTATGAAATCGATCATGCCGGGATTGGTGAATTACTCGGTGGCTCCGCACAGCGTCGAACTGCGCGAGGTGCCCATTCCGAAAATCGGCGCCAGGGATGTTTTGCTCAAAGTGGAAGCGGTGAGCATTTGCGGGAGTGATTTGCACCAGTGGCTCGGCAGCCTCAGTTGGAAGGTCAATTATCCCTGCATCCTCGGCCACGAATTCGGCGGCACCATCGTGCAAACCGGGCCGGAAGTGAAAGCCTTCCAGGAAGGCGACCGCGTCGTGAGTGAAACCGCCGCCGTGATCGACGAACGCTCTCCCTACACGCGGCGCGGGCTCTACAATCTCGACCCAACCCGCCTGGGATTCGGCTACGGCGTGGATGGCGCCATGACGCAATTCGTGTGCGTCCCGGAGCGTTGCCTCCACTTCATCCTGAGCAGCCTGGACTTCGACAAAGCCGCGCTGACCGAGCCATGCGCCGTGGCCTACAACGCCGTTTGTGTGAACGGGCATGTCCGGCCCGGCGATCACGTGCTGGTCATCGGTCCGGGGCCAATCGGCCTCTTGTGCGCGATGATGGCGAAGCTCAGCGGCGCCGGGCATTTGATCGTCTGTGGATTGCCCGCGGACGCCAGGCGGCTCGCGGTCGCCCGCCAGCTTGGCGCTGATGCCGCGCTGGAGGGAGGCGTGGTGGATTATGTGAAGCAACTGGGCGACGGCCTGGGAGTCGATGTCGTGATCGATGCCGCAGGCGTGTCCGCGACGATGCAACTGGCGATGCAAACTGTCCGCCCGGCCGGGCAAATCATCAAAATCGGCTGGGGGCCGCAGCCACTCGGGTTCAATCTGGATCCGCTCGTGCAAAAGGCTGTGACGCTGCAAGGGAGCTTCTCGCACAACTGGCCCGTGTGGGAACGCGTCCTGTCCATGATCGCTTCCGGGCAGATCAACCTGGATCTCGTCATCAACCGCGTCGCGCCGCTTCAGGAATGGGAAGAGTGCTTCGAGAAAATGCACGCGGGCGAGTATGTCAAAGCGGTCCTCAAGCCGAACTGACTTCGGAAATGACTAATGACTGATTCCGAATGACGAAAGAATGGCCAATGACGAATGCCGAACCAGGTCCAGCGCGGCGCCGGCGCATCCACAAATTGGCGCTGAAGCGTCGCGCAGATTTTCAATCTGCCGTATCGCCGACTTGTAGTCGGCTGCGCGACCAACTCACCCGACCGCACCGGATGGGCCGGCGTGCCGCAGATTCCAAATCTGCGATACAGCAGAGTGCAACTCTGCGCTACGTGGACGGCGATCACCGACAAACTCGTGGATGCACTGGCGCCTCGATTCGCACTTTTTCATTCGACATTCCTTCGCCATTCGTCATTAGACCTTCGTCATTCATCTGATGCCCCTTTCCGCGTTCCCCAAATGTTTCCTCGACGCCTTGTGCGTGACGCGGGAGATGTCCGTGGACCAGTGGATCGACCTCTCCGCGCAATTCGACGTGGACGGGCTCGAATTCTATTGGGGCTTCACGCCGCCGGAGAATCCCCGCGAATGGGAACGCCTTCGCCAACGCGTCGAGAAACAGCAACGCTCCATTCCGATGATGTGCTATTCGTCCGACTTCACCAAACCCACGCTGCCGGAGCGGAAGGAGGAAATCGAAAAGCAGAAGCGCGCGATTCGGGCCATCTCCGGTTTGGGCGGGAAGTTCTGCCGCGTGCTCTCCGGTCAACGCCGGCCGGATGTGCGACCCGATCAAGGGTTGCGCTGGGTGCGCGAGTGCATCGAGGAACTCGTGCCTTTTGCGGCCGAGCAGCGGATCGTTTTGATCATCGAGAATCACTACAAGGACGGCTACTGGGACTACCCCGAATTCGCCCAGCGCATGGACGCGTTTCTGGCACTCGTCTCCAGCATCGGCGAGACGGAATGGTTCGGCGTCAATTATGATCCTTCGAATGCGATCATTGCCGGGGACGACCCCATCCAATTGCTGGAAGCCGTGAAGCACCGCGTGAAAACCATGCACGCCAGCGACCGTTACTTCGAGGGCGGCACGTTGGAAGACTTGCGCCGAATCGAGGCCCAACCGCAGACCGGCTACGCCAGCATTCTCAGGCACGGCGTGATCGGGCGCGGATTGAACGATTACGATCGCATCTTCTCGATATTGAAAGATGCCGGCTTCAAAGGTTGGATTTCGATCGAGGATGGTCCCGATCCGGCGACCGGTGTTGCTGACATCGCGGAATCCGCGAAATTTCTGCGCCGAAAGATGAAGCAATTCGGCCTAGTGTAGGCTAAGAGCGCGTTTGAGAATGCCTTTTGGGTGGAACAGGCCACTGGCCTGTTGCGGCAGGCTACCAGCCTGCCGCAATTTTCGGCGGCAAGTTGCCGCCGAAAACGGGCTGGTAGCCCGTTCCACCCACTTTGACTCGGCACACGTCGGTTGATCACCGCGAAGACGCGTGCGCTCCCCAACGAGATGGATCCCGCCCGAACTAAATCAGCTCGTGGATTGGTTCGACCTGCTCGACAAAGGCGAGGAGATCGCGAGGCATCGCCGGCTGGACACGAAGTTTTCCCACGTCAAAAAGCGCGTGCATGATCGTCGCCAGCAAATGTTCAGGGGTGATCGGATCGGAAGCCGGCTCAGCGGCGTGGCGGTCGGATCGTCCCACGACTTGCCCCATTTTCAAGCCACCCCCGGCGAACGCCAGCGTGCCGAGGTTTGCCCAGTGATCGCGCCCGCCGCGGTTGTTGATCTTCGGCGTCCGTCCGAAGTCGCCGGTGATGACCAGCAAAATCTTCTCGCTCAACCCGCGCGCCTCGACGTCTTCCAAAAAAGCGGAGACCGCCTGATCGAGCGGATGGCCGAGCATCTCCATACCGGCCACCATGCCCGGATTGTTGATGTCCGCGTGCATGTCCCAACCCGCGGATTGCACCGTGACAAAACCGCAGCCCGCTTCGCACAGCCGTCGCGCCAGCAGCATCTGCTTGCCCAGCGTGCAGGCGCGGAAAAGCTTTTTGCCGACCTGATACCGGCTCGTGTCGTAACGCTCGATCAGGCGTGGATTCTCTTGCGACAAATCGAACGCGCTGCCCGCTCCGCGAAGGATCATATCGAGCGCCTGTTGTTCGTATTGATCCAGCGCCGCGATCATCCCGCTGGCATCGATGCGGCGGTTCAATTGATCCAACGCGCCGAGCAGCGAATGACGGCTGAGGAAGCGTTCGCGGGAAATGTTCAACTCCAGGTTCTTGATCATCGGCCCGCCGCCACTGGGATCGAAGGGTGTGTAAGTTGGCCCCAGCGACCCGGGCCCTGATCCAATCCAGACGCGATCCTTTTCTTTCAGGTACTGCGGATCGATTTCCGGAGCCAACAGAGTCATGTAGGCCGGCAATCCCGTCGCGGCATGGTTCGTCCCGCGAAACCGGGTGTAGATCGATCCCATGCTCACCTGCGCCGGATGTCCGGCGGTCAGGACGTGCTGGATCGCTTTCGGATGATCGGTGATCGTGTGGCGAAAGGAGCGCACGACGGCCATCTTGCGCGCGAGCTTCGCGAGGCGGGGAAACGTGCCGCCGAAAGTGACGCCCGCAATCGTCGTGGCCACTTCGCCGGTGACGCTGCGGATTTCCTGCGGCGCGTCTATGTGCGGGTCGAACGTTTCGATATGGCTGGCGCCGCCCGCCAGGAAGAGGAGGACCACCGATTTATCTTTGAGGAAGTCACGCTCGGAAGCCGCGGTGGCGGCCTTGCTCGCGAGCATCCCCGGCAGACTGAAGCCGCCCAGGCCCATGGCTCCGATCCGGATGAAGTCGCGCCGGGAAACGCCGCTGCAATCGCGGGCGGAAGGGTTGGTGAACAGCGTCAACATCTCAACGGCCTCTGGATTCGTTGAGTGGAAGGTTTCTCATGGCTCGCGCCAGTTGGTGCAGCCGCGACTGTCCGCGCTCTGGGCTGACTTCTCTATCTTATCACGGCTTCGGACTCAATTCTATTCTCCGTTCATTCAGACTCATCAGACCGCGCCGAAGAATTCTCCTGGGATTTCAATCCGGAATTCCACAAATACGCGGCGACCCAGCCGGCGCCCAGCGTCCCCATCAGAATGGCCCAAGGTCTCCAGCCGCCGTGGTCCCAGTAGCCTTTGAAGCCGAGGAAAAGAAAGAGAACTCCAGCGACCCAATTGAGCGCGCGGAGCGGCTGGCTCATTCGCAACCCGGAAGGCAAGAAACGCCGGTCCATCCAACAATTCAAGAGGCAGATCAATCCGCACGCCAAAACCCCGGTGAACAGATTGGCCGGCGTGAGCAAGGCCACCAGGCCGGGCGGTGCCTTCACCTCGGTGACGAAGGCATAAGCGAAGCTTCCCGCCAGAAGCAGCACGCCGCCCAAACCGCACCACCACACGGCCCCTAGGCGACATCGAGCACTAGTCTCTCTTGGGTTCTCATCGCTCTGGGAAGCTGGCGTTGAACGCATCTGAAAGGTAGGGCAGGCCTCCTGCCTGCCAGTCTGAGTGTCGGTGGCTGACGTCGGCCTGGGCAGGCTGGAAGCCTGCCCTACCTTGGCTGCCGCCACGAGTTCTCTGAGAACCGTAGGCGCCACTTCAATCGTGCCGTACAGCGTCCCGAACATCGCCAGGAAGGCCCCCGCAAAATAGACCCACTTCAGCCACGGATAAATCGGCGTCACGAATTCGGCCTGCAACGCCAGCAAATTCGTTCCGCTCGGAACCTTCTCCTGCGGCCCAAGAACAATCGCGCCGCAAGCGACAAAAACCACTGTGAACACCAGCACCGCCAGAAAACTCAGCGTGCAATCGAGCCGGCAGGCCCGCACCCACCGGCGGTTTGGATGAGCGGGATCTTTCGCCATGGCTTGCAGCAACCGTTCATCGGCCATCCCGCGCCCCGCCTGACCCCAGCCCTTGTCGCGCAGATACGACGCATACGCCAGGTAATCGTAGCCGGACCCGCCGATGACTCCCACATACGTGACCGTCTCGACCCAGACAGGCCGCGCCTTGATGTCAGGATAGGCGGAAACCCACGGCGGGTAATCAAAGGGCCTGGGCCACAAAAAGCCTTTGGCCAGTTCGAGCCAGTCCGGGTTCAACCAGAAAAGAGAAACCGCCACAGCCACCACCATCAGGATCGTGATGGTAATCTGAATTCGCTCCAGGCGCGCGTAGCCTCCGGTGAAAATCAAAAGCAAGACGAAGCCCAAAACCGCGATTCCCCACAGCAAGTATGCCGTGCCATGGAGAAGGCCGTCCGTGCCTGTGAGCCAGGACAACAGCGTGCCCACCGTGCCGGCGTGGAAGCAAACCCAGATCGGAAAACAAAGCAAAGCCAGGAGCAAAAAGACCAAAGGCAGCCAGCCGCGCGGACCTGCCATCTCCATCCAGCGCTGAAACGGATGCGCGCCCGTCAGGACCATGTGCCTCGCGCAGGCGAACACCAGTGCCCACTTGAAGAGCAGGATTAACGCGAAGAACCACAGCAACCGATATCCGAACAACGCGCCGCTGCGGGAGGAAAAGATGAGTTCGCCCGCTCCGATGGTCAGCGAAGCAATGACCGCGCCCGGACCGAAGACGCGGAACCAGTCGAGCGGATGTCTTGAAACAAGCGGCGTCGCGCCCTGGGGAATTGTGCCGTGACACGCGTCCTCACCGGCGCCGGAGGAAGTTTCGCCCATGCGCGGGAGAGTGTTGAAGCTCACCTTTCGCCTTGCAAGTGGGAATTCCGTTCACGCGTTCACCCGTTGCAGCGTTACACGATCAAATCGTTAAATCGCTATTATTTGGTAAATTGGTTATAATACGGCGTCACCTTCCCCCTCACCGCGGCCCCACTACTGTTGATTGAGGGAGTATCCCCTCAGTTAAAGTCGTTAAGGCGGGGCGAGTCTCCTGCCGAGCCAATGCCATCGAAGAAAAGCTCCGCAGGAGCGTCGCTCCACCGTCGTTAACGGATACAAAAAGCCTTGCCATCTGAGTGACGACCACTGAAAGCTAACCGCCATGAATGCTGAAGCCCGCATCGCCGAACTCAAACTCGAACTGCCGCCCGCGCCCAAACCCGCCGGCGTGTACAAACCCGTAGTCCTCATTGGGAACCTGGCTTACGTCTCCGGCCACGGCCCGCTCAAACCGGACAAAACCATGATCAAGGGCCGCGTCGGCCAGGACCTCGACCTCCAGGGCGGCAAACTCGCGGCGCGCCAGGTGGGTCTCGCGATTCTGGCGAGCGTGCGCGAACACCTCGGCAGCTTGGACCGCGTCAAACGCGTCATCAAGACCCTCGGCATGGTGAACGCCACGGCGGATTTCCAGGAGCATCCGGCTGTGATCAACGGTTGCAGCGAGCTCTTTGCTGAAGTCTTTGGAACAGACACCGGCGTCGGCGCGCGCAGCGCCGTGGGCATGGGTTCTCTGCCCGGCAACATTGCGGTGGAAATCGAAGTGATCTTCGAGATCGAATGAGGTAGACAGGCAAGGTGTGCCACGTGCCAGGTATCAAGCGAGGCAAAGGCGCGCGCAGCGCCGTCGGCATGAACGCGCTCCCCAACAACGTCGCCGTCGAAATCGAAGCCATCTTCGAGATAGACTGACGACTTCGGGTCACGTCGCGTGTCAAGTGCCACGTGTCAAGTGTCACGTATCACGCATTACGTTTCACGTTTTACGAATTACGCATGACGCAATCCAACCGCCCCTGGCACCTCGTCAAGAACGCCGCCGACCTCCCCTCCCCTGCCCTCCTCGTCTATCTCGACCGGGCCGAGGAAAACATCCGGCGCATGATCCACATTGCCGGCGGCGTCAAGCGCCTGCGGCCGCACGTCAAGACGCACAAACTGGCGGAGATTATCCGCATGCAGCGGGCGGCCGGGATAACGAAGTTCAAATGCGCCACGATTGCCGAGCTGGAAATGGTCGCGAGTTGCGGCGCTGAGGACGCCATGCTGGCTTATCAGCCGGTCGGCCCGAATGCGCGCCGGCTCGTTCAGCTTGCGCAATCCTTTCCGGCAACGAAATTTTCCGCCGTCGCGGACGACGCCGAGGCGATCCGTGCCCTTTCCCAAGTTTGTTTAGCCGCCAAGCTTTCTTTGGATGTGCTGTTGGACATCGATTGCGGCATGGGGCGAACAGGCGTCGCGGCCGGACCGAAAGCCGTCGAACTCTACCGTTTGATTTCAAGTTCGCCCGGTCTGAAAGCGGGCGGTCTGCACGTTTACGATGGCCACATTCAAAACACCGATCTGAAAGAGCGCATGGCTGTTTGCGAAGCGGCCTTCGCGCCGGCCAGCGACCTCCGGCGCAATCTGGAGCAACTCGGCCTCCCTGTGCCGAGAGTCGTTGCCGGAGGCACTCCCACGTTCGCGATTCACGCCCGGCGACCGGACGTTGAGTGCAGCCCCGGGACAACGATCTTCTGGGACGTCAGCTACTTGAACAAACTTCCCGATCTCGACTTTCTGCCCGCCGCGCTGGTTCTGGCGCGCGTGATCAGCAAGCCCGGAACGAATCGGCTTTGCCTGGACCTGGGCCACAAAGCCATCGCGGCCGAGAATCCGCATCCGCGCGTGCAATTCTTTGAATTGCCCGATGCGACTGCCGTGGTTCACAGCGAAGAACACCTCGTTCTGGAAACACCCGACGCCGGGAAGTTTGCGGTTGGCGATTGTCTTTACGGGATCCCGCGGCACATTTGCCCAACGGTCGCGCTGCACTCCGAAGCGGTCGTGATCAAAGAGGGACAGGCCACCGAACGCTGGAGAATCGCGGCGCGGGATCGGAAGCTGACGCTTTGAATAAGAGCGATGACATTCCTCCTATCTTGAGCGCTGTCGGAGAAGGAGAGATCGTTCATCACTAGTGATGTGTCTCCATGCGACAAGTGGAGAACTGTTTGCTCATGTGCCACAGCTTGGCATAAAAGTCCTCGAACGATTTACTGGCGAGCCAGCGTTTCAGCGGCGCGCATTCAACAAGGCACGCAATCTCCACTTCCTTCGCGGCATTTTCCAGCGTGCCGGGAGCAGTGAGGCCAAGGAATCGCAGTGCGGAACAAAGGTTGGTCTTCCCGGCATTGTTTGAGCCGATCACGAGGTGGAGTCCTGTGGGCCGAAACTCGACATTGAGAAGGCTTTTGAAATTGCTGACGCGAAATCTCTTAAAGCATGTGGGTTTCTATCCTTTCCAGTCGGCTTGTTCAATAATGACCTTGGGTTGACAAACCCCACTCGGACCGGCAGCGTCGCGTCACCAGAATCCTGTGCCCGGCCTGAGCCACAACGCGAGCCTGTTGCTCTACACGCTGATCGCGATCGTCGCGCTCATCCTTCTCATCGCCAAGGTCAAGCTCAACGCCTTCGTAGCGCTCATTCTGGCCTCGCTGTTTGTTGGGCTGTGTGCGGGCATGAATTTGCCCGACATCGGCCGAAGCTTCGGGGAAGGAGTCGGCGCGGTGCTGAGTTCGGTCGCCATCGTCGTCGGTCTGGGAACGATCCTCGGAAAACTGCTCGCGGAATCGGGCGGCGCCGAGGTCGTCGCTCACACCTTGATTCGCGCGTTCGGCGAAAAGCGGATGCACTGGGCGATGTTGGTCATCGCCTTTGTCGTCGGCATTCCGGTCTGGTTCACCGTCGGTCTGGTTTTGCTCATCCCGATTGTGTTCACGCTCGCGCGGGAAACGCGCACGCCGCTGTTGCGCCTGGGCATTCCGCTGGTCGCCGGGCTTTCGGTCGCGCACGGATTGGTGCCGCCGCATCCGGGACCGATGGCCGCGATTGAACTGCTCAAGGCCGATCCAGGAAAAACGATCCTCTACTCCATCCTCGTCGGCTTGCCCACGGCCATCATTGCGGGCCCAATTTTCGGCCGCTTCGCCACGCGGAAGATTCACGTCGAACTCGGCGGCATTGGGGCGCAATTGACTCAGCGGCATGCCACGAAAAGCCCGCCGGCCTTCAGCCTCACGCTGCTGACGATTCTGGCGCCGATCCTGTTGATGATGGCGGCCACGCTGGTCGATGTCCTTTATCCGGCGGCTCAGGAAAAATTCGATTTGGTCCTGATGTCCGCTCCGGAGTCCAAACGCTCTCAGATTCTCGATGCCATTCGGACACTCAAGCCAGTTCTGGATGCAACCGGCGCCGAGAAGATCCTTGATTCGCTCCCCTCCCCTCTGCTCAGCGAGGTCTCGAAGCCTGACGCCGAGGTGGCGAAGAAGCACTTGGAGAGTGCCGGAGCTATCAGCAAAGTCCAAGGCAATCCGATTCGCGCCTGGAGCGGATTCTTGGGCCATCCAACGGTGGCGATGCTGGTCGGCGTTCTCTTCTCGTTCTACTCGTTCGGAATCGCGCGCGGGTTTGACCGGCAACAAATCTCCAGGTTCGCCGACGAATGCCTCGGTCCAGTCGCGCTGGTGTTGCTCGTGGTCGGCGCGGGAGGCGGATTCAGCCGCGTGCTGGTCACCAGCGGCGTGGGCGGCGCCATTGCGGACCTGGTGAAAGGGAGCGCGATTTCTCCGTTGCTTCTGGGTTGGTTCGTCGCGGTGCTCATTCGCGTCGCGACCGGCTCGGCAACCGTGGCCATCTCCACGGCCGCGGGAATCCTGGCTCCGATAGTCCTCGCGTCGCCGAGCACAAACCGCGAGTTGCTGATCATCGCCATGGGCGCGGGATCGGCGATCCTGTCGCACCTGAACGACGGCGGCTTCTGGTTTGTGAAGGAATACCTGAACATGAGCGTGGAGCAAACGCTGAAGACCTGGACGGTGTTGGAAACGATTATCTCTTTTGCGGCGCTGGCGTTGGTATTGCTGCTCGACGTGCTGGTTTAGTTCGATTCTCCTTTGCCCACGTATGTTGATTCTTGACGCACACCTGGATCTTTCGATGAACGCGTTGGAATGGAATCGCGACCTGACGCGTCCGATTCGTGAGATTCGCCAGCGCGAACACGGCCTGACGGATAAACCCGACCGAGGCCAGGGCACGGTTTGTTTTCCTGAAATGCGCCGGGGCGGCATCGGCCTTTGTGTCGCGACGCAAATTGCCCGCTACGTCAAGCGGAACAATCCGCTGCCCGGCTGGCA
>Ga0194132_10010079_pt1 | contig 12715 bp, 9 predicted proteins | sample TA2KigOf80mmetaG_FD_148612 | JGI IMG/M metagenome (GOLD analysis project Ga0194132, IMG submission 148612) | Freshwater microbial communities from Lake Tanganyika, Tanzania - TA2015054 Kigoma Offshore 80m | ecosystem: Environmental > Aquatic > Freshwater > Lake | place: Tanzania: Lake Tanganyika... | reverse complement strand
CTTGGACGCTCCTTTTCGCGTTTTTGTGCTTCGTCGGCGGCTGCAGCGGCGGCAACGACCCCGTCAACAACCCCGTCAATGACAAACCGCGCCCCATGCCGAAAAAAGACAAATAGCCAGTGCCCGAATCTCGGTAGGTCAGGATGTAGGGTGTGTGAAACGCACCGTTCCACTCGCCGGTGCGTTTCACGCACCCTACTCGCGCTTTAGGCACTGCTCACTTCTTGTCCGCGTCGGCGTCTTCATCGCGCTGATAGATGGGCAGCAATCGGTACTCCACGGTCAACCCCAGGATCGCCATGGCGGTGTTATAGGCTGCCCCTTGCGGCTCATTGTTGAGCCAGCTGCCGTTGCGCTGCTGACCATCCAAGAGTAGCTTGTGCAGATGGGGTCGATAGGCGGCCCAATAGTTGCCGCCGAGCTGAAACATGGCTTGCGACGTGTAATAGGCGGCGTAGAAAAAGTATGGCTCATCGTGTCGCAAAGGATGCTTGAGGATCCATGACCCGGCCTGCAACGTTTCGCGCGAATGGTGGCGACGCTTGCCGACCAGCTCGAGCGCCAGGATGCCCGTGCCCGTGCAGGAGCTATTGACCATGCCCGGGCCGGCCATGTAGCTGAAGCCCCCTGTGCGCGGGTCGCGACAGTTGAGGACATACTGCATGGCCGATTCGATGCGGTCGGCCGGCACGTCGCAGCCCAAGTTTCGCGCGGATCGCAGGGCCATGATCTGCCAGCCGGTCACGCTCATGTCGGCGTCGATGCCCCAGATCTGATAACGCCAGCCGCCGCGATGCAGATTGTTCTCGGTCCGCTGGGCTTGCAAAATCAGTTTGACTGCTTTCTCCAACTTGGGCTTCAGTTCCTTGGATGTCTTGGCATCCATCATGGCAGCGACCTCACAGAGCATCAAAGTGCAGATGCCATGTTGGTACATCTCCATGAAGTCGCTCAATCCGAAAGCGCCGCTGCTTTGCTCCCGGGTCAAGACGTAGCGAATGCCCTTCTCGACGTGCGATTGATAGGGTCCTTCCCCGGGGACGTGGCCGGCGGAGAGGAACGCCATCGTCGCCAACGAGGTGACGGCCGGGTTGTCCATGCCATGTAGCTGCCAGGCGCCGTTTTTTTCTTGCATCACGGCAAGAAACGCCAGGCCCCGATCGACGCTGTTGCTCAAGCGATCTTTTTTCGGGGCTTGCGCGAAAACAGGGCAGGGGACCAACACGGCCACCATGGTGGCGAGAATGCTGCACAGAGTTGGCCGAATTGGAAGCACGATGCATGCGCTTTCACATTGTTAGCCGGACGCGTAAGCGACGAAACTCGTTCACCCGTCGTTTCGCGTCTCGCTAACCACTCATTTGCGGTTTTTTTCTCTGGGCGCCGGCGCGTCCGCGAGGCTTTCGAAGTACTGGCGAATCGTCTCGGCATATTCGGCGCCGAAACGTGTTCGTGCGTCTTGCAACATGCGTGTCTTGAGTTCGCCGGGAAGTTGGCCCCACGCCTCCGCCGACAGGGACTCGAATTTGAGATCCTTTGCGAGCGAACCAGGGCTACGCGGTCCCTGGCCAGCCGCCATCTGCGTGGCGGGATTGCGGGCGGGCTGCGGAACCTTGTTCGATGAGAGCTTGGCGGCGCTTTGGGCCGCCTGCTGCAAATTCTTGGCCGCGGCGTTCATCGCGGCCTGCGCGTCCTTGGGACCGGTGGGCAACTTATCTTGCGCCTTGCGCATCTGCGATAGGCCGTCTTTCAGCGCCTCGGCCGTCTTGGCGTTCTCGCTCATCTTGGCGTCGCCCTTCGGTTGATCCTGCGATAGCTTTGCGAGCTTTTTCGCCGCGAACTCCAGTTGCTTCTCCGCATCGGCCTCCAATTTGGTGGCGTCGTCGGCATTTCCCTTCGCCTTCATCTCTTGGCTCGCCTCCAGCGCTTTTTTGGCGGCATCGATCGCCTCGGCCGACTCCTTGGCCATCGCCTTGGTTTCCGGCGGCGCCTGGCTCTGTGAAAGCTCCTTCAAGTCGGCAGCGAGCTTTTCGAGTTTCTCGCCGACGCCCTTGCCCTTGCCGGCCGACGCCTTCGCCGCGTCGCCCAGAAGCTTCTGCGTCTCTTCGCGTAGATGTTGTTGGTCCTTGGCGAGCTTTTGCACCTTCTCAACCGTGGCGCGCACTTTCGGATCTTCGATCTTGCTCGGATCGGTCGGCAGGGTCGCGGGGATGAGGCTGGCTAGCTTTTCAAGCTCGTGCTGAACGTTATGCATGAGATCGTACGCCGGCTTGGCGCCGGCCGCGTTCTCGCGCCCCATCTGGTCGGCCGCGTTCTTCGCCTGGACGTGAGCTCGTTGCTGCACGGACCATAGCGTTTCATTCTTCGCATCGATGGGCAACTTCGTGATCGCAGGCGCCATTTCTTGTTGCCGAGCGCCGAGGTCGCGATAGGCCTTCTCAAAAACGGAGAACTCAAGGTTATCTACATCGCGCGCCAGTTGCTTCAGGTCAACGTGGATTGCCTGTTGCTTCTTGGCGAGTTGGAGAATCTGGTCCCGCAAGGCCAGTGCGGGAGTGCCGGGCAGCAGCTTATCGAGCCGATTTTTCAGTTGCTTCTCGTGCTCGCGCTGCTTGCCGATGGCCTGGGAGATCGCGGATTTTTTGAGCGCCTCGGCCGCGTCGGCAGCCAGCGCTGAGTCTTTCGATTCGACCGCCTTAGCCCGGTCCGCCAGATCCGTCTGCCGCCTGGCCAACTCGGCGATACGTTCCTTTATCTCCTTGGGCAACTCGTCCGGGCCGGCATCGCGCATCTTCCGCTGCTCGGCAGCCAACTGTTCGGTCTCCTTGGCAAGCTGCTCGGCTCGCATCACCTGCAGCGACTGCATCGATTCCTTGACCAGCGGGCTCTGCTCCTCGATCTTGGCCGCCTCCTCGGTCAACTTCGCTTGTTCATTCCGAATCGCTTCGACCTCCTTGGCGGCATCCGGATTGTTCATCATCTTCTCGTCGGCGAGCAACTTCTCCAGCCGCTGGGCGAGCGCCTCCTGCCGTCTGGCGAGTCGATCGAGCTGAAACTGGTCGAGACGATCCTGCGTGATAAGCTTGTTCAGCGCCAGCATGCGGTCGAGCTTCGCCCGTGCGGAAATCAGTTCTTGCTGCGATGCCTGCAAATCCTTCTCAGCGTCGAGGAGCGCTCGGTCCTTCTCGCTGAATCGCTTGAGCGCCTCGGCGCTCTTGGTCATCTCGATTTCCGCGATATCGAGAAAATGCTCGGACAGCTTGGCTAGGTCGGGATTCCCGGAGAACTTTTTGGCGGCCGCGAGCAGATCACCGGAGATTTCGTTGTTCAGCGTCCGAAGGTCGTCCGCCTGCTTGAGCTGCGCGAGCGTCAGGGCTGCCTGGCGATGGATCGGACCCTGGAGCTGCTGGACCTGATCGAGTTCGCCTTGGACCTTTTGCTTGATCTTTATTATCGTGTCGAAAACGTCGTCGCTCTGAGCCTTGGCCTGCACCTTGAGATAGTCGTCCGCTGACGAATCGATCCGCAGCGTGATCCACGCGGGATCGCCGGACGATTGATCCGGAGCGATTGTCACGTGCGGCTGCAAGTCGGTCGCAGGTAGAACGACGCCGGCTGCGTTGCGGATGTCGCCGCGTTTCAAATTGCGATTGTCAATCGCGAGCAGGCGAAACTGCACGCGATCGGTGTCTTTCACGCTCGTCGGCAGCGGCAGCCAGTGGTCGATGACGATCATGCGTTGCGATTTGGCGTCGATCCAGCGAATCTTCTGCACCGGGCCGTCATTGACGCGGTACTCGAAGAAGATCACGTCCAGACCGGCGTCGTCCTCGACGATGGCCCGGAGCTTCAGCGCCTCTTTGGCCGATACCCGATAATCAAGGTTGGCAAGCAGCGCCGAGCCGTCTTGAAATCGTAACGGCTGCGTAAACCGCGGCGCCTGGTCGTCCTGCACCTGCCAGCGGCCCAGCGGCAGCGTCTTGGAAAGGCCGTGGCCAAGGTCGAGCAGCAGCGCGGCGGAAAAGTGTTCGACGTCGGCAGCGAGCATTTCTGCGATTTCGCCCGTTAGGTCCTTGTTCAGCATCAACGGAACTAGCCGTACCGTTGCATCCTTCGTGCTGGACGTTGGTCGTGATTCAATCCGGACGACGGCCTTGACCGGTGCTCGATCCAGCTGCAACACCTGGCGAATTCGACTGAACCGAACGACTGGGGTCGGCGACTTGGAGTCGGGATCCAACGCGACAGGATCCGGCGCGCATTTGACATACGGCGGCGGATCAATGCGAAGCGCCGGCGCCCTCGTGAATGCCGGCACGTCGATCAATCGGACCGTGAATCTCTCGCTCACCACTTCGCCCGCCTTAACACGGAATGTCAACGCTCGGCGAAGGTCTTTCAACTCGACCGCATATCGGCCACTGCCTGACGACTTCATCGCCAGCCGATTCGATCGGCCCGATTCATCCTCGGTGAGCAACGTGCATTCCTTCGGCAACGTGGCCCGTGCATCTCGCGGTTTGAGGGATGCTACGATCCGGTGCGAGTCGCCGCGCAGGGCGTATCCGCTTCCCTCAATGAGCGCGATCGTGAATGGGTCGGCCACATCGACGCTAATCGGTTTGCTAACAATGGTTCCGATGCGAGCATGGTACAAGGCCGGATGCTGGACGGTGTCGAGATAGAGAAAGGCGCCGTCCGCACCCATGGTCATGGAAACGCTCTTCGATGCTCCGCCGAGATCCGTGATGACCAACTCGCACTCCGCCGGCATCGTCGCGGCTTCGTCGATCATTTCGATGGACGCTCGTATCGAGAATGGAATGCCACGCAATGCAACATCGGCCTGCGGTGTCAGGACGATGCGGAACGGCGTCAACGGCGTCGCCCACGCCATGGAGAATCGCTGAGCGAACGACGCCAGCGGCGTCGTCAGGCCCAACACCACAAGCACGGCAACAAATGCGCCGAGGGTTCGAAGCCAAAGTGTCCGTTCGGCCGCCAACGGGCACGCTTCCTGGGGATCGATCTCGGAAAGTTGCAGCTCGACTTCCGATTCCAATATCCGCGCGAATTCCGGCGATGCTTCATCGGCTTGCAGTTGCACCAATGTTACCAGGCGCTCCGCTAGGTCGGGAAAGCGTTTTTCCAAGAGATGCGCCAGCCCGACCTGATCGACTCGCGGCAGCCAGACGAGGCACCAGTCGACAACAAGCCAGGCGCCAGCGGAAGCCGCAAGCATTGCACTAAGAATCCGTAGCGTGCCTACGGTGAAGCCGAACAGCCAGTCGGCCGCGAAGCAAAGAAGAAATGCCAGGGCAAACCCGCAAACCGTGTAGTGCAGCCTGACGAGCCAGCGTTTCCATCGCACGCGCGATGCCAGTGCATCAAGGCGTTGACCGACGACCGGCGAGAGGGGGGATGCACTCAAGGAAGAGCTTCCGAGGTAGCGTTTAGCGCTCGCACGGCGCCGTGCGGGCGCTAAACGAAGATGATTACGCGAACAAGTTATGATTCACCGTGCCGCTTACGTCGGTCAGGCGGAAGTCGCGGCCAGAGTAACGGTAGGTTAGCCGAGTGTGGTCGATGCCCATCAGGTGCAGGATGGTGGCGTGTAGGTCGTGGACGTGCATGCGGCCCTCGGCGGCGGAGAAGCCGAACGGATCGGTCGCGCCCCAGGCGTAGCCTCCCTTGACGCCGCCCCCCGCCAGCCAAACGCTGAAGCCGGAACTGTTGTGGTCGCGGCCATTGGCGCCTTCGGAAGTCGATGTGCGGCCGAACTCGCCGCCCCAAAGTACGAGCGTATCTTCGAGCAACCCGCGCGACTTCAGGTCTTTGAGCAGCGCGGCGATGGGCTGATCGACGGTGCGGGCGTTATTGCGATGGTTCATGATGTTGCCGTGATCGTCCCACGGTTGACCGGCGCCGGTGAAGATCTGCACGGCCCGCACGCCGCGCTCGACGAGACGGCGGGCCACCAGGCACGCGTCGTTGAACTGCCCGCGGCCATAGAGATCGCGCGTCGCCGCTGTCTCCCGGTTGAGGTCGAACACCTCCTGGGCTTCGAACTGCATGCGGAAGGCCATCTCCATCGACTGGATGCGAGCTTCGAGTGGATTGTCCGAACCGCCCCGGCGTTCCAGGTGCATTTGGTTCAGACGGCGCATCAGGTCCATCTGCTCACGTTGGGCGGCCGGGCTCAGGTAGGTGTTGGAGAGATTCTGCAACACGCGGCGCGGGTCCATGTTCGAGTTGTTGATGTGCGCGCCTTGGAAGATGCCGGGCAGGAAACTGTTCGACCAGAGAGCCGGCCCGACGACCGGATTGCCGGGGCACATGGTGATGAAACCGGGCAGATTCTGGTTCTCGGTCCCCAGGCCATAGACGAGCCACGACCCCATGCTCGGACGAACGGGTTGCTGGTCGCCGCAGGTCATCATGAGCAGCGACGGCTCGTGGTTCGGCACGTTGGTGTACATTGAGCGGATGACGCACAGATCGTCGGCGCATTCGGCGACCTTCGGGAAGATCTCGCTGACGGGCAGGCCCGACTGACCGTGCTGGCTGAAGCGAAACGGCGACGCCATCAGCGTACGCGTCCCGCCGCGCTCGCCGGCGATGGTCCCGCCCGGCAGCCGGCCATGGTTGCGCGTCAACTCCGGCTTCGGATCGAACGTATCGACCTGTGACGGCCCGCCGTTCATGAAGACGTGGATGATGCGCTTGGCCCGAGCCGGGAAATGCCCCGCCCGCGGCGCGAGCGGATTGCCCGCTTGCGGCGTGGCAAGCAGGTTCTGCTCGTTCATCAACGACGCAAGGCCAATGACGCCGAAGCCGGTTCCGATACGTTGCAGAAGATCACGACGGGTTAGCATAATTGGTTTTCTCTGGTTTGGCAGGATAACTTCTTATTTCCAAGGAACTCGGCTAGGCAACGTTCAACTATTGCTGCAGCTTCTTCAATTAGCATCCAACCAGCGGCCGGATGATCACCTTTGCGATAGAATCCGTCGGCGCTGTCGCCATCATTTGATGGAAGAATGCCATTGCTGTCGGCGATTTCAAAAGACCACGAGACCCAACGAGCCCGGAAGTACAGTTCACGGCCGCGAACGTCGCCATATCCTTGAACGGGGCAGTTGCCACCAATTTCATAGCTGTAAACGTTATCGGAATCCCGCACACGGGCATACCCTGGTTCAAAGTACTCCACGCGTGGCATAAAGCACCTCAGCAAATCACGCCGTATCGTCCATCGGGCGCTCGACGCGTTCGCCGAGTTGCCGCTTCATTTTTTTCGCCGCTTTTTCTTTCCCTCTGCCTTTGGTTTCTTCGTCAATTCCTCAATTACTCGTTCAATCTGCGGCACAAGCCCGGGCAAATCATCGGTCACGGTCTTCCAGACGATCTCCAAGTTGACGCTGATGTAGTCATGTATCAGCTTGTCGCGAATGCCCGCCATCGAACGCCAGGGGATTTCTGGACCTTTGTCACGAACCTCCTGCGGAATCCGTTTCGTCGCCTCGCCGATGATCTCCAAGGCCCGCACGACCGCAAACGCCGTCTTCTCATCCTTCGCGAACGCTTCGAAGGTCATCCCTGCCGTGAACTCTTGCGCCTTGACGGCAGCCGTGCGAATGTCCTCCAGGAAGTCAAGATACTCCCTCGCCGTCATACCGGCACGACCTCGCGCAACACGCGTTTGCCAATTTGCGGCTTCAACGATTCTCGTATTGCTAGGTCCACTTTGACTCCCAAGCAGTCGCTCAAGTAGTTCTCCAACTCGATCAGGCCCAAAAGACTCGGGTTTTCATCAAACGTAACCAGGATATCCAGATCGCTGTCGGCACGCTCGGTTCCGCGCACGTAGGAGCCGAATAGGCCCAAAGCTTTGACGTGATACCGTGACGCCAGCAAAGGCATCTGGTCGCGGAGAACTCGGCGATAGCGAGTGGTTGCCCGGTTCACAGCATCTCCTCCGAGCATGCATCAATTCACGTCAAGGCTCGTCAGCGCCGCGTCCAATCGTCGCGACAAGCCTATGAACGCGTCGCCCCAGCCGCTGGTCAGGCTCACTTCCTGAAGCGGGCCGGCGTTCGCGAACAGATCACTCAGTTTCTCGCGGTCGATCCGGCCAGCCTTCAGCGAGGCAATCAATTCGTCGATTTCCCGCACCGCCTCGCCGCTGGTTTTCCACGGCGAGGTCGTGAAGTCATTGCCGGGCAGTTCCAAGAGCGATTTCGCGGCCCGCAGCACCTCCATGATATCGCGTTTGGTGTCGATCATCGGATCTCCGCTACGCCGCCTACTCCCATCGGCGTTTCATGTCCCAGGCGCTGATGATGACGACTTTCTGCGATCTTCCGTCTTTGGTTTTCGTCATCGCCGTCCCGGTGATGGCGATGGCGAAACCGGCAGTGCGGGTTCCCTCGGCGGTCACGTTGATCTTGGTGGATCCGCCCGGTATCCACTTCTCCAGATAAGCCTTCGCATCCAGCTTCGTCCCGTCGCGATTGATCAGGGTTGCCGTGATGGTGGCTTCGGTCAGGATGTGATCGCTGTTATTGATCACAATCACATCATGCGTGAATATCCCGGAGTTGACCTTGACCGTAATCTTGTCGCCCTCCAGCCTCAAAGGCGGCGGCTCGACCAGCGGGTTATCGAATAGCTTTCCTCCCTCGCGTTGGTACAGGTAGCCGATCCCAATGCCAACGAGCCCGATCACAGCCTCGAACGCCGCACAACCCAGGAGCGTCGAGCCGCATCCGCCATCGGAGCGGGTATCCGGAGAGTGCGAAGTCGCCATGGACCTTCCCGCTGGAATCGGAATTCGTCATGACCAACGAATGTCATCTTACCACAGCCTCGGAAGTCCGGCTATCGGCGTTCGCCCCTCCGCGGCTGCTAGTCCACATACATGAATTCATTACTCCCGATCAAAATCTGAGCCACCCGTTCCCAGCGCGACAGGCGATTCGCCATCGGTTCGGTGTCCTTGGCATTCAGGAACGCGACGAAGAGCTGCTCTTCGTCCGCGCTGGCCGGACGCGCGAACGCCAAACGGAACGCTAGCTGGATGCGTTCGGTATCGCTGCCGGCTTCTTTCTGCAGGCGAGCGGCGAACGCCTTTGCCGTCTCGATCACGAACGGGCTGTTCAGCACGTACAACTGCTGTTGCGGCACCGTCGTCTCGACGCGCCGCTCGCTGGTGATGTTGGCATCCGGGAAGTCGAACAAACGCAGCACGTAGTTGAGATCGTGCCGGCTGATCTTGGCGTAGAGCGTGCGGCGAACGTTATCAACCGCGGCCAGGTTCGTGGTCGGGCCGCCCATCTTGGCGTCGAGCTTGCTGCTGACGGCGAGCATCGAATCGCGCCAGCTTTCGACATCAAGCCGGCGGCGATTCATGCGCCAGAGCCAGCGGTTGTCGCCGTCGCTAGTGAAGTTCTTTTCGTTCGTTTCGCTGGAGAGCTGGTACACCGCCGACAACAGGATCTCGCGGTGAAGTTTCTTGAAGGACCAGGCGAACCCCCTCACCCCCAGCCCCTCTCCCGGAGGGAGAGGGGAGGAAAACGTGACCGCCAAGTAATCGAGTAACTCCGGATGGGTCGGGCGATCGCCGAGGGTGCCGAAGTTGCTCGGCGTACCGACGAGGGCTTTGCCGAAGTGGTACTGCCAAACGCGGTTGACGATAACGCGGGCAGTCAACGGGTTGCTCTTGGAGGCAATGGCGTCGGCGAGTTCGAGTCGGCCGCTGCCTTGGGTGAATCGCTTCGGATCATCGCCGGCGAGAATCTTTAAGAATCGCCGTGGCACGATTTCGCCGAACTTCGTCGGATTGCCGCGAAGGTAAACGGGCATGTCGGCGCCGGTGACGTCGGTGATGCCATGCGTGATCGGCAACGGCTTGGCGTCGTCGCTCTTTTGCAGCTTGCCGAGCAGGACCGCCATGTCTTCAAACTGTTTTTTCTTCTCCGCAGGCAGCATGGCTTTGACCTGACCATCCGAAAGCTGGAAGACGGAATTGTCGTTGTAAAACAACTCGTTGAGAAGTTGCTGCTTCATCTTGTCCAGCTTGCCCTTTTGGGCGATCGTGCCGCGAACCTGCTTTTGCATGGCGACGGCGGCGCTGGCGACTTCTTTTTCCAGAGCGGTCGTCTTCCGCATCATTTCGAAGCCTGTCGGGGCTTTCTCGACAAATTTGACACAGCGATTGAGCGTGGCCGGATCGAGCATGGCTTCCTTGGCGATGACCGCCACCGAAGCCTTGGGATCCTTCGCCTTGGCCGACTGGTATTTCCATGCCGCGACCAGGTAGCGGGGCAATTCGTCGATCTTCGCCTCGGCTCGTTGCGATTTCTCTTTCTGCAAGAAACCTTTGACCTCTGCGTCGAGCTTTTTGATCTGCGCTTGCGTCGTCTCCATCCGCTTGATTTTTTCCTTGTCGGCCAATGGGACGTTCGTCAGCTTGCAGCTTTTGAAAACGCCAGCGAGCGAATAGTAATCGACTTGCGGGATCGGGTCGAACTTGTGATCGTGGCAGCGTGCGCATGAAACGGTCAAGGCGAGGAACCCACGCGACAGCGTATCGACGCGGTCGTCCAACTCGTCAGCATCCGCGCGAGCGCCGCAGGCATTGTCGCGATAGTACTGCGGGCCGAGGCCGAAGAAGCCGAGGGCCGGCAGGTTCTTCACACGCGACGGAGCGTCTTTCTCGATCAAGTCGGCGGCGATCTGCAGCTTGACGAAGCGGTCGTAGGGCATGTCTTCATTCAGAGCGGCGATCACCCAGTCACGGTAGCGCCAGGCATTGGTGTTCGGAATGACCGCAAACGTGTGAGCCTGGTCCTCGGCAAAGCGCGCGACATCGAGCCAATAACGGCCCCAGCGTTCGCCATAATGCGGCGAAGCCAGTAATCGATCCACCACTTTGGCAAAGGCGTCCGCCGAGTCGTCCTTCAGGAACGCTTCGACGTCCGCGGGCGTCGGTGGCAACCCGGTAAGATCGAACGTCGCGCGGCGGATCAACTCGCGCTTGTTTGCGGGACGCACCGGCGTCAATTTCTCCGCTTCAAGCTTGGCGAGGATGAAGCGGTCGATCGGCGTCTTGACCCATTTTTCGTTCAGAACCTTTGGCAAGGGCGGCATCTTCGGCGACTGAAACGCCCAATGCTCGCGGGCTTTTTTCCAGTCGATGCCGTCGGTTGACGCCGGCTGTTTGCCGTCGCGAGGATCGGGAGCGCCCATGTTGATCCACTTTTCGAAGTCGGCGATGACGTGATCGGGAAGCTTCTTTTCCTTGGGCGGCATCTTCAGATCGGGGTCCTCGTGGCGAATCGCTTTGAGCAACAAGCTGTCGCCCGCTTTCCCCGGCACGATGGCCGGACCGCTCACGCCGCCCTTGAGCACGCTGGCCTTGCTGTCGAGCCGGAGCTTGCCGTTGGCCTTGGTCTCGCCGTGGCACTTCTGGCAGTGCTCGACCAACACGGGCCGAATCTTCGCTTCGAAGAACGCAATCTTGTCAGGGTCGTTGGCGAGGCTCGCGCTCGCGCAGAATCCGATCACCATGACGGCAGCGAAAATCCGATGTTGCATCGTGGCACCAAGACGGCGGAAACCGAGATTTTCTCGGCGATTGCGGTAGGATACAAGGCAGGAGAGTCAACCTTCGAATACTATCGTCATTTTCCGCAATTCGCAAGGTTTGGCAAGCGGAATTTCCCCGCTTGCGGCTTTGCGGTCGGACTGCGCTTCCAAAGGGCGGGGAGTAGAGAAATGTGCGGTCGCTTCGTTCGCGCCAGGGCCCCAGAGCTTTACGGGCAGCTGTTCGGCGTCGACAGCGTTCCAGATATACCGAGTTTTAACATCGCCCCGACGCAGATGATCGCCGTCATCCGCATGCAAGAGGACTACAAGGTCTGCGTGTCGCTGCGCTGGGGCATGATCCCGTTTTGGGCCAAGGACAAAAAGACAAGCTACATCAATGCCCGTGGCGACACCGTGGCGAGCAAGCCGGCGTTTCGGGCCGCGTTCAAGAAGCGACGCTGCTTGATCCTTGCCGATGGCTATTACGAATGGAAAGCGGAAGGCAAAAAGAAGCAACCCTACTACTACTCGATGAAGGACGATCAACCGATTGCGCTCGCCGGCATCTGGGACAGTTGGACCAACAAGGACGAGAGTGACGCACAGCCGATCGAGTCGTGCGCCATCATAACGACGGACGCCAACGAACTCGCTCACGTCATTCACGATCGCATGCCGGTGATCCTGCGCGGCGCCGATGCGACCGCCTGGATCGATCCCGAAATCACTGATGCCTTCGCATTGCAACCGTTGCTTCGGCCATTTCCTGCGGACCAGATGCTGTGCCGTGCGGTGGGGTCGTACGTAAATAGCGTCAAAAACCACGGCTCGGCCTGCATCGAGCCGCCGTGATGGGCGACTGTGTATGTGCTAGATTCGACGGTCGATTCCTGTTTCGTTTCGAGTTTATTTTCGTAGCAACCTGCAGTCGAATACTGAGTAATGAACAAATGTATCGATAGATCCCGATTTATTAGAGAATTTCTGATTGCTTATCGACACCTCGTGATTTAATTCGACAGCGCACCTTGACTCAAATCGCCAGGTTTTTGTAGACTCTCCAGCTGAGCAATGACGCTCGGGAGAGTCAAGGATGACCATCGATCAAATCCTGGCGATCGAACCA
>Ga0194132_10010076_pt1 | contig 12720 bp, 10 predicted proteins | sample TA2KigOf80mmetaG_FD_148612 | JGI IMG/M metagenome (GOLD analysis project Ga0194132, IMG submission 148612) | Freshwater microbial communities from Lake Tanganyika, Tanzania - TA2015054 Kigoma Offshore 80m | ecosystem: Environmental > Aquatic > Freshwater > Lake | place: Tanzania: Lake... | reverse complement strand
CTCGACGAAAGCATCGTGATAGCGGCGGGCGGAATGCCGCCAGCCGGGCCGCCGGTGGGTGTGCGCATCCCGGTGAAGGCTGGGCAGACTATCGGCCGCACGGGCGGCGGGCACGGCGTGGATTTCACCATCATCAACACCGAGTCCGCGCTAAAGGGCTTCATCAACCCGGCACAGTTTCGGCACCGCGACCCGTGGAAGCCCCATGTGACAGATCCGTTCCCATTCATCGACGAACCGCTTCGTTCGAAGCTGCTCGCATTGAACCCGCGCAAAGCCGAGCCGCGCGGCGGGCGCATTGATTACGACGTGGACGGCACGCTCGCGGGCAACTGGTATCGCGAAGGCAGCGGAGGTTATGCGGGGATGAATCGGCGGATGGATTATTGAGTGGGCCACCTGGCGTTTGCGTATCATCACATTGATCCAACGAAGATCGTGGTGAGCATCGGCGACTTCGACGGACAGCCGCGGCAGTTCTGGGTGAAAGGCAACGCACCCCACCCCGCGGCCATCCGCGTCGGCGACGCGCCGGCGAAGTTCGAGTTGGTGTTCGGCTCCATCAACAACGCCGGCCAGCCGTATCCGGGAATTGACACCAACCGCGTCCACGGCGTGCTGGTCGTCCAGTTCGTCGCGAAGCGCCGGCTCAAGGTCGAAGTGTTCCCACGCTCGGCCTTCTCCTTCTCCTTCTTCACCGATGCGGCGAAATACTACGAGCGATGACCGCGTTTCGTCCCGCCCGGGGGGGCATTCGTCACGTGAACGCGCCGACTCGTCCCCGCGCCGTTGTTAATGCGTCAGTCCTTGTTACCTTCGACGCAGACCGGCAAAGTCAACCAATCACACCAGCCATGAAGACACTCGCCTCACTCACAACCGCCGCCGCCCTTTGCGCCGCGCTCGCCACCGCCAGCCTCCAGGCGCAGGACCGGCAGCAACCGCAACAGCCAGAACCCAAGCGCGTCCGCGGCGAAGGCCAGCCGCCCGGCGACAGCAAGTCGCGCGAGAGCCAGCCTCGCAACGTGCAACCCCAAGGCGGCGCTCCGCGCGAACCGCAGGCCGCCGGCCAGCAAGGCCCGGGAGATTTCAACACGCGACTCATTAACGAACTTCGCTCGAAGCTCACGCCCGAGCAGATCAAGCACGTCGAGGAAGCGCTTCAGCGCGTCGGCCCGCCGCCGATGGCCCGCATGCAAGCCGGCCCGCAGGCTGGTCCGCGTGAAGGCGAGCCGCGCCGGCCCGGTGCCGAGGGCGGAGCACCTCCGCAGGGCGGCAGCCGTTTCAATGATCGCGGTGGTTCGCAGCCCGGTCCGCAAATGCAGCGCGGACAACGTGGCGACGGCCCGCAAGGCCAGCCACAGTTTCAGCGCAATTTCGATCCGTCGCACGGCGAGCGTCCCCCCGGTGAAGGCTCCGGACGGAATGCCGGACCGCAGAACTTCCGCCCATCAGGCCCGCAAGGTGGCGGTGATTTCAATCGCGGTGGTCCTGGCGGTCCCGACCGCGGCGGTCGCGGTGATTTCGTGCCGCCCGTTGAGCGGTCGAATCGTCCCGGCGAATTCAATCCGCCCCGCGGCGGCCGGTCGGACTTTGTCCCCCCGATGAAGCGCGAAGGGGGATTTGATGAAGGCCGCGCGCGATCACGCGAATCGCAGCCGGGGCCGCGTCCAAACGTCGGTCCCGCGGGCGCGCCTCGCGACAACTTCAACCCGCCCGGCCCGCGTGGTGGACAAGGTCCCGGCAACATCAACCCGCCGTTCCGACGCGATGGCGCGCCGCAGGGTGGACCGCGGCCGGAAGGTCCTCAGCCGCAATTCCGCCGTGAGCCGCGCGAAGGCGACTCCCAACCCGGCGACAGACCTCGCTTCAATCCACCGCAGGACGGTCCGCGCGGCCCCGGCCCCGGCCGTGGCGGCGAGAACGATGATTCGCGACCGCGTCGCGGCGACGGTGGCGAATCGCGCGAACTCCCGAGGCGTCCCGAAGCCCGCTAGATTTTCATGAAGCCGCTTGTCGCGCTCGCCGTGTTGGTCGGGTTTTGCGCGATTGTCGCCGCGCAGCAACCGAAGCGCGGGCCATTCCAGCCTCGCGCCGAGTTTCGCGTCGAAGACATCGCGTCAAAATATCCGGCCGCGCCCGCCGCGAAACCCGGACGCTTCACCACCGGTCAACCCGCGGACATCGTGCTCGGCGTGGAAGACGACTCCGACCGCAACCCCGAGATCGGCCGCGACAAACTCTTCCAGGCCGCGACCGTCGCGTTCGACGGCGCCCGGCTGTGGGTCGGCGAGTTCAAGTTCTCGACTCGCGTGTTGCGGTTCACCGCGAAATGAGCCGCAAGTCTGCGGCGAAACCCGCGCGCAGCCCCGGTGTTTGAAGTCCGGAACAGTTGTGGGAATCGCGTGGCACGACCGTGTCCGCGCGCGGACCGCGGGCGTTTCGCGCAACAACCCAAACCCAGCCAGTGCATCAGCCATGAAGACCACACTTCTGCTCAGCTCGTTCCTCGGCATCGCGCTCGCCTCGTCGGCCGCGGATTCACCGAAGGACGCCGTGAAGGCGGCCGCGAAAAAACTCACCGACAAGGGCAACTACAGCTACGTCTCCACCGCGAAGTTCGAGGGTGGCGGCGGCGGTGGTGGCAGTCGCTTCACGCCCGGCCCCACGGAGGGCAAGGTCGAAGGCGACGTTGCCGTGCTCAAATCCACCACCGGCGAGAACACCACCGAGGCCGTTGTGAAAGGCGCCAAGGGCGTCGCCAAGACGCAGGAAGGCTGGCGCACGGCGGAGGAGATTCGCCAGTCCGCGCAGGGCGGCGGCGGTGGCAAGGGCGGCTTCGTCCGCGGCTTCGCCGCTACGCGGCTCATCTCCAACTACAAGACTCCGGCTGCGCAAGCTGCGGAACTCGCGGACAAGGCGACCGCGTTGAAGGAAGCCGACGGCGCAATCTCCGGCGCGCTGCCCGAGGCGACGGCGCGCGAACTGATGTCCTTTGGCGGACGCGGCGGTGGCGGCGGCGGACAAGCCCGGCAAATCAGCGGCGCGAAGGCGTCGGTGAAGTTCTGGCTCAAGGACGGAATGCTCTCGAAGTATGAGATCACCACCGAGGGTTCGATGAGCTTCAACAACAATGACATCAACCTCGGCCGCACGACGACCGTCGAGATCAAGGACGTCGGCACGACGAAGGCGACCATCCCCGAGGACGCGAAAGCCAGGCTGCAGTAGCCCGCGACTCGTGAGACCCGCACCAACGGGCGGTCCCGGAGATCGGGATCGCCCGTTTTCTTGCCTTGACGGCGACCGGATGTGCGGCGAACGACGACGTGTGAACCGCACACCACGCGCACTCGGGTTTGGCGCGGGCTTTGCAGCGCTCGCGGCGACGGCCTGTCTCACGCTTCCGGGGCACGATTCCGCCGAGGCGCGGGCGGTTGCCTTTCTTTCGCGCGAAGTTCCCGCGTGGTCGCGCGAGAACCGCTGCTTCTCCTGCCACAACAACGGCGACGCCGCGCGCGCGCTGCTGCTCGCGTCGCGCCGCGGTTTCGCCGTGCCGCGGTCCGCCCTCGCCGACACGCTTGCCTGGGTGTCGAGGCCAGCGACATGGGACGACAACAAGGGCGATCCGGCCTTCAGCGACAAGCGCCTGGCAAACATTCAGTTCGCGACGACGCTCGGCGCTGCATTCGTGGCCGGACGCGTCCGTGACATCGAGCCTCTGCGTGTCGCCGCGCGTCGCGTGGCGGCGGATCAGTCCTCGGACGGCTCGTGGCCGGTGCATCCGCCCGGAACGGTCGGCACGCCGGCGACCCACGGGACTGCGCTGGCGACTCACGTCGCGATCCAATCGTTGCAACAGGCGGGCGGGATCGAGTTCGTCGCGGCGATCGAGAGTGGCCAGCGGTGGCTTCGCGCGGCGCCCGCCAATTCGGTGCCGGACGCCGCGGCCTTGGTGCTGGCGTTGAAGGATGCCGCCGACCCGGCCGCGGAACGCCAGCGCTCGCGCGCGATGGATTTGATCCGCAGTTCGCAAGGTTCGGACGGCGGCTGGGGGCCGTTTCCCGATTCGCCGCCCGAGGCGTTCGATACCGCGCTCGCGTTGCTGGCGCTTTGGGAACTTCGCGGCGCGCCGGGAACAGGCTCGATGATTCGCCGCGGCCGCGCATTCCTCGTCGGTTCGCAGAATCCCGACGGAAGCTGGCAGGAATCGACTCGCCCGGTGAAGGCGGAGAGTTACGCGCAGCGCATTTCGACGACGGGCTGGGCGACGCAAGCCCTGCTGGCCACGAGGGAGTGAGGCGCAATCCGCGGCGCGTGGCGCTTCACTTCACTTCACTTCAAACTCGCGGCTGACGTTGGCTGTCGTGAGCCGGCGCTCGACACGGTCGAACATGTCCACCTCGAATGGCTTGCCGATGTTGTTGCCCGCGAGATCCTCGATGAGGGTTTGCACGACGAGCTTGTGCAGGCCGGGCTTCCACGGTCGATCCGGCACAAACGTCCAGCGCTGCTCGAAATGGGAGAGCTGCGGTTCTCCCGCGATGTCCGAGCCGCCCGCGGTGACGCGAATCATCCGAAGCGCGAGCGCGTGGTCCATCGGTTTGTTGAAGGAGACGATCAGCGGGTCGCGGGAATCGGCGCGCGGCGGTTCGAGCCCCCACTTCGAGGGGTCCGGCGGAGTGCGGTCCTGCGGGCCGACGCGGAATGCCTTCCGGAACTGCTCCTTCAGCGGAGTGCCCGCGCCGTCCTTCCAGTCGCGCGCGATCACCAGTGTGAAGTTCCTGCCCTCGACGAGCGCGGGACCGATTTCCTCAAGGGGCTTGACGCCGCGCTTGATGCGGCCGGGGTCGATGAAGAGCGTCAGCCGCGTGCGGTCCGGGCTCCAGAGTTCCTCGTCGATCTCGAGGAAGGGCAGTTCGACCGGCTTGCCCGCGTCATCGAGCAGGCGGATGTGCTCGTAAATGTTGCCGCGGCTCATCGGCGCCGAGAAATGGAGGTAGAACTTGAGCAGATTCTCCGGCAGCACACCCGCGCTCGGATACACCGCGCTGACCACGGTCGTCGGTGTGAGCTCGCGCGGCGGAACAAAGTGGACGAGGGTGAGTTTCTGGTCACGTTTCGTGGCGCGGCCGCCGAGCGCCGCAGGATCGAACACGGCCCGGTAGCGAATGCCCGGCTCAATCGGAAACTGCGGCGTGAATCGCAGCACGCCGCGCTCGTGTGTGTGCGTGCCGAGCACGGGTGGAAGTCCAGCCGGAGCCGCGGCGCCCGGCGCGTCGGCGAACACGCACAGCAGGCGGTTCCACCACTCAACGGTCATGTCGGCGAGCTCGATCTGCTTCTGAAGCGCGGGATCGAGTCCGCGGACTTCGACGGCCATGCGGTTCGGCGCGCCCGGAACCGGCACCCACTCCATCGAAAACACCAGCGGCTGCGCCGCGGATTTCGCCGCAGGCGCAGCCGCCTTGGGATCGGTGGAGTTGGATTCGGGCGCGCAGCCCGCGGCCAGCGCCGCGAGCAGGCACGCCCCGCGCGCCAGCCTCACGGCAGCGCGAGCGCCTCGAGGTTGAGCGCGCTGCCCTCGCGCCGGAGCACGAGCGCGTGGTCGTTGCCGAGCTTGTCGAGTTGCTCGATGCCGGTCCACGCGGAGATGGTCTCGTAGGACTGGCCCTGTTTGTCCGCGACGCGGGCGGTGATGCTCTCGGCCTTGTCGATGTTGTCCGTGGTGATCTTCATGATGCCGCGGCTGCTGTTGGCCAGGAGGAGCCAGTCCTTGCCCCCCTTGGTGTAAACGATCATGTCGAGCGGGCGGTTTCGGTTGCCGAGCTCGGCGATGGTCTTGCCACGGATCTTCGCGCCGGGGGCGAGCTCCTTGATGGGGAACTGCACGAGCGGCGTGCAGGTGTAGGCCGCGAGCAGGCTTGCCTCGTTGCCGACCTTGAACGGGACGAACGTGCGCACGGGCGAGCGCGTCTCAAACGCGCCGTGGGCGCCGTGGTAGATCTCGACCGCCGTGCCCTTGTCCACCGATTGGAACGGGAACGGGATGGAGCGCAGCGTGGAGGCGAACTCCTCGTTCGAAAGTCCCGCGACGAGCACGCGTCCGTCGAGATAGGCGATGTCGGTGATGGCCTCGAGGCGCGGGTTGCCCTTCTTGCCGGGCGCGGCCTCGGCGGGAGGATTCGGCAGGTCGGCCTTCGCGAACTTCACCTTGTCGAGCGAGACGGCCTCGAGCGTTCCGGCGGACTTCACGCGCACGAGCACCGGGGTGGCGTCGGCGCCGCGGCCGCGCGTGACGGCGAGGTAGGCGTTGCGCGAGAGGGGATTGACCGCGAGATCGTCGATGGTGAGCTGGTCTGCGGCCGTGCCGAGCAGCGCGCCGAGCTTGACGTTGATGGCCTCGACCTTGAATTGGGGCGAACCGGAGGCCGCGGTGGTGTCGCCCGTGGCGACCGCGACAACGGCGGCGGACTTCGAATCGCCGACGAACAGCACGCCGTCGGGGCCGAAGGCGATCGGGCCGGCGGACTTGAGTTCGACTTTGCCCTCCTTCATGCCGGCGGTCGAACTGGCGGCGGAGGCGGTGCCAGCCACGGCAGCGCAGGCGAGCATGGTGAGCAGGGAACGGATCGGTTTCATGGTCTGTCCTTTGGGTGACGGCGTCGGTGGGACGCCGGGTTCATAAGTGAGGGCGGACTATTTTCGGTTCTGCGGGAACCCGTCAAGCGTGAAGCCGGAGCCAACAGGGCACTGGACGCGGGCGGGTTCGTGCCGGGTTCAACACCGGCCGCCCACGGTGGTTTCGCGGCAGGGGACCGTCACGCTGCGCCCGAAGCCAAACCTGCCGGCGAAGCCCTCAACTCCCGCTCCCGCAGAAAGGCGAAGATCACCGGCGTCACGATGAGGATGTGGATGAGGCTGGAGATCATGCCGCCAATCACCGGCGTCGCGAGCGGCTTCATCACTTCCGCGCCCGTGCGGTCGCTCCACATGATGGGCAGCAGGCTCGCCACGATCGTCGCCACGGTCATCACCTTGGGCCGCAGCCGCAGGCGCGCACCGTCCTTCACGGCTTGAATCAAGTCCTCGCGCGTGAAGGGCTGGCCCGCCGCGGCGCGCTCGGCCTTCTTCTTCTCCAGCATTTCCTCCAGATACACGACCATGACGACACCGGTCTGGATGGCCGTGCCGAAGAGCGCGATGTAGCCGACCCACACGGCCACGCTGAAGTTGTAGCCGAGCGCCGCCTGCAAAAAAACGCCGCCCGTCAGTGCGAACGGCACCGCGAGCACCACGTGCGCGGCTTCCTTGAGCGAGTGATAGACGATGTAAAGCAGCAGGAAGATGATGAAGAGCACGCTCGGCACGATGAGTTTCAACGTGCGCTCGGCGCGCAGCAGGTTTTCGTATTCGCCGCTGTATTCGATGGTCATACCCGCGGGCAGCGTGGGGACGATTTCCTTCGTGAGCCGCGCGCGCACGTCGTCCACGAAGCCGCCGAGGTCGCGGTCCTTCACGTTGGCCTGCACGAACACGCGCAAGCGGCCGTTCTCGCTCTGGATTTCGCTCGGACCGAGCGTGCGCCTGAACTTCGCGACCTGCCCCAGCGGGATGAACTTGCCCGACGGCGTCGCGATGAGCACTTCGCCGAGTCGCTCGATGTCGTCGCGCTCGCCGCGCTCGATGCGCACTTGGATCGGGAAGCGCTGGCGTCCCTCGATGGTGGTGGAGATGTTTTTGCCGCCGAGGCCGGCCTCGACGGCGTCGAGCACGTCCTGCGCGCGCAGGCCGTAGCGCGCCATCGCCACGCGGTCGGCGGCGACTTCGAGATACGGCTTGCCCTGCACGCGCGACGCGGCGACGCCGACGGCGCCGGGGATTTCGCGCACGACGCGCTCGACATCGAACGCCTTGGCCTGGAGCGCGTCGGGGTTGTCGCCGAGGAGCTTGATGCCGACCTGTGCGCGGATGCCGGTCGAGAGCATGAGGATTCTGTTCTCGATGGGTTGCAGGAAGCTCGGCACGTAGCCGGGCACCTCGAGCATCTTCTCCGTGAGTTCGTCCTTGAGCTTGGCGATGGTCATGCCCGCGCGCCATTCGGGGTTGCGCGCGAGCGTGGGCCACTTGATGAAGCCGAGCACGGTGCGGTTGGTGGGCAGCCACTCGGGCTTGAGCATGATGGTCGTCTCGATCATCTCGACGGGCGCGGGGTCGGTGGCGGTCTCCATGCGGCCGAGCTTGCCGGCAACGGAGAGCACCTCGGGCGTGGCGCGGATGACCCGGTCCTGCCACGCCATGATGCGCTTGACCTCGGTGAGCGACGTGCTCGGCAGCAGCACGGGCATGAAGAGCAGCGAGCCTTCGTTGAGCGGCGGCATGAATTCCTTGCCGAAGCCTTTCGTGGCCGCGGCGATTTTCTCCCAGCCGCGCGCCTGCACCCGCTCGTGCCATGGGCGCGGCAGGCCGAAGCCGACGGCGAGCGCGCACGCGAGCAGCGCGGCAGCTCCGAGCATCACGGTCTTGCGCCATGACAGCGCGAAGTCCAGCAGCGGATCGTAAATGGCGAGCAGCCCGCGCATGACCCAGTTGCGGTCCTCGCCGTGGAACGGGCCGCGCACGAGCAGCGTGCAAAGCGCGGGCACGACCGTCGCCGCGAGCAGCGTCGAGCCGATCATCGCGAAGGTCTTGGTGAACGCGAGCGGATGGAAGAGCTTGCCCTCCTGACCCGCCAGCGCGAACACGGGGATGAACGCGAGGATGATGATCATCATCGCGAAGAAAATCGGGCGGCCAACTTGCTTGGATGCTTCGAGGGTGACCTGCCACGTCTCGGCGGCCGTCAGGCGCCCGCCCTTCTCCTCCTCCGCCCGTTCGCAATGGCGGATGACGTTCTCGGTCATCACGATGCCGGCGTCCACGAGCACGCCGATGGCGATGGCGATGCCGGAGAGCGACATGATGTTCGAGGTGATGCCGAACTCCTGCATCAAGATGAACGAAATCAAAATCGAAACCGGCAGCGGGAACGTGACGATGAGAATGCTGCGGAAGTGAAACAGGAAGATGATGTGCGCGAGCGTGACGAGGATGATCTCCTCGGCGAGCGCGTGTTTGAGCGTGTCGATCGTGCGGTCGATCAGCTCGCTGCGGTCGTAGAAGGGCCGGATGCTCACGCCCGGTGGCAGGCTTGGCGAGATCTGCGCGAGCTTTTCCTTCACGCGGTCGATGACGGCGAGGGCGTTGTCGCCGTTGCGCATCACCACGGTGCCGCCGACGACTTCCCGGCCGTCCACGTCGAGCGCGCCGCGGCGGAACTCGCCGCCGATCTGCACCGTCGCCACGTCGCGCAGGTAGATGGGCGTGCCGTTGCGCTCCATCAACACGATGGTCTCGAGGTCGGCGGTGGATTTCACGAGGCCGATGCCGCGCACGACAAACTCCATGCCGTTCTCCTCGATGACCTTGCCGCCGACGTTGAGGTTGCTCTGCTGCACCGCTTCGAGCACGGCCTGCAGCGACACGCCGAGCGCGCGCATCTTTCGTGGCGAGACGTCGATCTGATACTGCCGCACGAAGCCGCCGACGCTGCCGACCTCTGCGACGCCCTGCACGGCGTTGAGCTGGTAGCGCACGAACCAATCCTGCACCGCGCGTAACTGCCCGAGGTCGTAGCCGCCGCCCGGCGCCTTCGCGGGATCCACGTGGAGATAGTATTGGTAGACCCAGCCGAGTCCGGTCGCGTCGGGGCCGAGCTTGGGAGTGACGCCCGGGGGCAGCGCGTCGCCGAGGTAGTTGAGACGCTCGAGCACGCGCGTGCGGGCGAAGTAGTTGTCCACCTTGTCCTCGAAGACAATCGTGAGCAGCGAGAATCCGAACATGGAATTCGCGCGCACGGCCTTCACGCCGGCGAGTCCCTGCAAGTTCACGGAGAGCGGATACGTGACCTGGTCCTCGACCTCCTGCGGCGAGCGCCCCGGCCAGTCCGCGAAGACGATGACCTGGTTCTCGCTGAGGTCGGGGATGGCATCCACCGGCGTGCGATAGACCGCGCGAATGCCGAACCCGATGACGAACAGCACGCCGCACAACACGAGGAAGCGGTTGCGCAGCGACCACTCGATGAGGCGGTTGATCACGGCTTCACCTCCGTTCCGCAATCGAGCATCGGTGCGCCGTGGAAGGGATTCTGGATCGGGCCTGTGAGCTGCATCCAGTAGGCGGTCATGCCGGACTTCGGCGCCATCGGACACTCAAAGACTTTCACGTCCTTGAACGGTGCCTGCCGCCGCGCGGCGCGGGTGAGGTCCACGGTCGCGGCGCTCAGCGCGTAGAACGACTTGCGCGCGGCCGCGAGGTCCGGCGCGGCCGCGAGGTGGCCGCCGGCGTGGAGCTTCGCGAGCAACGGCTGCCAGTCGTCCGCGCCTGCGAAGGCCCTGCTCAGCGCGGGCAGCTCGGTGTGGAGCCGCGGCACGAGTGCGTTGAAGTCCTCGAGTTTCGCGTGCGCGAGCGCGAGGCTGATGCTGTTGGCGAGCGCGAGGAAGTTGCTCACGGCGGCCTGTTGCGCGGCGTTCAGCTCGGGCAACGGCGGCAGCGGCAGAAGTTTGTGTCCGGTCCCGCTGCTGCTCGAACTTGCGGCAGGTCCGCCATGGTGCTCGGGTCCGCCGGCGGAGCCGCTTTCAAGCTGCGCCTGCGCGTCAATGAGCAGGTTGCCCGTGGTCACGACCTTTTCGTCTTCGCCGAGGCCGGCGGTGACTTCGATGAGTTCGTCGCCGGTGCGGCCGACCTTGATCATGCGCTGCTCGTAGATGCCGCCCCCCTTGTCCACATACACGACGGGCTGCGCGCCCGCGGCGAGCACGGCGCTGCGCGGCAGCGCGAGCACCTCGGGCACCTCGACCTTCACGAGGCCGTCCGCAAAGAGCCGGTGCAGAAGCAGCCGGCGCGGGCGACCGGAATCCTCGACGACCGGGTTGTCGAGCTCGACGCGCACCTTGGCGCTGCGGCTCATGTCCTTGATGTTTGGATCAATGAACGCCACCGCCCCGGTGAAGGACTTGCCGGGCACGGACGGTGTGGTGACTTCGACCGTCTGCCCGGTGCGGATCCACGGCAGGTCGCGCTCGTAGGCGTCGAATTGGAACCACATCGTCGAGAAGTCGGCGAGTTCGAGGAGCTTGTCGCCTTCCTTCACATACTGGCCCTCGTAAACGAAGCGGCTGATGACCGTGCCCGCGGCGGGCGCGAGGAGTTCCGTGTGGAGATTCGTCGCGGACTTGTCGGGCAACGCGGCAATCTGCGCGTCCGTGAGGCCGAGTCGCTTGAGGCGCACGACGACGGCGTCCATGAACCGGATGCGCTCGGCCTGCACGAGGGCGTTGGTCGGGGTGGGCAGCCGCGCGAGCGAGGCGTATTCGCGCTCGGTGTTGAGCAACGTCGGGCTGAAGAGTGTGGCGAGCGGCTGGCCCGCGGCGACTTCCGCGCCGACGAAGTTGATGAAGAGGCGGTCCACCCGGCCGTCGGCGATGGCCGAGATGAAGCGGCGCCGCGTGTCGTTGTCGTCAATGGTGCCGGCGACGCGCAGCGTGCGCGAGAGCGGCTGGCGCTTCGCGACGGCGGTTTGCACGTGGATGGCGTTGATTCGATTGGTGCCGAGCATGACCTGGCCGGGCAGGAGGTTCGCGGCCGGGCCCGCGCCGAGCGGCGCGAGCGCCATGCCGCAGAAGGCGCACGTGCCGGGCTTCTTCTCGCGCACCTGGGGGTGCATCGAGCACGAGTAAGTTTTCTCCGCGCCGGCACCGTGACCGCCGGGAGGGTCGCCGGGGCGCGAGGAAAACCGGGCTGCGAAAAAACCGCCCGCGACGCCGAGCAATGCGGCGGCGAGGATGATGAGCGGGGTTTTGGATTTCATGGTTGTTCCTTCTCGTTTTCGGACGGCAGTTTGCCGGTGCGATAATAGCGTTCGAGCGCGGTGAAGTCTCCGAGGCCGCAGCACAGCACGAGCTCGGCGAACATCTGGTGCTGCTCGGCCGTGGCGCGGGCGATCATCACCTGCGCCTCGAGCAGCATGCGGCGGAGGTCGATGACATCGCGCGCCATGCCGCGGCCGGCCTCCCACGCGGTGCGCGCGCTGCCGAGCGCCGCCTCGGTGCGCGGCGTGACTTCGTCGCGATACACCAGCGCCTCGCGTCGCGCGGAGTCCAATTGCGTGGTGAGACGAAAGACCTCCTCGCGGATGCCGGCCTCGCCGTCAGCCAGGTCGTGTTCGAGCGCACGGGCCTTTGCCTCGTCGCGCAACACGTCGCTGCGATAGCGTTCGCGATTGCCCCACGGGAGGTTGAACTTGAGCGAGACCATCGCCTCGCGGTAGCCGAGGTTTCCCGAGAACTGCCGCGTCTGCATCCCGGCGGTGACGTCCGGCTTGCGCATCGCACGCGTGGAGCGGGCCATCGCCTCGGCCGCGAGGATGTCGTCGCGGATGACTTTGAGGCGCGGCTCCTGCCGGCACGCGAGGTCGGCAAGCGCGGGACGATAGGGCATGGGGTCGGCGAGCGCGGGAAGCACGAGCCCCGGCCACAGTGCGGCGACATCGCGGCCAAGCGCGCGGTTTACTGACGAAAGTTCGGCGGCGAGCTTGTTGGTTTCGGCGTGGAGTTCGTGGACGCGGCGCGAGCGCTCGTTCTGAAGCAGCACGACGTCGGCCTGCGTGCCCGCGCCGGC
>Ga0194132_10010074_pt1 | contig 12724 bp, 9 predicted proteins | sample TA2KigOf80mmetaG_FD_148612 | JGI IMG/M metagenome (GOLD analysis project Ga0194132, IMG submission 148612) | Freshwater microbial communities from Lake Tanganyika, Tanzania - TA2015054 Kigoma Offshore 80m | ecosystem: Environmental > Aquatic > Freshwater > Lake | place: Tanzania: Lake Tanganyika... | reverse complement strand
CGGCTCTGGACGACGACCAGGGCGCTTCTGGCGCCCGTGAGACTCCTTCCGCGCGTGGCGCGCAGTTATTCGGCGCTCGCGACTGCTTGATGGCGTTCATGGCTTTCACCACGGACTGTTAGCCATGGCCACGAAACTCTCGCGCCGCCACTTCCTCGCCGGCACGGCCGGCCTGACACTGGGCTTCACGGTCGATCTCCGCCTGCCGCGGAGCGCGCGCGCGCAAGGCGGTCCGCTGAAGGCGAACGTGTGGGTCACGATCGCTCCCGACGGCACCGTCACGATCGTGGCGCCGTCCGTGGAGATGGGCCAGGGCTCGATGACCGGCATGCCCGTCATCGTCGCCGAAGAGCTCGACGCGGACTGGGCCAAGGTGAAGGTCGTGCCGGCGCCGATGAACCGCGCGTACGGCAACCCGGGCTTCGGCGGACTTCAAGTAACTGGCGCGAGCCGCTCGACGCCGGGCTTCTGGATGCCGCTGCGTCTTGCCGGCGCGCAGGCGCGCCGCGTGCTGCTCGACGCGGTCGCCGCCGAGTGGAAGGTGCCGGTCGCCGAGCTGACGACCGAGCCGCACGTGGTCGTGCACGCGCCCTCGGCACGGCGCATCGGCTACGGCGACGTCACGAAGTTCGCGAAGGTCCCCGCGCAACTGCCGAACGTCACCGCCGCCGACTTGAAGAAGTCCGACCAGTTCCGGCTCATCGGCAAGAGCCTGCCGCGCGTCGAGCTGCCGGACAAGGTGATGGGGCGCGCGAAGTTCGGCATCGACGCCGAGGTCCCGGACATGGTCATCGCGACCGTCCTCCGCGGCCCGTCGCAGGGCGACGCGCCGGACCGCGTCGACGACGGCGCCGCGAAGCAGGTGCCCGGTGTCGGCGCCGTCGTGCCGCTGCCGTGGGGCGTCGGTGTCGTCGGCTCGGGCTACGAAGCGGTGCAGAAAGGCAAAGCCGCGCTCACGGTCACCTGGAAGAAGGGCAAGGCCGCCGGCTACGACAGCGAGCGCGTGCGCGGCGACTACGCCGGCGTGGCCGCATCGCTCAGCAAGAAAGGCGTCGTCGCGCACGAGCAGGGCAACGCGCCGCGCGCGCTCGGCACCGCCGCGCGCACGTTCGAGGCGGCGTACGTGAGCGACCACGTCTACCACGCGACGATGGAGCCGATGAACGCGGTGGCGCGCGTCACGGCGGACACGGCCGAGGTGTGGGTGCCGACGCAGGCGCCCAGCATCAACCAGCTCGCGGTGGCCGGCGCGCTCAAGATTCCGCCGGAGAAGGTGACGATCCATCCGCAGCTGATCGGCGGCGGCTTCGGGCGGCGGCTCGAGAACGACTTCGTCCTCGACGCCGTGATGCTGTCGAAGGCCGTCGGCAAGCCGGTGAAGGTGATCTGGGCGCGCGAGGAGGACGTGAAGCACACGAAGTACCGTCCGCTCGTGGCGCAGTACCTCCGCGCGGGGCTCGACGAGAACGGCAACCTCTCCGCCTGGCATCACCGGATCGTCGGCGCGTCGATCTACGCGCGGTTCAATCCGCGCCTGTTCGAGGCGTTGAAGGGCGCGGACACGCCGGTCATCGAGGGCTACGAGCTGTCGTACGCGGTCGGCAACCAGCTCCAGGAGTACCTGCGCGAGGAGCGCGGGCTCGACGTCGGGCTGTGGCGCTCGGTCGGTCCCGGCTACACGAAGTTCGCGATCGAGTCGTTCGTCGACGAGATCGCGCGCGGCCAGCGCATCGATCCGCTGCAGTTCCGGCTGCGCCTGCTCGCGCACAACCCGCGCGCGGGCGCGGTGATCCGGCGCGTGGCGGACTGGGCGGAGTGGGACCGCAAGCGGCCGGCCGGCCGCGCGCTCGGCATCGCGTTCTCCGACACGTGGCGGTCGTACATCGCGAGCATCGCCGAGGTGTCACTCGACAAGAAGACGGGCGTGATCCGGGTGCACGAGGTGTGGTCGGTCGTCGACCCGGGTGTGGCGATCCAGCCGGACAACATCGTGGCGCAGATCGAGGGCGCGACGACCTTCGGCGTGAGCGCGGCGCTGCGGGAGCGCGTCGTCATCGAGGACGGCGTCGTGAAGAACTCCGACTTCCACGACTACCCGCTGCTGCGGATGAGCGAGGCGCCCGAGATCAACGTGCGCGTGGTGAGCACCAACAACGCGCCGGGCGGGATCGGCGAGGTCGGCCTGCCGCCGGTGGCCCCGGCGATCGGCAACGCGATCTTCGTGCTCACGGGCAAGCGCCTGCGCTCGCTCCCGATGTCGCCCGACAGAGTCATGGCAGCCCTACGGACATAGTCGGGGGCCCGAGCGGGCGGGCGCTTCAGCGCCCGGGAGCCCGCGAGCTCAGATGATCGATTTACCGGCGTCGACCATCAGGGTCGCGCCGGTGATGAACGACGACTCCGCGCACGCGAGGAAGAGGATCGGGTAGGCGACCTCGCGCGGCTCGGCCCAGCGGCCGAAGAGGCCGTTGTCCGCGGTGCGCGAGGCGCGCAGCTCCGCCTCGGTGACGCCGCGCTCGGCCGCGCGCCGCACGTGGTACGGCGTGAGCGTGCCGCCGGGGCAGACGGCGTTCACGCGGATGCCGTGCGGCGCTTCCTCCACCGCGAGCGCGCGCGTGAAGCCGAGGATCGCGGCCTTCGTCGTGTCGTACTGGCCCATCCCCACGCGGCCCATCACCCCGAAGACCGACGAGACGTTCACGATCGTGCCGCTGCCCGTCACGCGCAGGTGCGGGAGCGCCGCTTTCGAACAGAACGCAGCGGCGAGCACGTTGACGCCGAGGATGTGCTCCCACTCCTTCGCCTCCGCCTCGGCGAGCGGCGTGTAGAACCGCACGCCGGCGACGTTCACGAGCGTGTGGAGCGCGCCGAAGCGCGCGACGGTCTCGTCGACGACGCGCACCGCTTCGGATTCCTGCGCGAGGTCGGCGGTGATCTCGAGGACGCCACCGCCGTGCACGGAGGCGAGGATGCCGGCGGCCGCGCGCTCGACGGCGGCTCGGTCGGTGTCGACGAGCGTGACCGCGGCGCCTTCCTCGGCGAAGAGCCGCGCGGTCGCTTCCCCGATGCCGCCGCCGCCACCGGTGACGATGGCGACGCGCCCGCTCATGCGCCCGGGCATGGGCTCAGGCGGGCGTGAGGGACTGATTCGGTCGCGGCGCGACGAGCGGCTGCACCGCGTCGGCCCACGGCGCGCCGGGGGGCAGCACGATCGACGTGGAGCGCACGCAGAACGACGCCGGCCGATCGACGCCGGGCGCGGGCGTGCCCTTCTCGCGCAGCGCGCGCGCGGCGGTCATCAGCAGCTTGCGCACGTGGATGATCGCGGTGTCGCTCGTGCCGAGCCGCTCGACGGAGCGGTCGACGATGCCGCCCGGTCCACCCTGGCTCTCCTGCACCGCCTGGTCCTGCACGCCGAAGCCGGGGATGCCGCAGTACATCGTCGTGCGGTGGACGTCCCAGTCCATGAAGTAGTCGTTGTCGCGGTTGGCGGCGGTGCGGACGTCGCCGTAGGGCTCGGGCGTCTCGGGCGCGTAGTCGCAGACGTGCGCGCCCTTGCCCTCGACGTGGAGCTGGATCTCCTCGGGCGTGAGCGGACGCTCCGTGTGCCACGTGACCATCCAGTTCACGACGTGCGTGTCGTCCATCGGGACCCAAATATGCGACTGGATCACCTTCTCGCCCTGGCCCGCGGGCGGCATCGTCCAGAACGGCAGACAGTACTGCGTGACGCGCCAGTGCCAGCGGCCGTCGGGCTCGTTGCGGCGCGCGCCGATCAGCGCGCCGTAGTCGGTGTCGACGACGTCGAAGCGCGGCGCGCGGTCGCCCGTCGCGACGGCCGCGCCCACGCCGAAGCTCACGCGGTCCATGTCGGTGGTGATGTCGGCGGCATCGTGACGGATCGGGGCGTGGAGGAACGAGATGTGGCTCGAGTCGATGCCGCCTTCCATGGCCTGGAACCAGTTGCAGTCCTGCACGCGCTTGGACGTGAAGACGTGGTTCAGCGGATAGCGCATGAACTCGAACTCGGGCAGCGGCGGCGGCGCACCCGGTCCCATGTACGCGAAGACGATCCCGCCGGCTTCGGCGCACGGATAGGCGGTCGTGCGGACCTTCGCGGCGAAGCTCGACTCCGCGGGCTCGCTCGGCATGTCCACGCACTGGCCGTCCTGCCGGAACTTCCAGCCGTGATAGGGACAGCGCATCCCGCCCTCTTCGTTGCGGCCGAAGTAGAGCGAGGCGCCGCGATGCGGACAGAACTCCGCGACGAGGCCGGCCGTGCCGCTCGGTGAGCGATACGCGATGAGCCGCTCGCAGAGGATCTGGACGCGCTTGACTTTGCCGCCGGGCGGCAGCTCGCTGGACTGCACGACCGGCATCCAGTAGCGCCGGAGCAGCTCACCCATGGGAGTGCCGGGACCCGTCCGGGTCAGGAGCTCGTTGTCTTCGCGGCTCAGCATGGCGCAAAGGTACCAGCACCCCGGCGCCCCGCTCAAGTGTGCGTCACTGCGCCCCGTGCGCGCCGAGCACGTCGTCCTCGTGGTGGCCGCCGCCACATTGATGATCCTGGTCGTCCTGCCGCTCGCGTCGCTCATCGTCGGCAGCGTCGTCGACGGCGGCCGGCCGACCCTCGAGCACTTCCGCGAAGCGCTGCGCGGACGGCTCTACGTGCAGGCGCTGTGGAACTCGCTGGTGCTCGGCGCGTGGACGGCGGCGCTCAGCGTGGTGATCGGGCTGCCGCTGGCGTGGGCGGTCAGCCGGACGAACGTGCCGGGCAAGCGCTTCCTCCACTTCACCGCGGTCATCTCGTACCTCACGCCGCCGTTCCTCACCGCGATCGCGTTCGTGAACCTCTTCGGCCCGAACGCCGGCCTCGTGAACCGCTTCGTCCGTGACGTCCTCAGCGCGCCGGCGCTCACGTTCAACGTCTTCTCGATGGCGGGCCTCGTGCTCGTCACCGTGCCGCACACGTTTCCCTTCGTGTACCTGCTGGCGGCGAGCGCGCTCGAGTCGGTGGACGCGTCGATGGAGGAGTCCGCGCAGATCCTCGGCGCCGGCCGCTGGCGCACGGCGGCCGCGGTGACGCTGCCGCTCGTGGCGCCCGCCGTGCTCTCCGGCGCGCTCGTGGCGTTCGTGAACGCCATCGCGCTGTTCGGCTCGCAGGCGATCGTCGGACTTCCGGGGCGCGTGTTCACCCTGCCCACACGCATCTACGCGCTCTTCGACTATCCGCCGCAGTACGGCCTCGCGTCCGCGCTGTCGCTGATCTTCGTCGCGATCACCGTGGCGGCGCTCTACCTGCAACGCCGTTACCTCGCGCGGCGGTCGTACGTCACCGTCGGCGGCAAGGGCGGCCGGCCGCAGCTCGTCGATCTCGGCCGCGCGCGCTTCGCGGTGCTCGCGTTCGGCGTGGCGGTGTTCGTGATCGCGGTGGCGGCGCCGTATCTCACGCTGCTCGCGGTGTCGGTGAGCAAGTCGTGGGGGCTCACGTTCTGGCAGAACCTCACGCTGCAGCACTACCGCTTCGTGCTGCTCGAGTACGACGTCACCCGCCGCGCGATCGTGAACAGCCTGATGCTCGCCGCGGGCGCCGCCACGCTGGCCGTCGTCCTCGGAAGCCTCGTGGGCTGGGTCGATCTGCGGACGACGGCGCCGGGCCGCAAGCTCCTCGACTACGTCTCGCTCATCCCGCTCGGGCTACCCGGCATCGTGGTCGCCGTCGCGCTGATCCAGTTCTGGCTGGCGTTGCCGATCCCGATCTACGGGACGCTGCTGATCATCCTGCTCGCCTATACCGCGCGCTACGTGCCGCTCGGCGTGCGGTCGGCGAACGCGGCGTTCCGCCAGATCGATCCGTCGCTGGAAGAGACGGCGCGCGTGACCGGCGCCGGGTGGCTCCGCACGTTCCGCAGCGTGACGCTGCCGCTCGCGCGGCCGGGGCTCTTCGCGGGCTGGCTGCTCGTGTTCGTGCCGGCGCTGCAGGAGCTCTCGGCGTCGATCCTCCTCTTCAGCTCGGGCTCGATCACGCTGGCGGTCGCCGTCTACAACCTCTACGAGACCGGCGCGCTGAAGCCGGTCGCCGCGCTGGCGATCGTGACGATGGTGATCATCACCGCCGCGATCGCGCTCGCGACCCGCCTCGGGCGCGGCGGCGCCGGCGTGAGCGTGGCGCAATGAGCACTCGCGGAGGGACCGGATTCATTCCGGGCCCGCAGCGTCGGGGGCTTGGGGGGTGCGTCTCGCGCCCCCCATGTGATTGATTGGCGGAGATCCGGATCGAGCGGGTCACCAAGCGCTTCGGCGCGACGACCGCGGTCCGCGCGCTCACGCTCGAGGTGCGCGACCGCGAGTTCGTCACGCTGCTCGGTCCGAGCGGCTGCGGCAAGACCACGCTGCTGCGCCTGATCGCGGGATTCATGTCGCCCGACGAAGGATCGATCCGCGTGGGGACCGCCACGCTCTCCACGCCGGGGAGTGTCGTCCCGCCGGAGCAGCGCGGCATGGGCATGGTGTTCCAGAACTACGCGGTGTGGCCGCACAAGACCGTCTACCAGAACGTCGCGTTCGGGCTCGAGGTGCGCAAGGTCGCGACGTCCGAGATCCGCGCGCGGGTCGCGCGCGTGCTCGAGCTCGTCACGCTCGGTGGCCTCGAGGCGCGCTACCCGGCGCAGCGCAGCGGCGGCCAGCAGCAGCGCGTCGCGCTCGCGCGGAGCCTCGTGGTCGAGCCGTCGATCCTGCTGCTCGACGAGCCCCTGTCGAACCTCGACGCGAAGCTGCGCGAGCGCATGCGCTGGGAGCTGAAGGAGCTGCAGCGCCGCACGGGGATCACGTTCGTGTACGTCACGCACGACCAGTCGGAGGCGATGGCGCTGTCCGACCGGATCGCGGTGATGCATCTCGGCGAGCTGATGCAGATCGGCGCCCCGCGCGAGGTGTACACGCATCCCGCGAACCGCACCGTCGCCGACTTCATGGGCCTGGTGAACCTGATCCCGGCGCGCGTGGTGCGCGCGGACGCGGTGGCGGTCGGCGGCGCGCACACGCTGACGCTGACACTTCCACCGCGCGTGGCCGACGGGCAGCCGGTGCAGCTCGCGATCCGTCCCGAGAACGTCAGGCTCGTTCCCATCGGCCGTGGGGCGCCGGCCGGCGGCGACGGCCTTCCGGGCAAAGTCTCGGAGGTGACGTTCCTCGGCAACCTCACCGACTGCTACGTGACCCTCGACGACGGCACGCGCGTTCGCGTGCAGGCCGAGCCCGGCCTGGCGCTGGAGATCGGCCAGCCCGTGGCCGTGCGTTTCGACGCCGACGCGGCGAGCGTGTTCGACGTCTGAGGGACGGTACACTCGCCCGCCGATGAGCCAGCCGGCGATCAAGGGGCAGGAGCACTGGACGACGAAGGGCGACGTGCGGCTCTTCCTCTGGGAGAAAGCGTCGCCGGTCTCGCCCGCGCCCGCACGGCACCATCCTCTTCGTGCACGGCTCCTCGATGGCGTCGCGGCCGCGAGCGCCTACATCATGCGCACGCGCGGCGTCCACCACTTCCTCGTGTACGGCATCTCCTCCGGCGCGCTCCGCGCCGCGCTGTTCGCCCAGCGGCATCCCGAGCGTGTGCGGCGGCTCGCCCTCGACGCGTTCGTGTGGACCGGACGCGGGAGCCCGACGCTGGCCGATCGCCGCAAGCGCTTGCCCGAGTACCAGGCGAAGAACCGGCGGCCGATCGATCGCGCGTTCGTGCGCAGCATCTTCGAGCGCGATCATCCGGGCACGGCGGACGACGACGTCGTCGCCGCGTTGGCGGACGCGATCCTCGCGCTCGACGACTCGGTGCCGACCGGCACCTACGTCGACATGTGCGCGAAGCTGCCGGTCGTCGATCCCGAGAAGATCACCGCGGCCACGATCATCCTGCGCGGCGAGTACGACGGCATCGCGAGCGTCGAGGACCTCCTCGACTTCTTCGCGCGGCTGCCGAACCCGGACAAGCAGTTCGCCGTGATGCCGGGCATCGCGCACGCGAGCCTGCAGCAGAAGAACGTCCGCATCCTCTATCACCTGCTCCAGAACTTCTTCGGGCAGCCCGAGCCCGTGTACCGAGGACACCACTGACGATGCGACTCCTCATCGGCCTCCTCGTGCTGGCGCTCGCCGCGCCGGCCTTCGCGCAGCCGTTCACGCCGGACACCGTCGACCTCGCCGCCGCGAAGAAGGAGGGCGTGGTCAGCTGGTACACGTCGACCCCGGTCGAGACCGCCCAGAAGATCGCGAACCTCTTCCAGAAGGAGACGGGGATCCGCGTGGAGCTCTTCCGCTCCGGCGGCTCCGCGGTGGTGCGGCGGTTCATGCAGGAGATCGACGCCAAGCGCGTGGTCGCCGACGTGCTGACCGTCTCCGACCCGGCGGCGGCGGGCGCGATGATCAAGCGCGATCTGTTCGTCGCGTTCCGGCCGAAGAACTTCGACAAGGTCCCGGCCGAGGTCAAGGACCCGAAGGGCTACCACGTCGCGCAGCGCCTGAACCTCGCGGCGATCGTGGCGCGCACCGACAAGGGCCTCGAGCTCCCGAAGAACTGGACCGACCTCACGCACGCTCGCTACAAGGGCCAGATGGTGATGCCGGACCCGTCGTACACGGCGATCCAGCTCATGATCGTCGGCACGCTCTCGCGGAAGTACGGCTGGGACTTCTACCAGAAGCTCCGCGCGAACGACATCATGATCGTGCAGGGCCACCAGCAGGTGTCGGAGACGCTCACGCGCGGCGAGCGGCTCCTCGCCGCCGAAGGCGCCGACCAGTACGCGTGGAACGACCGGCACAAGGGCCACAAGGTCCAGTCGGTCTTCCCGACCGACGGCGCGTTCGCGATCGCCGCCCCGACCGCGATCATCAAGGGCTCACCGCATCCCAATGCCGCCAAGGCGCTCGCGGAGTTCATGCTCAGCGACACCGTGCAGAAGCTCTTCCCGGGCGAAGGGATCTACGCGGGCCGCTCCGACGTCGAGCCGCCGCACGGCAACCCGCCGCTGAGCCAGATCAAGCTGATCGGCGTCGACTACGACCAGATCGAGAAGGACGCGGCGGCGATCAAGAAGAAGTTCAACGAGATCTTCCAATAACCGGGCGGGCGCCGAGGCGCCGTCGCGGCCCGCGCCGCTAGCCCAACTTCCGCAGTTCGGTAGGGGAACGGCGCGGTGGAGTCGGCCGCGCCGTTCGTATCTTGCGCCGCCGTCGCCCGCGCTGTTCCGAAAACGGCGTGTAGTGGCGACCTACTTCCGTGACTTCTGTCGCCGGCATGCTCGATAAGCTGCGTGATGTACCTGCGGCATACGACGCGCCGAAAGAACGGCCAGGTCCATCGCTACTGGCAGCTCGTCCGATCGGTGCGCGTCGGCCGCAAAGTCGTCCAGCAACCCGTCGCCCAGCTCGGGGAACTCGACGCGCAGGGCCGCGCGCGTGCCCGCGCGTTGGCGCGCCCGATCACCGGCGAGCGCGAGCAGTCCGATCTCTTCCTCTCCGACGCGGCCGATGACCTGATTCCGGTCCGCCTCAAGCGCCTCCGGCTAGAGCGCGGTCGCGCGTTCGGCGACGTGTGGCGGGGCTGGACGCTCTGGCGCGCGTTGAAGCTGGACGATGTGCTGGAGCGTTTACTTCCCGAAGGCCGCGAAGCGGTGCCGTGGGCGATGATGGCCGCCGTCCTCGTCCTTGCCCGGCTGTGCGAGCCGTCGAGTGAACTGCACATCGCGGAGACGTGGTACCGCGGCACCGCGCTGGAAGATCTGTTCGCGCTGCCGGCGCCGCTGGTCAACGATGACCGTCTCTATCGCGCGCTCGATCGGCTGCTCGTGCACGAGGACGCCCTTCAACAGCATCTCGTCGCGCGCCTCGGAGCACTGTTCCAACTCGATTACGACTTGCTGCTGTACGACGTGACCAGCGTGTACTTCGAGGGCGCGGCGGCGGCGAACCCGCTCGCGCAGCGCGGCCACAGTCGCGATCATCGCGCCGACTGCAAACAGGTGTGTCTGGCCTTGGTCGTCAGCCGCGAGGGCAGGCCGATCGGCTACGAGGTCTTCGCCGGCAATCGCACGGACGTGACGACGGTCGAAGAGGTCGTCGAGGCTATGGAGCAACGCTACGGCCTGGCCCAGCGGATCTGGGTCATGGACCGCGGCATGACGAGCGAAGACAACCTGGAATGGTTGCGCGAGACGGGCCGCCGCTATCTCGTCGGCACGCCGAAGAGCGAACTGAAGAAGTGGGCCGGTCCGCTCGCCGAGGCGCGCGACGGGCAGACCGTGCGGGACGGGCTCGAAGCCAAACAGTGCGTCGGGCCCGATGGCGTCGAGACGTTCGTCCTCATCCGCTCCGTGGAGCGCCGCGAGAAAGAGCGCGCGATGCACGAGCGCTTCGCGAAGCGCGTCGAGACGGGCCTGGAGCGGCTCGGACGCCGCGTGCAACGGGCGCGGCGTCCGCTCGACGTGCGGCGGCTCGAACGCCAGCGCGGGCGCCTGCTCGAACGCAATCAACGCGCGGCGGGCCGCTACGTCATCGATTTCGTCCCTGACGCCACGCTCCACGCCGGCGTGCGGCTGGAATGGCGCGTCCAGCCCGAGTGGGACGATTGGGCGCGCTGGAGCGGAGGCTGCTACGTGCTGCGTACGAACGTCAACGACTGGAGCGCCGACGACCTCTGGCGCACGTACATCCAACTCACCGACGCCGAGGCCGCCTTCCGGATTCAGAAGAGCGAGCTCGGCATCCGTCCGGTGTGGCATCAGCGCGCCGATCGCGTCGAGGCCCACATCCTCGTGTGCTTCCTCGCCTACGTGCTGTGGAAGACGCTCGAGCAGTGGCAGCGCCGGGCGGGCCTGGGCGCGAGCCCGCGGACGTTCTTCGACGAACTCAAGCGCATTCAGAGCACCGACGTCGTGCTGCCGACCGAGGACGGACGCGAGCTGCGCCTGCGCTGCGTCGTGCGGCCGGACGCCGCGCAAGCCGCGCTGCTCGATCGCCTCGGTCTCGATCTTCCTCAGCGCCTCCGCGTGCCGTCCCCGATCGCCCAAAGCGCCGAAGTGTAGTGGCGACTTTTCGCCTAAGTGCCTGAAACTCGTCCCTGACCCCTTCGAACTGCGGAAGTTGGGCTAGGAGGCAGATAGTCAGGAAGGCATGTAGCTGCCGCCGTTCGCGTTGAGGATTTGCCCGGTCATGTAGCGGGCGGCGTCCGACGCGAGGAACACGATCACGTCCGCGATCTCTTCCGGCGTCGCCATCCGCCCGATGGGAATCTTGCGCGCCAGCTCGGCGAGCTCCGCTTCGGTGTTGCCGTAGCGCGGCTGCGCGGTGTCCGTCGTCCCTGGTGCCACCGCGTTGACGCGGATGCCGTGCGGCGCGAGCTCGAGCGCCATCGCGCGCGTCATGCCGATCACGCCGGCCTTGCTCGAGGAATAATGCACGCCGCGGATCGCGCCACGCTGCGCTTGCGACGAGATGTTGATGATCGCGCCCTGACGCCGGCCTGCGATCATGATCCGCGCGGCCGCCTGGGCACAGAAGAACCCGCCCTTGAGATTCACGTCGAGCACGTAGTCCCAGTCGCTCTCTTTCATCTCGAGGAACGCCACGCGCGGATAGACGCCCGCGTTGTTGACGAGGATGTCGAGCCCGCCGAGCTGCCGGGCCACGTCATCGGTCATCGCCGCCGCTTGCGCGGGAACGGCGACGTCACCTTGCACCAGCGCCGCGCGCCGCCCGAGCGCCGTGATTTCCCGCACGACGGCTTCCGCCGCCTTGCTGTCATCGAGGTAGTTGATGCCGACGTCGGCACCCGCGCGCGCGAGCGCGATCGCGGCCGCCTTCCCGATCCCTTGCTGCGCCCCGGTGACGAACGCCAGCTTCCCGTCGAGCGATGCACCCATGCCAGATCCCCCTGGCGCAGTCTAAACAAAAACGGCCCGGGTCTCTCGACCCGGGCCGTCGCCGGCGCATCGCGCCGACTGCAACCGTTCGACCTCTCGATGTTCGAGCGGCGGCTTTGCCGCCGCAAATTCGATCGTCGGCCCCGCCCAGCAGCGTCACTCCAAACCCGCTGGGGGGTGTCGGGGGGAGCGGCGGCGCTCCCCCCGACGATTAGAAATCGCCGTGCGGCATGTGCGGGGCACCGCCGCCCGCCGGCTTGTCCTCCGGGATGTCGGTCACCAGCGCTTCCGTGGTCAGCAGCAGACCGGCCACCGACGCCGCGTTCTGCAGCGCCGAGCGCTCGACCTTCGTCGGGTCGATGATGCCGGCCTCGAGCATGTCCACGAACTCGAGCGAGTCGGCGTCGAAGCCGCGGTTCGGCGCCTTCTCCGCCTTCACCTTCTCGACGATCACGCTGCCCTCGAGGCCCGCGTTCTCGACGATCTGGCGGATCGGCTCCTCCAGCGCGCGCCGCACGATGCGCGCGCCGATGGCCTCGTCGCCCTCGAGCTTCAGCTTGTCGACCGCGACCGCCGCGCGGAGCAGCGCCACGCCGCCGCCCGGGACGATGCCCTCTTCGACCGCCGCGCGGGTCGCGTTCAGAGCGTCCTCCACGCGGGCCTTCTTCTCCTTCATCGCGGTCTCGGTCGCGGCGCCGACCTTGACCACCGCCACGCCGCCCGCCAGCTTCGCCAGCCGCTCCTGCAGCTTCTCCCGGTCGTAGTCCGAGGTCGTCTCCTCGATCTGCGCCCGGATCTGCTTGATCCGG
>Ga0194132_10010073_pt1 | contig 12724 bp, 14 predicted proteins | sample TA2KigOf80mmetaG_FD_148612 | JGI IMG/M metagenome (GOLD analysis project Ga0194132, IMG submission 148612) | Freshwater microbial communities from Lake Tanganyika, Tanzania - TA2015054 Kigoma Offshore 80m | ecosystem: Environmental > Aquatic > Freshwater > Lake | place: Tanzania: Lake... | reverse complement strand
CACGTACCGCAGGGCGTCGAACACGTCTCGCAACAGGTGGTCCCGTTGCGGCGCGTCCTCGCGCATGAGGGTCAGGTACGGGAGCAGGAACTCCCACTCCCGGTCGGTTACGTCACTCGGGTACGACGTCCGTGCCTCGCTCATGCACCTAACTTATCCCCTATCATGACGATAAGTGCATAACTGGCTCTACTTGATCCACCCGCCGCACACTTATCTCTACATAAGTGCGCATCGCGGTGACCGGGCGCGCCGCAATTGGCCGTTGCAAAAAGGTTGCACAACAGCCCGCTCTCCTTTCTGTTGTGGGACAGGCCTCCCGGCCTGTCGAAGCACTGACATGCCGGGAGGCCTGTCCCACAAGAAGTGGCACAACTCGAAATCGGTTGCACAACGCCCACGCTCTGGTCCCGCGAGTTGCAAAACGAAAAATCCTAGTACAACTCGCGCTTATTAGAATGTCGCACGGGTGGCGCTCGGTCGGGGCGTGCCACCCCGAAGTCGCAAACGTGGGAGGTGACCCACAAGAGCGCCCGTTGTGCGGTTGCGCGTGGAACATGACGGCCCCTCGTCGCGGCGCGCGAACGAACGCGCGCCGCGTCGGAATGTGGACACTTCTTCATAGTATACGCAGTGGCACATTTCGTCAAGGGGCGTGACGCGCGTTCGCGCGATTACCACCAGCAGCGGTCGGCGTCGAACTCGACCATGCCGTAGGTGTCGGGCGCGGGCGGGGGCGGCGCGGTCCGCTGCTCCTGCTCGAACGCGCGCCGGCCCTTGAGCCGCAGCCACGCGCGCTCGGCCACCGTTTCCGGTTCGCACTCCTCGCGGTCCACGCGCAGGAAGCGCTCCTCGTCGGCGCTCGTCGGGACCGCCGCGCCGGACGCCAGTTCCTCGAACCGCGCGCCGTGAATCTTGAGCGCGCGCACCTCCGCTACCGGGAACACCGACAGGTCGCACCCGAACGCGAACGGCTTCTGTTGTTTGCTCTTTCCCACGGTCTCTCTCCTCGGTCCGGCCGACCGGAACGGACACCGCGCGCGGCCGCGCGGTTCGGCGTGTGGCGCGCGTGCGGTTGCGGCTTCACAGACGGACTCGCAGTAGGTCGCGGTCGCGCGAGGCTTTGCGAGCGAGGCCCGACGGCCAGAGAGACGAGCGTATCCCGCGTGTCTTCGCCCTGAAGGGGCGGGACAGCTTACTCATCCGCCGGCCGTCGGGCCTCGCGGCGAAGCGCCGCTCGACCGCGACCTACTGCGCCCCCTGCGAGGCCGGCTACAGGAGGCGCGTTACACATCAGCTGCGTTCAGTACGTCGTTGCGCGTGCCGGTGGGGAGCGCGAACCACGCGCGGATCGCGGCCCACTCCGCCGCGCGGCGCGTCGGGAACGTGTCCGCGCCCAGATGCTCGAACCACGGTTGCGGCAGGCAGTGACGCGTCATCCCGTCGGAGTCCACGTCGTCCGGGTCGCGCGGCGGCAGGCGCAACTTGCGCTCCCACGCCGGGAAGCGGTTCCAGTCCCACACCCACCCGTCGCCGCGCGAGGTGGGGGCGCGCCGCGCGGCGGCGAGCGCGCGCAGCCCGCCCGCCCGCGGGTCGCCGCGCGCCGCGAGCCAGTCCGCGAACGCGCCACGCAGTGCGTGATCCGCCGGGGCCGCGTCGAGCAACTGGTGGAACCCGTCGGCGCTGTCGGCGGGCGCGCCCGCGACTGAGTGCGCGGGCGGGTCGCCGGTCGCCCACGCGAACCGCAGCGCGCCGCGCGCCAGCGCCGCGTGCGCGTCGTCCTCGGTCGGGTACGCCAGCCCGACGATGGGCAGGTCCGGGTCGGGGGCCAGCGGCGCGGCCGCGCCCTCGTCCGCGAGGACGTGCCACAGCTCTAATGGGAGTTGGTCGCCCCACGCGTAGCCGGTGGTGCCGTACCAGAGAAACTCGCCGTTCACCGGGTCCGGGCGGGCGTTGGTCAGGCGCACGGCGCGCACGACCGCGAGCGGGTGGCGCACGAGTGCCGGGCCGTGCTCGCCCCACTCGGCCGATTCGCACACCGCGGTCTCCAAGAACCCGCGGCACACGCCCATCGACTCCGGCGACTCGTACCGCGGCGGGGCGTGCAGAGCGGCGAACGCGGCCCGGAACTCGTCGGCCCAGCGGTCCTGCCACTGCGCGGCCTCGTCGTCCGAATCGGGCGCGAGGCACTGGGTGCGGAGCCAGCGCGCGTACGCCGCCGCGCCGCGCTCGTCGAGCCAGTCGGCGAACACGAGGCGCGTGGTGTCGTCGGCGGGCGCGGCCCGGACCGCGCGCAAGAACGTCGCGGCCTCCGGGTGCGTCAGCAGGTCGAGCAGTTCGTCCATGCGGAACCCGGTGCGGGCGCGCGGCCGGAAGAAATCCCCCGCGGGCCGCGCGCGGCGATACGATATTCTACCAGAGCCGGTTCCCGGCGCGGAACCCCCGCGCGCGGCCCCGCCCCGACAGGAGCCAGATGACGGACACCCCCTCCCCGCCGGTCCCCTCGCCGCGGCAGACGCTCACGTACCTCCACCGGCTCTTCGAGAGTTACGGGCTGGAGGCCAAGAGCAAACTCGGTCAGAACTTCCTCATCGACCTGAACCTGCTCGACTTGATCGCGCGAACCGCGGAACTGGACGCGGCCGACGCGGTTCTGGAGGTCGGCACCGGCACCGGGTCGCTCACGGCCAAGCTCGCGGACGCCGCCGGCGCGGTCGTCACCGTCGAGATCGACAAAACCTTGCAGCCGGTGGCGAAGGAGGTCGTGGGGCCGCGCGCGAACGTGACGTTCGTGTTCGGCGACTGCCTCGCTAAGAAGAACGAACTGAACCCCGACATGCTGGCCGCGTGGGACCGGGCCGCGAGCGACAAGGGGTGCGCGCGTAAGAAGCTAGTCGCCAACCTCCCTTACGTCGTCGCCACCCCGCTCGTCACCAACCTCCTCATCGCCCGCGCCGACGTCGAGCGCATGGTGGTGATGGTCCAGTGGGAGATCGCGGAGCGCATGCGCGCGGTGCCCAACACGAAGGACTACAACGCGCTCTCGGTACTGGTGCAGAGCGTGGCCGATGTGGAAGTGGTGCGCAAGGTCGGGCCGTCGAACTTCCACCCGCGGCCGAAGGTCGATTCGGCCATCGTCCTCATCAAGCCGAACGCGGAGAAGCGCGCGAAGGTCGGCGACGTGGCGAAGTTCCGCGCGTTCCTGCGCGACCTGTACGTTCACCGGCGGAAGAACCTGCGGCAGGCGCTCATCGGCTGGCCGACCGGCGCGCGCGAGAAGGCGGCCGTGGACGCGAGGCTCGCCGAACTGGGCCTCGACGGGACCGCGCGCAGCGAAGCGCTGGACCTCGACCAGCACCTGCGGCTGGCGGCGGCGTTCGGCTAGCGCGCCCCGCGCGTCACGCGGCGCGCGCGGCCGGGGCGCTCGCCAGCAGTTCCGCGCGCACCGGGCCGCGCAGCTCCGCTTCCAATTCCTCCATGGCCGCGGCCGGGGCGACCCCGTCCATGACGCGGTGGTCGAAGAACATGCGCACGTTCACGCGCCCGTCCGGGGCGAACACGCCGTAGGTGAGCGTCGTGGTCAGCGGCGAGAGCAGCGACAGCGACGAGGACCCCAGCGCCGACACCGCGGTGATGCCGAACGTGCCTGCGTGCTTTTGGCGCAGCCGCCCGGACACGTTGAGCACGAGGCCCCAACCCAGCCGCCGCACCAACCGCGGCATCCGCGCGAGGCGCAGCGAGCGGCGGAAGTCGCCGACCTGTTCGACCGGCTCGGTGCGCGCGTATCGGATGCTCGCGTCGATCTCGGCTAGCGTGAGCTGTTCGGGGGAGCGAATCTTGTAGGCGAGCACGCCCTCTTCGGTGCCGAGTTGCCGGGCCACGGCGAGCGTGGCGACCGTACAGGTGTGCTGATAGACGCGCTCGTACGGCCACGTCAGGTACGACTGACGCAACTCTGGGCGGCGCGCCGACACCGCGCCGTACGCCTTGATGAAGATGGCGAACCAACTGGGGCGCACCGCGGCCCCCTGCCGCGCCGCGATCACGTCCGCGAGCGGCATAGTGCGCTCGATGGCGGTCAGCGGCAGCTTTTTGCTGATCCGCAGCATGTCGGTCATGAGCCGGCGTATCGGCGTGAGCGGGATCGCGAACCCGCGTGGCAGTCCCATTCGTTGCGCTCCTTCACAGGGGAACCGAACGTCTCGAACATGTCATCGGCCGCGGCGCAGGAAAAATCCGCACAATCTGCCCTTCCCACGGCGCGCGGCCGGTGGTATCTGCCGCGCCAAAGGCCGACAAACCGGAACCGTTGGGGGAGCGAACCATGCGGGCGAAAACGTGGGCGGTGGCGGCGTGCGCCGGGCTGATCGCGGGCGGGGCGCTCGCGGCGCAGCCGCCGAAAGCGGACCCGGCGAAGGTGACGCCGGTAAAGGGCGAGACGGCCCCCAAGGCCGACCCCGGCAGGGCCGCGGAGTCGCTCGCCGCGATGATCTCCGAGAGCCGCACGGCGCTCGGTAAGGCGCGCGACTACACCTGTACGTTCACCCGGCAGGAACTGGTCAAGGGCGCGCTCTCCGCGGAACAGGTGGCCGAGATGAAGGTGCGGACGAAGCCCGCGGCCGTGTACGTGCGGTTCGCGCGCCCGGACGCGGTGGCCGGCGCGGAGGTCGCGTACTCCGCGGCCCGCAAGCCCGGCCAGATGCGCTACCGCCCGGCCGGGGTCGACGGCGCGAAGGGGTTCCGCACCCTCGCCCTCGACGACCCCAAGTTCATGGAGGCGAACCGGCACCCGGTTTCGGACTGGACCATGAGCGCGCTCTTGGAGCGCGTGTCCGCGGCCGCGGCCCGCGAGAAGACCCTGAACAACACGGTCGAGGTGTACGCCGGCGACTTCCAGTTCGCCGGGCTGGACGTGACGCGGTACGAAATCTTGACCCGCCGCCCGCACGCCTTCCGCTACGCCCACCGCGTGCTGGTGTACGTGGACAAGAAGACCAAGCTGCCGGTGCGGTTCGAGGCCTACGACCAGCCCAAGCCCGGCGCGACCGTGGGCGAACTGTTCGAGGCGTACAGCTTCAGCGACGTGAAGCTGAACGTCGGCCTCGGCGAATCGTCGTTCGACTTCTAGCGGGCGACCTCTGCCCCGCGCGAACGGCCGGCGCGAGCCGGCCGTTCGCGCGCGCTCAGTCGAGCGCGGCCGCGCCGCTGGCGGCGGGGTCGTAGGGTTCGAGCCATTGGATGATCTCGATGCGGTTCCCGTCCGGGTCGGACACGAAGAAGCGGTCGCAGTGCGGGATCGGCCCCGTCTCCTGAATCGGCACGCCGCGGGCGCGGAAGTGCTCGCGCGCCGCGGCCACGTCCGGCACCCGCAGCGCGAAGTGCCGCGGGCTGCGCGTGTCGGCCGCGGGCTTCTGCAACAGGTGGATCGTCTGCCCGTCGTCGAGCCGGAACCACAGCGCCACGAAGTCGAACGTCTTCGGCTTCGGGATCTCCGTCAGCCCCAACACGCCCACGTAGAACGCGCGCGCCGCGGCGAGGTCCGTGATGATGACGGAACAGTGATCGAGGTTGGTGAAGCGAACGGCACTCACGACACGGCCCCCAAAGCGCGGTGCGCTCATCATACGTTCCGGCTTCCTCCTTGTTCCCGTGGGCCGCGCGGATTACCCTTCTCAGTACCCGCCTCCCGGAGAGCTGCCATGCTCGCACGTCGCGTTCTCGCTTGCCTCGCGCTCCTGATCGGAACCGGCTTCGCCAGCGCACAACAGGGCGCGCCGCAACTGCTCACGGTGTTCCCGGCCGGCGCGAAGGCCGGCGACACGGTCGAAGTGACCGTCAGCGGCCACGGCATCGACGGCACCGAGAAGCTGCTGTTCAGCGCGAAGGGCTTCACCGCGGACCCCGGAACGGCGGTGAACATGAGCAAGGCCCAGCAAGGGCAACCCACGTCCGGCGCGAAGTTCAAGGTACACGTGCCTAAGGACGCGAAGGGCACGCTGGACGTGCGACTCGTCGGCAAGGGCGGCCTCAGCAACCCGCGCGCGTTCGTCGTCAGCAACTTGACGGACGTGAACGAGGTCGAACCGAACAACGACGTGGGGCAGGCGCAGAAGATCGAGCTGGAGACGACGGTGAACGGCGTCATCAGCGCGCCGACCGACGTGGACTACGTCACGTTCAGCGCGAAGAAGGGGCAGAGTATTCTCGTGTACTGCCTGACGACGAGCATCGACAGTCGCATGAGCGCCGACCTGATGGTGAGCGGGCCGGACGGCAAGCTGCTGGCGAGCAACCGCGGCTATCGCGGCGGCGACGCGGTGCTCGATTTCAAAGCCCCCGCCGACGGCGAGTACCTCGTGCGCCTGTCGCAGTTCGCCTACACCACCGGCGGCTACGACCACTTCTACCGGATCACGGTGACGGCGCAACCGTGGGCGCGGGCCACGTTCCCGCCGGTCGCCGCGCCGAAGGCCGAGCCGGTCTCCAGCTTCTCAATCGCGCCGACCGCGGCCATGATCGACGCGCACGAAAACGGCGCGAACCCGGTTCTGGCGGCGACCAACCCCGTCGTTCTCGACAACGAGAAGAACAACACCGCGGACACCGCGCAGGCGGTCACGGCCCCCTGCGACGTCGCCGGGCGCATTCTGAAGAAGGGCGAGCGGCACTGGTACAGTTTCGACGCGAAGAAGGGCGACGTGTGGACGCTCGAAGTCTTCGCCGAGCGCATCGGCTCGCCCGTCGATGCGTTCTTCGTCCTCACGGACGATAAGGGGAAGGTGATTACCGAACAGGACGACGGCGCGGACACGCTCAGCCCGAACCAGTTCTACACGAAGGGTGACGACCCCGGGCGCTACAAGTTCACCGTGCCGGCCGACGGCACGTACAAGGTGATGGTGTCCACGCGCGAGGCCGGCGTGCAGTTCGGCGTGCGCGACCAGTACGTTCTGCGGATCGCGAAGGAGATCCCGGATTTCCGGCTCGTCGTGATGCCGATGACGCCGCACGTCCTCGACGCCGGCACGCTGGCGAAGTCCGGGGCCGCGGTGTTCGCGGTGTACGTGTTCCGGTTCGACGGGTTCACCGACGCCATCGACCTGAGCGCGACCAACTTGCCCAAGGGCGTGACGTGCCCGCCGCAGAGCATCGGGGCCGGGCAGACCCGCGGCGTGCTGGTGCTCACGTCGGACGCCAGCGCCGAGGACTGGGAGGGCTTCGTGAAGATCGAAGGGGCGGCCGGGAAGCTGAAGCACGTCGCGCGCCCGTTCAGCCTGACGTGGTCCGCGGTGGGCGTGCAAAATAACCAGATTCCGAACACACCGATGCTCGCGCGCATGGACCGCGGCGACGGCATGGCGCTGGCCGTTCGTGGCGAAGCGCCGTTCGCGCTCGCCCCGACCGAAACCAAGCTGACCGTGAAGCCCGGCGCGAAGCTCGACGTTACGCTGAAGGTGACGCGCAAGGACACCTTCAAGGACCCCATCGCGATCTACAGCGCGAACCCGAGCTTCGGCCCGCGCCCGCAGGGCAACCAGCCGGTGCCGCCGGCGGGCACCGCCGCGCCCGGCACGAGCGAGATCAAGCTGAGCCTCGACGTGCCCGCGAACCTGCCGCCGGGCACGCACACGCTGATCCTGCGCGGGCAACCCGGCGGTCCGCCCCCGAAGGGCGGCAACAACGCCCCGCTCCGCGTCACGCCCACGTTCCCCGCGGTGCCGATCACGGTGACGGTGGCGAAGTAGGTCGAGGTCGAGCGGGGGCGTGAGCCTCCCTGTTCTCTTCGCGGTAGCACGCTTGGGGTGGCGCTCGTAAAGTCTCGCTGACCCCAAGCTCTTGAGTGCAACGCCTTCGGCGTAAAGGCACGTGCGCCCTCTGTACTGCGAAGCGGTTACACCCGAGAGCTTGGGGTCAGCGAGGCTTTGCGAGCGCCACCCCAAGCGGACTACACGGTCGCGCCGGTGCGCGCGCCCAATTCTCCAAGCAACTCTCGCACCTTGTCGCGAATCAGGTCGCGGACCTTGCGGAACTCGTCCGGCGGCATCTCGCGCGGGTCGGGGATCTGCCAATCGTAGCGCGCCTTCGCGCGCACCAGCGGGCAGGCGTCGCCGCAGCCCATCGTCACGGCCGCGTCGATTTGCGTCCCGGTGTAGTCGCTCACGTTCTTCGAGGCGTGCGCCGTCAGGTCGTACCCCAGTTCGGCCATCGCCGCCACCGCCTTCGGGTTCACCTTCCCGCTGGGTTTGCTCCCGGCGGAGAGCGCTTCGACGCGGTCGCCGCCGAGCATCGTCGCGAAGGCTTGCGCCATCTGGCTGCGGTTCGAGTTCTCGACGCACACGAACAGCACGCGAATCGTGCTCATCGGCAGGCCCCTTCGCGACAGCACCCGGGTTGTTGGATCAGCGCGCACATCGGCACCGCGAGCGCGGCCCCCACGAGCGGAGCGACGAGGTACACCCACAGGTGTTCGAGCGACCCGGACGCGACCGCGGGCGCGAGCGAGCGCGCCGGGTTCATGCTCGCCCCGCTGATGGGGCCGGCGAACAGCGCTTCGAGCGCGATCACCGCGCCGACGATCACCCCGCCGAGCGCGCGCACCGGCGGTTCCGCGACCGTGACCGCGAGGATCACGAACACCAGCACCGCGGTCAGCCACACTTCGAGAACGAACGAGTGCCACGCCGGGCCGTGCGGCAGAGTCGCGCCGAGCGTCGGGTGATTGGGGTACATCGCGAACAGGAGCGCGCTGGCCGCGAACGCGCCCGCGACTTGCGCCGCGACGAACGGCAGCACGTCCTTGCCCGGCACGCGCCGCGCGGCCCACAGCCCGACCGTGACCGCCGGGTTCAGGTGCGCGCCGCTCACGCCGCCGACCGCGTAGGCCATCGACAGCACCACGAGGCCGAACGTGAGCGCGACGCCGACGTGCCCGATCTTGCCGGGGTTCACCCCGTCGAACACAATGGCCCCGGTCCCGGCGAACACGAGCACGAACGTGCCGAACAGCTCCGCGAACAGGCGATGCGACATCGGCGCACTCCGTAGATAGGGCTGATTCTAGCCGGTGCGTGCGCCGAATCCGTGTGCCCGGCCGCCTTCACGAACTCTTCATCGCGTGGCGAACGTCTCGTCCCGTGCCGTTCGCCGCGCCGCCCTCAAACCCCGACGGCCCCATGCAGCCGCAGTTTCCCGAACCGTACGAACACGACCACCCGCCGGTCCGCAACGTGAACGAGGTGGTGGCCCAGCGCCTCACTTGGGGCGAGTGGGCCGCCGACCGCGTGGCCGCAATGGTCGGCTCGTGGTGGTTCATCGGTGTCCAGTCGGCGCTGCTCCTGATGTGGGCCACACTGAACGTGGTCGCGTGGGTTCGGCACTGGGACCCGTACCCGTTCATCCTGATGAACCTGTTCCTCTCGCTCCAAGCCGCGTACACCGCGCCTATGCTCATGATGAGCCAGAACCGGGTGGCGGCGATGGACCGGCTCCGCGCCCAGAACGATTTCGAGATCAACTTGAAGGCCGAAGAGGAGATCCGCGTGGTTCTGGATCACCTCGAGGCGCAGAGCGCCCTGCTGCTGGAACTCCGGAAGGAAGTGCGCGACATGCGGGCGCAGCTCGCGAAGCCGAACGAGTAACGGCAGCTACGCCGGAAGCGCGGCGAGTCGCGCCATCAAATCGGCCTTCACTTTCGGCCAGTCGGTCGCGGTGACGCTGAAAACGACAGTGTCGCGGACGCGCCCGCCGCGGGTGATGGCGTGCGCGCGGAGCACGCCCTCGCGGGTCGCGCCGAGTTTCGCAATCGCCGCTTGCGAGCGCGTGTTGAGCAGGTCGGTGACGAACTGCACGCGGTTGTAGCCGAGCGCGTCGAAGGCGTGCGCCATGAGGAGCAACTTGCACTCGGGGTTCACCGGCCCGGCCCAGTGGTCGGGGCGGTACCACGTCCACCCGATCTCGACGCGCTTGTGTTGCGCGACCGGGTCGATGTAGCTCGTGCCGCCGATCAACTCGCCGGTCGCGAGTAACCGCACCGCGTAGGGTAACCGCTTGCCCGCGGCGCACTGCGCGAGCGCCTCGTCGAAGGGCGCGTCGAACAGCGGCCCGCGCCCGTCTACGGTCGCGAACTGCCACACGCGGTCGTCGTCCGAGGCGGCGCGCATCGCCTCGCGGTGCGCCTCCGCCAGCGGCTCGACCCGCACCCACTTGCCCACCAATTCCGGCGCGGTGAACTCCATTCCTCACTCCTCCCCCGGCCGCGGGCGGTTGCCCCAGTGCGCTGGCGGCGCGCCCTTCACGATCACGCCCTTGTCGGCCCAGCCCATGTACGCCCGCACGTCGCCCGCGGTGTAGCGCAGCGTCAGCCCGCAGCGGCGGCGGGCGCTGGTGTTTGCTTCGGAGCCGTGCAGCAGCAGGTCGCTGTGCAGCGAGGCTTCGCCGGCCTTCAGTTCGACGTACACCGGGTCGCCGTACTTCTCGACTTCGGGCACGACTTGGTTCAGCACGTTGCTGGGGTCGGTCTCGCTCAGCTTGTAGGTGAGGTGGCCGAGAACGTGCGTGCCGGGGATGTACCGCATGGCGGCGTTACCGCGGTCGGCGTCGTCGACGGCGAGCCACACGGTCACGGCCTTACTCGGCGTGAGCGGCCAGTAGCTCGCGTCTTGGTGCCAGCTCACGGTCTTGCCGTCGTTGGGCATCTTGCAGAAGAAGTGCGACCCCCACGCCACCACGCTCTCGCCGATCAGATCGGAGACGATGGCTACGATCCGCGGGTTGGTGAGCACGTCCCACACGCGCCCGTGGCGCAGGTGCGCGGAGCTGATCGAGTAGCTGTCCTTGCCCTCCGCGGTGTACTTGGCGAGGAGCGCGTCGAAGTACGCGCGCAGCTCGTTCGCCTCGGCGGTGTCGAAGATACGGAACGGGAGCAGGTAGCCGTCGCGGTTGAACCGCGCGACCTGTTCCGGCGTCAGCACCTTCGGCGCGGCGGTGGTGCTGGGGTGGAACGACAAGTCGCGCTCGACCTGATGCAACTCGTCCTGACCGGGGATCGCTTGGAACGAGGTGGGGGAGTTCATGGCGCGCCTCGCGGGAGTGGGTGTGAATCAGTTTACTCCCGCGCGGCGCGCGCGGCGCGCTCAGCCGACGAAGACGCCGCCGGTGAAGGCGGGGTCGTAGGCGAAGAACGCGCCGAGGTCGGACAGGTCGCGCCCGGAGAGGGTCTTCACGCTGGGGCCGCCGCCCGGCCCGGCCCCGACGAGCAGGTCTTCAACCCCGTCGCCGTTGCGGTCGGCCGTCGCGATTCGGACCGCGCCGGGGAAGCTCGCGAACGCGACCGCGGCCCGGCGCTCGACGCCCGCGGTGCTGAACGTCGCCACCCGCGTCTGCCCCCCGGCCCCCGGCGCGACCACGATCTCCCCGTCGGCCGCGCCCACGAACACCCCGCCGGTGAACCCCGGCCCCAGCGCCAAGAAACTGGCGATCACCTCGCCGGCCCGGTTGAACGCTTTCACGTGCGAGCTACCGAACCCGGCCCCGACGATCAGTTCGTCGTCGATGGTGCCGTTCAGGTTCCCCGCGCCGACGCGCGCGCCGCCGGTGAACCCCGGGTCGAAGGCGAAGAAGCTCATGCGCTCGCTCAGGTCGCGCGGGTCGAACGCCTTGACGTGCGGCGGCCCGCCCGCCCCGACGACGATGTGGCGGAACGCGAGGGCGGGGTACGCGCCGGTTGTGGGCGGGTCGAGGAGCGCCGCGGTCACGAACACGCCGCCGGCGAAGTCCGCGCCGAACGCGAAGAAGCTCGCGATCTCGCGCCCGTCGCGCCCGTCGTACGCCTTTACGTGCGGCCCGCGCCCGGCCCCGCGCCGACGATCACGTCGTCGCGCCCGTCGCCGGTCACGTCGCCGGTCGCCACGCGCACGCCCCCGCCGAACCCGGGGAACGGGACCAGTTGGTACAGCAACTGGCCGCTGGGAACGTCGTACACGCGCACGTCGCCCGGCGCGCCGGCATCCGAGCCGGTGGCGAACAGGCTGACGCCGCGATCCGGGATCGAGCGCCCGCTGACCAGCGTCGTGTCGCTCGCGGTGTTGTTGCCGGGGTTCGGGTCGGTGTCGCCCGCGCCCAACGTCACGGCGGCCGTGGTGACGAGCGGGCCGCTGGTGCGGCGCTGCACCTGCACGGCGGCGTAGATGAAGACGCGCCCGCCGACGGGCAGGGTCGCGCCGAGGCTGAACTCGCCGAACCCGTTCGGCTGCGCCACGGTCGCGCCGCCGGACGCGGTCGCGGTCCAGTACAGGGCGTTGGCCGCGGGCGGCCCGGCCCCCACGTCGTCGGTAATGGTCACGTTCGTGACCGGGTCCGGGCCGGTGTTGGTCACCTCGATCTGGTACCGCGCGACGGTCGCGTCCGGCATCTCGACCGTGAGGTCGGTGATCGTGACCGCGAGGTCCGCGACCGCGGGCACGTCGCGGGGTTCGACGCGCTCGACGGCGAGCGCCGCGCGGCGGGTGCTGTGCGTCATAGTGTGCGTCATCAAGGAGAGGGCGGGCGTAAGTAGACGATTCGCGCGCTCCCATTCTCACCGCGCGCGGGTGATACCGCCATGAGCGCCACAAGGCGGCGCTCATAATTTCGCGCGGGAGCCGGGCGCTACTCTTCCGCCATCGGGATGAGCGCGGGCGGCGCGGCGCGGCCGGGCGTCGGGCGCGGCATCGGCGCGACCGGCACC
>Ga0194132_10010072_pt1 | contig 12727 bp, 13 predicted proteins | sample TA2KigOf80mmetaG_FD_148612 | JGI IMG/M metagenome (GOLD analysis project Ga0194132, IMG submission 148612) | Freshwater microbial communities from Lake Tanganyika, Tanzania - TA2015054 Kigoma Offshore 80m | ecosystem: Environmental > Aquatic > Freshwater > Lake | place: Tanzania: Lake... | reverse complement strand
CGTCAGTCGGTCCACACTGACCCGAGATACACGCATGGGTCACCGGCCTCCCACCGGCGGAGGAACCGGTGGATCGGCGGGTGGATCGAGATCTCGTGGAGCTCGTCGAGCGCGAAGAGACGGTGGCCACGCACGGCCTCGTCCGACGACGCGATCGCCGTCAACGAGCCCGCGAGGTTCGCGGCGAAGACGACGTGGACGATGTGTCTCGTGCTCGTGCTCCGCTCCGGCGCGATCGACTCGACGATGGCGACCGGCCCCTCGAGCGGCAGCTCGTCGCCGTCGTCGATGACCGCCGTCTCCTCGACGAGCTCGCGGAGCAGAGCCGCGGTCAGCGTCTCGCCGCCACGGACGCCGCCGCCGGGCAGCAGCCAGTGCTCGACGCCGTCCTTGACGTGCCGGCAGAGGAGAATGCGGTCGCCCCAGCGCAGGAGCGCCGACACGCGGATCCGCGGGTCGGGCCTCACCGGAGCCCCGACGACCCGAGCCCGGCGGCGCCGCGATCGCTCGCCGGCAAGGCGTCGACCTCGACGACGTCGAGCGCAGGCAGCCGCACGACCACGAGCTGCCCGATGCGCATGCCGGCCTCCACCTCGAACGGCTCCTCACGATCGGTGTTGAGGAGGATCAGCTTGACCTCCCCGCGATAGCCCGCGTCGACGAGGCCCGGCGCGTTCACGAGCGCAAGGCCGTGACGGGCGGCAAGCCCCGAGCGCGGCAGCACGAGCCCGGCGTGGCCCTCCGGGATCGCGACGGCGAGGCCCGTCCCGACGACGGCGCGCGCGCCCGGGCCGATCACGACTCCCTCGGCCGCGGCGAGGTCGAGGCCGCCGTCGCCTGCGTGCGCGGCCCGCGGGATCGCGGTGTCCGGGCTCAGCCGCTGGACGAGCAGACGGGTCACGGCTCGCGCGCCCCTGCGACGAGGAACCCGGCGAAGCGGCGGACGTCGCGATGCGGGAGGCGCGCGCGAATCTCCACGCCCTCCGGCGTGTCCTTTCGCTCGTCGATCGGCGCCCCGAGCGCGTACAGGTCGGACAGCGCCCGTCCCTCGCCGTACGGCACGAGCAGCCGTACCTCCTCGAAGCGATCGGCGAAGATCTCCGCGATGTGGGCCCGCAGGGCGTCGAGCCCTTCGCCGGTGAGCGCGGAGACCTGGATCGCGCCGGGATGGCGGTTCGCGAGGCGCTCCCGGGCATCGACGTCGAGCCGATCGATCTTGTTGAGGACGAGCTCGGTGGGCACGTCGCCGGCGCCGATGCCTGCGAGAACGCGCTCGACTGCGGCAATCTGCTCGGCCCGCTCGCCGTCCGGCTGGGACGCGTCGACGACGTGTGCGATCACGTCGGCGACGAGCGTCTCCTCGAGCGTCGAGGCGAATCCCTCGACAAGCTGCGTCGGCAGCCGCCGGATGAAGCCGACCGTATCGGTCACGAGGTACCGCTTGCCGTCGTGGTCGAAGAAGCGCGTCGTCGGGTCGAGCGTCTCGAACAGACGATTCTCGACCGAGACCTCCGCGCCCGTGAGCGCATTCAGCAGCGTCGACTTGCCGGCGTTCGTGTAACCGGCGAGGGCGATCGTGGGCATCTCCGCGCGCTTGCGCTCCTTGCGGCGGACGGCCCGCTGGCCCTGCAGGCCACGGAGCCGCTCGCGGAGCTGGGCGATGCGACGACGGGCCATCCGGCGGTCGCTCTCGAGCTGCGTCTCGCCCGGGCCGCGCGTGCCGACGCCGCCGCCCAGCCGTTCGAGGTGCTGCCACATGCCCCGCATGCGGGGGAGGTTGTACTCGAGCTGGGCGAGCTCGACCTGGAGCTTGCCCTCGGCGCTGATCGCGTGCTGCGCGAAGATGTCCAGGATCAGCTGCGTGCGGTCGACGACGCGGGCCGAGAGCGCGTTCTCGAGCGCGCGCTGCTGCCCGGGGTCGAGCTCGCCGTCGACGAGGAGCACCTCCGCGTGCGCGTCGGCGAAGCGCTCGCGGAGCTCCTCGAGCTTGCCCTTGCCGACGTAGGTCCGCGGGTCCGGATGGAGCCGGTGCTGGACGATCTCGTCGATCGTGGCCACACCCGCCGTCCACGCGAGCTCGCGGAGCTCCGCCAGCTCGGACGCCGGATCCGCGCCCTTCGGGAGCACGGCGAGAGCCAGCCCGCGCTCGGGCTCGGCACCGGGCAGCGGGTCGGGCTGGCGGGACGTCACCGCCGCAGTATGCCGGTAGGGTCACACCATGCCGGATCTCGCGACACGGCTCGCCGCGCGCACACTCGAGCTCGTCGACATCCCGTCCGAGAGCCGTCACGAGGAGAGGGTCAGGCGCCATCTCCGGGAGCTCGTTCCGCCGGCCTTTGCGCCCGTCTACGAGGCCGAGGACGCGTTCCTGTGGATCCGGCCGCGCCGCCCGGACGTCCCGCTCGTCCTCCTCGTCGGCCACTACGACACCGTGCCCGCGCAGGAGAACGTCCCCGGCCGCATCGACGGCGGCGCCGTGCACGGCTGCGGCGCCAGCGACATGAAAGGCGGTGTCGCAGTCGCGATCGAGCTCCTCCGTGATCTTGCGGAGGACCGGCCCGGCGCCCTCGACATCGGGCTTCTGCTCTTCGGCAAGGAGGAGCTGCCGCCGCAGTGGAGCCCTCTCCCCCATCTCTTCGAGACATCCTCCGACGTCCTCGACGCCGCGCTCGCCGTCCTCCTCGAGCCGACCGACCTCGAGATCCACGCGGGCTGCCTCGGGAACCTCAACGCTAGCGTCACGTTCTCCGGGGTCAGCGGCCACTCGGCGCGGCCGTGGACGGCCGAGAACGCGATCGAGAAGGCGCTCGAGGGGCTCCGCTCGCTTGCCGCGATCGAGCCCCGGGACGCGGTCGTCGGCGGGCTCGTCTTCCGGGAGGTGGTGTCGATCACGCGCCTGAGCGCCGGGATCGCCGACAACGTCATCCCCGATTCGGCCGTCGCCACCCTCAACGTGCGCTATGCGCCCGATCGCTCGCCCGAGGACGCCGAGGAGTGGGTGCGCGAGCTCGTCCCCGCGGATGCCGAGCTGACGATCGAGAGCAACAGCCCGTCGGCCAGAGTGGTGACCGACACGCCTCTGGTCGAGGCCCTGCGCGATGCCGGCGACCTCCTGTTCGAGCCGAAGCAGGCGTGGACGAACGTCGCCGACTTCACGTCGCGCGGGATCGACGCCGTCAACTTCGGGCCGGGCGGAACGCGGTACGCCCACCGGCGGGACGAGCTCGTCGAGATCGACGCCCTCATCAAGGCCTACGAGGTGCTCCATCGCTTCCTGCTCGGCGAGAGCCGGGCCTAGCACGCCGTGCCGATCTCGCCGATCCTCCGGGCGCAGGCCACCTACCCGTTCGTCCGGCTCGCGCAGGCTGCCGCCGCGCGGCGGGCCGAGGGCCACGAGGTGATCGACTTCGGCATGGGCGACCCGCAGGAGTCGACCGACCCTGCGATCATCGAGGCGCTCAGGGAGGGCGTGCGCGAGCGCATGGGGTATCCGGCGTCGGTCGGGCTGCCCGAGCTGCGCGAGGCGATCTGCGCGTGGGCCGGGCGGCGGTTCGGCGTCACGCTCGATCCCGACCAGCACGTCGTCCCGACCCTGGGCTCCAAGGAGGCGATCTACTCGTTCGCCCAGGCCGTGCTCGACCCGGAGGCGGGCCGGGATACCGTGATCGCCCCGGAGCCCGGGTACCCGGTGTACGAGCGTGGAGCGCAGTTCGCCGGTGCGAGCGTCCTCGAGCTCCCGCTGCTCGAGGCCAACGGCTTCCTCCCCGACCTCGATGCGGTCTCGCCGTTCGACTGGAAGCGCGCAGCGCTCGTCTGGGTCAACTACCCGAACAACCCGACGTGCGCCGTCGCCCCGCTCGCCTTCTACGCGCGACTCGCCGAGCTCGCCCGCCGGCACGGGTTCGTGCTCGCATCCGACGAGGCCTACTCGGAGCTGTGGTTCGACGAGCCGCCACCCTCGGCGCTGCAGCTCGACGATCTCGCGAACGTGCTCGTCTTCAACACGCTCTCGAAGCGATCGTCGATGACGGGATACCGCTCCGGGTTCGTCGCCGGCGATCCCGCGCTGGTCGCCGCGATCAAGAAGTTCCGGCCGTCGCTCGGTACCGCGCCGCAGGAGTTCGTCCAGCGGGCCTCGGTCGTGGCCTGGGCGGACGAGGCGCACGTCGAGCGGGCGCGCGCGGCCTACGCCGCGAAGCGACGGGTCTTCCTCGACCTCTTCGCCGCGAAGGGACTGCGCGTGGCGGGGAGCGCCGCCACGATGTACCTCTGGGTGGCGGTTCCCGACGGCGAGGGGTCCGAGTCCTTCGCGACCCGCCTTCTCGAGCACGGAATCGTCGTCGCGCCCGGGGCGTTCCTCGGAGCGTCGGGCGAGGGCTACGTGCGCTTCGCGCTTGTCCCGACGCTGGCCGAGTGCGAGCGGGCGGCGGTGATCCTGGCGAGCGCGCTGTAGGGGCGCGCGCTCCCCGCTCGGCGTTCTTGGCACTGTTTTGGTGCGATTCGGAACGGACACGCAACAGATTCCCTGTTATCGTTGAACACGAAGGGGAGGAGGCCGGTGGCCCAGGAGAAAGTGTCCCTTTCGGACAGGTGAGGGGCACGGGCGACCGCAGTCGCGTCGCGACGGACGGATGCTGCGAAGCGTCCGACGCCGGGGCCGCACGAGATTTCGAGCTGCCTTCTTCCCTCGCGTCGAACCGGACCGGCGAGAGCAGCGAACCACAACCCGACGGCTCGTCCTCGACGAAGGAGACGGAACCATGGAGTCGGCAGCGCGCGCCTCGCTCTCGCGGGCACGAGAGCGGTGGAATGCCGGCGATCTGGTCGGCTACCTCGGGGTCTACGACCCGTCAGTGAAACTCCACGGCTACGGGGAGCCACTCGACTATGCCGGTGTGGTCGCCCTCTACGAGAGCATCTTCTCCGCCTTCACCGAGCCGCAGCTCACGTTTCACGAGGTGATCGAATCCAATGACACCGTCACCGTCCGGTTCTCGATGACCGGAAGGCACGAAGGGACGTTCAACAGCATCCCCGCGACAGGGGTCGAGATCGTCCTCGATGGGATCACGATCCTGCGCTTCGCCGGCGATCGCTGCGTCGAGCGCTGGTCGTGCGCGGACATGCTCGGGTTGATGGTCCAGCTCGGCGCCGTCCCCGCGCCGACCTGACAGGTCTCGCGGCAGCCGACGGCCGAAGCGGGCAGAATCCGATCGTGGAACTCGCAGCCCGGATCGAGGAGCTCTTCGCCGCCGGCCAGGTGGAGGCCGGCCCGATCGAGGAGGCGATCGCGCTCCTCGACGCGGGCGAGGTTCGGGTCGCCGAGCAGCGGGACGGCGACTGGGTCGTCAACGACTGGGTGAAGAAGGCGATCCTCCTGTACTTCCGGCTCCGGAAGGTGGAGCCGATGGAGGTCGGCGGCCTGCAGTTCCTCGACAAGATCCCCGTCAAGCGCGACTACGCCGATCGGGGCGTGCGGGTCGTTCCACCGGGCGTCGCTCGCTACGGGGCCTTCCTCTCCGAGGGCGTCGTGCTGATGCCCGGATACGTCAACATCGGCGCCTGGGTCGGGCCGCGCTCGATGGTCGACACGTGGGCGACCGTCGGGTCCTGCGCCCAGATCGGCGCCGACGTCCATCTTGCGGGCGGCGTCGGCATCGGCGGCGTCCTCGAACCGCCCCAGGCCGCGCCGGTCATCGTCGAGGACGGCGCCTTCATCGGGTCGCGCGCCGTCGTCGTCGAGGGCGTGCGAATCGGGGCCGGCGCCGTCATCGCACCGAACGTCGTCCTCTCCGCCTCGATCCCGATCATCGACGTCACCGGCTCCGAGCCGATCGAGCACCGTGGTGCCGTCCCGCCGCGCAAGGTCGTCCTTCCGGGCGTCCGCGAGAAGACGTACCCCGCCGGCACCTACGGGCTGCAGTGCGCGCTGATCGTCGGCGAGCGAAGCGCGTCGACCGACCTCAAGACGTCGCTGAACGACGTCCTGCGCGAGTTCGAGATCGCGGTCTGAGCGTCTCTGCCCGCCGCCGCGACGGCGACGGCCGGAGAGGCGCTAGAGCGCGGTCACGCCTTCGCAGATCTGCTCGGCGGGGCCGAGGAGCGTTGCGAAGGAGCCGGCGAGCGTCACGACCAGGTCGCCGCCCGGGAGGTGCACCGTCACGGGGCTGACGCACCAGCTGCGCGCGACCGCGACCGCGGCCGCAGCCGTCGAGGAGGAGCCCGAGGAGGCCGTCTCTCCCGCCCCGCGCTCCCACACGAGGACGCGCAGCTCGTTCGCCCCGACCGGCTCCACGAGCTGGACGTTCGTGCGGTTCGGAAAGCGCGGATGGGTCTCGATCCTCGGGCCGAGCAGGAGGAGATCGCCCCGGGTCGCCCCGTCGCGGCGCACCACGGCGTGCGGGTTGCCGACCGATACCGGCGTCAGCTCGACCGCCTCCCCGTCTCCGAGATCGATCGTCTCGGGAGCGCCGATCTCCACCTCGCCGATGTCGGTCTCGACGTCGCCACCCTCGAGCATGCGCGCGTGGACACGCCGCCCCCCAGTGACGACGACCACCTCGCGTGCCCCTGTCTGCATTGCGAGCCAACGGGCCGCGATGCGCACGCCGTTCCCGGACATCTCGGCGACGGAGCCGTCGGGATTCCAGATCACGATCTCGGCCTCGGCGGACGTTCGGGCGACGACCTCGATCACCCCGTCCGATCCGATCCCGGTACCGACGTTGCAGAGTCGCCGGACACGCGCCGGCTCGAGAGCACCGCGATCGGGCCGCTCCACGACGAGGTACGCGTTACCCAGCCCATGCCACTTCCAGAACCGCACCGAGCGATCGTACTCCGTGCCGTCAGCCGCTCACGACGAGGGCGCCACGGCTGAGCGCAGACCTGGCAGCGGCTACCGCACGGACGATCGCGCTCGCAACCTCCCCGGGCGGCCGGTTCCCGTCCACGATCGCGAGGTCCGGGATGCGCCGCATCCATTTGCGCTGGTAGGCGGCGTACCTCCGGGTCCGAACCACGATCCGCTCCTCGGCCTCCTGCGGAGAGAGGCCGGCGATCTCGGCGAGTCCGAGCGTCTTCGCAGCCGTGCGCGAGACGGGCGCCGCAAGCGCCCCGGCGACCTCCCGAGCGACGCCACGCTCGAACATCGTCCGCGTGCGATCGCGGATTCGCTGCTCGAGCGTGGACGGAGCGACGTCGAGCCCGAACTGGAGCGTCGGCAGGCGCATGTGACGGCTCCACAGCCGGTCGTCGTCGGAGACGAGCGTCGCTCCTGCCTCGGCGAGCTCGAGGGCTCGGACGACGCGCCGCCGATCGTTCTCGTGGACGGCGGCGGCGGCGCGGGCGTCGAGACGGTGGAGACGGGCGTAGGCATCCGCAGGATCACGGTCGTACTCCGCTTCGATCCGGGCGCGGACGCCGCCGGCGGCCGGGGGAGGCACCCGAAGCTCACCTAGCGCTGCGCGGAGATAGAGGCCGGTGCCTCCCGTGACGACGGCAACGCCGCGCTCCCGCACGAGCTCGTCGATCGCAGCGTGCGCAAGCGGCGCGTACGCGCCGACGGACATCTCCTCACCCAGCTCCCTGATCGCGACCAGGCGTGTCGGCCGCTCCGGCTGGTTCGTGAGGAGCGGCAGTCCGCGGTAGACCTGCATCGCGTCGGCCGACACGACCTCCGTTCCGAGCCCGTCCGCAACGGCCTCCGCAACCGCGGACTTCCCCGACGCCGTCGGCCCGAAGATCGCGACGACGAGCGGGCTGCCGGGTGTGATCGTCCGATCTGCGCCCATGTTCACCGCGGTGACTGCCGGCGGCGCTCTCCCATCCGCTGGGCCACCGGCATCCACCCCACGCGTCCAGCGTAACGCCGAAACCACCGCGTGTGTGCCGGAGCCCGCTCCGAATCTGCCGCAATCTGCGGCCGCCGCCGAGGGAGGCGCCGCACCGCGCCGCGATCACCTCACCACCGGCGTCGCCCGGCCGGCGCTCAGTGCTCGGTCTCGACCGACTCCGGCGCGAGAGCCCCGCTCTCCTCGGGATGGCGGGCTCGATGCTCCAGGAACCACTCGACGGCACGGGGCACGCCGACCGCGAGAGGCGTCTGCGGGACCCAGCCGATCAGGTCACGGGCCTTTCGGATGTCCGCAACGTACCGGGTCACCTCGCCGACGAGCGACGAGGCGAGCGTCATCTCGGGCACGACTCCCAGCTTCTCGCCGATCAGCTCCGCGGCCCGGACGAGCGTGTTCCCCTCGCCGAAGGCCAGGTTGATCGTCTCGTTGGCGACGGCGCCGCCGTGCAGCGCGACGACGCCCTTCGCGATCCCGTCCACGCAGTCGTCGACGTAGGTGAAGTCGAGCACCTTGTCGCTCCCGCCGTAGATCGTGATCGGCGTGCCGGACGAGATCTCGTGGATGAAGCGAGGGATCACCCGCGACATCCGGCGGAGGTCGTTGTCGTAGCGGCCGTAGACGTTCGAGAAGCGGAACACCACATACCGGAGCCCGTAGCAGCGTGCGTACGCGTAGACGAGCGCCTCGCCCGCGATCTTCGACGCCGAGTACGGGCTCTCCGTGAACGCGAAGTCGGCTGTCTCCTCCCCGTAGCCCTCGAAGCGGTGAACGTCGCCGTAGACCTCACGCGTCGAGGAGAAGACGAGCGGGACGCCGATGCCGCGGCAGTACTCCAGCACGTTGAACGTCATCACCGCGTTCTCGAGCGCACGGTGCGGCTCGCGGACGAGCTGGTGCACCTTCGCATGGGCGGCAAGATGCACGACGAGGTCGATCGGCGGATACTCGACGCCGTTGACGCCGCCACGGAACGCGGCGTACTGGCCCGCGAGATCCTGGAGCAGCGTCGGGAACGCGTCGGTCCAGGTGTTCACCCGCTTGTCGACGCCGAACACCTCGTGCCCGTCTGCGAGCAGGCGGATCGCCAGGTTCGTCCCGATCTGGCCGCTCGAGCCCGTGATCAGGACGCGCATCAGGCGGTGACGAGCGTGAGCTGGTCGCCCCGGAGCGTCGTCGACGTCGACCCGGTGATCCGCACGTCGACGAGGGTCCCCGGCTCGAATGCGCCCGCGAAGTTGACGGTCGTGTTCCGTCGCGTGCGCCCGCGGAGGAGCGACGGGTCGGTGCGGCTCGGCCCTTCCACGAGCACTTGCTCGACCCCGCCTTCGCGGGCGGCGTTCTGTTCGGCGGCGATGCGCTGGACGACGTCGACGAGCCGCTCCATGCGCTCCCGTATCACGTCCTCCGGCACCTGATCGTCCATCGTGGCGGCCTCGGTGCCGGCCCGCGGCGAGTAGACGAACGTGAACGCGGAGTCGAAGCGCACGGTCTCGACGACTTCAAGCGTCTCCGCGAAATCCCTCTCCGTCTCCCCGGGGAAGCCCACGATGATGTCGGTCCCGAGCGCGAGGTCGGGGATCTCCGTGCGCAGCTCACCGACGAGCTCCAGGTACCGCCCGGACGAGTAGGTCCGTCGCATCCGCTTCAGAACCCGATCCGAGCCGGATTGGAGCGGTAGGTGGACGTGCTCGCAGACGCTCGGACATTCGGCCATCGCGCGGATCACGGGCGGCCGGAAGTCCTTCGGGTGCGGGCTCGTGAACCGGATCCGCTCGATGCCCGCGACCGCGTCGCACGCCCGGAGGAGCTCACCGAACTCCGTCTGCAGGTCGGGGGCGAGATCGCGCCCCCAGGAGTTGACGTTCTGCCCGAGCAGCGTGATCTCGCGGACGCCGTCACGCGCGAGCGCTGCGACCTCGGCGACGATCTCACCGGGGCGCCGGGACTGCTCCCGCCCTCGCACGCTCGGGACGATGCAGTAGGAGCACACGGAGTTGCAGCCCATCGACACCTGCACCCACGCCTGGAACCGGCGTTCCCGTCTCTCCGGCAGGTCGGCCGCGAAGTGCTCGTGGGTGCCGAACCGCCCGCGGGGGACGGCGTAGCCCCCGGTCGCGATCCACTCGCCGAGGTGCGGGATCGACCCGGGCCCGAAGGCGACGTCGACGAACGGGTAGAGGTCAAAGATGCGCTCGCGCTGCGCTTCGGCGTAGCAGCCCCCGACCGCGACCACCATGTCCGGATGGCGGCGCTTCCGGGCCGCGGCGTTCCCGAGGTACGCGGCCAGGCGCGTGTCCGGCTTCTCGCGGATCGTGCAGGTGTTGAAGACGAGCACGTCGGCCGTGTCGGGGTCGCCGGTCTCGCCCAGGCCGAGCGACTCGAGCATGCCCTTGATCCGCTCGGAATCGTGAGCGTTCATCTGGCAGCCGAACGTGGTGACGTGGTAGCGGCGCACGGCCATGGATTGTAGGAGCCGCGTCGCCGCGACCGGCGCGGATCGCCCGGCAGCGAGCCTTCGAGGCTACTCGTGGCGGCCGACCGCGATGCCCCAGAGCCCGATCAGGCCGAACAGGACGATGCCGATCACGGTGCCGATGATCTCGTACTCGCTCATAGGCCCTTCCTCACCCTTCGTTCCGTCACGTGTCCGGTCCTTCCGTCACTTCGCGACCTCGACGGCGCGGCTCTCCCGGATCACGATCACCTTGACCTGGCCTGGGTACTCGAGCTGATCCTCGATCTCGCGCGCGATCTCGAACGAGAGGAGGGCGGCTCCCTCGTCGTCGACCTCGCTCGGCTCGACCATGACGCGGATCTCTCGCCCCGCCTGCAACGCGTACGCCTTCGCGACGCCTTGCTTCGACGTCGCGATCTCCTCGAGCGACGCCAGGCGCTTGATGTAGTGCTCGAGGTTCTCGCCCCGCGCGCCCGGACGCGAAGCCGAGATCGCGTCGGCGGCGATCACGAGCACAGCCTCGACCGTCTGAGGCTGCACCTCGTAGTGGTGGGCCTCGATCGCGTGGACGACGCCGTCGGACTCGCCGTAGCGGCGCGCGAGCTGCGCGGAGACGAGCGCATGCGAGCCCTCCACCTCGTGCGTCATCGCCTTGCCGATGTCGTGGAGCAGCGCGGCGCGCTTCGCAGTCCGAACGCCGGCCCCGAGCTCGGCGGCCATGATCCCGGCGAGGTGGGCAACCTCGAGCGTGTGCCGAAGGACGTTCTGGCCGTAGCTCGTCCGGTACCGGAGCCGGCCGAGGATCTTGACGAGCTCCTCGTGCAACGGGCCGCAGTTGGCCTCGAACACGGCCTGCTCGCCCGCCTGCTGGACGTGCTCGTCGAGCTCCGCCTTCGACTGGTAGTACATCTCCTCGATCCGCGCCGGATGGATCCGACCGTCCTCGATCAGCTTCTCGAGCGTGAGCTTCGCGACCTCGCGGCGGAGCCCGTCGAACGAGGAGAGGACAACCGCGTGCGGCGTGTCGTCGATGATGAAGTCGACTCCCGTGAGGTGCTCGAGCGCGCGGATGTTCCGACCTTCGCGGCCGATGATCCGGCCCTTCATGTCGTCGGAGGCGAGCTCGACCACCGAGACGGTCGTCTCTGCCGTGTGGCTCGCTGCGACACGCTGGAGCGCGTCGGCGACGAGCGCCCGCGCCCGCCGGCGGGCATCGGCGCGCGCCAGCTCCTCCTGCTGTCGCACGCTGCGCGCGAGCTCGTGGCGGACGAGCTCCTCGGAACGATCCAGAAGCATCTGCCGCGCCTCGGCGGCGGTCATCTGGCCGATCTTCTGCAGCTCCCGAAGCGCATCGTCCTTGACCGTCTTCAGCTCCTCCTGCAGCTGCTTCAGATGCACCTCGCGGTCGTGGACGCCCTGCTCCCGTCGCGTCAGCTCGAGCACCTTGGTGTCGACCTCGGTCTCCCGCTGGCCGAGGCGCTCCTCGACCTTCGCGATGTCGACACGGCGGTCCTGAACCTCCCGCTCGATCTCGGCCCGGAGCTTGACCGACTGCTCGCGCCCCTCGATCTGCGCCTCGCGGCGGATCGCCTCCGCCTCGCGCTCCGCATCGGTGACGAGGCGGCCGCGCGCCTCCTCGGCGCGCTTGAGGCCGGACTCGCTGGCGTTCCGAAGCCACGCGACGGTCACCAGCGTGCCGACGATCAGACCTGCTGCTGCCGCAATGACCGTGAGCAAGGACCGCTCCTCCCGCGAGGGGCTTCGGTGGACCGCAACCTTCCGTTGTGGGTGCTCACATCCGGCGTTCGCCCGCGCTGGGGCGTCCCTGACCACGGCGATGCTGGGCTCTAGGCCGGTCTGTCCTCCTCACATCCAGCGCCGGTCGCTGCCGGTGACGGACGTTCGGTAGTGGTCGAGAGATTCACAGGATCGAGTGGGTTCGGAACAGCATCTGTGTAGGTGAAAGACGAATGAAGCACTGTCATGCTATCGCGCTTCACGCCTCGCCCGCAATGCGGTCGGCGAGATCCGCGAGCGGCTCCGCCGCGAAGCCCCGCCTGCCGAGCATTCCCAGCGTCTTCGCGCTCGCGCCGTGGCGTTCGACGAGGCCTGCCACCCGGGCGATCTCGGGCTCGAGCAGGGAGAGCGCCGCCTCGATCGCAGGGACGCCGAAACCGCGCGCGGCGAGGTCGGCCCGTATCGCCTCGTCGCCGTAGCCACGGACTGCGAGCGCCCGGGCCCGCTCGGCTGCAGCACGCTCGTCGTCGAGGAGCCCAGCCCGGGCGAGCACGCCGACGGCGCCGTCGATGTCGCGCGGTCGGGCACCACGGTCGGACAGGCGCCGACGCAAGCTCGCCTCGGAGTGGTCGCGTGCCGCGAGCGCACGGGCAGCGGTGTCGAGAGCCGCCAAGGCCCG
>Ga0194132_10010070_pt1 | contig 12732 bp, 12 predicted proteins | sample TA2KigOf80mmetaG_FD_148612 | JGI IMG/M metagenome (GOLD analysis project Ga0194132, IMG submission 148612) | Freshwater microbial communities from Lake Tanganyika, Tanzania - TA2015054 Kigoma Offshore 80m | ecosystem: Environmental > Aquatic > Freshwater > Lake | place: Tanzania: Lake... | reverse complement strand
TCGCTGACAAACAGCGGCGCCTACTTCCTGCGCGAACAGGACGCGACTTTGTACAAGCTACCTTTCGCCGGTGGGCCGGCCGTAAAAGTAGGAACGATCCCACTCCCGAACGACGGCGCGAGCACGGCATTGACAATCCGCGGTTTCACGGTGTCGCCGGATGATAAGCGGGTGATCTGGTCGACGAAGGACCCGCAGTTTGATTTGGAGTTAGTTCGGAATTTCCGGTAGGGATGCCATGCGACACGTAGCAGAACGGATTACCGCGAAGAGCGCGCCAGTGGGTGACTTGGTTGTGCTGCGCGCGCTGCCGACGGCGAAGCGCCGGTCGGTGGGGCCGTTTGTTTTTCTCGATCACTTCGGACCATTTACAGTAAAGCCGGGGCCTGGGATTCCTGCGCATCCGCATGCGGGAATCGAGGTGATCACGTACCTCTTCGAGGGCGAGCAGGTGCATCGCGACTCGCTCGGCAACGAAAGCCGCGTCGGAGCGGGCGGCGCGCAGTGGATTACGGCGGGCCGCGGCATCATTCATGCCGAGAAGCCCGAACCCGGTGTGGTGCTGCATGGCGTGCAGATGTGGACGAGCTTGCCTCGCGTACGCAAGCTCGTCGAGCCTCGCTATCGGGCTGTGCAGGCGGAAGAGATTCCGGTGGTCGATCTCGGCGGCGCGCGGCTGCGGTTGGTGGCGGGGACGCTAGATGGCTCGACTGGTCCGGCGGTGTTAGCGCAGCCGGCGTTGTTGGCGCATGTGATCGCGGAGGCGAATGTCGAATTGAAGATCGACGCAGCGTTCGAGTTGGCGATCTATCGATTCAACGGTGCGCTGGAGGTGTTGTCGGCCGGCGAGTCGGTGATGCTCGATGCGGGTGAGTATCTAGTGTTCGGCGGAGAGCCGGCCGAGGGTCCGCTGTTGTTCGGCGGGCCGTTTGTGATGGACAGCGAGGAGCGATTGGCGCAAGCGCAACTCGACTACCTGCGTGGACGTATGGGCACGCTTGACGGCGTACCATATTGAGATGCTTTCCCGCCGCAACTTTCTGCATGCACTTGGAATGGCCGCGCTGCCGGCTCAACCGGCCAAGCGTCCGAATATTCTCTTCGTCATCGCCGACGATTGGGGACACGGCCACGCCGGCGCCTACGGCGCGAAGTGGGTAAAGACGCCGAACTTCGATCGCGTGGCGCGCGAGGGCGCGTTGTTCCATAACTGCTTCACTTCGAATCCGAAGTGCAGCCCGTGCCGCGCGACGATTCTGACGGGCCGCAATTCGTGGCAGTTGAAAGAGGCCATCAACCACATGAGCATCTTTCCGAACGATTTCGCGGTCTATCCGGATGTGCTGGAGAAAGCGGGCTACTTCATCGGCCTCACGGGCAAAGGCTGGGGACCGGGCGATTTTCAGTCGATGGGTTACAAACGGAATCCAGCGGGGCCAGCGTATGTGAAACATCGCTTGAAGCCACCAACGAATGGGATCGCGCCGCTCGACTACGCGCGCAACTTTGAAGACTTCATGGACACGCGTCCGAAAGACAAGCCGTTCTGTTTCTGGATGGGCTTTCAAGAACCGCACCGCAAGTATGAAGACGGATCCGGCGCGCGAGCGGGCAAACTCGCGGCCGATGTCACCGTACCGAAGTATCTACCGGACACCGAACTGGTTCGGAACGACATGATCGACTACGCGCTAGAGGTGGAGTGGATCGATCAGCATCTGGGGAAAATGCTCGCGAAGTTGGAGGCGGCGGGCGAGCTCGACAACACGTTCATCCTGGTGACCTCCGATCACGGAATGCCCTTCCCGCGCGTGAAGGGCCAGATCTACGAACACGGCTTTCACATTCCGCTGGCGATTCGGTGGGGCAAGAACATCGGCGCGGGGCGGTCGATCGACGACTTCATCAATACACGCGATTTCGCGCCGACGATGCTCGAAGTCGCGGGCGTCGCGAAAGCTCCGACGATGACGGGCAAAAGTTTTGTGGATGTGTTGAAGTCGGGCAAGAGCGGGCAGGTCGACGCGACGCGCAATGTGATGATTGTTTGCAAGGAGCGCCACGATCTGGGGCGGCCGAACGACGCGGGGTATCCGGTCCGTGCGATTCGCACGAAGGAGTGGCTGTACGTTCGCAACTACACGCCGGACGCGTGGCCGGCGGGTAATCCCGAAACCGGGTATCGCAACGTCGACGATTCACCGACCAAGACCGCGCTGATCTCAAGTTTCGACGAGCACTATCGCATGGCGTTCGGCAAACGCCCGGCCGAAGAGTTGTATCACGTTTCGGAAGATCCAGACTGCATCAAGAACATGGCCAATGACGCGACGTATGCGATCACGATGCGGAACTTGCGCGACCAGATGGAGAAGACGCTGCGCGAAGAGGGCGATCCACGCATGAACGGCAACGCGGCGTTCTTCGACACAATTCAATACAAGGGCGCGCGCAAACACAGCTACGACGAGTGGCTGAAAAATCAGAAGAACTAGCTACTTCTTGAGCTTGGCGTAGACGGCGCGGATCGACGGCGCGTTGCGCGATTTGTCGGCGCCCCATGTGCCGTAGGCTGTCAGATCAAGGGAGTTGGCGAGTTGGTCCGCGGTTTCCCCGCGCGCAATGCCAGCACGGACTCCGGCAATCATGGCCGCCAGGTAGGCGCGCTGGCCGGCGAGCGCCGGTTTGCCGCCTATCGCACCGTGACCGGGGATTACTTGCGCTGGTTCGAATGTGGCCAATTTGTCGAGCGCGCGCACCCAATTTTCGGGGTCGGCGTCGACATCGGCGACATTGTTTCCAGGCCGTTGATTCACGCAGAGGTCGCCAGTGAACAAGATGCGTTCTTTCGGAAGCCAGGCGACCGCATCTCCCATCGTGTGCCCGGGACCAACTTTGATCAGTTCCACGCGGTGCGTGCCATCGTCGAAAACGAGTTTGTCCGGAAAGCCAATCTGCGGATGTTCGAGCTTCTGATCCTTGTAGTCCGGGTCAATCGCGGACCGCTTCCAGGCAGCGGGATTCTTTCGCCAGGATTCGGCGAGGCAATCGGCCGAACAAAGAATGGTCGCGCCGGCATCGACGAAGACTCCGTTTCCGTGTGCGTGATCGCCGTGATAATGCGTGTCGAACACGTACTTGATGGGCTTGTTGGTGGTTGCGCGGATGTCGTCGAGAATCGCGCGCGCGCCCCATGGATAGTTGGCGTCGATGACGAGAACTCAGTCGCGAAACACGATCCAGCCGGCATTCGCGATGATGCGCTTGTCGGGTTCGGCAGCACGCCAGTACACATCTGGAGCGAGCTTGTGCGTCTGGCCGGATTGGCTCGCCCCCTTGCGCGGGAACGAGAACAGAAGCACGATGACGAAAGCCCAATAGATTGTGGCGCGTCGCATAGGGCTTCAGAGTATCACGCCTGAACACGCCAACTGGCAACGCCGAGCACGGCGATACAAGCGGCGAGGATCAGAAATACAGGGGCATACGAGCCGGTCTGTGCGAAGGTCTTGGCGAGCAACACAGGACCGATCGCCGATGCGAGGACCGTCATCGTTTGCGCGGCGCCTTGAATGCGGCCGAGATCCGTGCGTCCGAACCATTGCCCCCAGACGTAGAAAAAGACAACGGTAACGACGCCGCCCGCGATGCCCATAGCGGCTGCGTAGAGCATGACGTGCGTGTACGATTCGACATGCGGCAGCGCCGCGACGGCGAGCGCGAGAACACCCATGCCGGTTCCAGTGATGCGTTGGATCGGCCATTTGGCGGCGAGCCAGCCGGCGCCGAAGTTGGCCGCGAGTCCGAACATTGTACTGACGACCAGTACGGTGTGATAGACGCTCGCGTCGAAACCGCGCTGCGCGAGGATCGATTCGTTGAAGAGCGCGATCCCCGAATAGACGAGGCCGAAAAGCGAACTGGCGAGCGCGAAGATCCAGAAGGCGGAAGTGCGGATAGCGGCGGCGAAGGGGATGTCGGATGTCCGCATGACTTCCGGTTCATCGACGGTGGTTGTGTCTTTCGATAAGAGCCACGACAACGGCGTTAACACAACAAGAAGTGCGACGGCGATTGCAAACCACGCCGCGCGCCAACCGTAGCTCAACACGGCGTGGCCAACCGATGGGAACGCGGCGATGAAGCCGATGCCGACGAACAGCGAATAGATCGCCATCGCCTTGTTGATGTTCGCGCGGAACTGCTTGCCGACTAGAGCGAGACTGACGACGGATAACGAGCTTTGGCCGAAGCCGCGCGTGAGGGTGATGCAGACGGCAAGCGCGATCGGCGCGTCGACGCGGCTCATCGCGATGACCGTGAGACCAAGCAGAGCGATCACCGTGGTCTGTACGGCGCGCGAGCCAAAACGATCGGCGAGCCGTCCGCACGGAAGGCAGAAGAGCGCTCCGATGAGCGTGGCCCAGAAGTTGATGGCGGCGTAGTCGACGCGATCGATTTGGAGATCGGCGAGCAGCGGCTCGGTGATGAGTCCGAGGCCTTGCGTCCGGCCGGGCAGAGTGCCGACCATGGCGGCGGCGGCGATGGCAAGAACTGGAAACGGTTTAACGATGATGTAGTCTAGCAGCTTGGACTCGGAGACCGGAAAAGCGATTGCGATCTGGCTGGCGCGAGGCGTCGTGGCGCTGTACGCGGTGGCGTTGTGGAAGCAGTCTCGACGGCTGTGGACAGCGGGGTTCGCGGTGTATGTGTTGCATGTCGTTTTTGCGTTCACGTACTTCTACGAGTGGAGCCACGCGGTGGCGGTGCGCGAGACAGCGCGGCAGACGCGGGAACTTTTCGGCATCGACTGGGGCGGCGGCATTTACCTGAACTATGTGTTTACGTTGGCGTGGGCTGTGGATTGTTTTGCCGAGAAGTCGTATCGACTGCAATGGATAGTGAGATGGTTTCTCGCGTTCATGGTGGTGAACGCGAGTGTCGTGGTGTGGGCGATACGGGCGTTCCGAGTGTGAAACAATTTACAAAGTTATGCGTTTCTTACTAGGGGTTGTCGCTGTTTCTGTCCTCGGACTCGCGCAGGAGTTCCGTGCGACGCTTACAGGACGATTAACGGATCCGACGGGCGCGCCCGTTGCGGCAGGCACTCTCACGCTGATCAACGCCGACACGGCGGAACGATTTCGCGTAAAATCCACCGAGCGCGGCGATTATACGTCCGCACTGATGAAGCCCGGCAACTACGAGTTGCGCGCCGAGCACGAAGGCTTCAAGGCTTTCGTCCGACGTGGCATTCGATTGGAAGTCAATCAGTCGGCGACGCTCGACGTGGCGCTACAACTTGGCACTGTTTCCGAGACTGTGACCGTGACCGATGAAGCGCCGCTGCTGGAGGCAAACACGGCCGATCGCGGCGGCGTTATCGACGAACAAACGATCAAGGAAATGCCCTTGAATGGGCGAAATCCGTTCATGTTGTCGATGCTGGTGGCGGGCGTGAACTACAACGGATCGCTCGCGTACATGCGGCCGTTCGACAACGGCGCGATCGCGGACTGGGGCATCAACGGTGGCGAGAATCGATCGAACGAATTTCTGATGGACGGCGTACCGAACAACGCGCAAGCGGGCGGGAACAACATCGCGTACGTGCCGCCAGTGGATTCGGTGCAGGAGTTCAAGATTCAGACAAACTCCTACGACGCGCAGTTCGGCAAGACAGCCGGTGGCGTTGTGAACGTAGTCTTGAAGAGCGGCTCGAACCGTTTTCACGGCGCGATCTACGAGTTCGCGCGGCGCAATGCGTGGGATGCGAATTCATTTCAGAACAATGCGCGGGGGGCTCCGAAGGACGGACATTTTCAGGATCAGTACGGCGTGCAATTGGACGGGCCAGTAATGCTGCCGAAGCTCTACAACGGCAAGGGCAAGACGTTTTTCCTGATGAACTACGAGGGCTTTCGCGAAGCGACTCCACAGCCGTTGGTGTTGAGCGTGCCCGCAGTCGAGATGCGCGACGGCGATTTTCGCAAGCTGGCCGATTCGCGGGGCCGGGGCATCGCGATTTACGATCCCGGCACGACGTTCCAAATTCCCGGCGCGCAAACTCGTTGGGACCGGCTTCCCTTCCCGCAGAACATGATCCCGCAAGACCGTATTAATCCGATCTCGTGCAAGATCGCCGGCTTTTTTCCGACGCCGAACACGACAACGCCAGGCACCGACTACGCGCAGGCCAACTTCTTTCTGTCCGGCGGCGACAACCCGGCGCGCGACGACTTCTACAACTTTGTCGTCAAGATCGATCAGAATCTCGGCTCGATGCACCGCATGTTTTTCCGGCATGCATCGAACGACCGCACCGAGGACCGCAACACGAACGGCATCCGCAACCGGCCCGGGCAGGACGGACAACATCCGCTGAAACGCATCAATGACGCGTATGTGGTTGATTGGGTATCGACGCTTTCGCCGAATCTGTTTTTGAACCTCCGAGCGTCGTTCTCGCGGTATGTCGAAGGATCGCGCGGCGAAGCGAATCGCGACTTCGATATGGCGGGGCTTGGGTTTCCGACATCGCTGCTAAACCAGTTGCCGTATGGTTCGTGGTTCGGGCGATACACCTTCGACAGCTACATTTCGATGGGACGGTATCCGAGCAACAACATTACAAATACCGTAACGGTGCATCCGACCGTGACATTTGTGAAGGGGGCGCGGACATGGAGGGCGGGGCTCGATATGCGCTGGACGCAGTACTCGACACAAACCCCCGGGAATGTTTTTACGCTCAGCGCGAACAAGGGCTTCACGCAACGCGACTTCCAGCGTGCGGATGAGTTCAGCGGCAACTCGCTGGCGTCATGGTTGCTCGGCACGCCGAGTTCGGGGTCGTTGAATTATGCCGTGTTTCCGATCTACCTTTTCCCTTACTACGCGCCGTGGGTACAACACGACTGGAAGGTCTCGCGGCGGTTGACGATCAACGGCGGCCTTCGTTTTGATTTCAACATTCCGCCGAAAGAACGCTTCAACCGGATGAATCGCGGGTTCGACCCGAAGGCCGCTTCGCCCGTAGAAGGAATGATCGACCGCACGGCGTTTCAAGATTTTCAGCGTATTGAGGGATCGATGCTGTTCGCCGGATTCGAAGGCACGCCGCGACACGCGGCCGATGTATTTGGACGTGCGATTCAACCTCGTATCGGCGTGGCCTATCAACTGAACGGTAAGACCGTAATTCGCGGCGGTTGGGGCCGATTCTTCCTGAATCCGAACAACGACTATTTGCAGACCAACGGATTCAGTCAGTCGACGCCCTATACGAACTCGGCCGACGAAGGACGCACGGCGGCGAACAACAGGATCAACGATCCGTTTCCGAACGGCATTCGTGTGCCAGCGGGCAACTCGCGCGGGCCGCTCTCCTACGTCGGGCAGGGATTCAATTTCGTCAACTCGCGGTTTGAAATCCCGCACACGAATCAATATTCGTTCAGCGTGCAGCGGCTGGTGTCGGCGCGTTCGCGATTTGAACTGGCGTATTCGGCGAATCGCGGGCGACAACTGCAGAGTTCGCGCACATTTAATGAAGATGAGCCGGATCTGCGCGACTCGTGCAACTTCATGCTTGGAGGCAATACGGCGATTTGCGATCAGCAAACACCGAATCCGTTCTTCGGGCTTGCGCCGTTCCTCGACACGAACTTTTTCATCAGCCGGAATCTGTCGCGCTACCAATTGACGCGGCCGTTTCCCCAGTTCGGTGCAATCACGGAGTTGATGCGCAACGACGGCAGGAGCTGGTACAACTCGATGCAGGCGACGTTCAATATTCGAAACAAGCGGACGAACTTGAACATGAACTATACGTGGTCGAAGACAATCGAGCAGCAGGGCTTTCTCGATCCGCTTAGAAACGTGATGCAACGCGGGTTGGCCGGGTTCGACCGGCCGCACCGGTTTGTCGTCAGCGCGGTGACACAACTGCCGTTCGGGCGACGTCAGCCCCTGTTGGGCAACGCAAAGGGACTGCTCGGCAAGGCGGTCAGCGGGTGGCAGAACTCGGTGATCATGTCACAGCAATCGGGACGGCCGTGGACGCTTCCGGCGAACGTGATCCAGCTCTCCGACTCGCGGCTGCCGATTGATTGGAGCGCGTCGCGCATACAGGCCGTGCGGCCGTGCGTTGCGAGGTGGAACGAAAACAACACGGTTACGATGCTGCGATACAGCGAAGTCGACTTCGGTTGCCAGCAGGCCTCGTGGCTAGTGGTACCGCGGTACAACCCGAGATACACGCCGTTCCGATCGCCGAACATTCGATTGCAAGGCACGTTCATGATCGACACGTCGCTGAGCAAGGACACGCAGATTACGGAGAAGGTCCGCATGCAGTTCCGCGCCGAAGTCTTCAATGCGCTGAACAGCTTTTTCGTCGTGCAGCAGATGTTCAACACGAATCCGGAGAACGTGAATTTCGGATCGATCGAAAAGGCGGCGATGAGTGCGCCGAACTCAAACTACCCGCGACAGATCCAGCTCGCGGTGAAATTCATTTGGTAGGTGAAGCCATGAACAGACGACTCTTTCTCGCAACCGCAGCGTTGCCCCTAACGGCGAAGTCTTCGTTGAAGTTTCGCGAGATGCCAGGCCGGGTGGCAGTGACGCTGGACGGCCGCGTGGTGACCAATTTTCATTTCGACGAGAAGTGGGACAAACCGTTTTTGTTCCCGCTCACGACGCCGTCGGGACTGGGGATCTCACGCGGATGGCCGGTCGAACCAAAACCCGGCGACACGAACGATCACGAATGGCACCGCGGCATCTTCTATGGTCACGGCATCGTAAACGGGCAGGACTTTTGGCGAGAGCAGGGGCGGCAGAAGACAAGCCGGTTGATCCTGCAGGGCAAGCCGCGGCGCTCCAAGGGCGGCTTTGGGGGAAGGTTCGCTATGCAACCGCCGAATGGAGCGGCCTTAGGGCATATCGATCAGGACTTCACGCTGGACATCGCTGGCCAAGCGTTTCGTCTTGGAGCAACGATCCGCATCCATGCCGATGGCGGAACGGATCTGAAGTTTGGCGATACCGACGACGGTGGATTTGCGATTCGGCTGAGCGACCACTTCCGGCAGGAGCGCGGCGCGGTGCTGCGCAACAGCGAGGGATTGGAAAAGACCGAGAAGATCTGGGGCAAGAATGCGCGCTGGGTGCATTACGCGGCGAATGTCGACGGCAAGCAAGCCGGCGCGGTGATGTTCGATCATCCATCGAACGTGCGGTATCCGACGGGCTGGCACGCGCGGGGCTATAGCCTGAATTCGGCGAACCCGTTCGCGACGCGGTCGTTTACGAAAGACAAAACGAAAGATGGGAGCTATGTCCTGAAGGCCGGCGACACGCTTGCTCTTCGCTACACGGTGCTGTTGCACGACGGTGCGATGACACCGGAACAAATCGAGAAGGCCGCGCCTCGATGATCGTTGGCTTGATTGGGCACGGGTTGCTGGGATCGGCGATTGCGGAACGGCTGACCACCGCGGGGCACACGGTGGCGGTTTACGATCTGGCGGTTGCGAGTTCTTACGATTCGGTGGAGGCCGTGGCCGCGGTTTGCGAAGCGCTGTTCTTGTGTTTGCCGGACTCGTCCCGCACGGCGGCGGTCCTGTCGGAAGTGCCGGTGGATCGATTGGTGATTGACACAACGACAGGTTCTCCGGAAGAGATGGGGGCGCTCGGCGTAGCGCGTCCGCTGTATGTCGATGCGACGATTGGCGGATCGAGCAACCATCTTCGACGCGGCGAGGCGATCGTAATGGCCGGCGCGTCGGAAACGGCGTTCGAAAAGGCGGCGCCTTTGTTGGCGGCATTGTCATCGACGGTTATTCGCTGCGGCGGGCCGGGCAGCGGCGCGCGCATGAAGCTTGTGTTCAACATGGTGCTTGGGCTGAATCGCGCGGCGCTGGCGGAGGGCCTGGCATTCGGCGAGGCGCAAGGACTGCCCGGCGAGTTGATCCTGCGCGTGTTGCAGAGCGGACCGGCGTCGTCGCGCATCATGGAGACGAAAGGACCAAAGATGTTAGCCCGCGACTACGCGCCGGAAGCGCGGCTGCGGCAGCATCACAAAGATGTGCAGTTGATGCTCTTAACGGGCGCGCGGGCGCCGTTGACGGAAGTGCATGAGCGCATTTTGGCGAAGGCCGAAGCGATGGGACTGGGCGACAGCGACAACAGCGCGTTGATTGAAGTCTACAGGCGTGATAACGTCGATGGACGATGAAATACGCACTCTGCTTGCTAGCCGCGTCGTTTCTCCAAGCGGCTTCCGTGGAAGACACGATCAAAAGCAACCTCGAAAAGTTCTCCGTTGCCGCGAAGGCCGGCGACGCCTCCGTGTTGAACACGTTGTTCTCCGACGAACTGACCTACGGCCATTCGAGCGGGAAGTTCGAGACCAAAGCCGAGGCCGTGGCCGCGCTGGTGAAGACGAAACCAACGTACACGCATAAGGACATTAAAGTGCGGGTTTACGGCAAAACAGCGACGGCGCACATGCACATCAACGTGCAGCCGATCAACGTCAACGTCGCCGTGTTGCAGGTATGGGTAAGAAAGGGCGCCAACTGGCAGATGGTTTCACGACATGCGACTCGCCTTAATCCTTAGTCTTGCGGCGTACGCGCAACGCCCCGAACAAGCGCTTCAGAACTCCGCGGCGCGCGTGGTGTTCGATCTCGGCGGCGGTTCGCTGACGGTGTTCCAGTTGTCCGGCGGCGTGAATCCGTTGCGGTGGCTCGGGCCAGCCGACACCAACGCCACTCTGCGCCCGATGGCGCATTTTCTTTGCCTGGATCGATGGGGGCAGCCATCGGCGGAAGACCTCGCGCATGGCATGCCGTATCACGGCGAGGCTACGCGGGTGATGTGGAAAGCGGGCGCATCGACCGGGACCTCGCTGACGATGTCGGCGCATTTGCCGATGGCCAATCTCGATGTATCTCGGACCGCGAAATTGTCGGATAACTCGGCGGTGCTGACTGTAAGCGAGACGGTGACGAATCGCAACAAGCTGGGGAAGATCTACAACATGGTGCAACATCCGACGATCGGCCCGCCGTTTTTGGACGAGCAAACCATGGTGGATGCGAATGCGCGCCGAGGATTCATGCAGTCGTCGCCGATGCCAAATCCGGAAGAGCCGAGCGTTTGGTGGCCACAGGCGTTGAAGGATGGGTCGCCCGTGAACATGCGGCTCCTGACGAACGATCCGATGCCGAACGTGGTGTCGTACGTGGTCGAAGAGCCGCTCGGTTGGACGACGGCATCAAGCCCGACGAGCGGACTGTTGCTCGGGTATCTCTGGAAGACCGAAGAGTACCCGTGGTTCAACGCATGGCGGCATGTCGACGGCGCGAACAAGCCGTTGGCGCGCGGGCTGGAGTTTGGGACCACGGGTTTGCACCAGCCATTTGCGGTGTTGATTGAAAAGGGCCGCATCTTCGGCCGGCGATTGTCTTCGTATCTGGAGCCGGGCGCGAGCGCCACGCGCGGCTACATCGCGTTTTTGGCGAAGATTCCGTCTGATTGGAAGGGGACCGAGCGTGTGACGTTGCTGAACGGAAAGATCACCGTGATGGAGCGCGGAACGCGGCAGGTGACAGTTAGCGGCGCTTCCTGGTAGCAGGCTTTTCGGGCTGCCCCCAAATCTGCCTCACGACCGCGATGGCTGAGCGAGTTGCCTCGGCGCGGGCGGAGCCTTGTTCAAGGAACCGGACGCCGTCGAGGATCCATGCTGCCAACTCTGGCTGCTCCAAGCGATAAAAGACGTGGCGGCCGTCGCGGCGTTCGATGACAACCCGATTGAGACGCAAGACGGCGAGGTTTTGCGACGTGCGCGAGTGGGACACGCCGAGGAGTTCCTGCAGCGAGTTGACGTCGCGCTCGCCGCCTCGGAGTTCCTCGACGATGCGGAGCCGGTCCGGGTGGGACAACACGCCGAACAATCCGGCCAGTTCTTTCGCGATGATGTGGCGTGCCGGCATTTCTATTCTCCCATGTATGCATGTATCTGCATGTTATTATCTAAATAGTATTCGGTGGACGGATCCCTGTCAAGCGCCTTGACAAGAGGATTTCATTCCCGCTATAGTATATATATTCATATTCGTGAATATATGAACATGTCACTTCCCGATCTTCCTTCTCTCGACGCCCTCCGCTCGCCGGACCCGGAGCAGCCGCTCACCCCTCGGGCGCGGCTGGCCGGCTTGTTGGCCGCCGAGAAGCCGACGCTGTGGGTGGCCGCGGTGTATTCGATCGCGATCGGATTATTGACACTTGCCGTGCCCGTCGCGGTTCAGTCGTTGGTTAACACGGTGGCGTTCGGGGCGGTATTGCAGCCGCTGTTGGTGCTGACAGTGTTCGTGCTGCTCGCGCTCGGGTTCTCCGCTCTACTCAATACTCTTCGGGCCAGCGTAGTGGAACTGCTGCAGCGGGCGATTTTCGCTCGCGTCGGATTCGATCTCACCAACCGCCTACTGCGCGTGAAGACCGAAGCGTTCGACCGGTTACACGGCCCGGAACTCGTGAACCGTTTCTTCGATGTCGTCACAGTGCAAAAAGCGGCAGCGCTATTGCTTATCGACGGCCTTACCATCTTCATGCAAACGCTGATTGGCTTGATTCTGGTGGCACTCTGGAGTTGTCCCCAAATTTGAGACACGAGTCTAGACACACAAAAATTCCCAAAGGAGAATTTGAGTCATGTCC
>Ga0194132_10010069_pt1 | contig 12732 bp, 9 predicted proteins | sample TA2KigOf80mmetaG_FD_148612 | JGI IMG/M metagenome (GOLD analysis project Ga0194132, IMG submission 148612) | Freshwater microbial communities from Lake Tanganyika, Tanzania - TA2015054 Kigoma Offshore 80m | ecosystem: Environmental > Aquatic > Freshwater > Lake | place: Tanzania: Lake Tanganyika... | reverse complement strand
GCTAGCCCGTTTCTCTCACCGGAGGAATCGCCCACCCCGCTCGACTCCTGCTAAACTCTGTTCGCTACAAACAAAACGTCCAACAGGAGGAGCGGGGTGGAGCGGACGGAGTGTAGGACGGATCAGCTGGTCTTCCAAGGCTTTGGAAGGCGCGCTGTGGTGGCGGCGTTCGACGGGGGGCGGTTGAGTTCGGACGCGGGTGGACTCCTGCTGCTGCGGGAGGTGGCCGAGCGCACGGGGATGCTGCGGCGGTTTGCCAGGTGCTTCGTGGATCACCGCAAGCCGGACCTGATCGAGCACACGGTCGAGGAGATGACGGCGCAGCGCATCCTGGCGCAGGCGTGCGGGTATGAGGACGTCGACGATCACGACGTGCTGCGCGACGATGCGCTGCTGGCGGTGGCGTCGGGCAAGGGCGATGCGACGGGGGAGCGGCGAAGGCGCAAGCGGGATCGAGGGCACGCACTGGCGGGCAAGAGCACGCTGAACCGGTGGGAGCTGACGCCCGCCGAGGCGACGGCCGAGTCGCGGTACAAGAAGATCGTGTACGTCGAGGAAGAGGTGTAGCGTTTCTTTGTCCGCGAGTTTCTCACGGCACACGGGCGCCCACCCCAGGAGGTCGTGCTGGATCTCGACGCGACCGACGATCCGCTGCACGGACACCAGGAGGGGCGCTTTTTCCACGGCTACTACCGGGAGTACTGCTATCTGCCGCTGTACGTCTTCTGCGGCGATTTCCTGCTGGCGGCCAAGCTGCGCACGGCCAATCAGGACGGGGCCGCCGGGTCGGTCGAGGAGGTGGAGCGGATCGTGGGTCAGATTCGCCAGAGGTGGCCGCGGGTGCGGATCATCGTGCGAGCGGACTCGGGCTTTGCCCGTGATGATCTGATGACGTGGTGCGAGGCCAATGGCGTGGAGTACGTGCTGGGCCTGGCGAAAAACGATCGTCTGGTGCCGGAGATCTCCGCGGAGATGGCCGAGGCGCGCCAGGAGCACGAGCGCACGGGGCGCCCCGCCCGCGTCTTCAAGGACTTCACCTATCGGACGCGCAAGAGCTGGGACCGCGAGCGACGGGTCGTCGGCAAGGCCGAGTGGCTCCCGGGCAAGGAGAACCCTCGCTTCATCGTCACCTCCCTGTCGGCCGACGAGTGGGCCGCAGCGCCCTTGTACGAGAAGCCGTACTGCGCCCGCGGCGACATGGAGAACCGGATCAAGGAGCAGCAGCTCGACTTGTTTGCCGATCGCACGAGCACGGGGACGATGCGTGGCAACCCGCTGCGGCTCTGGCTGGCGTCGGTCGCCTACGTACTGGTGAACGAGCTTCGTCGCGCCGGGCTCGCGGGCACGGAGATGGCGCGCGCCCAGGCGGGGACGATCCGAACGCGGCTCTTGAAGATCGCCGGGCGGATCACGTTCAGCGTGCGACGCGTCGTCGTGTCGCTGTCGAGCGTGCACCCGATGCAAGCGGTGTTTGCCCAGGTGCTGGCGAACATCCAGCGGGCCTACCCGCTCACGAGCTGAGCGGCGTCGTTCGTCCCAACCGCAGCCTCTCCCGAGCGTGGCGCAACGGGCCACGAGGGGGGGGAGTACGCAAAACGCTTCCTCCTATGATTGACGAGCGCTCACCCGCCCGGCTTCCGGCACCTCTCCGAGGTATCCGAGGCCCGATTCGGGCGCGCTCCCCCGCACGGCGGCTCGAACCCGGTCCCGAACCTCCTTCGCGTTACCCCTGGTGAGAGAAACGGGCTAGCCTGCATTTCTCACCAGATCACGTCGCGAGGCGGTCGAGAGTGCCGAAGATTCGCGAGCCTCGGACCGGAGGGCGACGCAGGCGTACTTGAACAGTACGTCGAGGAGCCCGGAGGGAGAAGCTCGCGAAGATTCGGTGCCATCGGCCGCCGCAGTAGGGATCTGGTGAGAAATGCAGGCTAGCGGCGGTGCGTCGATCCCTTGGCGTCGAACGTCCGCTCGACTTCGAGGACGTCGCCGCAGTGCTCCGCGGCGAGCTCGATCGCGACCCGGAGCGGCCCGGCGTGCGGCTCGCGCTCGCCCGGCTCCTCAGCATGCGCTCAGCGCACGAGAGCGCAGTCGAGCTGTTGGACGTTGCGCCGGATCTGGAATGCTTCGAGCACCGCCAGCGCCTCTTGCGCGCTTTGATCTACGATCAGGCAGCGGTGGCGTTGGTGCGAAAGAAGAAGCTCGACGCGTCGGTTCGCGCGCTGGAAGAAGCGCTGCGAAGTCTGCCCGACGGCATGGGCGAGCAGCGTGCGGAGTATCACCGCCGCCTCGCGCGGCTCGCGCAGCAGCGCGGGAATCACGCGGCCGCGTCCGAGCACCTCGAGCAAGCTCGCCGACATCGTGCGGTTCTCGACGAGGGGCCGACTCGCCGCAACTACCTCGCGCTCGCGCGGGCTCTCGAGTCTCGCGACATCCGACTCGTTGCCGCCCAATATCCTCTGCGCGACGTCGACGATCTCGTCGATCTGCTCGACGCGCGGCCGGAGGTCGTGTTCGTCGACAACGCCGGACTCTTCGAAGCGGCCCTGGAACACGAGCCGTACGAGCATTTCTTCTCGGACGAGTTCGCCGGTGACTTCGGACACATGACCGCGGCAGGGAACCGGGTGCTCGCCGAGAGCGTCGCACGAGCGATCCTGAGGGAGATTCTGGGTGACGAGAAGACTGGCGGGTGAGACGGGCGGTGGTGCAACGGTTCGGCTACAAGGGAGGCGTGGATCTCGCGACGCTGCAGGCGCTCTCGCCGGTGGACGGGCGCTATGCGGCCAAGGTCGCCGGACTCCGCGAGATCGCGAGCGAATACGGCCTGATCCGCGAGCGCGTCCGCGTCGAGCTCGCGTGGGTCACGTGGCTCGCCGCGCACGCGAACCTGCCGGAGCTGCCGAAGCTCTCGAACGACGCAGGCGCCCGTGTCGACGCGATCCTCTCCGGCTTCGGCGAGGGCGACGCCCGGCGCGTCAAGGAGATCGAGCGCGAGACGAATCACGACGTCAAGGCGGTCGAGTACTTCTTGAAGGAGCGCTTCCGCGGCTCGGCGGAGCTCGAGCGGATCTCCGAGTTCCTCCACTTCGCGTGCACGTCGGAGGACGTCAACAACCTCGCGTACGCTCTCCTCCTGCGCGAGGCGCGCGAGCGCTGCCTCCTGCCCGCGCTCGACGGCGTGATCGACGACGTGCGGAAGCTCGCGGTCGCGAACGCGGACCGGCCGATGCTGTCGCGGACGCACGGTCAGCCGGCCTCGCCGACGACGCTCGGGAAGGAGCTCGCGAACGTCGTCGCGCGGCTCGTCCGCCAGCGCTCGGGCGTTGCGGCGGTCGAGATCCTCGGCAAGATGAACGGCGCGGTCGGGAACTACAACGCGCATCTTGCGGCGTACCCCGAGGTCGACTGGGAGGGGCTCGCGCGCGGCTTCGTCGAGTCGCTCGGGCTCGCGTGGAACCCGTACACGACGCAGATCGAGCCGCACGACTGGATCGCGGAGCTCTTCGACGCGATCCGTCGCGTCAACACGATCCTGATCGACTTCGATCGCGACGTGTGGAGCTACATCTCGATCGGCTACTTCCGGCAGCGCGTGGTCGAGGGCGAGGTGGGCTCGTCGACGATGCCGCACAAGGTGAACCCGATCGACTTCGAGAACTCCGAGGGAAACCTCGGCGTCGCGAACGCGCTTCTCGCGCACCTCGGCGAAAAGCTGCCGATCTCGCGCTGGCAGCGCGACTTGACGGACTCGACGGTCCTGCGGAACGTCGGCGTCGCTCTCGCGCACTCGATCGTCGCGTACGAGGCGACGCGACGCGGTCTCTCGCGGCTCGACGTCGACGAGACACGGCTCGCCGCGGATCTCGACGACGCGTGGGAGGTCCTCGGCGAGGCGGTGCAGACGGTGCTCCGGCGCTACGGCGTCGACCGGCCCTACGAGCGCTTGAAGGAGCTGACGCGGGGCAAGGGCATCGACGCGGAGACGCTCCGCCGCTTCGTCGACGGGCTGCCGATTCCGGAGGACGCGAAGGCGCGGCTCCGTGCCCTCGAGCCGCGGACGTACGTCGGGAACGCGCCGACTCGGGCCCGCGCGATCGATCGCTTCCGCGGCTAGTGCACCGCCGTCGAGATAGCGTCAAGCGGATTGCCGTTCATCGGCGTCCCTCGCAAGGAACGCCGACGAAGGAATATCTGGCATATTTCGAGGAGGTGTGACGCCGCGAGGGGCGTCGAGGGGCGGTAAGATGTTGACGCTATCTCGACGGCGGTGCACTGGCGTCCCGTACGAGGAACGTCGTCGTCAGGCCGTCGATGCGCGCGGTGAGGTGCAGCACCGGACGCTCGCGCGCGACGTCGGCCAGCGCCTGGAAGATGCGGCGATGCGCCGTCTTGCGAAGCGTCGAGCACCTCCCGTGAACACGTGAAGGGGTCTCGTTGACATCGGTCGCCGGCTTGTGTCCCCATCGATCGATGGCGTTCCTCTCTCCGCTCGGCGACGAGCAGCGAACCACCTTTCTCGTTGTGTCCCTTTCGCAGCGGACGCTGCTGCGGCTCGTCGGCGCGCTCGGGACGGCACCGAAGGGATCGCGTCTCGACAGGATGTCGATCTGGGAGCTCGCCCGGACGCTCGTGGACTTCTACGGGAACGACGCCGAGGTGGCGGCCGAGGTGGATCGGGCGCTCGAACGGGAGATCGGCATCTCGCCCCTCGCCCCCGCGGCGGCGACGCTCGAGGGTGCGACGGCGCTCTCGGACCTCGTCCTCACGTCCCGCGACCCGCTGCGCGATCTCGCGTGGGCGCTCCTCTCCGCCGGCGGTGACGCGAGCGAGGCCGCGCGCACGCGAGCTGCCGAGGCGATTCAGGCGATCATCACCGAGTACGACGACGCGGAGGCGCGCGCGCGCGCCGAGGAGGAGCAGCGCAAGAACGCCGAGCCGGATGCGGCGCCGGCCGAGCCCGATCCCGAGGAGATCGCGAGGCGCGTCGAGAAGGAGACGGCGAGCGCGAAGCGAGGCCGCGAGCGCGCACTGAAGCGTGTCGACGACATGCGGTCGCGCCTCGTCGAGCTGGAGGAATCGCTCGCCGCGGCGCGCAAGGAGGTGCGCACCGAGCGCACGGGACGAGTCGAGGCGGAGGCCGCCGCGAGCCGCCTCGCGGGCGAGCGCGACGAAGCGCGCTCGAGGCTCCAAGCAAGGACGTCCGGCGAGGTGCAGCGCCTGAAGGACCTGATCGAGGACGAGCGCGAGCGTCGTCGCACCGCCGAGGAGGATCTCGACGAAGCGCGCGATGCCGAGGCTCGAGCGTCTGCGCGTCTGCGCGAGCTCGAGGAGCGTCGAGCCGCTCCCGGGGAAGCCGGCGGCGAAGCCGCCCGCGCCGACCCTGCGAGCACCGCGACGTGGAGCCTGCCCGTCTTCACCGGCGAGTTCTACGACTCGATTCGGAGCTGGGATCGGAAGGTGCTGCGGACGGCGTTCGACAAGATCGTGCGCCTCGCCGAGGACTGGCGGCACCCGAGCCTCCGCGCGATCCCGCTCGAGGGTTTGCCCGGGCACTATCGCATCCGGATCGCCTCCGACGTGCGCTTGATCTATCGGCTGCTCGACGGCGGGCGCATCGAGATCTTGTCCTTGATCGACCGCGAGGACCTGCAGCGCTACATTCGCACGGCGAAGACGCGGTAGACGCGCCGAATTTCCGAGATCCACTACGCCGGCATCGTGGATCTCGTGCGCAATCTGGTGGCGCGCGAGATCTCGTCCGCCGACGTCACGCGACGCGGGCGATCGCGTTCTTCTTCGGCGAGGTGAGCTCTCCCGCGAAGGAGCCGCCCGCTTCGGTCGCGCCGCCGGCTCCGCCCGCGGACGACGACGCCGTCTGAAGCGGCGCGGCTGGGGACAGCCGTGCCATCGGGTCGTGGAAAACGCGCTCTCCTTCCCCTTGCGCTATATGCTACGGGCCCCGGGATGGCGGACCGCATCATCGTCCGGGGGGCGCGCGAGCACAACCTTCAAGACGTCGACGTCACCATCCCGCGGGATCAGCTCGTCGTCATCACCGGGCTCTCCGGCTCGGGCAAGTCGTCCCTCGCGTTCGACACGATCTACGCGGAAGGGCAGCGGCGCTACGTCGAGTCGCTCTCCGCCTACGCGCGCCAGTTCCTCGAGCAGATGCAGAAGCCCGACGTCGACTCGATCGACGGGCTCTCGCCGGCGATCTCGATCGAGCAGAAGACGACGTCGCGGAACCCGCGCTCGACGGTGGGCACCGTCACCGAGGTCTACGACTACCTCCGCCTCCTCTTCGCGCGCGTCGGCACGCCGCACTGCCATCAGTGCGGGAAGGCGATCACCTCGCAGACCGTCCAGCAGATCGTCGACCGCGTCCTCTCCTGGCCGGAGGGCACGCGGATCCACGTCCTCGCGCCGCTCGTTCGCGACCGGAAGGGCGAGTACCGGAAGGAGCTTCTCGACCTCCGCAAGGCCGGCTTCGCGCGTGTGCGCGTCGACGGCGAGCTCCGCGATCTCGGCGAGGACATCGTCCTCAAGAAGACGCTCAAGCACACGATCGACGTCGTCGTGGACCGCCTGATCGTCAAGTCCGGAATCCGGAAGCGCCTCGCCGACTCGCTCGAGACCGCGTTTCGCTACGGCGGCGACCTCGTCAAGGTCGAGCGGCAGGACGATGCCGAGGCGCCGGTCCAGGAGCAGCTCTTCTCGCAGAAGCTCGCTTGCCCGGACTGCGGCGTCTCGTACCCGGAGATTGCGCCGCGACTCTTTTCCTTCAACAGCCCGCACGGCGCCTGCCCGAGCTGCAGCGGTCTCGGCGTGCGCCGCGTGTTCGACGCGGACAAGGTCGTCGCGGACGAGTCGCTCTCGCTCGCGAAGGGCGCGATCGCGCCGTTCGGCACGCGGCTCGAGGCGTACAAGCCGCTCCTGCAGGGCCTCGCGGAGCACCTCGGGATCTCGCTCGACACGCCGTGGCAGAAGCTGCCCGAGGCCGCGAAGCGGACGATCCTGCACGGCGCGGGAAAGGAGAAGATCGAGATCTCCTTCGGACGCGGCCGCAAGGTCGAGCGCGCCTTCGAGGGTGTGATCGGTCTGCTGGACCGGCGCTACCGCGAGACCGAGTCGAACCTCCGTCGTGAGGAGCTCGAGACCTACCAGAGCGAGCTGCCGTGCGAGGCCTGCGAGGGACGCCGTCTGAAGCCGCAGGCGCAGTTCGTTCGCATCGGCGGCCGCTCGATCTCGGACGTGACGGCGTTGTCGATCATGCAGGCGCACGAGCTCTTCACGCACCTCGAGCTCGAGCCGCAGCAGCAGGTGATCGCGCGGCTGATCCTGAAGGAGATCGTCGAGCGGCTCGGCTTCCTGCGAGACGTCGGCCTCACGTACCTGACGCTCGACCGCAGCGCGGGGAGCCTCTCCGGAGGAGAAGGACAGCGGATCCGGCTCGCGACGCAGATCGGCTCGTCGCTCGTCGGCGTCCTCTACGTGCTCGACGAGCCGTCGATCGGCCTGCACCAGCGCGACAACGAGCGCCTGCTGCGCACGCTCGAGCGCCTCCGTGACCTCGGCAACTCGGTGATCGTCGTCGAGCACGACCGCGACACGATGGTCGCCGCCGACCATCTGATCGACATGGGGCCGGGCGCGGGACGCCGCGGCGGCCGCGTCGTCGCGCAGGGCACGCCCGAGGAGGTGATGCAGGCCGAGGGCTCGCTCACCGGCGAGTATCTCTCGGGACGACGCGAGATCCCCGTGCCGGAGGCACGCGCGAGCGGCAACGGCTGGAAGCTCTCCGTCAAGGGAGCGCGCCACAACAACCTGAAGGACGTCACGGTCGAGATTCCGGTCGGCACGATGACGTGCGTCACCGGCGTGTCCGGCTCGGGCAAGTCCTCGCTCGTGATCGACACGCTCTGGCGCGCACTCGCGCGGAAGCTCTACCGCGCGAAGGAGATCGTCGGCGAGCACGACGCGATCGAGGGCTGGCAGCTCTTCGACAAGGTCGTCGACATCGACCAGGCGCCGATCGGACGTACGCCGCGCTCGAACCCGGCGACGTACACGGGCCTCTTCTCGCCGATCCGCGACCTGTTCGCGCAGCTCCCCGAGTCGCGCGTGCGCGGCTACGAGCCGGGCCGCTTCTCCTTCAACGTGAAGGGCGGACGCTGCGAGGCGTGCACGGGCGACGGGTTGATCAAGATCGAGATGCACTTCCTGCCCGACGTCTACGTGACCTGCGAGGTCTGCAACGGACGGCGCTACAACCGCGAAACGCTCGAGGTGCTGTACAAGGGCAAGTCGATCGCCGACGTCCTCGACATGACCGTCGCCGAGGCGCTCGACTTCCTCTCCCCCGTTCCGTCGTGCCGCGTGAAGCTCGAGACGTTGCGCGACGTCGGCCTCGAGTACGTGCACCTCGGCCAGTCGGCGACGACGCTCTCCGGCGGCGAAGCGCAGCGCATCAAGCTCGCGAAGGAGCTCTCGCGGCGCGCGACGGGGAAGACGCTCTACATCCTCGACGAGCCGACGACCGGCATGCACTTCGAGGACGTGCGCCAGCTCCTCGGCGTGCTGCGTCGTCTCGTCGACGGCGGCAACACGGTGATCGTCATCGAGCACAACCTCGACGTGATCAAGACGGCCGATCACGTGATCGATCTCGGACCCGAAGGCGGCGTCGCGGGCGGCGAGATCATCGCCCAGGGGACGCCCGAGGAGATCGCCGCCGTCGACGCTTCGCACACGGGTCGGTTCCTGCGCTCCGTCCTTCCCGCCGGCGGTCCCCGGCGCTCGCGCCGCGCCGGTGCCGCCTGAGTCGCGCGATGGACTCGAACCCGCGCACGTGGCCGAGCAGATTTCCCTCTCGCCGGCGGACCTGATAGACCGAAGAGCCGTGAGAGTCGGGGTGTGGGTGGGCCGGCTCGCGATCGCTGCGGCGTTGATCGCCGGTGCGTGCGCGCAGAACAACGGGCCGGACGATCCCTTCGCGGCCTACGACCCGAACGATCCCTTCAGCGATCCGTTCTTCAACGAGGGCTTCGGTTCCGACTCGCTCGACGAGATCGCGGGCGGACAGTCCCCGAGCGACGACTGGCTCGCCAATCCCGGTGAGGGAAACTCCGACGACCAGCTCCTCGCCGCGCACGCCGATCCCTACTGGGGCGAGGGCGATTCCTCCGGGGGCGGCACCGACCAGGAGGACGACGCTTTCGGGCCGAAGCCCAACAAGAGCTTCGGCGAGAAGGCGCAGGAAGCGACTCTCGCGACGATGAGCGTCCTCGTCGGCGCGGGGATGGCGGCGCTCCCGTACCTCATCGGCGCGCTCTGAGCGCGGCCTTCCTCGTCGTCGCGACGAGGCGTCCGTAGAGATCCTGCAACGCTCGCGTGCGCTCGCCGGGGCGGCCCGTGCCGATCGTGCGACGATCGAGGCGGACGACGGGAAGGATCTCGATCACGCTTCCCGTCAAGAATAGCTCGTCGAACGACGTCAGCTCCTTCGCGACGAGGGGCTTCTCGCGCACCACGAAGCCGGCGCGACGTGCGAGACCGAGCACGGTCTCGCGCGTGATGCCGGGAAGGCAGCCCGCTTCCATCGGCGGCGTCCGCAAACGGCCGGCGCGCACGGCGAACACGTTGCTCGTCGTCGCCTCGCTCACGGTGCCGTCGCTCTCGACGTAGATCGCTTCGGCGGCATCGGCGCGGTCGGCGAGCATCCGCCCGCGGACCGCGGTCGCGTAGTCCGTCGTCTTGTGGCCCGTCGTGAATCCGAAGCGGCCGCGGCCGAAGGGGAGGCGGATCGCGGCGACGCCGTCGGCACGCTTCTCTTCGAGGTCCGCCGGGATCGGTCGGGCCATGAGGATCACGGTCGGGCGGAGGCCCGGCGGAGGGACGAGCCCTTCGCCGACGCCGCGCGTGATCGTCAGCCGCACCGCTGCCTCGCGTAGCGCGCATGCCTCGAGCAGGTGATCGAGGGCGTCGCGAAGGTCGGCCGCGGGTTTCGGGATCGAGAGGCGCGCGAGCGTCGCGAAGAGTCGCCGGCAGTGCTCGCGCCAGCGAAACGGCCGCCCGTCGTAGACGCGGATCGTCTCGAAGGCGGCATCGCCGTAGAGAAGCCCGCGGTCGAAGACCGAGATCCGTGCGCGCGCGGCGGGGACGATCCGCCCGTCGATCCAGACGCGGGAGCGCATGAATGCCTACGCGAATCGCCCCGGCGCGGGTGCTTCGCTCGGCGACGAGAACGCTCGTTCGGCGGCCGATGCACCGAGCAGGACGTCGAGGAAGACGCGCGCCTTGAGCCAGCACTCCGCGTACTCCTTCTCGGGATCGGAATCGGCGACGATGCCGCCGCCGGCGTGGTACGCGAGCACGCCTTCGTGCGCGACCGCGGTGCGGATCGCGATCGCGGAGTCGAAGTCCCGAGGAGAGCGGAACCACGCGAGAGCTCCCGTGTACACGCCGCGTGCTTGCGTCTCGAGCTCGGCAATCACCTGCGTGGCGCGGATCTTCGGCGCGCCCGTGATCGAGCCGCCTGGAAAGGTCGAGCGCAAGATCGACGCGAGATCGACCTCGGTTTCGAGCCGCCCCTCGACCGTGGATACGAGGTGATGCAACGTCGCGAAGCTCTCGACGCGCAGTAACGAGGAGACGCGGACGCTTCCCGCTCGGCAGAGGCGCCCGAGGTCGTTCCGCTCGAGGTCGACGATCATGACGTGCTCGGCGCGCTCCTTCGGATCGGCGCGCAGCTCCGCGACGGCCGCGAGGTCGTCCTCGAGATCGCCGTGCCGCGGCCGCGTTCCCTTGATCGGCTCGGTGCGGATCGCGTGGCCGCGGACGCGCACGAAGCGCTCCGGCGATCGCCCGAGCACCTGGAACGGCCCGCAATCGAGAAAGAAGCCGTGCGGCACGGGCTGGGCTTCGCGCAGACGGACGTAGACCTCGGCCGGATCCGCGGCGCTCGCGACGCGGAAGCGTCCCGTCAGGTTGACCTGGTAGACGTCGCCCGCGGCGATGTAGTCGAGGGCCCGCTCGAGCGCGCTCGCGTAGGGCGCTTCGCTCGGAAGCTCGAGGAGGCGTCCCGCGGGCAGGGCTCTGCGGGCCGATTCGAGGTCGGCGTCGGCGTCGCTCGCTTCGTCGATCGCATCGATCAAACGCTTCGCAGCGCCGTCGTCCGTCGCGTGCACGACGAGGCGGCACGGCCCGTCGAGCGCGCCGATCGGATGACACGCGAGCACCGCGTCGTACCGACCGAGCCATGCCGCCGGCAGCCACGGCTCGCTCGGACCGGGAGCGCGCACGTGCGGCTCGAGCAGCGGGCCGAGATCGTATCCGAAGAAGCCGATCGTGCGCGGTGGCGGATCCGAGCCGTCGAGCACCGCGGCCTCGGCGACGAATCGTTCGATCTCGGCGATCCCGCCGTGGCAAGCATGCGCTTCGCCGCTCGCATCGAAGCGTTCGACGCGCCCGCTCGTGTGCACGTGGAGTTGCGCCACCGGGGCGAAGCCCATAAAGGAGGCGCCGTCGGCGGTCGCCGCGTCCACCCAGAAGAGACCGGGACGCTGGCGAAGTCTCGCGAAGGCAACGAGGGCCGGGGTCGTGTATTCGAGCTCGTGGGAAGCCATGCGAGCGATCTTTTCGCTTGTTGAATGCGACCGGGCCACGCGCGCGGCCGGACGCCGGACGACCTACGGCTCGCGCAGCGAGCGTACGCCGGAGACCGTAGCGCCTTGAACGCATCGGTTCACCTCCTTCACCGAGCGCTGCGCTCGACCGTGCATCTGCGCTCGGACGTCCCGCCGACGCATGCTTCGGCGGCGATCCTGGGAACCGAGCGGATGGGGGCTGGCACGGTGGTGGACCCGCTCGGCGTGGTGCTGACGGCGCACTACATGGTGATCGGCGCGCGCTCCGTCGAGGTCACGTCGACGGACGGAACCGTCCTTCCCGGTACGGTCGTCGGGATCGACTACGCGACCGGGCTCGCCGCGGTGCGCGTCGAGGGCGCGCGGCTTCCAGGTCTGCGCATCCGGCCCGCGAGCGCCGACCTGGTCGGCGAGGAAGCCTTCGTGATCGCCAGCGTCGGCGACGGCCGCCGCGTGAGCAGCGGAGTCTTGACGTCCTACGCCCCCTTCGAGGCGTTCTGGGAGTACATGCTCGATCACGCGATCACGGCGAGCGCTCCCAGTCCCGGGCTCGGCGGCGGGCCGCTCATCGACGCGCTCGGGCGGATGCTCGGCGTCGTCTCGCTCTCGTTGGCGGAGGTCGGGAAGTTCACGCTCGCCGTGCCGGCGGCCGAGGCGAGGCCGATGCTCGACGCGATCGAGCGGAGCGGTCGCTACGCGACGGCGGCGCCGCGCGCGTGGATCGGGATCACCTGCTACCCGATCGGCCGCAGCGTGATCGTTGCTGCCGTCCTCCCCGAGAGTCCGGCCGAGGCCGCGGAGATCGCCTCCGGCGACGTCATCGAAGCCGTCGACGGCGTCGAAGTGACCGATCGGCGCTCGCTCTACTCCGCGATCTGGAGCCGAGCGCCCGGCCGTACGGTGCGCGTCCGCGTGGGCCGCGCCGGCGAGAGCCTGGAGATCGCCGTCGAGGCGAGCAGCATCGAGTCGTTCTTCGCCTAGACCTAGCCTGCATTTCTCACCAGATCACGTCGCGAGGCGGTCGAGAGTGCCGAAGATTCGCGAGCCTCGGACCGGAGGGCGACGCAGGCGTACTTGAACAGTACGT
>Ga0194132_10010068_pt1 | contig 12733 bp, 13 predicted proteins | sample TA2KigOf80mmetaG_FD_148612 | JGI IMG/M metagenome (GOLD analysis project Ga0194132, IMG submission 148612) | Freshwater microbial communities from Lake Tanganyika, Tanzania - TA2015054 Kigoma Offshore 80m | ecosystem: Environmental > Aquatic > Freshwater > Lake | place: Tanzania: Lake... | reverse complement strand
CCGAGGCCGCGCCGCCGGAGGCGAGACTGGCGCCGGAGGATGCCGGCCTGACGCTCGCCGATCTGCGGCTGCCGCCGGCCGCGTTCACCGCCCGGCTCGCCGCGCTCTACGCGGCGCAGTCCCGGCCGGGACTCGATCTGCGCCACTTCCTGGGCACGACACTCGACCGTCCGGCCCGCAAGGACGCCACTGCCGTCCTCGCGCTCGCCGAAGCCGCACTCGCGGGAAGAAAGGACTCCTGACATGTTACTCCGGGACTCTTCGAGACGCCTCTCCAGCATCCTGCTCGTCACCGGACTGATCATCGGCTCGACCGCTCTGCCGGTACGCGAGGCGAGCGCGTCCTGCGGCTGCGGGTCGGCGGGAGTACCGATCTTCCAGTCGGTGAAGATGCGCGGCAACGACCTCCGCGAGGTGCGGGGCGCGTGCGCCAGCCCGTTCGGCCTCGTCGAGCTGCGCGCGTACCAGCAGCACCTCAAGCGCCAGAACGTCTGCCCGCCCGACTGTCCGACCAAGAGCAACTACAGCCACTGCATCAATCAGTGCCGCTGGACACCGATCGCGACGACGCGCGCCGACTCGGCCGGGCGCTTCACGTTCTCGAACATCGACGCGAGCTACGCCCTGCAGCTCATCGCCGCCCTGCCGAGCCAGCCGGGAGGCCTCGACGGCGTCTACACCGGACTCCGCCTGGTCAGCCAGGACCCGCGGACCCAGGCGTGGTCGCAGGAGGTGAACGAGCCCTTCCTCGAGGCGTTCAACTTGAGGTGGCCCGGTTACGAGGGCGGCTTCGCGTACGTCGAGACGCGGGTCAGCGGCGCTGCACAGATGCACGCGACGGTCTCCGACGGTCCGGACGACGGCGACCAGCCGGCGATCGCTCTCGACGTCGACGAGGATACGCCCAACTACTGGCTCCGGTCCCACCTCGGTGGCACGGTGCAGTACACCAAATGGGGCATCTGTGATCCGTCGCAGGGTTGCCCGGCAACGTGGCACATCCTGCAGTCGCCCACGGTGAACGTCGCCAGCCCGCCGCTCGGACGCGGCGGCGAGTTTCCGTGGGTGCTGGGTATGGTCAGCGCCTCACGGCCGGGCGGGATGCTCATCGCGACCAGCATCCTGGGCCCGCGCGACATCCCGGACGTGAGCGTCCAGGTCGGCGTGGACGTCGACGTCGACCTCGACCTCGGCTTCTCGTTCTTCAGCCTCTTCTAGGATGCTGCCCAACCACCACCTGTACGAGGCGGCGTGGGGCGCCGCGGGGCTCATCTGGGCCTCTTGCGGCGCCGTACTCCTGCGACGACGCGCGGGAGGCGCGGCCAGCTGGCCGCGCCTCCTCGCGCTCGTGGCGGCGGCACTCGCCGCCACCCTTGCCGGCGCGCGCCTCCACTTCATCCTTCTCGCGCCGGACCTGCTGCACACGCTCGGCTGGCATGCGCTCGTTCTTCCCGTCGCGGAGGGCGCCGGCTTGCGCATCTCCGGAGGGCTTCTCACCGGCCTCGCGGTGCTCACGCTCGCCGGACCCAGCGCGACCGGTGGCCGCCTCGGCCGGGCTGCGATCGCCGACGTGCTCGTACCCCTCGCGGGCCTCGCGGTCGCCGTCGGGCGGCTCGGCTGCTTCGCCGACGGGTGCTGCTTCGGCACGCGGTGCACCGCGCCGTGGTGCGTACGCTTCGCCGCCGGCACTCCGGCGTGGTGGAATCACGTCGCACAGGGACTCGTCACGACGTCGGCACCCGAATCTGCCTCCGTGCACCCCCTCCCCCTCTACCTCGCGCTCGCCGCCCTGCTCGCGAGTGCGACGAGCCTGCTGTCGGTTCCCCGCAGGACGCTCCCCGACGGGGTTCGTGCGCTCGCGTTCGTCGGCGTCCTCGCGCTGCTGCGCGCGCTCGTCGAGCCGCTGCGCGAGACGGCCTTCGGTGCGGGCGTACCGTACGAGCGTGCCTTGAGCCTCGCCATCGCTGCCGGCGCCGGCGCGCCCTTGGTGTCCCGCCTGCGCACTCAGCGCGGTGCCGCGCCTCGCGGGTCCGGCTCGTAGGCGAGCCGCGCATCGTCGAGTGCCGGAATGCCGAGCGCCTGGACTTCGCGCGCGACGCCGTCGCCTTCGAAGCGCGGCAGGCGACCCATGCGCTTCCACACCCGGTACGACAGCGCGCTCGACAAGACACGGATCGGGTAATCCCGCGGCAGCGCCTGGAGGTACGGCTGCACCTGGGCGAAGTTGCGCGCCCCGTACGCCTGCATGATCGTCCGCAGTCCGCCGTTGCGCGGTCCGATGTTGTAGGCGAGCAGGGTAAGGAACAGATCGTCGCCCATCTGCCGCCGGTAGAGATCGAGCGTCGCGGCGGCCACGTACGCGTTGTGGCGCTGGTTCCAGGGGTCGAGGGAAGACGCACCGAGCTTCTCGCGCGCGGAAGCGGACGCCGCGTCGGGAACCGCCGTGATCTGGAACAGGCCCTTGCCGCCGTCACGGCTGTCGCGCGGATAGAAGCTCGACTCGGCCGCAGCGATCCCGACCATCAGCTCCGGATCGACGGCGAAAGCGCGCGCCGCCTGCTCGATGGTCGGTGCGAACACCTCGGCGCGCTCGAGGATCTTGCGTTGCGCGTCGAGGTCCATGCGCCGGTACGCTGCGTAGACCTGGTGCTGGATCACACGCACCTGCGTCGCGCGCTCCCCGCCCAGGAGATCGCGTAGCGCGTGCAATGCTGCTCCGGGGCGCCCGAACCAGAGTCCGGCCCCGATTCCTGCGACCAGCATGGCGTTGAGCGCGTGCCGTCCGTTCGGACCGAAGCGCTGGCGCAGGCGCTCGAGCGGCACGATCACGAAGCCACTGCCGAGTGCCACGCCTGCGAGCCCGAGCGCGAGGGCCAGCGCCTCGCCCTGCTCCGCGAGCCGTCCGAGGACGATCGTGCCGAGCACGGCGAGCAGAACCGCGGTCAGCGAGTGCTCGAGAACACGGTACGGCCAGCCGGGCCACGCAGGCTTGCGCGCACGACGACGGCGCGGCGACGTCCCGCTCGGACGCCGGTCGTTCCCCCGATTCGCCCCGGGCGTCGCCCTCGAGGCCGCTCTTCGCACGGCGGCGTCCATCCCTCCCCAACGCGGTCCGCGGCGCCTGTACGGCCACCGCCCGAAGACCGATCCGGTTCGGTGGTAGCGGCCACGCCCCTCTGGAGCAACCGCGAACACGCCGCGAGCGGCCGAGACACGATCGCGTCCGCTCGGCGCCGCCCGGGTCAGCCGTCCGCGGCCGCCGGCAGCGTGACCGTCACCGTCGTTCCCGTGCCGACGCGGCTGTCGAAGCGCAAGGATCCACCGTGCGCCTGCACGATATGCTTGACGATCGACAGCCCGAGGCCGGTTCCGCCGCGCTCTCGGACGCGCGCCTTGTCGACGCGGTAGAAGCGCTCGGCGAGGCGCGGCAAGTCCTCTGCAGGGATACCCACGCCGCTGTCCTCCACCGACAGCTCCACCGCGGATCCGTCCTCGAGCGCACGGCCCGCGATGCGCACCCGACCGCCTGGCGGCGTGTACTTGATCGCGTTGTCGAGCAGGTTCGACGCGACCTGCGTCAGCCGGTCCGGATCACCGTCCACACGCAGCTCGGGCGAGAGGTCAATCGCCAGCGCCACCCCCCCGCGACGGGCCGGCTCGCCGAGCAGCTCCACGACTTCGCGGACGATCGGCTCGAGCTCGACGGCGCGACGTTGCACCCGCATCTTGCCGAGCTCCAGGTCGCTCAGGATGAGCAGATCGTCGATGATCCGGCTGAGCCGTCCCGCCTGCCGGTCGATGATCGACACGAAGTGCAACGCGCGCTCGCGATCGGCGAAGCCGCTGGACAGCAGCGTCTCGGCGAAGCCCTTGATGGCGGTGAGCGGCGTGCGGAGCTCGTGCGAGACGTTGGCGACGAAGTCGGTCCGCACGCGCTCGAGCCGCTTGGTCTCGGTCACGTCGTGGAGGACCAGCACCCACGCACTGCCGTCGGCGGTGGGACCGACCGCCACCTCGAGGTGGAGCTGCACGGCGCCGCGCAGCTCCACCTCCCGGACTGCGGGCCGCTGACTCGCGAGCGCTTCGCGCACCACGGTGTTGAACTCGACATCGCGGGAAAGGTCCCAGAGACGCAGGCCGACGAGCGCACGTCCCGCGGCCGTGCCGAAGGTCTCCGCCACCCGTGCGCTCGCCCGCAGGATCGTGCCGCTGCGGTCGATCACGATCACGCCCTCGACCATCGCCGCGAGGATCGCCTCGAGCCGGTCGCGCTCGTTCTCGAGGCGCATGAGGCCGTCGCCGAGCGCTTCCGCCATCGTGCCGAGATCGGCTCCCAGATCGTCGACGGCGTCCGGTGCGCCCTCGCGCAGTGGCGGTGACACTCGCTCGCCGGCCCCGACGCGACGGACCCACTCGCGCAGCTGCGCGATCCTGACCGCGTGGCGGCGCTCTCCCCACGCCGCCACGACCGTCGCCACCACGGCCGCCAGCGCCAGACGCATTCCGTACGAGGGGAGTGGCGCCAGATGAGCGGTTACCCAGGCTGCCGCGACCGGCAGCATCGCACGTACGACCGGACGGACTTCTACCGCAGGGGCAGGATCTTCATGACGCCCGGGCAACGGGCTCACGGCCCGAGGCGCCGCTCGTCGAACATGTAGCCGACCCCGCGCACGGTGACGATCAGCTCCGGCGCGGAGTCGTCGTGCTCGATGCGGCGACGAAGCCGGCGGATGTGCACGTCGATCGTCCTCGGCTCGACGAACGTATCCGGCCCCCACACCAGCTCGAGAAGCTGCCCGCGCTCGTAGACCCGGTTCGGGTGCTGAACGAAGAAGCGCAGCAGCTCGAACTCGCGCAGAGACAGCTCGACGCGCTCGCCGCTCACGTAGACCTCGTAGGTGTCGAAGTCGATCCGCAGCTTGCCGCGCTGGTAGGTCTCCTGCGGTGCGTCCGGCTGCTGCCCGTAGGCTCTGCGCATCACCGCCTTCACTCGAGCCGTCAGCTCCCGAGGGCTGAACGGCTTGGTGACGTAGTCGTCGGCGCCGATCTCGAGTCCCACCACCTTGTCGGCCTCCGCCGACCGCGCGGTGAGGATCACAACCGGCACCCGAGAGGTCGCTTCCGAGCTGCGGATGCGACGGCAGACCTCCAGCCCCCCGAGCCCCGGAAGCATCAGGTCGAGGACGACCGCAGCGGGACGCTCGCGCTTGACCAGCGCCAGCCCGAGCTCGCCGTCGGCCGCTTCGAGCACCTGGAAGCCCTCGGCCCCCAGGTGCACCCGCACCAGCTCGCGGATGTCGCGCTCATCCTCGATCACGAGCACCTTGCGACGCTCGACGGGCTGCGCCACCGTCCGGTCCGCACTCGGGTTCACCATGATGCCGGGCTCCTCGCCCCGCTAGATCGTCGCCGGGACCGACAGGTGACGGATGCTCTTGCCCTTGACCATGAAGATGACCATCTCCGCGATGTTGGTGGCGTGGTCCGCGATGCGCTCGAGGTACTTCGAGACGAAGAGCTGCGCCGTGCCCACCACCACCAGCGAGGGATCGTGCGTCATCCGCCCGAGCACCTCGGCGAACATCTGGGCGTGCAGCGCATCGATGACGTCGTCCTCCTTGCAGACCGACAACGCGAGGTCCGCGTCCTCGCGCACGAAGGCATCCAGACTCTCGCGCAGCATCTTTCGCACGGTGTCGGCCATCCGCGGCAAGTCGACCTGCAGCGATGCCGGCCTCTCGCTGAGGTCGATCGCACGCTCGCAGATGTTCACTGCCATGTCCCCGATGCGCTCGAGGTCCGTCGTGATCTTCAGGCTCGTCGTGATGAGCCTCAGGTCGCGTGCCGCGGGCTGGTGCAGCGCGAGCAGCCGCAGGCACTCCTCGTCGATGTCGACGTCGTAGCGGTTCACCTGGTGATCGCGCTCGATGGTCTGCTCGGCGCGGGCACGGTCTGCCGACGCGAGCGACGCGGTCGCGTCGCCGATCTGGCGCTCGACCAGGCCGCCCATCTCGAGAATGAGCTGGCGGAGGTGTGCGAGCTCCTCCTCGTACCTTCGATCGGTGTGCAGAGCCATCTTCGCCACCTCAGCCGAAGCGACCGGTGATGTAGTCCTCGGTTTCCTGGCGGCTCGGATTGGTGAAGATCTTCGCGGTCTCTCCGAACTCCACGAGGCGGCCGAGGTAGAAGTACGCAGTCATGTCCGAGACGCGGGCCGCCTGCTGCATGTTGTGCGTGACAATGATGATCGTGTAGCGCTCCTTGAGCTCGTGGATGAGCTCCTCGATCTTCGCCGTCGCCAGGGGGTCGAGGGCAGAGGCCGGCTCGTCCATGAGAAGCACGTCGGGCTCGACCGCTAGCGCGCGCGCGATGCACAGGCGCTGCTGCTGCCCACCGGAGAGCGACAGCGCCGAGCTCGCCAGGCGGTCCTTGACCTCCTCCCACAGCGCCGCGCCGCGCAGCGTCTTCTCCACGATCTCGTCGAGAGCCGCCTTGTCGCGGAGGCCGTGCACGCGCGGCCCGTACGCGACGTTCTCGTAGATCGATTTCGGAAAGGGGTTGGAGCGCTGGAAGACCATTCCGACCCGTCGCCGGAGGTCCACGACGTCGATCCGCGAATCGTAGATGTCCTCACCGTCGAGCAGGATGCGGCCCGCGACCCGCGTGCCCGCGATCAGGTCGTTCATCCGGTTGATGAGCCGCAGGAAGGTGGACTTGCCACAGCCGGACGGTCCGATCAGCGCCGTGACCTTACAGTCGCCCGCCGCGAGCGAGACGTCGTGCAGCGCCTGCGTGGCGCCGTAGAAGAAGTCGACGCCGCGCGCCTCGATCTTGGGGCGCCGACCCGGCGCGGCCGCCTCGGCACCATCGACGCCGCCCGATGGTATCGCCAGGCGGACGTCGGCTCGCGGTGACGCGGCGGATGCCCGACCAGCTCCGCCGAGTGCACTCGACGTTCCCGTCCGTTGCCCGTGTTCGACCGTCATTCCCGCGCGCTCCCGTCCATGCGGCTCAATGCGCCGGCAGCTCCTTGAGCCGCGGGCTCGCGCCCCCCACCCCGCACCACGACTCGAGCGCGGCGGCCACCTCCGCGCTCGACAGGGCGAACCGGCGCTGCAGCCGGCGGATGTCGCGCAGGTCCTCGGGAAAACGGTTCAGGTGTTGCACGAAGTCGGCCGAGCGACGCGCGACGTTGGAATCCTCGCTCACTGCGTGGCCCTCCCTTTGGAGGATCTTCGTACGCCGCGCGTCGGCGCGACGCCACCAGGCTGGCCGCGGTCGGGCCGGTCGTACGCGCGGATGCCGAGCTCGAGCCGTGTAGCGCTTCCCCATGAAGGTCGGGCCCTCCTTGCGTGGACCCCGCCTGGATCGCCGATGTAGCCGCCCGACATCGCGCCGACGTTACCGCATCGTGAACAAACAGTGAATCGGCCCCTCCGGCGGCCGTCACGGGGGCAGGATCTCGCGCAGGCGGCCGTCACGGGGGCAGGATCTCGCGCAGGCGGCCGTCACGGGGGCAGGATCTCGCGCAGACGGCGCTCGAACGCCGGGAGGCTGAACTCGCGCTCGACGTAGTGCCGCCCGCGCTCGCCGAGACGCTCGCGCAGCTGCGGCACGCTCCGCAGCCGACGCACCGCGCCCACGAGCTCGCCGGCCTCGCGCAGCCACAGCCCGGCCCCGCTTCGCCGGCAGTGCTCGACCATGACGGCGGAGTCCGCGTGCACCAGGACCGGCGTTCGAACTGCCATGGCCTCGAGCAGCACGATGCCCAGGCTCTCGTAGGGCGACAGGTGGACCAGCGCGAGCGCGTCGCGCATCAGGCGCAGCTTCTCCGCGTCGTCGACGAAGCCGCGGACCTCGAGGCCCTCCTGCGACGGCACGGGCATCGCGACCTGGCCGATGAGGACCAGCCGAGGAGCACCCGCCATCGCCTGGCGCAAGGCGCGGTACCAGGCCAGCAGCTGCAGGATGCCCTTCTGAACGTCGATCCGCCCGGCGTAGAGCAGAAAATCGTCGCCCGACGCCCGTCGCGCCGCCACGTCGGGGGGCAACTCGATCCCGTACCCGATCCGTTCGGCGGCCAGCGGTCGCCCGGGGTAGAGCCGTGTCATCAGCGCAACCTCGGTATCCGTGAGGCCGAGCAGGCGTGCCCGTGCGAGGCGACGACCGAACATCGGCAGATATGCCGGCGGCTCGTCGTGCAGGGTCGGGACCACGAGCGCCCGCCCTGGCGGAACCGCCGCGATGCCGTCGTAGGTCGTCGGGTAGAGGTACGTGACGAACACCACACGATCGTACGGCGTCCGGCGCAGATGCTCGTGCAGTGCCGGCGCGTGCGGTCCCTGGCCGCGGACGAACGCCTCCTGCAACGCGTCGGGCCAGGAGCGGAGTCGGCGCGCGTGCCCCTCGCGGACGGCTTCGGGGAGCAGCGCGAAAGCGCTCGAGTCGAAGCCGTCGTGCAGCAGGCGGTTCAGGACGCCCCAGGCCGGCTCGCGACCGCATTCGACCGGGAAACGCCGCACGCGAACTCCTGCCTCCTCGGAAGCGCCGGCCGGCAGCTCGTTCCGCCACGTGACGTACTCCCGGGCAGTCGTGGTCAGGACCTCGACGTCGTGGAACCGCCCGAGCAGGCCGGCGAGCACCGCGGCGCAGGTCTCCGCGCCGCCGAGGATCCCCGCGCCGTAGCGCTGCACGACGACCGCGAGCCTCATCCCCTGGGCTCGCCCTCGAGCAGTGGCTCGACCGCCGCGAGGAACGCCCGCTCGACGGCCGACGGCGCGAACAGCTGCGCGTAGCGCGCTTGCTGCGCGCCGACCAGCGCATCGCGCAAACCACCGTCGTCGAGCACGCGGTGAATCGCGGTTGCGACCACGTCGTCCGACACGGCACGGAGAACGAGGGCCTCGGGGCCGAGGGTCTCCGCTACGGCCTGCTGCCAGGTTGCGACGACCGGCACGCCCAGCCGGGCCGCCTCGACCAGCGGCACGCAGAAACCCTCGTGCTCCGAGCAACACAGCAGGAGACGCGACGTCAGATACGCAGCCTTGAGCTCGCTCGTGGACAGCGTTCCGAGATACTCGATCGAGTCGCCGAGGCCGAGCTGCTCGCGGTCGCGCGCCAGGAGCGCGAGCCACGGCGCCCATCGGCGGTCGTGCGAGCCGACGAGCCGGATCCGCAGCCGGCGACCGAACAGCTCCGCGTAGGACGCTGCGATGCGGAACGTGCGCCGGTGGCCCTTGTTGGGCGCCAGCCGGCCCACGAAGAGCACGTCGGCCGGCAGCGCGGCCCACCGTCGCAGCGCGATCTCGTCGGGCTCGACGGCGGCGAGATCCTCGGCCTGGTGGAACGGCGGCACGACGCCGACCCGCGAGGGCGACGCGCCGAGTGCCACGAGCTCGCCGGCGTTCATCGACGATGCCGCGATCCACGACACCGCCGGGTCGCGCGCGAGCCGCTGTCGCTGCTCGAGCCCGACGTTCGACGCACCGACGAAGTCCTCGCTCACGCCGGCGAAGAACGCGGCCGGCGTCACGTTGTGGTCGCGCGCGATCCGGACACCCGGAACGCGCTCGAAGATGCGCACGCCGTTGTCCCACTGGGTCCCCTGGTGAAAGATCGCGGACGCCCCGTCGCGCAGAAACGCCCGTGCGTCCGCGCTGGTGCCGAACCCGAGGCTCCGATCTCCGCCCTCGGCGAAGAGGCGCACCTCCCAGTCACGCGCCGCCAGCGCCGCGCGCATCCCGAGGGCGTCGTTGCCGGTCGCGTCTCCCCGCTGCAGCGAGGGTACCAGGATCGCGACCCGCTTCCCGCTGACGCCTCTATGCCCAGGCCACCACGGCATAGTCTTGCGGACCGAACAGCAGTGCGTTGAGCCGCGCGACGTTGCGCTCGGCCGCTTCACCTCCGCCGGCCGCCTCGAGCGCGCTCCCGGCCTCCACCTCACTGCCGTACCGCAGCTCGCAGCGCTCGAACCCGGCCTGCTCGGCAAGGAAGCGCAGCGTGAGCGGGTGGATCGGTTGCCGGTGCGATGGGTCGATCGTCCATGCGCGCGTGAACGTGATTAGGCTCTGCACGTTGATCGTCTCGACGATCAGGCAGCCGCCCGCGCGCAGCTTGCGCCGGGCGACGGCGAGCAGGCGAACCGTCTTGCCGATCGTCAGGTGCTCGACCACCTGGAACGACACGATCCCGCCCAGCGATGCGTCGGCAAGATCCTCGAGCGCCTGCAGCGCGTCTCCGGCACGCACGTCGAGCCCACGCGCGCGACACGCCGACGCACGGCGCGCGTCCGCCTCGACGCCCCACGCCACGATCCCGGCATCGCGCAGCAGCTCGAGAAACTCGCCCCGGCCACAGCCGAGATCGACCACCGGGCCTGCCCCCGCGGTCGGGAAGTGGACGAGGTAGCGCTCCAGCTGCCGGCGCACGTGGTCACGGTCACCGCGGAAGCGCTCCTCGAAGGCGCCGTAGTCGAAGGAGATTCCGGCGACCGCCTCGTGCGCTTCGGGCGATCCGACCGCCTCCTCGAGTGCGATCAGACGCCGCTCGATTCCCTGGAGACGCTGCCCGAGCTCCTCCTCGAGCGCCGCGAACGCCTGCACGGAGGCACGGTTGAACGCGGCCTGACGGTCCAGCACCGGCGTGAGCAGGCGACGCAGCACCTGCTTGACGACGATCACGACTCGGCCGACGCGCACGCGATGCGACTGGAAGTCGACGTCTCCCGGGTCCGCGAGCGCGCCGAGGCTGGCGAGACGCGACGCCTCGACCAGGCGCCCGAAGCCACCGAGCGCCGCGGTCTCCGGCATCGCCGCGAGCCCGCGCAGCGCCGTGGCACGGTCCTCCTCGGGGGGCAACGCAGAGGGACCCAGCGACGCGCGAAGCTGCTCCGCCTCGCGCCGCAGCTCCCCGACCAGCGCGTCGACCTCGAGCTCACCCATCGAGGGCGCTTCTATCGGTCCGCCGTGCCGGGGTCCATCGCTGGCGTCGCGCTGCGCGCTGACCGCTCAGCGGACACCGAGCATGACCAGCTCGGCAACCGGCGCCGACACCAGATCCGCTAGCACGACGGCGAGCAAGGCACCGGGCCAGGAGGCACTGGTTCCGACCCGCAGTCCCGCCGTCGCGATGACCCAGCGCCACACGGTCACGATCGCCGTCACGATCGCGGTCTGTCCCGACAGCGGCCCGAGCACGAGCAGCACGCTCGGGGCGAGCGACAGCGCGAGCAACCGGAGCAACGCGCGAAACGGAACGGGCGGGCGGCGCGTGACGACGCGAAGGATCCATACCGCGCACACGAACAGAACGAACTGCAGCACCACCGCGAGGGCCCAACCGATCAGCAGGACCCGATGCACGCTCACATCGCGTTCCGACAGCAGGCCGCTCGACACGGCCTCGGTCGCCGTGGCGAAACCGGCCGCCACGGCAGCGAGCAGGACGATCGCAAGGTACAGTCGCGTTCGGCCGTCGGGGCCCACGGCCTCGCGAAAGCTCGCCCCGTCGACGCGAAGAGCGCCCCCGATCAGTCGCGCGAGGGCGCCTGGACCGACTTCTCGTTGCACGAAGGGCAGCTCCAGCCGAGGAACGCCCGCCCCCCTGAGCCGGCATGCGGAGAGCGCGGGGGGATGACGACGCCCGAAAAGCAGTTCGGCGCCGGGACTCACGCCCCGGCGCCGAACTGGAAACGGAGGTCCGGCCCGCTCGCGCGGGCCGGACCATCAGGCCTCGATCAGCTGTTGGGAACCAGCTCCACGCGGCGGTTCTGCGCGCGGCCATCCGCCGTGTCGTTGCTCGCGACGGGGTCGGCCATGCCGAAGCCCTTGGTCGTGAGCCGGCTCGCCGGAACGCCCTGGCTGACCAGGAAGTTCTTGACCGTCGCTGCACGGCGATCCGACAGCCGGAGGTTGTAGTCCTTCGAGCCGACCGAATCCGTGAAGCCGCGAACCTCGACGTTGATCGACGGGTTCTCCTTGAGGATCTTGGCAGCCTCCTCGAGGATCGGCTTGCCCTGCGGCTGCAGCGTCGCCTTGTCGAAGTCGAAGTTGACGCCACGCAGGACGATCTTCTTCTTCGCGGCCGGCGCCGGAGCGGGCGGCGGGGGCGGGGGCGGGGGCACCTCTTCCTCGTCACAGATCGCGTGTCCGATCAGCGCGCCGAGGATTGCACCGGTTGCGATACCGATTCCGATCCCCGCGCCACGGTCCGAATCCTGTGCGGTGAACGGTGGATCCACGTTGTTGGCGATCGCGCCGCCAGCAGCGCCGAGCGCCGCCGCACCGATGATCGCGCCTCCGACCGCACACTTGCCCCAGGGCTTGTGCGCAGAGCACGCGGTCACGAACGTTGCCAGGATCAACCCGGCAATCAGCCTCCGATACATCAGACACCTCCTCTTTTACACGTCCACGCCGTCCAACGGGCTGTGTGAGCCCGCGCGGCGATGCCAAGAGCATCGCGCCGAATGAGTACCCCGTACGCCCAACGGGGCATTTGTTCTATACCGTTTCCCCACCACGAAGCAAAGTCCGCAGAGCCGTTGTGTTTGTATCGTCGGCGGAGAAAAAGCCAATAGGGTTCGAGCAAACACCTGGCGAACGGGAGCCGAACGGTCGCCCGGTCACGGCGCGATGCGCCGCCCCGCGGAGCGGCGGAGTGACGGCGCGCACGGCGGATGCGGTACCGGCCCCCTCAGCTCGCCCCCGCTGCTGCCACCGTCGCTGCGGCA
>Ga0194132_10010067_pt1 | contig 12734 bp, 14 predicted proteins | sample TA2KigOf80mmetaG_FD_148612 | JGI IMG/M metagenome (GOLD analysis project Ga0194132, IMG submission 148612) | Freshwater microbial communities from Lake Tanganyika, Tanzania - TA2015054 Kigoma Offshore 80m | ecosystem: Environmental > Aquatic > Freshwater > Lake | place: Tanzania: Lake... | reverse complement strand
CAACCATAGCTGCAGCTGATTCTGTCGCAGACTTAGGTTGTCCAGGTATAAGTTGTGCATCTATATTTGTTTGTAGTTCTCGTGCAGCTTGTTGTTCTCGAGCGAGTCTAACTTGCTCTTCATTCTTTGCTGCGTTAACCTCATTAACAGCTGCTTCTCTAGCTGCCGCATCTTCAGCGATCCGCTGCTCTCCTACAATGTCCTGTAACTTTGCATTAATAATGTCTTCAACTATGATTCTCGGATTCTGCCCCAAATGCGCGCGATCAACTATTGCAGCATAATCCGATTCTGTAAGGTGCTGCTCTACACCATGTTTGCGCAACGCTAGGATAACCTTCCCAGCATTGCCTTGCGTAGCCATCATATCATCTGGAGTCTCGCGCAAAACATTAGGATCGAAATCTGGAGATTGCGAAGGCAAAGGCTGCACACTTTCAGTCACGTTTAGACTGCTAGTAAATGGCCTTTCAACGTGCGGAGCAATCATATCAGTAAACCTGTCCGGAACATTAAACTTTTTCAGCAATGCGCGCTCACCTGCGCGCCAACCAACATTTGGTGTGGCCGTTATACCGCCAACTAATGCTGATGTTGCAGTGCGCGAAAGATCAAGCTTTCTAGGATCAAGGCTACCTTGCTCTACAAATTGTTGTCCAACGTCCGTCGCCGCGCCGATGCCCGTTGTTAGTCCAAGTTGTTTTGCTCCTGCGCGCAGAGGATTAGTTAGAATACCACCACCTGCGAATGGTGCAGAAAGTCCACCACCAAAGATTGCAGATTTACCAGGATGCCACTGCACATCTCGCGTAGCTGCATCTTGGAAACGCTTAACAAGCGGAAAGTGTTCAGCTGCTTTGTTTAGCGCAGCTTCTTGTAACGCTGCAGCAGTCATAGCGCTAAGTGCTGAAGTGCCTAATCCTGCGCCAGCACCAACAAAAGGATTTGCTGTTACCAAACCCGCTGCTGCTGCGCCCGGATAGAAAGCTGCGCGTCCCACTAGTGCAGGAATTATGCTCTTAGATGCTTGCCTAAGTGCGCCCATTACGCCAAACTTAGGAACACCACCTTCTGGGATAGGAATAACATTTCCAGTATCTTCGTCGAAAGCATAGGCAGAGGCATCAATTCCTTGTTCCTTTAGTCGTGCAACTTCGTCCGGGCTGTACCGTTCAGTAAAAAGTTTTATGGCCATAATTATTTCCTTTCTAACTGTCTATTCTCTCCGAAGCCTTAGCAATCTATCAACATCGTTTATGTTAAGATTAGTGCCCGGAGGAAAGGCGTTACCAACTGCATTACTATCAATATTCATTAAGTCTGGATTAAGACCTGATGAAAAATTAGAGCCAGGAGAAAAGGCGTTACTCCATGTATTAACTGCATTACTCGGAGCGCCAATATTAAGAGCACTAGAGCCTAATCCAGGACTGCCCCCAGGCCTGCCCGCAGACGGGGGCTTGTAAATTAATGGTACTTGCGGCCTTTGTCCCAGCATCCAAGCTTCTATACCAGGATTCCTACCCAAACTAGGATCATAAAAAAGCCAAGGGTTATCCCTTCCAAGGGCGTACTTAGCTATCTCAGCTTCAGTTTTAGCCCGTTCTAGGTTTCTAGCCCTTTCGTGATCTGACGCATTGAACATTCTTTCTCTTTTAATCTGATTTTTCGCCTGCATTTTAAGCGCCTTAAGTCGCTTACGTTCAGCTCTAACTTTCAATTGCAGGTCTCTGTTTTCTGCTGTAGCAACCTCGCGCGCAAGTGCATCTTCAGCAATCTGTTTCGCCACACCTTCCTGTCCACTCGTAAAAGCAGAAGAAGCAGCACCATGCGCCTTATTTACCTCATTTTTACCTTTTGCTTCCCTTGCCAAATTTTCTTGACGAGTTGCATTCTGCTCAGATACAGCTGTCTGTGCAACACCAGGAGCCCGCGCTCTATTCGCTAAGAACGTATTCCAATCTCCGCTGCTATCAGATAAAGGCTTCGCAACTGTCATCTTATTAAGATTCTCAGCTACAAATGCGTTCGCACCTTCCATTTTGGCGTCTTCTGAGAGATTTGCATTCTTAGGATCGCGCATGAACATATCATGTAGCACATTATGTCTCTTAATACGCTCAGATTGCTCAGCCTCTCTAGCTTGCTCAGCTTCCCAAGATTGAAGTTTCTTAAATTTATCAACTTCAATATCTGCATTCCGCTGCGCGCGCTGCGCATCTGATTCTTCAGCAAACATTGCACGTTTGCGCTCGCCGGGACCAGGACCAAATAAATATTCTAATAGTGAGCTTGCCATAATTTATCCTTTCTAAATGTTCTTGCCTGTAAAACTACCTACTACATTACCGAACGATTGTGTTGCAGATAGCACCTTATCAAATCCATCCTTCTGCTTAGCTATCTGCGCGCGCTGATTTGCACCAATTTGATTCAATGTGTTATTAGCGAATCCAAAATTAGTGTCCATAGCGGACGTTGGATTGTATTGCGCGGGACCTTGCAAGCGCGCATCACCAGTATTGGATGACAATGGACGCCCAGTTGCTACTTCAAAAGCATTTATTCCTGAGCGCAGCGCAGGTAATGCTGAAGATGCGCCCATTACTGCTTGCCCGAAGTTCTGCCAACGTCTAGTTCCAGCATCACCAAAAGTCTGCGCATTTTTAATCGTGTTCATGGCGCTAGGTGTAGTCATTCCACCAGTCGCACCAATTCCGCGCTGAATTTGCGCCATTTCGGAACCCGTCATCTCCGTTGGTGAGTAGGAGCCTAGGAACTTTTCCAGTGCTTGCGCGATTGTTGCACGATTCTTGTAAAACTCTGGATCAAGTTCACGTTGCTGCGCATCTGCTTCTTTGACCAGCGCACGACCGGGTCCTGAAATAGCCTTAACATCAGCTTCGCGCGCGGCTAGTTGATTGGCGGCGCTGATTTCCGCGCCAATCTTGTTCATCTCTGGACCATAATCTCTATAAATATCGCGCTGCAATGCGGCTTCTTGCGGCGCAATAGATTTAGAAATGTCCATGGTCTTCTGCGCTGTATAAGGCGCAGTATCGGCCATTGCTCTAATCGCATCCGGCGCAAATTGCTGGAGCGCTTTTAGCATGTTTTCCGTGTTTTCGCTCGTGTATTTGGCTGCTCCTGATCCACCCATAAGTTATGTTTGTTAAAAGTTACTATCTTTCCGTTTCGCTCTCCCTTGATTTGATAATCAGGGAACCTTTTGTAAGCTTCATTGATGAATGTTCTGAATCCGTTCTCCACGCACACAATGTTGTGCACAAATAAGTGTTTTGTAGCGTAGTGCGCAGACATAATGCACACGCCAACAAGCCGCCCATCGCACTCAACAATGTGTAAATTGTTTTCATTCGCTGCTTCGATGATTAAATTGCCAACTGCCGCATATGTGCACTCTTTGAAAGCTTTACGTCGTCGATATTTGTATGCAAAGTCTGCGACATCTTTAAGCGTAAAGAGCATATGTGTCTAAGATTTCTCCAGCCACGTTAACGAATGATAATTTGCACGTCAGTGGATCAGCTTGTATAGCAAGAAATCCATAGTTAGTGTTATCTCTAAAATTGCACAGACCTTCAGTTCCAACCTTAAAGCTATTCAAAGACTTACCGCCAACACCACACACAAAGAAAGGAAAATTATTAACAATACGTCGCTCCATGACGTGTCCATGTCCTGACAGAATAGCATGTGCGCCAATACCGCTAAGGAAGCGCAAATCAGCATACCCTGGGTAGTAAGTATTATCCGTAGTCCACGGAGGTTCATGAACGACAAGTATCTTGAACTTCTTCGTGGAGGATGAGACGGCATTACGAGCCCACCCTGCTTGGTTTGAGAATTCTGTGTTTCCATTTGGCTCTGATGTTGCACCTGTTGTGATACCAGAGGAATTAACTGGAACATTTGCAGGTGTCCATCCTCCGTTATAAAAGATAAAATCAACAAAGCTCGTTGATTTAACGTAAAAGCGCGGAATCTGAAGCTTGTTGAAGAAATTCGTAGCTAGATTTGTGCCGTATTCTATGTCTCCCGCGCACGACCAGAGTGGTAGCTTAAATGGGAGTAAGCCCATCGTCACATCCAATAGCGCGCCATTCTCATACGAGTGATCACCACCACCAACTATCCCATCAGGTAACCATTTATTGCGACCATCAGGTTTGAAGCCAGAGATAGCATTCATTACAGCTACCATGTTATCTGCATTGCGCAAAGAGAAGTGCTTTGGCTCGTTAGCTGTGCCTTTGACTACAAGCTGACTAGATAGTGCGCGGAATAGACCAGATGAAATTTCAATAGTCCCATTAACCAGCACACCATCCGTATTCGCATCAAAGACATAATACGAACCTTTCGTCACATCTACAATAGCTATGCCCGCAGATAGGAAATTTCCGCCAGTGTTTAGATTTGACCCAAATCCGGTGTCCGCAACGAATGCAAAAGACTCATTGGCAATCTCAACCTGCTCTACAAGATCAACATTAGGCGCTTTCTCCATTGTGCCGTCTACGGATATGCTGATTAGATTACCTTTGAAATTCCATTCAAACATAGCACCAAGTCTCCACCCGCGCACTTGGTTCTTAAGCGGATAAGAAATGCTATTACACTGATCCGCGGATACATAAGGCAGAGGAATAGGGAAGTTCTCTTCCACAGAGTTGTTGATTATATCAAACACTTTGTCCTCTATGAATGCCTTGTCCGCATAAATAGAAATCTTAGCTTGCCCAGAAGATAAGCAAGAACCAAACTGAACGTTAAATGTTGAAGCTTTTATCTTAGTGTCCGCTTCAGGAGAGGCCCACTCACCAAGATAAACTTTCGTGCTATTCACGTCATCTGCGCCGAATGCTTCGTAGATTTTATTATCTTGCGTAATAAAGAATAAGCGCTCAGAACCTGATATTCTAGTATTAGCAAACTGTCTTACTTGACCAAATGACAAATCAAGAGATTGGAAATTCTTCCTGTTAGTGTCAAACACTAACGCGCCATAGCCGAATATGGTATTAACAGCTATGTATGCGTAATCATCATGCAGCGCGGTGCACGTATTGGCCTGCGGATTCTTCAACAGCCCACGAATCTTCGCACCAAATGGTGCATTATTAGATTCGCGCTTATTCTGCGCAACAGTATTGAATGAATGAATACCAGACTGTGTAACAAAAGCAGTGTCCTGCAATATGTCTACAACAGATAATTCATTCAAGCAACCTATTGGAAATAGCTCAGTAGCAAACAAGAATGGTTCGCCGAAGATTGGATTGTTGTAATCCAGATTCAGCACATAAGACGCATACAGTGTGTTCACCATTAGTTGTCCAGATGCTAATGGTTTCAGCGACGTAATGTCATTGAATGCTACAACTTGTGATACTGTGTCAGCATTACCTCCTTTGTTCCCGTCATTGTCGACATTTATAACAAAGTCTGTCATGCGCCCGGATACAGAATGTAGAATGCGCCGGCGATCAGGAGATGCTAAGAACAACTTGTTGTTCATCATCGCCGGTAAGATTCCAATGGGCACATAATTGGGCGCATCTTTCGTCCATGTCTCATATTTGCCCATAACCGTAGCCGTGCCATCAGTCATAATAGCCTGCGGCTGGTTAATGCCATCAAAACACAGCATCGCTTGCGGGAATGTGGACATAGAGTTGTTGAACACTTTGTCCATTAGCTGCGGATTACCTTTGAAGTTAAAGTAGTTACCAGTAGTAGGTATGAGTTCCGCATAAATGCGTGAAGCCGTCGCACTCATGTTTGTCCAACCTACTACTGGATGAAAAACAATAGGAGACTTGGTAATATCCGTATAATACGCTACTCCTGCGACAAAAATAACCAGAATAGAACCTGCCACATAAATGCCCTGTTTCAAGCCTGCGGGCGCAGCAAGTTCCAAGTGCTTATACGTGGGCTCGATGACATCTTTACGTCCGCGCCCGTTGATAAGCAAAGGATAAGCATTCTGCGGAGTCTTGACATAGTCAAGCTCCGTATCCATGCCACCTGAAAATGAGTTTTGAACAAAAATGCTCATAAATGACCAGAGTAAACCTTCTGATAAGGATTGCGCCCAATGTCCATGCGCTTTTCTATGCCAACTTCATTGTTATTGAACTGTTGCAACAATGATACAGCCTTGACGTTGAAAGATGAGGGCTGTTGTTCAGGTTTTAGCTTAGGCAGAGACATCCATTCAATGGTCTTGGCCATAAGAACCTCTTCAAGGTGAATAGTATCTTCGTCATTATACAAGTATGGACACGGTTTCTTGTATAAGATGTCAAAACATTGACAATTTGTGCACACATTGCACGTGCACTTGTCTATAATCTGAACAATCGTGTTGTGAGCAGAGAAACTGTCATTAGGGATGAGTGAAATAACCTCACCTGCTGCATTCAGTATCTCCACATTCTGTGTTGTGATCTTATCTTTGGTCACAGACACCAGATCAGTAGGACGAATAATCGTAACCTGCGCAAAATCTGTGGTTTGAAACGTTATCTGCTCGCGCTCATTCTGCGCATTATCAGTAGGACCTTGCAAAGTGACAGTAAATACTGCATTCTCAACCTTTGGTATCTTAACAGTCAGCGTCGTAGCATTATCAATAGACTTAATTAGTGGTGTTGTGCCCAATATGCGCCACGACCAAGGGGATACAACGTAATTCGTATCTTGGTAATATGGCCGCGGAGTATAAAGACTGATGCGCTCGCGCGACCAGTTCTGTTTAACTGCGCGCACTTTACCAACATAATGCGGCAATGTAATGCGCGCCTGCGCATCGAATGGTTTAACAGTCATCTCGAACAAAGAGTTCGGAATATCGTCGCTATTCCAGAATTCTTTCCACGCAAAGTTAATTTCGCGCAGAAGGACTTCGCGATTCGTTTCGCCCGTGCGGGAGGATACAAAGCTAATTACGTCTTTTAGCATAATTATGACAGTTTAGTAAATGTTATCTCAGAGTAAACTTCGTCAATAGGCGCAATGGATGTAGGATAGCCCATACTATTACCATTAAAGTTCACATCGTGGGGTTCATATCACGTAGCCGACCAAGGAAATATTCAACCCCCCGCCAAACGCCGCTGTGATTTCGTAATCGAACGTTTTCGATGCGGTGAGCGGAAAAAAGATAATGTCACTGCTACCGTTCTGGCCACTTGCATCGTCCGGGTTGGAGAACGCACTATACACATTGACAGTCACATCTGATACACTCTTCCGGAAATTCACATTAGGAGAATCATGCGTGTCCTCTACAGCAATTCCATAGAGTCTGATAATCGCATAACGGTAGCTCGATGGGCCAGCCGGATAGAGAGTTGCGAGGTTTACGGTTGTCCACGGGACCGTAACGGTCACGTTGGTCTCAATGGAAACGCTCGTGATGTAAACCGGTTCAAACCCCAGAGGCGGATAATAATTAGGCGTATAAAACTCCCAAGCATTAGCTGCTGCATTGATTCTTATGCTCTGCAGAGCCGCACCACCAATGCGCGCTAACTTGGTCAAACCTAATGTGTTGTTCGTAATGTAGTCGATTATATTAGCACCTAACACCCAAGTATTAACACCATTTAATGACATTAACAAATAGTTATTTCCGGCGCCTCCGTTAGCTAACTGTGTTATTGTAATGTTCGCCGCGGGCAGAAGAGCAGCTAATTGTGTAGGTGTGTAGAACTGGTTAACACCAGCTATGGACATGAGCACAAAATTACCTGCACCACCACCATTTACCAATTTGGCTAATGTGATGGTCCCATTGGTAATAGCGTTAAGCACAGACGTGAACACAAATGCGGAACCATCCCACTGAATAATATCCAGATTACTTGCACCTGTGCTTGAAAGTTTGGCCAATGTAACGGAAGCATTGTTAAGTTTGCTCCCATCAAGCAGTGTCCACAATGACCAAGATGTGTCATTGTAGTAATAAATGTCACCAGTAGGCGTTCCAGATGTCAGCTTTCCCCAAAAGAAGTAAGCTAGTTCTGGTGTTGCAACTACATCTGGCGCATCTTCTGCCCAAATGATGAACCCAATTTTATTGGTCGCGTATGGTTTAGATGCGCGGATCATCTGTAGCATATCTGACTTAGATATGCATGACAGTGCCGTTGGATCTAAACCTTCTTGTATGTATTGCATAATATTTCCTATTCGCAGAGATTGTTACAAAACGGATTGCAGAAAGCGTATGGCGGCAATACTGATGCAGCCTGCTGAGTTAATGTTATACTTTCATCTGGATTTTCACATGCGCACCCAGGAGATGTTATGGCTTCAGGAAAGACAATCTGCGACGAATACAGTGTGGTGTTTGATGTTAGCACCGGCGCAGAGGATGAATTAATTGACCATATCTCTAATACAGCACTTAGTCCGATGCGCTCTCCAGCATAAACTGGATAATACAGAACAGCTTTGCTATTCTCCCAGAATACGAATCTGTAACATGTGTCATCTAATTTCCAACGTATAGCTGGCACGAAATTAGAACCAAACACTGTGAAGGGCAATTTGAACGAGAAATAGTAATCAGTATTGCCGATCGGAAATTGCGCGAGAAGCGCTGATGCACCAGCCCACACGGGCACAGATAGCGTAAAGCTAGGAATTATGATCTTTTTCCTTTGCGCTTCTATTGAATTTGCGTCTCTGAACTTACTAAAATTTTGAATACGCATTGATAATCTCCTTAAGTCTAACTGACTGACGATTTAATGTGAAAGATTGCATGGCACGATAAGCCATTACACCTTTGAAGATAGTATCCTCCTTGTTGTCAAAGCAAAATTGAAATTTCTGCACTAGCGTGTTAATGTTAACCCACGCAGTTTTACCTATAGATTTGAAGTAAAGTTCCGGAACGGCGCGCATGGAGAAAGGTAAGCAATAACCGTTAGTTTCATCTAGGTATTCAGCAGGTCCACAGTAGTGTGGTGCTATAATTGGACGTCCAATAGACATTAAGTCAACGTGTGGATATCCCCATGCTTCCTGCCCGGATATAAAAACACCAACGTGCGCTTGTTTGTATAGCGCGAGAATATTGTCATGCGTTAAGTGTTTAGTGATGATCTTTATGCGCGAGTCAAAATTAGCTATCTTTGCGCACTGTGGAGACTTCTTAACAAGAAGTCTAACATTTGCTTCAGTCGGGAATGCTTTCTTGAACGCTTCAATAATGTCATTTGTGCGCTTGCGCGCTGCAATACCTGAATCCGTCGACACATGAATGAACGTGAACCTGGAAAAGGATGGAGGCAGCATATACGTATTCTGCGCGCAGGACAAGTTGCACACTTCTATACGTGTTTTGACACCAGAGTTTTCAAAATCGCGCGCATTAGTCTCATTCGGAACTATGATGAGCTTTCGTTCATTTAGCTTGTTAACATATTCTTTTGGAAGAATGCTGCTCTCATACATAGTGAAATGCACAGGTGCAGGAGAATTTCCATGTGGCAATGATACAGTGATTTGCGCATCTTCGTAACGTCCTGTGAACTTAGCTAGATCAGCAGGAAGAAAATCATCCGAACATGCCCTTCCACCAAGACACGACAAAACACTTCTAGCTGCGCGCCCGTAGCCTGAAGTATTAAATGTTGCCGCGTGTATTACCATACAAGAGAATGTGTAAACATTACGATGGACAGGAATAGAAGCAAATAGCTAAATGTGCGCGTTAGGTAAGTATCCCAACTTTCAGGTTCATCATCAGCTGGACAAGCTAGTCCGCAGAAAATAGCCAATACGATAGCACAACCATAAAAATAAATCATTTATGACCTCCTTGTAAGGTTCGATTTAATATTAGATGTTCGGCTTCGAGTAGTAATTTTTTATAACTAGCAAGAAGTTCCTCTGTTTGCTTGATTGTTAATTCTTGTTTTGTTTCAACCACAAGTAAACGTTTGTCAAGATTCGAATAAGCGCCTATTGCAGATACGATCATTATGACTATTGTTAGAACGTTTCCAAAACTAAGCTCAGGGTTAAATTTAATCTTGAACATGGTTAATGCATTATCGGAGGTTTTGGTTTAACGGTTTCACACCCAACACCAAGTGCACACAGAGATAGCGCCAGAATCAATAACATCAATTGCTTTTTCATGTTTCAACGTTTGTCCTTCTAAGAATCTCCAGCCAGTTTTCGTCCTGATTAAATTAGTAAGATGTCCAGCTTTGTCGAACGTATCCACTTCCAATCCTAAAAATCCACCACCAAACGGAGAGATAATCATTTCACAAAGCCCAATACTGTGAGAGCACTTTTCGAGATGTTTTGTTTCTCGTAATGCGCGCCCGGCTTCAACAACAACTTCAAGCGCAAAATCATCACAGTCGAGCTTATCTTCTTCGTATGAGCCTATTGGCAAAACTTGACGAAGATATTCACAAAATTTATCCAACCACTTATCAGATGGGCAGAATATCTTCCGATCACGAGGTTGTTTGATTTGCCTGATACCAAGAGCAGACAACTCAGAAACAACCTGTGATGCGGAAATGATCATAACTCGTCCATCCATGAAGCATTAGTTAACAGCACACCTAGAAGCACACCAGCTAATAGCGAAAATGTGTGATATTATGAATGCTATAATAGTCATTTTGCAAGCATCCTCATCATGTTTTCAGCGTTAGCTGAGATTGTAACAAGGTTAGTTGCGGTTGATTCTTGCAGCAATCCACCTACTTCTGCACCTTGGGTTTTGTCGGTCTGGCTTGCCTTCCACTTCGCGAGGTTCGACTTTGAATCGAAGAACGTGGTTGACTTGGCGCGCGTGGTAATCTTCCTGATGACTTTTCCTGTGGTTGGCTCATATGAATAATCAGTTTGAACAGTTCTAAATCCCGCGCACGCGGAGCTAAGCAATAGAACGGTCGCCAGACTTAGTGAACATTTTAGTGTCTTCATCTTTGTCCTTTTGTTTGTCGTCAAGCCATGTCCTGTCTATGAAGGACATTACTGAATTTGCACCATTGACTAGCAATGATACAATCAATACTGTCCAGTTCCACCAGCACATAGTGCTCACGTATGCTGCATCCCAGTTTTGCATAGTCGCGCACAGTAATGTGCCCATGCCTACAAAGGTGAACATACAACCTTTTGCGATGGTTAGCTTCCAAATGAGTGCTTTACGTATTAGTAGTTTCATGCTTCTACAAGTTCAAAATCTATTAGTGCCGCGCGAACACCAGGTGTTAAGTGCTCTAGGATTTCATCTTCGTCGATAGAGAAAACTTCCTGTCCAGGTGAAGGCTGTCCACCATTCTTAGTTGAATACAAAAACAGAGGATGCAATTCTACCTCTTGTGTTTGTTGGAGAAGCTTCTTAATTTCCGGCTGGAAACCAATATTCTCAGATGGTGTTAATAGAGAAGCTTGAGGATTCTCAGGCTTCTTCTCTTTGTCTTTGATGTGTGAATACATTAGCTGGATGCGAAGGAAATCATATTCTTCTTGCGCGCGCACAAGTCTACGCATGTTGCGGCCCAGTCTGTTTTTAGCACGAAATTCAATATTCGGTGGATTGAATTCTCTGTGTGCGTTAACCATGTCATTGATCTGTGCATTAGTTAGTGTTGTTTTTTTATGTTCTGCGGCTTCCATATGGCTTCCTTTGTTAGTTGTTAATTAAGAAATCACTGTGCAAAAGACTGTTGCTTTCCATTGAACAGTCGTTCCTGCGGCACCCTTGACCTGTATTCTGACCGTTGTTCCTGACACGTTGAACTCTCGAAGAACAGAAAATCCGCCACCAATACTGGCTGCCGTTGTATAGTCGACGCTCACTGTTCCTCCAGATCGTCTTACTGTGGCTAAGTAGATAAATGCCTCACTCGCGCTCTCATCGTCTTTCTTATTGCCGATGTGCGCAACCACAGCCACCGAGGTTCCATCTGTTGGGGTGAATGAATAAAGCGTTGTTGCCGTTGTGGCGTCCGTAGTTGTGCATGTTCCCGCTCCACTTCCAGCATCTGCACCCAAAGGCGTTGCCCACGACGCGTCTGTTCCGTCGCTGGTCAAAACTTGTCTTGCAGACCCGATCGCGAGTTTGCTCCAGTTTGCAGCACTTCCGACAATTATTGATCCTCTTACGTTGCCAAAACCATACAAATTTCCCGCCGCATCAGTGTAAGCCAATGATGATACACCCACCGCAAGATAACCGACGGTAATTGGACCGTTCCAGACTGCTAACGACGAAACGGCACATGAGAATGCCTGCATTTCATTCACAAAGGCCAATCCTTCGCTTGATACTGTCATCACGTCACTATAACTGCCCTCGTTGATTGACGCTTGAAGTTTCCAAATCCCATACGGATTCGCAGCGCCTTGCACGGGTAAAACCCAAGCGCGAAATGCTACTTGCTGCGACGCCGCCGTAGAATTGGTTTTCCATCCTTGCCCGCGCCACCGAATGGCAGGAGAAATCTGTTGCGCACCAGCGGCGGCTGCGGTGGAATTGTAAAGCAATATTCCCTTGGCGTCGTCCGGCGTGGTTCCCATCGAGTCGAACCTATGAGAATGGAATCCTGTCCAATCTGGAGCTATGGACTGACTCAAAGCGGGTGCTGCATCACTACGCATGTAGGTCGTTGCCGAGCCGTTGACCGCGCTCAAACCAACAGATGCGCTAGGGTTCGCGG
>Ga0194132_10010063_pt1 | contig 12741 bp, 12 predicted proteins | sample TA2KigOf80mmetaG_FD_148612 | JGI IMG/M metagenome (GOLD analysis project Ga0194132, IMG submission 148612) | Freshwater microbial communities from Lake Tanganyika, Tanzania - TA2015054 Kigoma Offshore 80m | ecosystem: Environmental > Aquatic > Freshwater > Lake | place: Tanzania: Lake... | reverse complement strand
TTCCACTCCCCGCCCCCGTCTGCCCTGCCGCGCAAGCGGCAGGTGAATGCTGCTACCACCCACCGCACCCCTATCGTCACCTTTCTCTCTGCACTCACTCAGGCCCACAGATTCCGCTACAGAGCCGTAAAACTGTCCGGAGTCGGTTCGTTTTCGGCCAACTACCTCGTATTCCTCCTGGCAGCGGCCTACTTGAGCTTGGGAGAGACGCTGTTGATCGGCGTCTGTTCGACCCTCTGGCAAGCCTGGTGGAGGCCCACGGGCCCGCGCCGGTGGAGCGTCATGGCGTTCAACGCCGCCGTCATGTGCATCGCGCTCGCCGCTGCACATACGGCGCTGCACTCCTCGGCGGGAGCCTTCGAAGGTGCGATGGTGGTTCCGCTGATCGTGGCCTCGATCGTTTTCTATGGCATCAATGTACTGCTGATCTCAACCGTAATCGGATTGACCTCGGACCGCCCGGTGCTCGACTGCTGGACCGAGCTGTTCTGGTCATTTCCGTACTACCTGCTCAGCGCGTCGCTGGCAGGCGCGGTTGACTGGGTTTGGAGGACAATGGGCATCGAAGTAGCACTACTGGCGCTTCCGGTCATCTACGTCATTTTCCGCTCGTACAAACTCCAGGTGGAGCGGCTGGAGCAGCAAAGGACGCGCGCCGAAGAGCTGCAAAAGCACGCCGAGGAGCTGCAAAAGCACGCCGAGGAGCTGCAAAAGCACGCAGAACAAGTGGCCGCACTCCATTTGCGCACCATTCAGGCGCTGGCCTTGGCGATCGAGGCCAAGGATGACACGACTCACGACCACCTGCAGCGCGTGCAGGTCTACGCACATGAGGTGGCCAAGGAGCTCGGACTGAACGAGTCCGAGATGAAGGCCCTCGAAGCGGCGTCGTTCCTCCACGACATCGGCAAACTCGCCGTCCCGGACTACATCATCTCGAAACCCGGCAAGCTGACTCCTGAGGAATTCGAGAAGATGAAGATCCATCCCGTGGTTGGCGCCGAGATTCTGGAGAGCGTCGAGTTCCCCTACCCGGTGGTTCCGATCGTCCGCGCCCATCACGAGAAGTGGGACGGGTCCGGCTATCCATACGGGCTCCGCGGTGAGGAGATCCCGGTCGGGGCGCGGATCCTGTCGGCGGTCGACTGCCTGGATGCACTCGCCTCGCACCGCCAGTACCGCCCGGCGATGCCGCTCGACAAAGCGATGCAGATCGTCCGGTCGGAATCCGGCAAGGCCTATGATCCCAAAGTGGTCGAAATCCTTTCTCGGCGCTACGTCGAGCTCGAGCACATGGCCAAGACCGCCGTTCCGCAGGACACCACCGCTCCCAAGCTCTCAAAAGACATGAAGATTGCCCGGGGCGAGGCGCCCGGTGCTGGCTTCCACGAGACCGGAAAACGCAGCCAGCTTGCCACAATCCGTCACGAGGCGCCGGTGCTCGAAGAGCTGGCGAATGAACTGAACAAGACCCTCGACACGGGATCGATCCTGCAGACCCTCGAAACCAAGCTCAAGCTGCTGATCCCGTTCGACTGCATCGCCGTGTACACGCGGAGCGGCGAGAAGCTGATTCCGGAGTACGTACAGGGGGAAGACGCCCCGCTCTTTTCCTCGCTCGAGATTCCCGTCGGCCAAGGACTCTCAGGCTGGGTCGCCCAGAACCGGAAAGCATTGGTCAACGGAAATCCCGCGGTCGAGCCAAGCTATCTGCATGATCCCTCCAAAGAGACGGCCCTCCGGTCGGGACTCGCGGTTCCGCTGGTCCTTGATGAGCGCTCCACGGGCGTGATTGCCCTCTACTCGGCGGAGAAAGACTTCTTCAACAACGACCACATGCGGGCGCTCCAATTAGCCGGAGCCAGGGTGGCCGTCGCTCTTCAGAACGCGGCCCAGTACAAGGCGGCCCAGGGAAGCAACCAAGCGGATACGGTCACCGGCCTTCCCAACGCCGCCGCCCTCTTCCCGCAATTCGACGCCGAGGTGAACCGCAGCAAGCGTTCCGGATCAAAGTTCACCGTGCTGTCGATTGACTTGAACCGTTTCCGGCTTGTCAACGAAAAGGTCGGGATGCAGGAGGGCGACAGGATCCTGAGGAGCCTGGGCTAGGTATTCCGTGCAAGCTGCCGCGAGTACGACATCGTTGCGCGCACAGGCGGAGACCAGTTCGTGGTTGTGCTGCCTGGATGCGATGCGGGCGCGGTCCAGGGGCGTGTGGACACGCTCACCGCCGCGGCCTCAGACGTGGCGAGCCGGGACTTGGCCAGCAGCCCGGAGCTGTTGACGATTGCCGTGGGACACGCCTGTTTCCCTGACGACGGTGAGGACCCAGAGTCACTCATGGCGAAAGCGGACCACCGGCTCCACGCCGTCAAGCAGCAGAGCGTCACTCAGGGCCTGGCCAATCTGACGCATGCCACCACGGCACCCGAGGGTGTTACGATTGCGACGTGAAGATCTCTTTTCTCGCCGGACTGCTCGTGGCGGTCTCCCAGGCCGCAGAGCCCCTGTTACAACAGTCCGGGTTCGTTGATCCGGCCTCCGGATGGACCAAATGGTCGGCGCGGGAGGAGATCGCGCCCCGGCGGTTTGTCGATAGCACCGTATCGATTGGCGAGCCAGGCTCACTGGCCGTGTCCGGGAACAGCAACGCAGCGGCTTATGGCGGCTGGGAGCGGGACATCCCGGGTGTGGCAGCGGGCCGATGGTACCGCTTCAGTGCAGCCTATCGCGCCACGGGCGTAGGACACGAGAACCTCCAAGTCTTGGCGCGCCTGGACTGGCGGACCGCAGAGGGCAAGCGGGCTGGACAACCGGAATACGTCTGGCGCGTTGAGCCGCTGGCTGGCGGCTGGCGCCGCGTGTCGCTCGAAGCCGCGGCTCCACCGAAGTCGGCTGCGGCGCGGATCCAGCTCTATCTTCAGAACGCTCCCCAGGCCACGGTCTGGTGGGATGACATCAGCTTCCGGGATATTGCCGCGCCCGGACCCCGCAAAGTCACGGTCGCGGCCGTGAACCTGCGCCCTCAACGGACGGGTTCAGCGCACGAAAGCGTCGCCCGTTTCGTCGAACTCGTCGATCAGCAGGTCAATGGCGCCGACGTGGTCCTGCTGCCGGAAGGGATCACCATTGTCTCGACCGGGAAGAGCTACGCCGATGTCGCGGAAACGATTCCCGGCCCGGTGACGGCGACCCTCGGTGAGCTGGCCAAGCGGAAAAACGCGTATGTCGCCGCTGGGATCTATGAGCGCGAGGGGCACGCAATGTACAACACGGCGGTCCTGATTGGCCGGAAGGGCGAGGTGGTGGGCAAGTACCGGAAGGTGTACCTGCCGCGCGAGGAGATCGAAGGCGGGCTGACGCCTGGCAACGACTACCCCGTGTTTGACACCGATTTCGGCAAGGTCGGAATCATGATCTGTTGGGATGTCCAGTATGCGGATCCCGCCCGGGCGCTGGCGCTACGGGGCGCGGAGCTGGTGCTGCTGCCCATTTGGGGCGGCAACGAAGCCCTGGGCAAGGCACGCGCAATCGAGAATCGCGTGTTCATTGCCTCATCCGGGTATAACTACCCGACCTATGTGATGGATCCGGATGGCGAAATCCTGTCAATCGCGCGCACCAACGGAAGCATCGCTACCGCTACGCTCGATCTCAACCGGTCCTATGCCGACGAGTGGCTGGGAGAAATGCGCGGACGCATGCGGAAGGAGCTGCGGACTGACGTCCGCTGACTACAGCGGCCTGTAGCAGGGCCTGGTTTCGTTGCACTCGTATTCGTCGGCGATTTGATTGTCCGGTCCGAGGCACGTTTGCGTCTTGTGGCACCAAAACGCCCGGTCCCCGGAATGCGGCTCGGAAGGGTCCCACGCCGCTTCAATGTAGAGACCCTTCCACCGCAGGAAGTCACAGCGGTCATCGTCGATTTCGGTGAGACCGGGACGTTCCACTTGCCTATGCCCTCTTGACCGCCTCCATCAAAGCCCGCTTCACAGCGGTCTTGGCCAACTGCACTTTGTAGGCGTTTCCGCTCAGCGGATGGGCGCCCTGGACAGCCGACTCGCCCGCCTGCGCGGCCACTTCTTCGGTGATCGACTTCCCGGCCAACGCGCTTGCCGCGCCTTCGGCCACCACCGGTGTGGGACCGACGTGCCCGAGCACCACCCTGGCCGACTCAACCGTCGAACCCTTCATCCGCAGCGCCACGGCGGCGGCGGCATAGGGCCAGTCGAGACCGTCCTTGAGGCGGACCTCATACGAGGCGTTCTTCGCGCCGGACATGGGAACCAGCACTTGGGTGACGATCTCGTTCGGTTTGAGATCCACCTCACGCTGCTGGTCCGACGAAGGGGCCACGAAGAAGCTGGCCACATCCACCGACCGGGTCCCGTTCGGACCCGCGATGGTCACCGTGGCACCGAGCGCCGCCAGCGCCGGAGCTAGGCTCGACGCGCTCACGAACTTCGCCGGGCCCTGGCTGAAGATGGCGTGAAACTCGTTCTGTCCATCATCGACCAGACTCCTGCCGTTCTTCTGTGCGAGCAGCCCGAATCCATTGCGGAAGTACCAGCAGCGGGGCCGCTGGCACAGGTCGCCGCCGACCGTACCCATGTTCTTGATCTGCGGACTGCCGACACCGCGCGCCGCCGATACAAGTGACGGGAACGCCATCCGGACCTCCCGGTTGTCGATCAGCTCGTCGAGCGTTACCGTCGCGCCGATACGGAGGTTTCCACCCGCCTTCCGGATCCCGGCAAGCTCCTTGATGTTCTTGATGTTCACCAGGCGCTTCGGCGTGTGGATATAGTCCTTCATCAGGCTGAGCTGATCGGTGCCGCCCGCCAGAACATTTGCATCCGTCCACGAGGCGCCGAGCAGCGCCACCGCGTCCTTCACCGTCATCGGATTTGCGTATTCAAAGGCTTGCATTTATGCCATCCTCCTTCCGGCGAGGGCGTTCAACACGTTGCGCGGAGTCAGCGGGAGCGTCGGGACGCGCACGCCGATCGCGTTGGTGCAGGCATTGGCGATCGCGGCGATCGTGGGGATCGTCGCGGGCTCACCCAGTCCAACCACGCCGCGCTTGTCATGATCGGGCGTGATGTCCATGTGGACCTGGATGTCGCCGATGTCGCCGATTCCGGCCAGCTTGTAGAACTCCATGTCCTGGTTCAAGCAGCGTCCGGTGGCTTCATCCATTACGCGCTCTTCCATCAGAGCCGCGCAGATGCCCATGATCACGCCGCCGAAGACCTGGCCTTCGGCCAGCTTCGGATTGATGATCAGACCGCAGTCCTGGACGGCAACGACTTTGTTCACGGTCACAACGCCGGTTTCAACGTCCACCGAAACGTCGGCCATGTGCACACCACCGACGCCTGCCGCATTCAGTCCGCGTGGATTGCGCTGGTCGTTGGCGCCGTTCTCCGAAATCGTCTTGACGCCGAGCTTGGCGCAGGCCGCCTTCCAGGTGAGGCTCTTGGCGGGATTGCCCTTTACCTGGATCTTGCCGTCGACGGCTTCCAACTGGTCGGCGGGAGCGCCCAGGGAAGGGGCCACCGCTTCGAACAGCTTTTCGAGCGCGTTGAGCGTGGCGATGCGCGATGAGGAGGCAACGCCGCCCACCGTGGTCGACCCGCCGGACGCACCCGAAGGGGGCAGGCCGTTGTCGCCGATGTTGAGCTTGATCGCGTTCATCGGGAGGCCAAGCGACTCCGCCGCCACCTGCGTGATGATGGTGCGGGTCCCGGTGCCGATGTCCTGGCTGCCGAGTTCGACTTCGACTGAGCCGTCCGGATGGATGTTGGTCCGGCATTGGGAAGCGTGTCCGCCGCCCTGCCAGGTTCCCACCGCGAGACCGAGGCCGCGTTTCATCGAGCCCGCGGTCTTGTCGCCGCGCGAGTGGTACCGCTTTTTCCACTCGATCATGTCGGCGGCCTTATCCAACTGGCTCACGTAGACCGCTTCGCGCACCGTGAGGTTCGCATTCTTCTTGAAGAAGTCGAGCGGATCCATGTTGAGCTTGGCGGCCAGATCGTCGAGCGCCGCGCAGGTGACGAAGCTGACCTGCGGGTGGTTCGGTGCGCGCCAGGCGCGTTGAGCGCCGGTGTTGGTGGCGACCGCGGTGTGGTTGACGCGCCGGTTGGGGACGTTGCGGAAAACGTAGGGAAGCAGGTCGGCATTGAGTCCGCCACCCGCCATTCCGCCCGTCATCCACGTCAGCGAATCCCAAGCGACCAGCGTGCCGTCACGCTTTGCGCCGAGCCGGATCTTGCCGTACACCGAGGGACGGATGCCGGCGATGGTGAGCTCGGCGGCACGGTCGAGGTAGAGCTTGACGGGTTTGCCGCCGCTCTCCTTCGACATGTGCGCGGCCTGGATGCCCCACAGGTCGGCTTGGAACTTGGATCCGAATCCGCCGCCAACATAGTCCATATGGGCGTGGACATTGCCTGCCGCCAGCTCGATGCCCTTGGCCAGGTCGCCGCCAACGTTCGATATTGCCTGGGTCGACGGCCAGAACTCCACCTTGTTGCCGCTCCACTGGACCGTGGATCCGTGCGGCTCGAGGCAGCAGTGGGTGATCACCGGAATTCCGTACTCGCCTTCGTGCACGACGTCGGCCGAGCGGAGGGCGGCGTCCGGATCTCCAGTCACTACTTCGCCCGCGGGCTTGGCGCGGCTGCCGGCCGCGGCGAGGTTTTCTTCGCGAACCAGGTGGGGCAGCACTTCATAGTCGACCTTGATGAGCCGCAGCGCTTCGCGCGCGATCTCTTCGGTCCGCGCCGCGACAAACGCGATTTCCGCGTTCGGCCACATGATTTCCTTGCCCGGCTCAGCCGCCACGCGAACGCTCGTGACGCCGGACAGCGCCTTCGCCGCCGAAGTGTCGATGCTTCGCACGCGGCAATGGGCGTGGGGACAGTGCAGGATCGCACCGTGAATGGTGCCAGCGGGGCGGACGTCGCTGTTGTACTTCGCCTTGCCGCTCGCCTTGGCGGCGCCATCCAACCGGGCCAGGCGTTTGCCCATCACCCGGCGTTGTTCCATCGGAGGCCACGAATAGTTAGGCATTCCTTCCTCCTCTCAGTTCCTTGGCAGCCTCGGCGACCGCCTGCTTGATTCCAACATAGGTGCCGCAACGGCACAGGTTTCCACCCATTCCCTCAAGGATCTCCTGGGAGCTTGGCCGGGGGTTGCGGTCGAGCAGCGCTTTGGCCGCCACCACCATGCCCGGTGTGCAGTAGCCGCATTGCAGCCCGTCGTGTTGGACGAATGCGTTGATGACCGGGTGATTGCCGAAGCCTTCGATCGTCTGAATCCGCTTGCCCTGCGCGTCAATCGCGAGCATGGTGCATCCGTAGCTCACCTTGCCGTTGACGATCACCGAGCAGGCGCCGCAGGTTCCGCGGTCGCATACGCGCTTGGCGCCGGTGACTTCCATCCTGTCGCGGAGCGCGTCGAGCAGAGTGGTCCGCGGTTCGACGGTGACTTTCCGGGGCTGTCCGTTGATGTTGAGCGTGATCTCGGTTTCGCCCGCCAGGGTGATTCCTTTGCCGCCGGCTCCCTGTGCAGCCTCCGCGGTCTGCTCCATTAAGCCGCTGCCCACGGCTCCAGCGGCGGTGCTCGTGCCGAGGAAACCTCGCCGCGAAAAGCCCTTGCCGGATTCCGGGGCGGGCTTGGGCTTAAGTTCGGTGTCTTTCTTGCTCACTCCGCACCATCCTTTCCTTGGGTGTTGGGGTCTACTATCGTGTCGACTATACCAGTGTGGGCGAGGCGAATTCAAGGGGCGGCTTTGCGGATCGCCTCGACCGTCACACTCGCGCGGTACTCGATCGCCTTCTTCCCGAGCGAGACGGTCTTCTCAACGGGATCAAGCGCGACTCCGTTGATCGAGAATTTTCCCTTGGCCCTTCGCTGGCGCATGCGGACGGTTGACGGATCCACCGCCATCATCATCGCGGTGATCGCGACGTTGTCGTGGTGGCCCTCGTCGGTCTCGCGGACTCCTTGCGAGGCCATCCATTTGGAGAGCGTTCCGCTGTTGTAGAAATCGTAGTACTCCGGGATAAAGTGAATCCGCGCGCCGCTGGCGGCCCACTTCGCGCCGAGCTCCGCAGCGACTCCCTTCATGCCGACCTGGTTTCCGCCGCTGTCGCCGATCAGGATCACGCGGCGGAACCCGTGGGTCTTGAGACTCTCGGCGATATCGGTGAGCAGCGCCTTGTAGGTTGCCTGGCGCAGACTGATCGTTCCGGGATACTTCATGTGGCCCGATGGCGGGGCGATGTCGCCCTCGGGGACGAACGCGACAATCGGAGCCACCAGGGTGTTGCCGAGTTTGCGTGCAACCGCCTCGGTGGTCGCGCGCAGGACGTAGTTATGCTTGCCGGTGGCGAGGTAGGGTCCATTCTGCTCGACTCCTCCCGTCGCGATGAGGGCGGTGGTCTTGCCCGCGCGGAGGGCGTCGCGGACTTCGATCCAGGTGAGCTCTTCCATGAAGATCGAATCGATGGCGTCGATCGGCCGGGCCATGTTGGGGTCCGGTGTCATGGCGCTGGCGGAGATGCCAGGCCGTTGTTGCGCCGATGAGACCGCGCACAGGAGCAGGGTGGGAAGGACGGACTTCATACCGTCCATTTTGGCATTCCCTCAGTCCTCTGAAAAGAGCTCCTGCACAGACAGGGCTGCTTTTTCGACGCCGTCCAAAACGACCGGGATGTGCGCGCCGCCCCGGTAAATGGCTTGCTCCATGTATCCGTCCGCGCAAGGGTGTGAATAGACCTCGACCGTGCGCGCCGGGATGTTCACCACCCAGTACTGCGGGATCTTGGCGGCGCCTCCGATGCCGCCGGATGCGGGCGCCGGTAGTCCCGGAAGCTCCCGCGGACGACGGCGATGTCCGGCTCTGGTTGGCTATCTTCCGTGACGAGCGGCTCTTGGCACCGGATATACCACTGTGGCCCCAAAGCCTTCTCGAGCCACCGTCTCAAGGACTCGGTGATGAAAATGTGGCCGGTGTTATTGCTCAACTTGGCTACCAGAATCCCCTCGAGCAGTTCGACCGGATCGTTTTCGCCGATGATCCCGGCACCGATCATGGCGTGGTATTGGTCCACTGAGATGCGCCAGAGGTGTTCAGTGACAGGAATGAGCACGATGCGAACCAATTGTCTCAGAACTGAGGTCCAAGATGCCGGAACTGCTACCATCGTTTAGATGAAGCTCACCTTTTGGGGGGCCGTCCGCACGGTGACTGGTTCGATGCACGAACTGTCAGCCGACGGCCAAAGGTTCCTCCTGGACTGCGGCTTGTACCAGGGGCGCCGTGAGGAATCGAACGAGAGGAACCGCAATTTCCCGTTCGCCGCCAAGAGTGTCGCGGCCGTTGTGCTGTCGCACGCGCACATTGATCACTCGGGGAACCTGCCCAACCTCACCAAAGCCGGGTTCCGCGGCCCGATCTACGCGACCTCTGCGACCACCGACTTGTGCGGCGCAATGTTACGCGATTCGGCGTTCCTTCAGGAAAAAGACGCCGAGTTCCTCAACAAGCGGGCGGACCGGCGCAAGCGTCTGGGGGCGGACGGCTCCAAGCGGATCGAACCCCTGTATAGCATGAAGGATGCCGAAACGGCCCTTGACCAGTTCGAAAACGCCGCCTACCACAGGTCCATCCAGCTCACCGATGAACTCCGGTACGAGTTCTACGATGCGGGACACCTGCTGGGCTCGGCGTGTGTGGCGCTCACCCACCAGCGGAACGGCAAGTCGACGCGGTTGACCTTTTCGGGCGACGTGGGCCGCAACGGGCTGCCGATCATCCGGGATCCCGAGACCCTGCCGGAGACCGACTATCTGATCCTTGAGTCGACCTACGGTGGCCGGCTGCACAGCGACGGCGACATCGTGGCCTCGAAGCTCGCCCACGTCATCACCCGGACAGCCGAGCGAGGGGGACGCGTCATTGTACCGGCCTTCGCCGTGGGACGGACCCAGCAGTTAGTGGTGCTCTTGAATGAGCTCACCCGGCGCCGGGCAATTCCCGACATTCCGGTGTTCGTGGACAGTCCGCTGGCCGTCAATGCGACCGAGGGCTACCGCGCCCACCCGGAATGTTACGACGCCGAGACGGCACGGTACCTGGCCGAAGGGGACGATCCGTTTGGGTTCCGCCGCCTGCGCTACGTACGCGATGTCCAGGATTCCAAGGCACTCAACGACCTGCGCGGACCGATGGTCATCATCTCGGCGTCCGGCATGGCCGAAGCCGGCCGGATCCTCCACCACCTGCGGAACAACATCGAGAACCCCCGCAACACCGTGCTGGTGGTGGGTTTCCAGGCCGAGAACACGCTCGGACGGAAGCTGGTGGACGGCCATCCCGAGGTTCCGATCTTTGGCGAGCTGGTCCGGCTGCGGGCGGAAGTGGTGGTGATGAACGAGTTATCGGGCCACGCCGACCAGAGCGAGTTGATCCGCTGGATGAAGCCGCTGAGCAAGGGGCTGAGGGGCGTGTTCCTGGTCCACGGGGAGCTGGCGCAGGCGCAGCCTCTGGCCGCCCGGATCCGCGAGACCTATGGCGTGGAAGTGGTCATCCCGGAGCGGGGGCAATCGATTCCATTGGAATAGATGGAGGCATCATGGCGAAGAGCTTGTACGACGGCATGCGGGTCAAGCCGGGCAAGAAGGTCCATCTCGGCAAGTGGGATCCCGCGGATACCCATGGCTGGGACGAGGAGAAGGCACGCGAGAAGACGGCCGGGAACATCGAGAAGATCGCCGGACTCCAGCGCGTGCTCGCCGCCCAGGGAGAGCGCGGAATGCTCATCGTCCTCCAGGCGATGGACGCTGGCGGGAAGGACGGCACAATCCGCAATCTCGCCAGAGGATTGAATCCGCTCGGGTGCCGGGTGGCCGCGTTCAAGGCTCCTACGCCAGAGGAGTTGAGCCACGATTTCCTGTGGCGTATCCACAAGGTGTGTCCAGGGCGGGGCGAGATCGTGATCTTCAACCGGTCGCACTACGAGGATGTCCTGGTGGTGCGGGTGCGGGAGCTGGTGAGCCGCAAGGTTTGGTCCAAGCGGTACGCCCGGATCAATGAGTTCGAGGACCTGGTGGCCTCCGCCGGGATTTCGATCGTCAAACTGTACCTGCACATCAGCAAGGATGAGCAGAAGCGCCGGTTGGAGGAGCGGCTGGCTGAGCCCAAGAAGCACTGGAAGTTCAACACCAGTGATCTGGCGGAGCGCGACCGCTGGGATTTGTACATGGAGGCCTACGAGGCGGCGTTATCGGAGTGCAGCACGAAAAAGGCGCCCTGGTTTATCGTTCCGGCTGATGAAAAGTGGTTCCGGGATCTGGTTGTGTCGGAGGTCGTGCTCAAGACTCTGGAAGACCTCGATTTGCGGTTTCCGGATCCCCCGCCGGGCTTGGCGAGCGTGGTGGTGAAATAGCCTACGGCCGGGCTTGCCGATGTTTTTTTTGAAAGGCTCGTCCGCCGCGCGCCATATGCCCATCAAGAGGCTATATGAAGACGCTGATCAGGACCGGGTCAAGGATGAGCGGCCAGAGCTTCCCGCACCCGCCAGGCGTCCTCGTAATGGGCCAGACGGAGTTGAGGTTCCAATATCACCGTCACGAGGTCGAACCGGAACGGTGTGGAGCGATATTGGCTGCCGTGGCGGAATTCGGCAGCGGCGGCGGCGAGCTTGCGCTGTTTTTCGGGCGTGATCTGCCGCTCGGGCTCGCTGAACTCACCGGTGGCGCGGGCTTTGACCTCGACGAAGGCGAGTCCCGCGGGTCCCAGGGCGATCAGGTCGATTTCGGCCGCGTGAGACTTGGCGGTCCAGTTGCGGGCGACTACCGTGAAGCCCTTCGATTGGAGCAGGCGGTGGGCGAGATCTTCGGCTTCCAGTCCCAGGGCTTGGCCGGGGTCCATGCGCTTGCGGCGGGCGCGGCGGCGGATCGCGTCGGACAGCAGACAGAGTGGCCGGAGAAGGTTCATTTGAGCACCTCGAATTCGAACTCGATGACCTTCCCCCGGACGACGTAGCACAGGTAATGTTCCCAGAAGCGGCGGAACCGGGGAAAATGATTCACCAGGATCTCAAATCCAAGATACCTCCACAGGGCCAGCACGCGTACGCGGACCGACACTTCCCGGAACCGGGCGCTCGTGTAGTATCCAAAGCCCGCGTGATCCGGGCCGAAGTAGCGGAACGAGAAGGAGTTCAGGTGCCACTTGTGGGTGGGATCGCAGAACGAGCTGAAATCGGTGTAGTGTGGGGTGGCGATCAGCAGACGCGAGCCGGGACGCCCCAGGCGGTGGAACTCTTCCATCGCACGGATGATGTTGGACAGGTGCTCGATGACGTGAATGACGCGGATCTGATCGAACGCGCCGTCACAGAACGGGTAAGGGAAGTGATCTAGATTGGCTAGTACGTCGGCATCGGTCTTGGTGTTGTGGTCCACGCCAATGGAGCCAGGAAACTTGTTGCGTCCGCATCCGACGTCAAGAATTCTCACCTTTTCTTATTATTGCGGATTACAATAGGGCCAAGTGGTAGAGTGCCTGGATCCTGCCGGGAGCCAGGACTGAACAGCAAGCCCCGTCCCGGGGACGGGTTCAATGGAGAAATCAGATGCGTTTCATCACGGGCATGATCCTCGCGCTGGCGATGGCGGGCGGGGCACTCGGTAACGACGAGGCCCGGCGCCGGGCTGAACAGGAGCGGC
>Ga0194132_10010060_pt1 | contig 12742 bp, 16 predicted proteins | sample TA2KigOf80mmetaG_FD_148612 | JGI IMG/M metagenome (GOLD analysis project Ga0194132, IMG submission 148612) | Freshwater microbial communities from Lake Tanganyika, Tanzania - TA2015054 Kigoma Offshore 80m | ecosystem: Environmental > Aquatic > Freshwater > Lake | place: Tanzania: Lake... | reverse complement strand
GCAACGCCGGGCGGCTGCTGGTGCGGGTGCCGTCGGTCTTCACGCCCACCGCGATGAGAACGTGCAATCCGCGGTCGAACTTCACCCCGTCGAGCTTCCACGGCGCTTTGTCCGAGACGCCAAGCAGGCAGTCTGTTTCATTACCTGTAAAAACTTTGCCAGCTGTGCCTCCAGCCCGAAAAATCAAGTCGATCTCACCACGGCTGGAACGAAAATTGGCTGCCAGAAACTTCATCCCCTGCTTTTGGAGAAACGCCTTGGCTGCGCGCTCCCCCAGCCGTCCTCGCCGCAGATGCTCCGGTTCGTCGGTTGCCGCGATAGCCTTAAGTTTCTGCCAAAGTTTCTTCACTCGTGCCAGATGAGCATGCAATCGACATGACCCAGCCGTAAATTGCGAACGAAACGTCGGGAAAAATCTCCAAATGACAGATTAACTGGCTCTGTTCTTCGTCGTGTGAAGCAGAATCGAGATCGACCTCAGCGGCCACTCTTCCAACGCGATGAATGACCGCTACGTTAAAGCCGGATCGCAAACCGCTTGACGAAGCCAGCGAGGAGTTGCCGATGATCGATGAACAGTGACCTGTCAGATGGAATCGCGCACGAGGTCAGTTCGCGTCGCTGGCCTCGACTCAATCTTCTCACTCTTGCCGTTCGATGAGTGAAAGCACTTTGGCTCGCGGATTAGCCAGACCCAGCATTCGTCGAGCGTCGGCAGTAAGCCGATGTCCTCGACCACCCGTTGCGACCGCCGCTTCTACGATCAATCCGAACGCCATCATGCGATCCAACAGGCGTTCGACGTCTTTCTCGTCACAGCGCACCGATTTCAGTCTCAGACCGGTCACCAGCTCATCAACCTCCTTCGGCTCTTCGGCGAGCAGATTCATCGTCCACTCCATCAACTGCTCCTCGGGCACCGGCGGGGGTGGAGGGAAGTGCTTGTCGTGGCTCGCCCGGAACGCTTGAAGCACCCGCTTAGGGACATGGCTCTCGGGATTACCCATCCGCCTCAACAGCGGTGCGGTCCGGCGCAAATCCTCGGCCAACTGTTGTCTTCGTAATTTCTTGTTCATGGCGGATCGCTTTCGTCTTTATGCCACCAAGCCGTTTTGTCGCGTTCGGGCACAAACTCAAGCATGGCATCTAAGCCTCGGCGGATATAGACGCCGACAGAACCAATCGAAAGACCGCGCTTTTTCGCAATTTCCTCGTAATCCAAGCCTTCGATCCAACGATCTCTCAGCACGTCGCTGTAACGCCTTTCGATCTTACCGAGAGCGCACTCGTGCAGCTCGGCCAGCATGAGGATGTGCGTGGCTTCATCGGGCACAATCCGCATTTCAATGGCAACTTCGCGACTGTGTTGTTCGTCGCCGGAGCTCGAATCCTGCGATCCCTCGGCAACTACTCCACCCCGTAAGGCGTCGAGGCTGTCAACTTTGCCGCCGCCATGACGCACTGCATCTCGCCTCTTCAGCTCGTCGCGGATGGCATTCTTTGTGGCGGTCGCCACGAAATCGCAGAGGTGCTTGAAGCTGGTCTTCTTGGTAACTTCCGCACACGCCCTCTCGACCGCCTGAATGATGAAATCATCCTCGTCAGCCTCTCCCATTTGCGCCCGGTATCCACACGCCACTTTGAGTCCTGCCTGATAGAGCGCCGGGTATGCCCTTTCCCACTCTCCCTCGTCGCCGGCTTGCAACTTCTCAAAGTCGATTTCTGGCTCATCGGGCATGGCGTTCAAGAAATCGTAGGGCGTCCGGTCGAGGCTCGCAACCTCCGGCTGAGAGGATTCACGGTTTGGCCGGACAATGAGCACGTCGGGACGAGAGCCTTTGCCCGGTAGGATAGTTGCGTGCTTTCCCGTTTCACTAGAGAGGGCAGAAAGGCCCAAAAAGGCCCGTTTCCTGACGAAAATGCCCGCCAGTAAGAGTCTAAGCCGAAATCTCGTTATACTCGCAGGACCCAAGGGGATTCTACTACGGCTTCTCCGCGATGCACTGGTCGCACGAGAACCCGCCAGCCCGGAACGGTGACGTGAACACGGTCAAAACGTGGCGTCACCGGCACCGAGGCGAAACGCGCCGCGCCGTTGAAGCGCCGGCCGAGCCAGTAACCCGGCAAACCTCAGGAAGATGAGTCTGCGATGGGGGGTGCGTTGCACCCCGGATGTGGTTGAAGGAGAAACCTGAGAGCGCGCCATCATGCAGAAAACTGTATTGCAAATGACCCACACATTAACCGAAACGCCCATACCTATGGGCCGAAAACTCATCTTTGACGACGATCCCAACCACGCTCCCGCGTGGGAGACCCCACTGCCACCGCTGCCGGTGGAGAAGCCGTGGATTCAACTTCCCGGTGAGGGACGCCTTGTATCCGCCTTCGCGCAGGACTTGGGCGGGCAGCTCGCCCCGCATGGCCTCTACCGTTGGAGCGAGCGCGTGCTCGTCGAAGACCGCGCGACCCACCAGAGCACCATCCTTGACGCTCCGCGATTCGTCACGTTCGTCGAGGACTATGTCCAATGCGCCAAGCACCCGGCCCCTGCCGAAGGCGAGGAGGATAAGCGCGTCGTTACCTCGATGCGGGTCGGCGATGCGAAGCTCGTCCTGGCCTCGGACCGCTTCCTCACTCAGTTGCAGACCGTCGACCAACTCAATCCCATCCGGCTGCCCGTGCTCGCTTCCGCCAGCGAGTTGCGGCTCCTGCCCGAAGGCGTGGATGAGCAGACCCGCATCCTCACGGCGCGTCGCTCCTTGCCTTACCGGCTCGACCTGCCCATTGACAAGGCCCGCGCGCTGCTGGACGGCCTGCTGGCGGAGTTTCCCTTCGCCGACGCGCCTTACGCGAAGGCGGTTCAACTCGCCGCGATGCTGACCGTGTATGGTCTGGACCTCCTCTCGCCTCACTGCCTGCTCCCGGCGTTCGCCTACACGGCCAACAATCCTGGGGCCGGCAAAGGCCTGCTGGTCCAACTGGCCGTGCTGCCGGTGTTCGGGGTCCTGCCCACGATGCCGCCACCCACGAGTGAAGCCGACATGGCCAAGCTCCTGCTGGCGGGCGCGCGTAACCACTCGCGTGTGCTCCTGCTCGACAATGTTGACCAGATGCTCCAGAGCCGCGCGCTGGAGTCCTTCATCACCGCCTCGCACTATAGCGGCCGGCTGCTCGGCCAGACCCAGCAGGTCACGTATCCGAAAAAGACGGCCGTGTTTATCACCGGCAACCATTTGCAGATGCGGGCCGACCTGCGGCGGCGCACCCTGGCGGTGGAATGCTTTCAACCCGAGGCGCGGGCCGAGGACCGGGCCATCACCAACCCACTGGACGAGACGGCGATCCTTGGACGCCGCAGTGCCATCCTCGCGGCGCTCTACGCCCTGGTGCGGCACTGGAATGATGACGGTCGCCGCGCTCCCTCCCGGGTGCAGCCTGGGCTGGGCGAGTGGAGCCAGGTCATCGGCGGCATCGTCGAGCACGCCGGCTACGGGTGTCCGCTCCCGCCGCCCACGGCCCCGACCCTCGATCCGGTGATCGAAGGCATGGAGCGGTTGGTGGCGCTGCTGGCCGACCGGGGTGCGGCGGCGACCTTCCGCGACGTGGTTCGCGTGTGCCGGGCCCACGGGCTTTTCGAGCACTGCTTGCCCTTGGACCGGGAGCTGCGCGACGGCGAGAAGCGTAGCTTTAGCGCGCTGCTCAAGCGCTACCACGGAATACGGTTCCGGGGCGGCATCAGCTTCCAACTCCAAGGCCACGGCCATGCCCGCCGGTATCTGGCCACGCGGGAGGTGGTCGCGACACCTGCGTGAACTCCCAGATTCGTGTTTATCGTGTCGGTCGTGCGGTGGTCAACCCAGCCGCACGACCGCACGATTTGCACGATTTCCCTCACCTGCCCAGCTCGAAACGGACGCGTAGAATGGCGATTTCGACCGGCGCGTTTCGTCGGACACGTGGGGCGGTGAGCCGGAAAAGGCCCGTTTCAGGCCAGAAACGCGAGGTTGTAAGAAGTCCCACGGAAATCTCGTAATACTCTTGGAACCCCTCGCTGGTTCCGCTGCGGCAATACTCATGGTCGGCTGGATTTGCATTCACGCCGGCCATGATCACTTCGTGAACACGGGAAAGACGTGGCGAAGTCAGAGCCGCAGCCGGGGCGTGGTCGCCAAGGACCACGCCTCACTTTTATGAGAAAAAGCACGAAAACCAAGCGGAGTAAATCCGCCGAAGGGCCTGCCGTTCCGGTGGAAGCACCGGACGCGCTTGTGCTCGAAACTCCACCTGCGGTCGAACCTGAGGTGGAGGTAGCCGCTGCGATGGCGACGACGGTGCCGGCTGATGCCGATGAGTTGGAAAAGTTGACCGAGAAGGAAGCCGTCGAGTTAGCGAAGCAGGAGGCGGTAGTCAAAGAGCACGCGGAAAACTTCTGGCCTATGGTTGCCGCGTTGAAGGCAATTCACGACGGAAAGCTCTACCGTGCCACGCACAAGACGTTCAGGGACTACTGCCTTGATCGGTGGGGCTTCGACCGCGCCCATGGCAGCCGCGTGATAAACGCGTCGGCGGTCTACGAGAACCTGAGATGTCTCCAAGGTGGAGACATTCCGTTGCCGACGACCGAGGCCCAGGTGCGACCGCTCACGCGCGTGTCGCCCGATAAGCAGGAGGAGGTCTGGCGGGAAGCCGTCGAGAAGGCCAATGGGAGTGCCGTAACGATGAAGCTGGTGGAGGAAGTAGCCACCCCGCACTACCCGGAGAAAGCGAAAAAAGCCAAGGCGGATAACGCGGGGGCGGTGGTGGAACCGGCCGTGGAAAAGCCTGAGGACGAAACCCGACGCTTGCTGGATCGCCTGGATGAACTCCTGCGCGGCCACGAGAACGAGAATGTGGTCGAGGCCTTCACGAGGCTGAAAGAGTTGCTCGTGTGCGGTGATGCTGGAGAAATTGAAAACCGGCTCGCCGCCTAAATCAAAACGCTGTCCGTCACGTTTCAGTGGCGGACAGCCCTACCAAAACATCTATGAAAAATTCAGGCATAAGCTGGACCCACCACACGTTCAATCCGTGGCATGGCTGCACGAAGGTCAGTGAGGGATGCGCGAACTGTTACGCGAAAACCTCGGCGGAAAACAAGGAATGGGCCGTCTGGGGGAAAGGCCAACCCCGGCCCCGCACTTCCGACAATGTATGGGCCGAGCCGTTACGCTGGAATGCGGCGTTGGAAAAATCCGATGATCCAGCCAGACGTGAGCGGGTGTTCTGCATGTCGATGGGTGACATTTTCGACGCGGAGGTTGAAGATGAACGCCGTGATGAAGTATTCGAGTTGATCGCCAAAACCCCGCGCCTCGACTGGCTGCTGCTCACCAAGCGCCCTGCGGAGGCGGTGAGGTATTACGAGAAAAACGGGTGGCCGAAGCATGCGTGGATCGGCACCACAGTTGAAAAGCAGAAGTGGGCGCTTCGCGCCGAGCTAATCAAAAAGATTCCCGCCCCAGTTCGCTTTCTCTCGATTGAGCCGTTGCTGGGGCCGGTGGAAGTAAACCTAGACGGGATCGATTGGGTGATCGTCGGTGGTGAAAGCGGTCCCGACTTCCGCTCGATGCCCAAGCAATGGGTGCTTGATGTCCAGCGCCAGTGCCGGGAGGCCAAGGTTCCGTTCTTCTTTAAGCAGTGGGCCTCGGCTCGCTCCGACAGCATGGGCCACGAGCTTAACGGCGAAGTGGTCCACGAGTTTCCGACACCAAAGGATCGCGCTGCTGCTGGAAACGCTGAGATGAAGGAGACCGCCTAGGAACTAACGGCCGGGAGTGCGTTCGCGTGCTCCCGGCTGAATCCCCCAACGTGATGCAGCTGATGGATCACGCGAGGAGCTCCCCAACCCATCCCGCAGCAAGCCTCACCGCGATGATGATGATAATAACGATGATGATGCCGGATAGTGGGGTTTCTAAACTTTTCGATTTTGAAGGTGGTTGCTGGTGGAGCGATCCGCGCAGAAACAAGTTTCGAGCGCGGATGGTGGGCTGGATAAACGCCCGCCAACGCTTATCCCTCAGCAGCTGCTTTCGGAGGCCGTTGACACAACCGCCTCACAAACCCCGGACCCTGACTCGTGCGACAGGACTCCGGAGAACAACCAGCACGGTTAATCATACACACACAGCGAAAACACGGCAGCGCGATCTAGCCTGCCTGTGTTCACTAACTATGAAAACAACAACCTATAAACGGCACCGGCAGAAGTGCGCTGAATTGAAGCAGCGCTGCCCGTTGCCTGCGCTTCTACAACGACTCGGTTTGGGCCACCATGCCCGCCCCAGCTGCCGCTCACCGTTTCGCGATGACCAGAACGCTTCCTGGGGCATTTACCGACGTGACGGCCGCTATCAATGGAAAGACTTGGGAACCGGGGATGGCGGCGATGAAATCACCTTCCTCGCCCGTCTCCACAACCTCGATCAACAACGGGATTTTCTCCGGCTGGTTGACCTCTACCAACACATCGCTGCCGGCGAGGCTGGAATCGTTCAGCCTCCCGTCCAGCAGCAGCCACCTGAGCCAACCCCCAAGAGTCTTCCTGATTCCAGCGGGTTGACCACCGGCACGGTTGAGCAGCTTCAGCGGTTAAGCGATTTGAGAACCATTTCGGTGCCTGCGCTCCAACATGCTTCTGACAGCGGTTTTCTGGTTTTCGGCTACCGGCTGAACTTCGAGGTGTTTGGTGTTCGCGATTCGTCCGGCTTGCTGGTTGAAGTTCGCAGGCTGGACGGTCAACTGTTTCCCGCCACGCCAAACCTTCAACCGCGCAAGAGCCACACCATCGCCCGCTCAACCAAAAGCTGGCCGCTGGGAATCGGTGAAGCCGCTCCTAAACCATCCATCATGCTGGTCGAGGGGCTGCCTGATTTCCTCGCAGCCTTCGACTTCATTCAACGGGAGAACAAAATCGCATCAACTGCTCCGGTGGCAATGTTGTCGGCCTCAGCATCAATCCAGCAGTCAGCGGTTCAACTGTTTAGCGGCAAGCGGGTTCGCATGTATCCCCACAACGATCCGGCTGGCTTCAAGGCTGCTGAACGATGGACCGCCCAACTCAAGCCTTTCGTCTCAACGCTCGATTACTTCGCCTTCAACCGCTTTGCTGAAGTAAACGACCTGGCTGAGCTCAACAAACAGACCCCCACCTCCAACCAGAACATCAGCGAGGTGGTTCTATGAGCGCTGTTGTCCACAATCTCGACCAGCTCAAGGTTGAAACGCTGACCAGCACATCCGGGACATCGGTCAGCGCAGTGGTGATGAATGTTGCTCCAGCTGAACGCAACACAGCCAGCAACCCACCGCCGTCAGCCAAGCCACTGTTCTGCCTGCATGGTTGTGCAGCCAATCCCGATGCCGAACTGCTGCGAAACCGCTATCTCTGCCGTGGAGGCTCGTTGTTGATTGTCGGCAACACCGGCATTGGCAAGAGCAGCCTCAACATGCAGATGATGATGCGGTTTGCCCAGGGAGTTGAGGCATTCGGCATCCAGCCAGCCCGACCGTTGAAATCGCTGTTGATACAAGGGGAGAACGATGAAGCCGACATGGTGGAGATGCGTGACAGTGTGGTTCGTTCTTTGCGACTGAACGCTGAACAAACCGCAGCCATCAACAGCAACGTGTTGGTCTGCACCGAACACGAACGGGTGGATGCTGACTTTGTTTCTGAAGTAGTTGAGCCGCTGTTGGCTGTTCATAAGCCTGACCTGCTGTGGATTGATCCTGTGTTCCAATACCTTGCTGGTGACAGCAACCAGCAGCAGGTTGTTGGAAGCTTTCTGCGCGGACAGATCGCTCCATTGATCAAGCGTCACAACTGTGCTGTCGTGCTGGTTCATCACACCGGAAAACCCAGCAAGCAAACCAACAGGAGGAACACCAACCCTTCAACGAGCGCCTACGATGCAGCCGGTTCAGCGGAGTTCTCTAATTGGCCCAGAGCGGTGTTGTCGCTGCAAACCGACAAAGCAGCGGGACGTTATCGGCTTGTCGCTGGAAAGCGTGGATCTCGACTGGGTTGGAGAATGCCGGATGGTTGCTCTGTTGCCTACGAGAAGCTGCTCCAACACTCCACCGAACCAGGAACAATCTTCTGGAGTGAAGTTGTTGATGCCGCTTCAACCCCTGCGAACACGACAGCAGATCATCATAGCGGTGGTGAGGCTGATGGCCGGGAAGCACACAACGCTCTGCTGGAAAGAATACCTGTTGGAGGCATTGAGAAGAAGCAGTTGAAGAAGATAACCAACGAGCAGACTGCCATTGGGTTGAACCGCTTGGACGAGGCCATTGATGAGTTGATTGTTCAGAAGACGCTCGAACCCTTCAACGTTCCGAGGCCAGGCAAAAAGCACGCCGTTCATGTTCGCCGAGTTGCAGTTGAGCTTGGTGCTGTTGCAAGCCATCCCGATCCAACAGCTGCCAACAATACCGATGATGGCTGCCAAGTTCCTGTCCCAGCCCCACAGCCAGCTCCACCTCCACCAAGCTGATCAACGGGATGGTGATGTTCACAACGGAATGTTCATGGCCAAACTCCATGAACATTCCATCATCACCATCCCCGCAATAATGTTCACGGCAATATCCACACCCACACCCTTTTATAGGTGTGGAGATTCCGTTATCATTGTCATCCTCATCCTCATCAGCATCAAAGAGTTTGGTGTTGAACTGTTGAGCTGTTGGTTGAACAACGGACAATCCACTGCCAGTTTGTTGATTCTCCCGCTGTTGAGATTGTTGCCAGCCTGATTGCTGTTTGGTGAGTGCTCTCGTTGTTGCGACAAATATGTTTCTACTGCAACATTTGTCTTGCTCCTATAGCCCCAAATGAGATAATAGCTATAGTCACAGGAGATTGTTCCGCTGACCTAAACCGTTAACCGAAAGGAAACTATTATGCCTTTGCTTTGTCCTATACCTAAAGATGACACCTACGATTTGCCGGAGGGTCGCTATCGAGCTGTGTTGAGCAGCGCGAGAACGTTGCTGAAACCAACCAGTCGAACCACTCAGCAAGTCCGGCTTTTGTTCAACGTCAACATCCCCAGCCTTAAGAACAAAAACCCAATGGCTGGCCGCACATTTAACTTCGACCTCAGCCGGCGTTCAGAGCTTCGTTGCTTTATCGAGAGCTGGCTAGGAGCTGAATTTTTCAGCCGCAACACCACTGTTGATTTTGAGCAACTGATTGGTCGTTCAGCGGATCTCGACATCATCCACCGCCACAACGACGGCTATGAGCGTCCTTATGTGTTCATCGAGGCAATCCGACCGGCTGGCTCCTTGAAGCTGACCGAGGCTGTGGAGCAAAAGCAACAGCCCGCTCCAATTCGTATGGCTGTTGATGAAAGCGATGATGAGCAGCAATGGAGGATAGCGGCATGAAAGCGGTTGAATCGCCCCAGCAGCAACAACAAGACTGCAATCTAGAAACCCCAACAGCCGAATTGGTCGACAAGCTTCGTGTGCTCATGGATGGAGTTCCTACACCTCCAGGCAATTGGGAGTTTAATACCGAACAACATCAGGCGTTCAAGGAGTTCTCCTGCAACCTGCCAGTGAGCAAAGGGTTCAATTCCGAAACGCTCCACATCCTCTACCGGATCGTCATCACCACTCTCGCGTCTGGACACAACAGCAACACCCTGGACTGGCCGAAGCTGCTGGGAGTCTGGACGGCAATCTGCGTGCGAGGAGACCGCAAGCACCTGATCCCAGCTCTTGCCGAGATGCTGCCCAAGTGTTTTGAGCCTGGGCGTGTTCGTGTCATCGGTTTGGTGGAGATGGAATGGGACCCGGACAAACGCGAGATTGCCGTCCGGAAGAACTTACCCAATCTGGTGCGGGTGGCGGAGTATTTGATCACCACCTTGCGCCTCGATCCCGCCCAGCAACCCGCAACCACCGAGCCATGAAACGGCAGTTGGATGACGATTACGATTCACTGTTTTGGAACGGCAACAGCCCGCACAAAAGGAAGCTCGAACTGATCGAAACGGCGAGGAAACGGTGGAACGAGAGCGAGTGGGTACTGAGGAAGTTGCGTTGCCGTTCATCAGCAGAAACGAAACGGTTGAACGATGAGCAGTTGATGGAATGGCATCAGCGCATCACCTCAGCACCCTTCTGCCAATGACAACAACCACGCTGAAGTTGGACAGAGGGCCAGACCCAATGGAAGCGTTGGCCTTTGATCTTCCACCCCAACCTGCTGTTACACCTGGAGAATGGTTTGCCCGTCGTTACCCTGCTGTTGTTCAGCAATGGGGTGCACCAATCCTCGAAGCTGTTGTCGCTGACCAAAAGGGCAACCGACTGGTGAAACCGCTGGAATTGAACGACAACTTCTTTGCCGCGATTATCAGCGATCCACAACTGGGCCATTCGGTTGTTTTCTACGAACCAGAGCAGCAGTGGTTGTTCCTCGACCCCGCTGATCAACTGTTTCATACAACAACAGAGGCGAAGATCATCGCGCTGTTGTCATCATTGCTGGTCCGGTGTGCCGAGGAGATGCCGCGAAACATCGACCTCATCCAGCTCTTCTGCCGGTTCACTGAGGAGGCAAGGTTGAAGGCCGTTGTTAAGCGGGCTAGGGCGATCCATGCAGCCGACAGCAGCTTCTTTGACAACGGTTCAGCCAAGCGCGTCGGTGGAGTGGACAGTTTCAGTGATTTGGCTCGTGGATTTGTGCGTGCCACGGTCAAGCGGCAGCCAAACCAGCTGTTGTCAGAGGGCGAATGCTTCCAACACTTCAACGAGTATTGCCGCAACAACGACTCAGCGGCGGAAGTATCGAAGAGGCAGTTCAAGCAACTCATCGCAGAGGTGATCAGGGAAGAGTTCGCTGTGGGCTTCCGGAAGGATCTCAAAGACGGAGAAGGTCGCTATCTGCGCGGTTGGAAAGGGCTGGCGGTTGAACTGCCCCAGCGCAACTAGCCGGGCCGGCCCGACGTGCCCGACCGGCCTGTCTCGTGAAACACTGGCTGCCCGGCCGGGATACCGTATGTTTCCCGCGTCGCCCGGAGTGTTGGCTGTCACCTTGCACCATCGAAGGGCTCCGTCACGAACAACGGACGCCCGAGTTCACTTGGAGTCGGACCCGGTGCCTTTCACCTTCCCTGCCTTCACCCGGGCCCATCTGGCTTTGGTGGCTGCGATGATAGCGGCTCTCCCGGCAGCACTCATCTTCCGCTTCTTCTTGGGGGCAGGCGCAACAGCAGGAGTCTTTGTTGTAGCAGCCTTGCCCTTGATCTTCGCCCACCTAGCTTTTTGAGCCGTCCGCATCTTGGCCTTCGTAGCAGCACTGAACTTGCGTTTGCCAGTTGAGGCAGTAGCTGAGGCCGGAGCAGAAGCGGCAACGGAAACCCCACCACCCAGCACTTTGTTAATGGCCGTCAAACGGGCTTCAAGCTTGGCCTTCTCGTTCAGCAGGGCGGTCTGGAGTTTGAGGTATCGATTGAGGTCAGCGTTCATTCAACGAGCATGGGCAGGAATGGGATGATTACAAGTCCAACAGTAGGGTGAAGATTGAACTGTTCGTCACCATCATCAGTCCGAAGTTGCCGATGAAGCTGAAGCGCCGAACTGTTGATCCGATCCTCGCCACCGGTCAGGTCTGGCGGTTGAGCGATGATGTCAATTGTTACATCGGGCAAGTAGGCCGTCGGTTGGTCCACTACAAGATGTTCAAAGGTAAGCCGGTTCGCATTCCCTGAACCCTCGGCAACTTGGAGGCGTTGGCGAAGCACCTCAAAGCGAAGAAGGCGGTGTTGGTGAAGGGATAGTTGATGGCTGGAACTTGTTGTTCTTTAGCAGAGAACTGACGGGTGGGCAGTTTCGAGTTGTTGTGGACGGTGGTGGGTCTCTTCCCTGCCCAAGCATCTGCCAACACATCCCGATTGAATCGCTCAGGCAGCCAAGCACCAAGGGGTTGATTGTTGTGGATAGACGTGGAAGGGCGGTTCAACAGGCAGGCCGATGGGGAAGATGAAGGGCGATTCCTTCAACCGCCAACTAGCGGATAGGAATTTGCTTATGGCGCTGCCCGGTTCAGCAATCCGGTCAAAGTCGCATGGCCGGTAATCCACGCCACGATGAAGTTCGGTTTCATGGTTGTTTCACTCCCTTACCCTTGAGGTCATACGCGGCATGCAGCGCGGTGAGCGGCGCGAGCAGCAGGGCGGTGAGGAGCTGACAAGAAAATTGGGGACAGAAAAATGAGCTTCGGGTCTTCATGTTTTTGTCATTCATGTTCTTGCCCCTGAAAGTCAGGGTGGGTTTCATGGGTGATTACTTCACGGCTGCTTCGATTGCTTTTGCCGCGGTCTCTCCGAGGAAATCATAGCCCTTCGCGTTGAAGTGGACGTCGTTGGGATTTTGCATCTCGGCCAGATGAGGCGTGATGGCGGCGAAGAGGTCATCCGTGGCGATGCCGTGCTTCTGCATCAGCACAGCGGCCGCCTGATTGCGATCGACGATGGAGGCGGCGGTCTGGTTGTGCGCCGGATTGTCGGGAATCGGCGTGGTGCTGGCCCAAATGAGTTTCGCGCCGGTCTTCTTCATGCGCTCGATGAGTTGTTCCAGTCGCTGCGTGTAGTCGCTGATCGGTGTGGCGCGGTCGTGAATGCCGAAGTTGAAGTGGATGACATCCCACTTCCCGTCCCCGAGCCAGACATCGATCTTC
>Ga0194132_10010057_pt1 | contig 12746 bp, 4 predicted proteins | sample TA2KigOf80mmetaG_FD_148612 | JGI IMG/M metagenome (GOLD analysis project Ga0194132, IMG submission 148612) | Freshwater microbial communities from Lake Tanganyika, Tanzania - TA2015054 Kigoma Offshore 80m | ecosystem: Environmental > Aquatic > Freshwater > Lake | place: Tanzania: Lake Tanganyika... | reverse complement strand
TTCGGGCGACGTGGACGGCGCGGTAACCAGAGAGCCATCCTTGTCCTCCACAAGCCAGTCGAGGGCAAATTCGCAGGCGCCTTTAAGTACGGGATAGCAACGCTCGGCGAGAAAGGCCCGGTTACCGTTGAAGGCGTAGTGGTTGTAGAGGTTTTCGCAAAGCCAGATACCGCCTGCCATGAAGTTTGCCCAGGCCACGTCCCCCTGACCGTAGCGGCCGACCGGTGCTGACTGGCGCCAGAGATCCGTATTGTGGTGCGCAACCCACCCGCGAAAGCCATAGTTGATGGCTGCGGTCTTTCGGCCATTTGCCGCGAGTCCTTGCATGAAGTCGATATACGGTTCAGCGCACTCGCTCAGGTTTGACGCTTCGATGTGAGCGTACTGTTTTTGCGTGTTCTCGTTGATTGTGTAGTTATAGCTCCAGGGCGGGCGGACGGAGTCGTTCCACATTCCGCCGCCGAGCGTGCAGGGCTGTCCCCCCTTGCGCGACGAGGCGATCAACCGGTAGCGCGAGTAGTTGAACGAGAGGACAGGGTTCCTTGCGGTTGGCGGCTGGCTGCGGTCAACCACATGGAGTTGGACTCGGTCATACAACTCCCGGTGATCTTCAACGTGGGCCGCGCGCAGTTGCGAGATGTTCTTTTTGTAGGCAGACGCAAGTGCTACCCGCGCAATCGAGCCGGGATCAAGTCCTTGCTGGCTCGGAGATTTGTTGTAACCGTTGAAGCTCGTTGCTCCTGCGATAAGGATCACGACCTCGTCGGCACCACGCACGTGGATGCCGTCGTGGTCGGTGCGCAGACTGCCTCCGTTGGCGACCGCTCGGGCCCTGCACTCAAATGTCATGCCCGGTCCCCGGTCGTCGTCGGAGTACAAGATGGGAGGATCGACATCTTCGTAATTCGGCTCGGCGTGGCGTGGAGCCTTGCCCTGCAAGACAAGTGTCTCGCCGTCCACCAGCGTCCGGTGCCGGAGCATGGCATCAAGCCTCGCCACAAAACTCACGCGTCCCGGTTTCGTTGCGGATAATCGCACCACCGCGACACGGTCGGGATACGAAACGAAAGCTTCCCTTCTGTATTCAGTTCCGCCAAAGTGGTACACCACACCGGCGATGCCGTTGCGGAGATCCAACTCCCGGCGATAGCCCAAATAGGATCTACCGGCGAGGCCGCTCCGCGCCGTGATCCCCGGAGCTTCGCTCCAGATCTCCGATGTCGATGGGGCTCCGTGCTCGAAGACAATGGTCAGTTCGGCCATCGGCATGTACGACTGAGTGTAGGGCCCCTGCATCTTGCGGCACTGAACCTCGGCTTCGGCGAATTTGCCGGCGAATAGCAGTCTCCGAACCTCCGGCAGCACGGCACGCGCGTCCGGGTTATTCCAGTCCCCGGGCTCACCGCTCCAAAGGCTGGACTCATTCAGAACGATCCGCTCGCGGTCCACGAAGCCGTAGACACTGGCGCCAAGGAGGCCGTTGCCGACCGGCAGCGTCTCGGCAAACGTCGTCGCCGGCGCGCCGTAGATCATCTTGTGGTTGTTTCCGTTGACATCCAGAGTGGTTGTCTGTGCGGCGCCTCTTGTTGGACCGATGGCCTGCAGCCAAGCCGGCATCAAGGTGAGGAACGAAACGACCGATCGTCTTGTCGTCATGCTAGCCCTTTCTCAGTGTCCCGGGGCCGCATCGGCTCCGGGACACTGGTGCCTGCGGCTCAGAAGATGACCTTCATATTGAGTTGCACCCGCCTCGGAAAGATGCTCATTGCCGTGATCGTTCCGAATGCTGAGTTTGTGGGGCTGGTATTTGGCGCTGCGAAGTTCACTTGGTTGAGGGCATTCAGGCATTCCGCCCGGAACTGGAACTTCACACGTTCGGCGATTGGGACGTTCTTAATCACGGAAATGTCCCACCAGTTGTAGCCGGGCCCCCGGACGGAAGAGAACCGCGGCGACAACGTGATGAGATTGAGTTGAAGCTGCTGGGCGGGCACGCGATTAAACGCGTTGGTATTGAACCAGCGTTCCAGTTTCCGCTCGTCGCGAGACAGCGCGATCTTGTCCCCGGTGAGGATGGCGTTGCCGAAGCCCAGTGGCGGGCCGCTCTGGAACGTGTAAATGCCCGATACCTGCCAGCCGCCCACAAACGAGTCGGCGACGCGGCCCACGCTGGACAGCAGTGTCCGCCCGCGGCCGAAGGGCATCTCCCAGACCCAACTGGCCGTGATGTTGTTGGGGAAATCCTGGTTGGAAATCGCGCGCACGGGATTTGGATCGGCCGCATTCAGGAAGGCGATCGCTTCGATCAGCTTCGATCGTGTGTAGGATGCCTGCACTACCAGGCCGTTCGAGAGACGTTTCTCGGTACGGAACACCAGTCCGTTGTACCAAGCCTGCCCGTTGTGGGCGGTCGAGTTGACGGAGGTGAACTGCGGGTACGGGCTCAGCAGTTGTTGCTTCGAGATCACCGATCCGTTCAGACCGGTCCCGGGAAGCAGCCCGGCAAAGGGATTCGGAACGTTGGTCGTCAGGTTGTTAATGGTGGCCTGGTCGCGGACCGGGCTGGTGCTCAGGTATTGGTTCGGAATCGCGCCGAAATTTCGGCCGATCTGAATGTTGTCGGTTCGGCTACCGATGTAGACTACTTCCACAACGAATCCGCCTGGTGTGGCGCGCTGAATGCCGAACTGGAACACCTGGTTGCGCGCCGATTTCGGGTTCTCCCAGAAGTAGGTGATCGCCTGTCCCAGATTGGTCGCGGCGCCGCGCGACGAGCGCGCCGGTTGCAAGACGCCGTCCGGGAACGGATTGTCAATACTGGCGCGATAGGTCACCCCGCCGTCGAGGCTTGCTACAAGAGGAGTGTCCTGGCTGAAACCGGTCTGAATCACGTCCCAGCGGCGGATTCCCAGTGCGCCGAAGTATAGGCCGTATCCACCGCGCAGGACTGTCTTGTCACTCAGGCTGTAGGCGGCGCCGATCCGCGGCATCAAGTTGGTTGTCTGGCGATTGAAGAGCGTGCGCGGCTGTCCTGCCGCGCCGGCAAAGGTCACCCCACCCTGGGCCTTGAACTGACTGGTCGGAATCTCCGGGATCGGGCTGCGGGCGTAATTGGCCTGGGCCTGGGCGGAGATGGGCAATACCGCGGCAGCGTCAAAGCCGCGCACGGTGCGATTGTAGCGCTCGGTGACGGGGCTCTCCAGTTCATAGCGGAGGCCGAGATTGAGCGACAGGCGGCGCGTGGCTTTCCAGTCGTCCTGGAAGAATACCCCATAGGCGCGCGAACTCTCGGCGTAGCTGTCGGCGAGCGTAAAGGCTCCTCCGGTCGGACGCCCTAGCAGCATCGACGCCAGTCCCTGACCAATGGGGGCCGGCGGCGAATTGTCGAACGGCCCCCGTGTGAAGGTCGAATCGAAGCTCTGCGTGATTCGCGTAGCCAGTCCGTAGTTGTATTGGTTCTCGATGTACACGCGGAACTCTCCTCCGAACTTGAAATTGTGTGAACCGTAGGTCTTGCTGAAGGAGTTGATGATCTGCCGCGTCTCCACCGGTCTCCAGAGAATGCCTGGTCCAAAGGAGTCGTTCAGCCCGAGAGGCCAGTAGCCCTCGATGTTGATATGCGGGAACCGCCGGATGCCGGGATCGACCAGGTTCACGACCGAAGCGGGGAAGCCCAGTTTGGTTGCGTCGAAGCCCACGCTCGACGGCGGATGGTCCGCATGCCGGATGAACCGGGAGAGACTGACCTTGAGGTTCATTAGAAAACTCGGGCTGAACATGTAGACATCGTCGAAGGCGCCGCCAGTGGACAGGTACCTGAAGTACAACCCGGACGCTTCGTTGTCGAACCAGTCGTTCAGCAGGCTCGCGCGTCTGTACTGGTTGTATCGGCCGAAGACGCGATGCTTGTCGCTCAGGCTGTGGTCAACACGGATGGTGTGGGTGAGGAAGTTCAGATCTTCGGGCTCGTTGGGCAGCACGAGGTTATTCGTCCCATCGGCCGTACCGGAGGCGTTTGGTTTGGGATAGTAGCTTAGGAGCTTGGCAGAGATAGGGTTGATTCTCGAGGTGGGAATGACATTGCCAGGGAACGGGTCGCTCGTGAACCTACCATTGGCAGCCGCCCGGCGGGTCGCCGGATCGTAGATCTGATAGCTGGAGTTCAGACGCAGCAGGCTCGAGAAGTCCCCAGAGACTTCGGCCGGCGTCGGTATCGTGATGGTCGAGCCGCGCGGCGCGAGGGAGTGGATCTTCTCCAGGGCATACATGAAGAACGTGCGATTTCGGCCGTCGTAGAGCTTCGGGACCAAAACCGGGCCTGTCAGCGAGAAACCGCCCCGTTTCACATCCGTAGTTGGGCGGGCCGCACCGGAACGGTTGGCGAAGAAGTCATTCGCGGTCAAGAACGTCGGCATTACTGAGTAGTAACCGGTGCCGTGCAGCGTGTTCGTGCCGGACTTCAGACTGACGTTGACCACCGGACCCAGTGTCTGCCCCGTAGTGACATCGAACGTGGCTGTCTGTACCTTCACTTCCGAGACCGCGTCGGTAGGCGGTACGAAAGCGGTGGCCACAACCAGCGTTCCATTGTCGGTATATGTATTCGAGGATCCGTCGAGCGTGAACTCACCACGGACGGCAGGCGTCCCGGCCATGTTGAAACCGACGTTGTTCGACGGTTCCCAGGGTTGATCCTGCTTGACGTTGGCGGTTCGATTGGCGCCTGGGCTCAGTTTCATGAGTAGGTTCGGATTGCCGTAAGGCACCGGCAATTCCGCCACCCGCCGCGAGTCCACCACCTGCCCAACAGACGCTTCCGTGCTCTGTAGTGGCGGGACTTCCGACGTTACATTGATCGTCTCGCTGACTTCGCCGAGGCTCAGCGTCAGGTTTATTTCCAACTGATCGTTGATGCGCACGACGATGTCCTCACGTACGACCCGTTTGAATCCCGATTTCTCAGCCGAAATTCGATACTGGCCCGGAATCAAGAAACGCGCCGCATAGTTCCCCTGCTCGTTGGCCTCAGCCAGCGTGGTGATGCCAGTGGCCAGGTTGGTGATCTTGATCGGCACCGACGGAACCGCCGCGCCCGAATCATCTGTGACGCGCCCCAGGATGGCGCCCCTCGACTCCTGGGACCACCCCAGCGCAGAGGTGAGCAAAAGCAGGCTCAGAGTGCTCAGACACTTGAGCAGGTTAGTTCTGGTCAGTTTCATCGACAAGTCTCCTTATGGCATCCAGCAACAAGTGTTTGATTCCGGCGCTCTGTGCGAGGCCGAACTCGGATGTCGGGAAGTACTTCAGTTGCCCATGCGCCTGTCGTTATGGCGATCGTGTGTTGGCCGTCATCGGCCCTGCCGGGTAACTCGACCACCAACGACACACAGTTGGCGGAGATGATCTTGAGTGGGACGTCATCCATCAGGACACGGCTGCCTCCCAGGACATAGGCGGGCGGCCCATTCTGCGCATACAAAGCCAGGTTCACGCCGCGAATCTCAGCCGTACGCTCGGACAGTTCCACCGAGTCGATTCTGGTCTCCGACGGTTCGTCCGGACTACGGGGGATCGTCAGGAGCGCAATCGCGGCATGGGGCAAGTGGAATCGGTACGTGCCGTCGTCATCCCGCAACACCGGGGTGCGCACTGCCGCGCCGCGCATGAGTCCGGTCGAACGATCGACCGCTTGGCCGCCGTAGTCGAACTCGGAAACGGGCGAGTCCAATGCAGGAGCCTTTGCCAGCATGAGCGTCGCTCGGCCTGCCACGCCGTGGATTGCGAGTTCCACATCGGCTGCCGCGCTCAAGTCCTTATTGATCACGAGAACGTTGACCGGGCATGTCTCGCACCCTGTCAGCGCGTACGCGCGGACATTGGCGGCGCTCTCCACCGACAAAGGAAGGAAAAGCTGGTTGCGCGCGGCGGCGAACAGATGCATCGCGTAGTATAGCGGGCGAGCCTCGTTGCCGGCCAGGGTGGACTGGACCACGGCGTAATTGGCATTGCCGGTGTGGAAGTTGATCCGACGGACACCAAGACGGGCAAGATCCAACATCCAGTCCAGACCCCACGCCGCCGCCGAGAAGGTGTCGCTGATTCCTTTTCGGCCGCCGCAGGAGATCGAGTTGGTTTCGCTGATCTGCAACTCGGCGGCGCGCTCCGCCGCGGCACTGACATTGGCTCGCACCTCAGCTTCCATGTTTGACAGGGTGCGGGCAGCGAGCAGATCGGTCATGGCGACCGGCTTGCCGCCGCAACCGCCTACGGCGTAGATGTGCCGGGTGGCAATCGCCACGTTCGCCATGCCAACGCTATCAAGAAACGTCCCAAGCCACGAGCCGCGCCAACCGGTTGCGAACAGGTTGACGGCAGGTCCGGCGAAGGGGATGTCGCGTGTCTCCGGGTCCTCGAGAAACGCCGCCCGGTACTCGCTGAACTCCCGCGCATAGTCGCTGCCGCTGTATCCTTCTGGGCGATAGGCCGGGCCGTTCGTCGAGATGCGGTGGGTGGAAAGGCTGTCAGGTTCGTTCCCGATCTCGAGGGCCAGGAGCCCCCCCTGTTCGAACGCCGGGAGCATCCCTTCCACCGCGGCCCGGCGTGCGTAGGCGGACGAATTCTGTCCCAGGTTGGCGCCGACCATGACCGGCCAGCCCGTCTGCTTGAAGGCCAGTGCGTAGCTCTGGAAGTCGCTGCGCGACAGCGACCCCTTGCACATGTGAGGCAGCGGAGCGATCGTGCTGCCCAGCCAGCACACCTCGTCCTGCGAGTTCCCTCCCATGCGAAAGGTGCCAGGCCCCAACTGGCGGATCAGAGTAAAAAGGACCTCGTTGGGCTGCTGCTCGGATCCGAAGTACCGGTTGAGGCCGTCCAGCATCTCGATGCTCAACCCGGCGAAGTCGTTTGGGACGGGCCGGCCCTCCGGAACCGGCCCAATGCGCACATTCACACTCTCGGCCGCAAGGGGAGCGGCCGTGGAGAGCGCCAGAAGGATGGAAAGGGCGGCGGTCAGAACGTCAACCTCCCGCCGATTTGGACGGTCCGGCTCGCCAGGGCCGAGAAAATGCCGCCGGCGCCTTGCGCGCCAAGACCTGAATTCGGCTGTCCGAAGTTGGTGTGATTCAATACGTTCGACGAGTCGAGGCGGAGTTGGAACCACATTCCCTCACGCAGTGCGGAGAGCGTGAAGTTCTTGCTCAGACTCAGGTCGAGGTTGGCGTAGTTCGGCCCGCGCAGGATATTGCGTCCGGAATTGCCGAAAGTGAATTGCGGCGGCGCAACAAACGCGGATGTGTCGAACCACTTCTCGATGGTGGGATTCGCCAGCGTGCCCGTGCCGAGCCGGTTTGGCAGCCACGCGCCCGACAAAGCGCCGCTGAGGTTTGGCGTGCCGATCGTTGGGGTGAAGGGGGTTCCCGTGTGCAATTGCCAGACGTTGGACAACTGCCAGCCGCCTAGGATTGCGTCGAGAATGCCGCCCTGGTCGAGGAGTGCTCGTCCTTTGCCGACCGGCAGTTGCCAAACAAGTCCGCCGTTGAAAAGATGCGTGAGGTCGAGAGTGGAGAGCGAGTAGTTCAGTTCAGGCGCCGCTGCGATCTGCCACACGCCGACACTTGTGGTGCCGCCCCAGCCATGGCCCGCTCCGGTGTCCAACGCTTTAGAGAAGGTGTAGCTTGTCTGGAGTGAGACGCCGTGTGAGAGGTCCTTGCGGACAAGAAGCTGCAACGAATTGTAGTTCGAGCGTCCGTCGAAGTTGAGCCGTGTGATGTTCGCAAACTGGGGATAGGGTCGCCGTAGTTGTGCATTGCCGGGGCCCAGAGCAGAGGCAGGTACTTGATTCATGTCGCGGCCGAAGCCAAGGTTCTGACCTTTGGTGCCGACATAGGCAACGTCCACCAATAAGCGGCCGGGCAGTTCGTGCTGTACGCCGAGTTGGTACTGATGGATGAAAGTCAGCGGAGTGACGCCTGGCAGGTAGGTCAAGTTCTGCCCGTTGAGCATATTCGGCGTGCGCGTGGAGTCACTTGGCACCACCACATTCGGAAGTCCGTCCTGCATGCGGAAGATTGGGGTCATCTGGTCGGTAGATGTTCTGAATCCCGATGCGGTCCAACCGAGACCGATGTTTGGCGCAAACGTGTTCGCGCCGTTCATGATGTTGAACATGCCGTAACCGCCGCGCACGGACCACTTCGGGCGCGGGGACCAGGCGAACCCCAGGCGCGGAGCAACGCCGGCATAGCGGGTTTCCTGGAGCGAACCGCCAAAACGGAGCGCGCCGGCGGTATTTGTCGCGGGATTGTTGAGCTGCGGATCGAAGTTCGCCAACCGGTCGTGGTGTTCATTCCATCCAGGCTGAATCATCCAGCGAACCCCGAAGCTCAGTGTCAGGTTCGGCCGGATCTTGTAGTCGTCCTGAATGAAGGTCTGGAAGTTTGAGCCGCGCGCGCCCGTCAGCGGTGCGATACTGGCCGACCAGGTCTGCGGCAAACCAAAGAGGAAGTCGGCGTAGCCAAGTCCCGTGGAGGAACCGGCGGCCGGATTGCGAGTGAACAGCCCATTGAACGACATGTCGGCGGGCAACAACCGGTTCCACGCCTGATTCACCTGGTAGCGGTCAAACTGGCCGCCGAACTTGATGATGTGGCGGCCTGTGGTCCACGTCATCATGTCCGAGTACATGAAGGCGTTCTGATAAAGCGGCGAGGCAAGGCCGGTGCCGATACCGGTAATCCCGATCGCACCACCGATGCCGATATTCGGGAACGTGTCGCCCTGCGTGTTCTTGAGCCCAAGCTTTTGCGGATAGCCGGCGTTCATCGAAGGCGGCGTGATCTCCTGTCCGTTGCGGTTCATGGTCACGCGGAACTCGTTTACCTTGGTCGGGCTGATCGTCCAGACATCTGTGACTTGCGCGTCCCACGAGACGACCGGGTAGCTGGCGCAGTCACGGCTCCCAGATCCCGTCGCGATTGGGCAGTTGGGCCCGGCGTAGATCTGGTCAACGGGGCTCATCATGACGGTGCCGGTAAGTCGGTTGGTCGCCGCGATATTGTGGTCGATTTTGAGGTTGTACCAGTCCTGCGCGTACGATGTCCTCATGGGTAGCCAGAAGTTCCGGAATGTTCCAGGGAGGGTGGGCATCGGATAGTAAGACTGGATGTTCTTCGCCACCGAATCAATACGGTTCTGCGGGACCTGATTGCCGGGCAGAGGTTGGCGGGTCCACACGCCGTTCACGTTGGAGAGAGTATCTGGGATCGTAGATCGGCGCCAACCCGGAGAAATCCCCCTGACGCATCGAGGCAGTTGGGAAGGTGTAGAAACCGGAAGAGTAGTTGAGCCTTTGCTGGCGCTGGTAGCTGAAGAAGAAGAAAGTCCGGTCCTTCTTAATTGGGCCGCCGATTGTCCCGCCGTACTGATGCCAACGGAAAGGCGCCACGGTAGGCTGGAAGAAGTTTCTGGCGTTGAAGGCGTTGTTCTGGTGGAAGTAGAAGAGCGAGCCTTTGAACTGGTTTGTCCCGCTCTTGGTGATTACGCTGATCACTGCGAGTCCGTTGCCGTACTCGGCTCCGAAGTTGCTGGTCCGGAAATTCAATTCGTCGATGGTTTCCAGCGGGGGGCTGGTACCCAGGTTTTGGCTGATTGGGCGGACGTTGCTCCCGCCGTCCACAGTGAAGTTGGCCTGATAGGCAGCGGTGCCGTTGAAGCCGACCCCGGCGCCGCTGGCGTTGTTGCCGTTCCCGTTGTTCACGCCGGGCAGCAGCGCCGTGAGCGCATAGGTGTCCCGGCCGACAAGCGGCATCTCCTTGATGGTGGAGCCGAGGATTGTGGAACTCCGCTCGGCTGTCTCGGTTTGCACCAGCGTGGCCTGCGCGTTCACTGACACTTCTTGAGACAGGCTGCCAAGATCCAACCGTGCATCGACAGTGATGGTCTGGACATTCAGCGAAATACCGGAGCGGACCAACTTGCGAAAGCCCTCCTTCGCGAAGGTCACCGTATAGTCGCCCGCTAGCACCGAAGGCGCCACGTACACGCCTGCGGAGTTGGTCGTGAACTGTTGGAGGACGCCCGTTTGGACATTCAGGATTGCCACCGAGACTCCGGGCACGGCGGCATCGGTCTGATCGACCACCGTTCCACGGATCTCGCCAGCGTTTCTGTTTTGCGCCGGCGCGGGCGCAAGGCACACCGCCAGACAGGCAGCGGCGAAAGCGGTACGAAGCTTCAATGTTGACATTCCGTTCTCCCCTAAACTGACGGCTGAAGGATGGTCGGGACCCCATCGTTCCAGCCAACCTCTACGAACGACAGAAGCCAGGTGCGGCCCAGGTCGTTATTTCCCTGAAAGAACAAATAGGTGCGGCCGTCGTCATCGACGAAGGCGCCGGGATGCCCGGATTCCGAGGCGTTCCACTCTCCCGGCTTACCGTTGGGCAATAGCGGCTTCGACGAGATCCGTTCCCAATGGACTCCGTCCTTGCTCCTGGCACACCCGATCTGCTGAGGCGCATTGTTGTAGGCACCCGCATAAAACATGAAGAGTGTGTCGCCACGTTGAACGATGGCCGGTGCTTCTACGCAATCCTGCTCCCACGGCAGTTCCGGTTTGAGAAGCGGCGCGTTTGCCAGCATGCTCCAGGCTTCACGGCTGAAGCTCTTGCGCGGATCGGCCACCGCCCCAACAATCATCTGGGTCTTCATTCCGGGATCGCGCGTAGCCGCGTACATCAACCAGCGGCCCTGGAACTCGACCACCTCGGCATCGATGGCGCGCCCAACGTTCCACGAGCCCGATGGGCGGAAAACGGGGTTGGTGGGTTCCTTGACGAAGTGGATCCCATCTTTTGATACCGCGTGGCAGATGGCGTCCTTCTCGCGATTCCCATAGGTCTGATAGAAGAGGTGGACTCTCCCGCCGATGACCTTCGCAAAGGGAGCACAAAGACCGTTGCGCTCGTACTCCTGATCCGGAAGGATCTCGGCGATCTTCTGCCAATCGATCAGGTTGGTGCTCTCCGCGATGCCGACGGCCCAGCCCTGCACACCGCCCGCGGCTGACGATCCGGGCATGGAGTAGTAGAGCAAGTACCGGCTGCCGAAGCGGATCACAGAAGGGTCTTTCGAGAAGGGACGGCTGAGCCGACTGGAGTCCCCCCATAGCATGCGGGGCTTCTTTCCTCCGGCCGCCATCGGCAGCGATCCAAGGAGAGCGAACGCAGATCGCCGTGATAGCAAGCTGGGAAGGCCTCCTGGACGGAGAGGCGGTTGAGGGCCCTTGGACTTCGTGGTCATCGGAATGTAATCAGTCAATCCCGTTCCGAAAGCCCCGTGAAGTACTCCCACGGTCCTCCCACGGCAAATCACGTTACGAGAACGTGAAGAGAGCACCTAACACATTGGAGACAAAGGCAATGGCTCAGGCAGGTTTCAGCCAGACGGCGAACGGCAGATGCTTCTCGGCAGGCGGCTGTTGCTTTCGGTGGTCCGCTGCGTCAGGCCGGAAGCGGGTGCCCCGAGCCTTTTCGGCCTCGGAGTGGTACCACCGTCCGAGGTTTGCGTAGGGAACCAACAACCCATTGCGTCTGTCGCCATTCTTCAGCCGGACCACCGCTTCGAACGCGGGCCCCATTGCTTCGGCTGGGGTGGCGACGGCACGGAGTGGTTTTGTGATTCCCGCCAACCCCGGGATGTCGTCGCCCTGGCGGTCTCCGGCCAGAAGCGATCCCGTCTCCCCGTCCATCCAGGCGGCGTCCAGGCAATACACCACGGGTCCTCGCATCAGGGCGATGCGGCCGGTGTTGGTGTGCTGCCCCTCCACCCAGACAGGCGCCATCGGAAGGGTGAGCACGATCCGGTCTCCCGGGCTCCATTGGCGCCGAATCGAAACGTAGGATCCGGGCCGGACCTCGCTAAGCGCGCCATTCACCCGCATCGAAGGCTTCTCGCACCAGCGCGGGATTCTCACCTTCACTTCAAACGTGGCAGGACTGGCAGGATTGATTTCGATGATTACATCCTCTGCGACCGGGAACTCGTGCTTCTGGATCAGAGTGACGGCTTGACCCTGGATGGAAACTCGCATCGTGGACGGTACAAACTGGTTCACGACCACGGCGTCCCCGGTCTGCCCGTAGAACGCACCGGGCAAAAGGGCAAGCAGCAGGTTTCCGGACGAGGAGCAGCAATCTGGGCCTGTCCAGGCGTTCAGGGGCTTCCAGCCGTTCAGCGGGCAGTGGTACCGGAAGCCATCCCCGTCGAGTGTCTGGGCAGCTGGCACATGATTCAGCATCAGCCGCTCGATCGCGTCCGCATGGGCCGTTTCTCCTGTCAGTTCCAGCAGCGCCTGGTTGAAGAGAATCCAGGAATAGGAGGCACAGGTTTCAACTACCGAACCGCTGTTTGGCAGGTCGTGGGGTTTGCCGTAATGTTCTCCAGTCGATACTCCGCCCGTGATGTAGCTGTAGTTCGTTGCCACCGAGCGCCACACGCCGGTTGCCTTCGCGAGAAGGCTGCTGTCGCCGTTTACCCGGTAGAGCCGGAGAGCCCCCATCAAAACCATGTGAAGCGTGTGAGCGTGCACATAAGGCTGGATCTCATTGAGCGCCAGGCGCCCATTGGCCACTTGATCGAGTTTGGAGAAGTTGTCGCAATTCGACCACCGGTCGAGTGAGGCCAGCACCCACAACACCCAGTCCAGATAGCGCTGTTCCCGTGTGTGCTCGTAGATGCGCATGACGGGG
>Ga0194132_10010055_pt1 | contig 12748 bp, 12 predicted proteins | sample TA2KigOf80mmetaG_FD_148612 | JGI IMG/M metagenome (GOLD analysis project Ga0194132, IMG submission 148612) | Freshwater microbial communities from Lake Tanganyika, Tanzania - TA2015054 Kigoma Offshore 80m | ecosystem: Environmental > Aquatic > Freshwater > Lake | place: Tanzania: Lake... | reverse complement strand
TTCGCGCCCTTCCTCGACGTCCGGCGCCCCGGCCGCCGGCCGTCTGGCAGGCGCCGGCTCCCGGGCCTTCGGCCCGTCGCGTTTGCCTGCGGCAGCCGGCACGCGTTCCGGAGTGTCGTCCTTCGCGGAATCGTCCTCTGCAGGGGCGGGTGCGTCTTCCAGTACGGCCAGCGTGTCGCCGACCTTCACGGTGTCGCCTTCCTGGCGCTCGATGCGGCTGATGACGCCGCTGCGAGCGGCGGGCACCTCCACGTCGATCTTCTCGGTCTCGAGCTCGACCAGCGGGTCGCCGGTCGTGACCCGGTCACCCTCGGCCTTCAGCCACTTGACGATGCGCGCCTCGACGACGGATTCGCCGAGCTGGGGAACGACCACGTTGGCCATCAGATGATCCGCTTGGAGAACACCATGCCCTCATCGACGTCGGCGGTGGTGGTGGCCAGGGCCTGTTCGACCAGTGCCTTCTGCGTGAGGTGGTGCCACGCCGCCGACCCTTCGGCCGGACTGGCTGCCGAGCCCCGTCCGAGGTACCGGATGGGCCATCGCTCGGCCACGACGTCCTCGAGGAGCGGGCGGACGAACCACCAGGCGCCCATGTTCTCCGGCTCCTCCTGCAGCCACACGACCTCGCGGAGTGCCGGGTAGCGCTTGAGCGCCCGTGAAACGGCGTCGGCCGGGAACGGATACAGCTGCTCCAGCCGGCCGACGGCGATCCCCCTGGCGGCTGTCCCGCCGGCCTCCATCAGGTCGACGAAGACCTTGCCGCTGCAGAGGACCAGCCGGGTCACTTCGTCGACGCCGCCCTGCCGGGGCTCGTCGAGCATGAAGGCCCGGAAGCGGCCTTCCGCGAGGTCGCGGGGCGTGGACGCGACGGCAGGATGGCGGAGCAGGCTCTTCGGCGTCAGCACGACCAGCGGCAGCGGGTCGGTGGTGAGGAGCGCGGCCTGGCGGCGCAGGAGATGGAAGTACTGGGCGGCGGTCGTGCAGTTGGCGACACGCAGGTTGATGTCGGCTGCCGCCGCCAGGAACCGTTCCGGTCTGGCGGACGAGTGGTCCGGGCCCTGGCCTTCGTGGCCATGAGGCAGCAGGAAGACCATCGACGGGGTCAGGCCCCACTTGGCGCGGCCGGAGGTGACGAACTCGTCGAGTACGCCCTGCGCCATGTTGATGAAATCGCCGTACTGCGCTTCCCAGATCACCAGGCGCGTCGGTTCCTGGACGTTGTAGCCGAACTCGAAACCGATCACTGCCGCCTCGGACAGCGGGCTGTTGTGGATCTCGAACGAAGCCGCCGCCTGCGGGAACTGCTGCAGGGGGACGAACCGCTCCCCGGTCGCCGAGTCGTGCAGGATCGCGTGCCGCTGGCTGAACGTGCCGCGGCCCACGTCTTCACCCGTGATGCGGACGGGCACGCCGTCGGCCACGATTGTGGCAAGCGCCAGCTCCTCCGCGGTGGCCCAGTCGATCGTGCGCTCGTCCATGCCGTCCAGAGCGCGCCACCGGCGGTCGCGGGACTTCTCCAGCTTGCGGTGGATCGTGAAGCCGCGCGGACGGGTCAGCAGCCCCTCGTTGATCTCGCGGAGGCGGTCGATCGGCACCGACGTGTCCGCACGGGCCGCCGCGCCGGCGGGCGGTTCCGGGGCGATCGGCTGCGAGAAGTCCTGTTCGGGCTTCAGCGCTTCGAACGTGTCCTCGAGCACCTTGAAGTGCCGCCGCTCGATCGCATCCGGCGCCTCGGCCCAGGTGTGGCCGTCCGCTTCGGCCCTGCGGATCCAGATACGGCGCACCGTAGGGTGATCGGCGATCCTCCGGTACATGAGCGGCTGCGTGAACGCCGGCTCGTCGCCTTCGTTGTGCCCGTGGCGGCGGTAGCCGATCAGGTCGATCAGGAAGTCCTTGCCGAACCTGGCGCGGTAGGCCCAGGCCAGCCGGGCTGCCTCGATGCACGCCACCGCGTCGTCTGCGTTCACGTGCAGGATCGGGATCTTGTAGCCGCGCGCCAGGCCGCTTGCGTAGCTGGTGCCGTAGCTCTCCTCCGGCGTGGCCGTGAAGCCGAGCTGGTTGTTCGCGATGATGTGGATGCTGCCGCCGGTGTAGTAACCCTCGAGACGCGACAGGTTGAGCGTTTCGCCGACGATGCCCTGCCCCGGGAAGGCGGCGTCGCCGTGGATCAGCAGGGGCAGCGTGACGCGCGGATCGAAGGCCGGGGCGCCCGGCGCGGCGGCGCTGGTGCCCGCGGCGCGCGCCATGCCTTCCACCACCGGGTTCACCATCTCCAGGTGGCTCGGATTGGGCGCCAGCGTCACCTGGATCTGGCCCGGGCCTTCATCCGTGACGCGGACGCGAGCGCCGGCGTGGTACTTCACGTCGCCCGTCCAGCCGATGTCGATGCGCCAGATCACCGACGCGACCGGATCCTTGAACTCCGCCAGCACCTGCGAGTACGGCTTCTGGAGGATGTGCGCCAGCACGTTGAGCCGGCCGCGATGCGCCATGCCGACGAGCAGGTGCCGGACGCCGCCCGCCGATGCGTCGCAGACGATCTCGTCGAGGACCGGCACCAGCATGTCGAGCCCTTCGAGCGAGAAGCGTGTCTTGCCGGGGAACGTGCGGTGGAGGAAGCGCTCGAACACGTCGACCTGCGTCAACCGGTCCAGCAGCTCGTCGGCGTCGATCGCGTCGGTGGGTGGACGGAACGCGCCCATTTCGGCCGAGTCGCGCAGCCAGTGGCGCTCTTCGGGTACGAAGACCTGCGCCAGGTCGTAGCCGGTCGTCGAGCAGTAGACCTCGCGGAGCCGCTCGATCGCTTCGTACGCGTTGGCCGAGCGCTCGGCGGCCGGCCCGCCGACGAACGACGCCGGCAGGCGCTTGAGGTCCTCGTTGTCGATGCCGTAGCTCGACGGCGAAAACGAGGGGTCTCCAGTGGGCGGGGAGCCGAACGGGTCGATCGAGGCGCCGAGGTGTCCGTAGCGGCGGATCGATTCTGCCAGGTTCACGGCGGCCACCACCGCCCGGAAGCTGGCCCGAGACCCGGCCGGCGGCCCGGTGGCCGTGAGCCCGGCGGCGTCTGGTGGCGTCAGCCCTTCGAAGACCTGTCGCGTGTCGGGATCGACCAACTGGGGATCCGTCCTGAACCGCTCGTACAACTCGAGCGCGTAGCCTGCGTTGACGCCCTGAAACCGCTCCCAGCCCATACCCGGATAATGGTAGCCCACTAACCCGGATCTCACCTGGCAGTGACACTCGCAGCGGCCAGCTCAAACTGGCCGAGGGCCGGCAGGGGCAGGCCCAGGGACATGATCAGGCTGATAGCGGTAGACATCGACGGGACGCTGCTCGACAGCGCGGGGCAGGTGCCCGACGCCAACCGGGAGGCGCTCGCGGCCGCCGTGGCCCGCGGCGTGGACGTGGTGCTGGTGACCGGCCGCAGCTATCCCTTTGCCCGGCCGGTGGCCGACAGCCTGGCCCCCGGGATCACGCTGATTGCCAGCAACGGCGCCATCGAGCGGGCGCAGGACGGCACGACGCTGTCGCGCAGCCTGCTCGACCGGGAGGTCGCCCGGGCCGTCCTCGGCGCGACCGGCGGCTTTCGCCATGCGGCGGCGCTGATCTTCGACCGCGAGCACGCGCGACAGATGCTGTTCGAGTCTATGGACTGGACCGCGCCGAACCGCAAGGGCTACTGGGAGCGCAATCGGCGGCTGATCGAGCGGTGTGCGCCGCTCGAGCAGGCGCTGGTCGAGGACCCGGTCGCAGTGATGTTCAACGGGGGCGTCGAAGAGATGCGCGTGCTGGCCCGGCTGCTCGGCGAGGGCGGGGACGGGTTCGCGACGTCGGTCACCGAATACGAGGACCGCGATTTCACGCTCGTGGATGTCACGGCCGTGGAGGCGACCAAAGGGCGCGCCGTGGCACGGACGGCGGCACGGCTGGGGTTGTCTCCCGGCCAGGTGATGGCGGTCGGCGACAACTTCAACGACATCGAGATGCTGGAGTTCGCGGGGCGCCCGGTCGTGATGGGGAACGCGGCCGCGCCGCTTCGCGCCCGCGGCTGGGCCGTGACCGGATCGCACGACGAGGCCGGCCTGGCGCAGGCGATCCGGACGTTCGTCCTGGACGGGTAGGCGGGCCCGGCAGCCGGGCTGCACACGGCTGCACGCCGTTGCCCGCCCCGGCGCGCGAATCCACGCTTCTTCCTGCTGTTCGGCCCGGCCAGGGCTCTAAGGTCCGGGATCCTGGGGCCGATACCACTCGTTGGAACCATGGCCAACGGCAGCGGTGGGTTTTCGCCGTCCGGCAACCATCTGGGCGCGAACCTGGCCTTCACGAAGTTCCTCTTCGTGACGGTCGAGGACGAGGTGCGGTCGGGGGCGCGCGTGCGCTCGGCCGGCGCGTCGATCGCGCGCGGGTTCTTCAACGACTTCGACGCGGACGGGACGCGCGACGTCCAGCCGTGCGAGACGATCCAGTTCCTGCTCGCCGTCGAGGTGGCGCCCGGTGCCACGGGGCTGGCAGCCGCCCGCTTCGCCGTGCAGGTGTCGAGCAAGTACCGGCCGCGTCTGGACGACGCCGAGCAGGAGCTGCGGAGACGGCTCGGCGATGGCGGCCACGTCACGTCGATCGAGGGTGCCGAGCGCAGTCCGCGGTACAGCAGCTCCGAGCTGTACGACTACGCCTACCGGCGGGCGCAGCCCCGCCAATCCGGCCGCGTGGCTCGCCGGGCGTTCGTGCTGCCGCTCAGCAAGACCCACGACTGGTGGGCCAAGTCCTCCCTCGAGCGGCACACCTACTTCTACCCGCACGTGGATGCCGGCTCCGGGTGCCCGGTCAGCGGACACGCCCGATCGGCGGACGCGGGGATTTCGACCCTGTTCCGGCGGCTGTACCACAACCCCGACGGCTACGAGCGCGAAGGCGAGTTCGACTTCGTCACCTACTTCGAGTGCGAAGACGAGCACGTGGCCACGTTCGACCGGGTGTGCGCGTCGCTGCGCGACACGTCGAAGAACCCCGAGTGGCAGTTCGTGCGCGAGGGCCCGCTCTGGCGGGGCGCGCGCGTGCTCCGCTGGTAGTGTCTCCAGGCCCTGCCCGCACCGTCTGCCCATCCGTCCGCTGAGTCCGTCAGGGCGGCCATCGGCCGCACGTCACCAGCGGCTGCGCCGCCTCTGCCAAGGAGGCTCTCGACAATCTGTGGGGGCCGGCTTCCCTGGCCCGGGCGATGTCGAAGGCAGGCGGCCCGTCCCGTCGGCTTACAATGACTGCTCCTCGCAGGCATCTGCGAAAGGAGGCGGGCGATGGCTGGGTCGAGTGGCGAAGACGTGCTGGTGACCACCGAGTGGGTGGCGAAACACGGCGGCGACGCAGACGTGCGCGTGGTCGAAGTGGACGTGGATACCGCCGCGTACGGTCAGGGCCATGTGCCCGGCGCGGTGGGCTGGAACTGGACGACGGAGTTGTGCGACACCGTCGTGCGCGACATCGCCCCGAAGGAGAAGCTCGAGGCGCTGCTCGGCCGCGCCGGCATCGCTCCGGACACGACCATCGTGCTGTACGGCGACAACAACAACTGGTTCGCCGCGTGGGCCTTCTGGCAGCTCAAGATCTACGGTCACGCCGACGTGCGGATCATGGACGGCGGGCGCAAGAAGTGGCTGGCGGAAGGGCGCGAGCTCGAGACCGGGACGCCCTCGCCGACGGTGACAACATACGAGGCGAAGGCGCCGGACATGGCGCTCCGCGCGTTCCTGCCGGAGGTGCAGAAGGCGCTCGTGGATGCGCGCACCGTGCTCGTGGACGTCCGCAGCCCGCAGGAGTTCACCGGAGAGATCCTGGCGCCGCCCGGGCTGCCGGAGACCTGTCAGCGCGGCGGGCACATTCCCGGCGCGAAGAGCATTCCGTGGGCCAGGGCGTGCAACGAGGACGGCACCTTCAGGAGCAGGGAGGAGCTGACCGCGCTCTACGGCGGGGCCGGTGTCACGCCCGACAGGGACGTGATCGCCTACTGCCGGATCGGCGAGCGCTCCAGCCACACGTGGTTCGTGCTCAAGTACCTGCTCGGGTTCGAGCGGGTGCGGAACTACGACGGCTCCTGGACCGAGTGGGGGAACCTGGTCGGCGCTCCGGTCGAGAAGCCGTGACCGGGCTGCGGAGCGAAGAGTTTTCGGAGCGGCGGCTCGAAGTGGCCGGCTGGCCGATCAACGTGGTGACCTACCGGGTCGGCGAGCGGTACTACTGCACCGTGGACAACGTGAGCCCCGGCGCGCGCGTGGCGAGAGGGGAAGGCGCGTCGAAGGAGGAGGCCGAGGAGGTCGCGCTGGAGAAGGCCACGCGCTACCTGTCCCAGACGCGCCGGGTCGTGACAGAAGAGCCTGTGGAATGACGGCCGCTTCCGCGGCCTTGGACGCCGCACAGAACGCGGCGCCCACATTCCCACAGGCCCTCCGATCAGAGCGTTGACGTACGGTCTTTCCAATCAGAAGTCGACTGAAGCCCCCAGTTTCACGAACCGTGGCGACAGCACGCTGCCGATCCTGCCGTAGTTGACATTCGTGAGCACCGTTGACCGGTAGGTCTGCGGACTCGAGGCGTTGAACAGGTTGAAGATGTCCAGCCGCGGACGGATGCGCGTCGATCCGACCGTCAGCAGCTTGCCGAAGCGGAGGTCCACCTGGTGCTGACGTGGACTGCGCCCACGCGGAGTAGGTGACGCCAGAGCCGCCAGTGCCAGGACGAGCGCTCGCGCCCCGCCCACACTCCATCGCCGTTGAATCTTCGCCATCTCTGTCTCCGTTGAGAGAGGACCGGACGAGCCGACAGGATTGCGCGTGCGAGTCGAGGCAGCGAATCAGCGGGCAGCAGGCCCCGCCCCGGGCAGCGCGAGGGCGACGAGCCCTGCTTCGCGCCCGCCCCCCGCAGCCGCGACGACGAACTGCCTTCCGTGATGCATGTAGGTCATGGCTCCCGCGACCGAGGTGTCGAGATCGATCACGCGAAGCAGATCGCCCGATCGCTTGTCGAAGACGTAGATGGCCTTACGATCCGCATCGTCGTCGCCCCACCGGGCCCAGAGAGGCGGGGCCGGACCCCCGAACGGGCTCAACCGCGTCACGCCGACGAACAGCAGCGTCCGGGTGATCAGCACGCTGCCACCCTGGATGCCATCGCCGAGCGGCGGTAGCGCGATGTTCTTCAGGAGCGGATGATTGCGGGGGCCATTGCCGAGCGGCGCCATCCAGCTGTGCTCGCCGCGGTTCATGTCGATCGCGGTCACGCGCGAGTACGGCGGCTTGAAGATCGGCAGCCCCTCAATCGTCGTGGCCGTCGCGAGCTCGGGTGGGAGCCTGGCGGACAAGAAGAGCGCGGTGCCGAGCGCCGGGTCCGCCGGGCCGAGGCGGATCGTCGACGGCGCCATGCGCGAGGGGACGTAGAGAATCCCGGTCTCCGGATCGAACCCTGCGCCTCCCCAGTTGGCGCCGCCCGCGACTCCCGGCACCAGGATCGTCCCCTTGAGCGACGGCGGCGTGAACAGCGGCCCGTGGTCGAACCGTCGCAGCTGTTCCAGCGCCTGCGCGCGGAGCTCCGGCGTGAAGTCGACGAGGTTCTCCTCGGTCGCCCCCTGCAGGTCGAATGCGGGCGGCCTGGTCGGAAACGGCTGCGTGGGCGACGCCTGCTCGCGCGGCACGCTCGACTTCGGCACAGGCCGCTCGACGATAGGCCACACCGGCTCGCCGGTCCTCCGGTCGAAGACATACGTGAAGGCCTGCTTGCTCACCTGCATCACGGCCCTGATCCGTCGCCCGTTGACCGTGATGTCCCCGAGGATCGGCGCCGCGGGAAGGTCGTAGTCCCACAGCCCGTGATGGACCGTCTGGAAGTGCCACACGCGCGTGCCGGTCCTGGCCTCGACGCAGACAAGGCTCTCGGCAAACAGGTTGTTCCCCGGACGCTGGCCGCCGTAGTAGTCGTTCGTGGGCGTCGAGGTGGCGAAGTAGAGGTAGTCGAGATCGGCGTCGTACGACATGGCGGCCCACACGTTGGTGTTGCCCGTGTAGTCGGCCGAGCCCTCCAGCCACGTGTCGTAGCCGTATTCCCCCTTCTGCGGAATGGTGTGGAACTCCCAGAGCCGCTGGCCCGAACGCACGTCGAACGCCCGCAGATAGCCCGGCGGGTTCTCTTTCGTCCGGGCGTGATCGGACACCGAACTCCCCACGACCACGACGTCGCCGGCGACGAAGGGCGACCGTCCGGAGAGGAGGGCCGGGCGCACGACCCGTGGAATGCCCGCCGCCGCGTCCACCCGGCCGCCCGCGCCGAACGCCGGGTCCGGACGCCCCGTTCGCGCGTCGAGCGACACGACGTAAGCGTCGTGGGTCGTGTAGAGGATCCGCTCGGAGCGCCCGTCCGACCAGTACGCCAGCCCGCGGTTGACGAACCCCGCATTGTTCGGGCGGCCGGACTTGTAGCTCTCCGCGTCGTGCACCCACGTCTGCCGGCCTGTCCCCGGGTCGATGGCCGCCACGAGCCCGAGCGACGTGATGGTGTAGAGGACGCCGTTCGCCATGAGCGGCGTGTCCTCGTACCGCCCGGCATGAAGGCTGGGGTCCGCCGCCTGAATCGCGTCGTCGGGCGACGTCCAGCGCCAGGCGACGGCCACCTGGCCTACGTTGTCCTTCGTGATCTGGGCCAGGGGCGAGTATTTCGTGCTGTGGATGTCGCCGCCGTAATGGCGCCACTCGCCGGCGACCGCTCCACCCGGGGCGGACGGCCGCTGCGCGGCGGCCGCCGCGATCACAGAGAAAACTATCGCCGAGCCGACGATTCCGCGCCGCATACCAGCCCGCCCTTCACGAGTTGTCGAGGCAGCCGCCCGAGCCGTGGGCCGAGATTCCCGATGCCTCGGGTGCCCTGCCGGCGGGCCGCCGAGCGAGGATACGCGGCTTGAGGACCGGTTGCAAGACGATCGTTGAGCTTGTACCCGAGCGAGCGGTTGCGCCGGACTCCCGCCCGCCTGAAGAGCCGGGCCAGTCCGCCACGGTACCAGCAGCCAGCCACAGACCTATCGCCATGCCAGTCACGGCTCGACGCCCAACTTCTTCTTGAGTGGATCGGCGGTCAGGTGCTTTACGACGTCGAACGGCTCGCACTTGCCGCTCGCGGAGGTGAACTCAATCGGCCCTGCAGCCCGCGCTACCTTCAGGGCCGCCTGATTGAGGACAGCACTCCGCTTGCCGATCCCCATCAGCGCCGTGCCCATTGCCAGGCGGACCCTCTCCGACTCCGTCCCGATCGTGTCAGCGATGCGCTTGACACAGGCGAGGAAGAACGCATCGTCCGGCGCCCTCCTGCCTGAGAACTTCGACGCCTCGTAAAGAAGGCCGTAGCCGCAGTCGCGGCGGACAGGGTCGTCGCTCCTGACCCACCGGTCGGCAAGTTCGACCACGAACGACGTCTTGGCCAGCGTCGCGTCGCAGGATGCGAACACGTGTGCCAGCATGCCGCCGCCCAACTCCTCAACCTGTTTCTCGACCTGATCAGATGTGATCTGCAACGGGTCGTCGACGAGAAGCGCGATCACCCGGGCGTCGTAGACGTCGGTCTGCCAGAGCGCCTGCGCGAGTTCCCGATTCCGCCCAATCTCCCTGGCCAGCTTGCGCAGCCGCGTGAGGCCGATTCCGAAACTGCTCATCCCTGCGGTGCCCGAGCTCCGCTTCTTCCAGTTGCTCATGCCTCGCTCGTCGCGCTCTGCGTGAAGCACTTCGAGAACTTCGGAGACGGTCGTCGGAGACTTCCGTTTCGATTTCATGGACATCGCGCCTTGTAACCGGTCAGTACTCCCGGAACGCTCCTGTCGCCGAACGCCCCCGCTTGCCCGCGGCGCGCGCAAGTCAACGACAGGACTGCGCGCGAGGGCACGCGTGAACCCTGGCCTCGGCATCGCCCAGGTCGATCGGTTTCCGTTTCGTCTTGTGGCTGGTCGGCCTGACGCTGCACGTGAGCCGCGCGCCGCGGCGACATGATGGCACGAACGGCTGGCGCGAACGGCTCCAAGCCGTTGTCAGCCAGACGCACCTGTGGTCCCCTGTGGGCTCTGACAGCCGCCGCCTTCCGGCTAACGCGCCAACCGCAACACGCCGCGCATCGACGACAGCACGAGGGTGCCGCCTGACAGCGTCAGCGTGCTGTCGCCGCTCAACAGGCTGATGTACGCCTGTTCGAACGCCATCGTCGGGCAGGCGGCTCGCGTGCACGCCAGCACCGGGCCCGCAGTCAGCGTCTGCCCCGACAACGCGAACGCGCCGCTGCACGTGTTGCAATCCACCCGCGTCGACAGCCGGCCGTCGGTGAAGGTCAAAGTGTAGGTGGTGCCGGCGGGTGTCGCCTGTTCGGATTGACCGGTCGGCCGGATCGACACAACGTTCCAGGTGCCGGCGAGCTGGTCGGGCCTGACGGACGACGGCGACGTTGGCGTGGAAGACGACTCGGAGCACCCGATGGCGAGAGATGCGACGATGACGAAGGGAAGGAAAGAGCGGTAGCTGGTCATGACAAGACGTGAGCGATGCAATAAGTCAGCCAGATAGAGTGAACGCGCAGTACCCCTGAACCGTCGGTGGTCCCGTCGCACACGGGAGACACTGGGGTGTACTCGTTGGGCGACAAGCAGGTTCTTTACCCGCTGCACAACTCCGACTCGCCGACCAACTCCCGTTCCAGTCCCACCGTGACGTCCGCCTCCGTCGTTCCGCCGGATCTCCTTGCCATTGCGCACATCGCTGCAGTTCCGGCCAACGTGCGCGATGAGCCGCGGCGCTCATGTCCCCGCCAGCGCCGTCGGCTCCATCGCGGTGTGAGTCTAGCCGGATTTCGGAAGAGAGCGGCCCGAGGCGATGGGGCAATCAAGCGGTCTGGCAACCAGCCGCGGGGCTGTGGTTACGCAGCAGCCGTTGCCTCGAACTCGACCATCAACTCCGGGTAGGCGAGACGTCCAATGCCAAGCAACGTCGCCGTCGGGCGACACCCAGACTCCGCCAATCTACGTCCCCAGACTTCAGCGCCCTCCGCCAAGAACCGGTCAACGTCCGTTGTGTAGATGTTCAGTCGGATCACGTCCGCAAGCCGGAAGCCTGCCTGTTTCAACACGCCTTCCAGGTTGTCCATGGCGCGGGCGGTCTGCGCCTGCATGTCTCCTTCGTGAATTGGTGTACCGTCCTCGGATTGCGATGCCTGGCCGGAGCAAACTACCGTCCGCTGGGCTCCGGTGTACTCGATCGCCTGGACAAACCCGAACTGATCCTGCCACGTCCACGGGTTAACGACCTTTCTCTCCATGCATCCTCCACAGTCGGAGCGTATCAACCGACACTCAATCTGCCGTGCTCATGTCCGCCGTTCCGGCTGACGTTTCAAATGAGCCGCGCGGGCTCGTCGGCATGATGCCACGGACACCCGCCCGTGTCGGCTCCATTCGATGGTCAGCCTGTTGTCACGGCGTGGCCGAGCGCCTTGTACCAGAGGAACTGAGCCTCGCCTGGGCACGATGGATACGCCTCCTCCCGAACGGTCCGCAGCTCGCACCCGAGTGCCGCGTAGAACCGGCAAGCGGGAACGTTGATGTTCTGGGTTTCGACCTTCAGTTCGGCGCATCCATGCGCACGGGCCCAGACCGCGACTTCCTGGAACAGTGCCCGGCCGATGCCGCGACCGCGCACCGACGATGCCACGCGGATGTCCCACAACGCGGCCAAGTCGCTGCGACCTTCAAGCATGTCCAGCCCGGTTCCCCCCAACGCGCCCGTGGCGCCGCCGGTAGCGACTCCATCAATCCGTGCCAGCCACATTCGCCACTTCGACGTGTCGAACCGATGCGCCCACTCGTGCGGACGCTCGCCGATGGCGTCGTAGTCCTTGATGAAGTCTGGAGCCACCACGTGCTCGGTGAGAAGGAACGACCCGCCTGTGGTCGGCTGGGCAGCCAGTCTGGACGTCACCAGAAACGCGATCGGGATCGTGGCGTAGTCGGACAGCAGCCGACCCGGAACGCCGTCCGCGTCGATGGTCATGGTCAGCCAGCTTGTTTCTCCCACATCTCGCAAGTCATCACCCAATCCGTGGCGCTCCATCCTCGTTCCAGCATCCACGGCTCGCCCTGGCGTGGAACGCCCGAGACGAAGCCCAGTCGGCCTGCGAATTTCTTCACCGCTTCGTTCTCGGAGACCGCAACGCCACGAATCTCACGAAGGTCTAGTTCGGTGAAACCGAACCGCAGAATCAGCTTCGCCGCCTCGGACGCTACGCCTCGTCCCCACCAGTTCGCGTCGATGCCGATACCAAACTCCGCCTGACCATCCCTGCAACCCTTCCTGCGAACTCCGCAGCTCCCCAGCAACGATTTCGCCCCCGGATCAACGATGGCCAGCTGGAAGTTGTCGCGCGGGTTCTCGTTTGCCCAGTTGATGAACCTGTCGACCAGCATCCGCGCATGTTCACGCGTGGCCAACTCCAGGGCGTAGTAGCGCAACACCCGCGAGTCGGCGTGAATCCGCAGCAGGGCGCCGACATCTGCATCAACGAATTCACGAAGTAGGATTCGTTCGCCCTTGAGTTCCATCGTCAGGCCGTCCGACTAGTCCTCTGGAAACGTGATGAGTTGCACAAGTCCCGGGGCGCGGCGCCCGGATCGCAAGGCGCGACGACCGAGAATATCGGCCATATGTGAGGGAGGAGCAACGCAGCGAGCCGGGATGCCCCG
>Ga0194132_10010051_pt1 | contig 12754 bp, 9 predicted proteins | sample TA2KigOf80mmetaG_FD_148612 | JGI IMG/M metagenome (GOLD analysis project Ga0194132, IMG submission 148612) | Freshwater microbial communities from Lake Tanganyika, Tanzania - TA2015054 Kigoma Offshore 80m | ecosystem: Environmental > Aquatic > Freshwater > Lake | place: Tanzania: Lake Tanganyika... | reverse complement strand
CCACGCTGAGATACGGCGGCGGCACCTTGCGCAGCCAGTCGCCCATCTTGAGAAACGTGGTGCCGTCGCGCTCATACACGAGCGGGTCCGCTTTGCGCTGGCGCATCAGGTCGAGCACTTCGGGGAAGAACAGGTGGCTTTGGCAGTCCACGAGGCCGCTCTTCATGCGAGCTTCCGCAGCATCTAGTGGCACTCCGGCCAATGCAGAGCTGGCCCCGGCGGAAGCGAGGAAACGGCGGCGGGTGACGAGTTGGGAGTTCATTTGGTATTGGGCTGGGTCATCCAGCGTTGAAACGTCTGGTCAGAGGCGCGGCCCCGGCGGCGCATCTCGGCCGCAATCCGCCGCCGCGCCGACAGCAGAATCGGCAAACTCGCTCCCGTCCCCATCTGCAACTTGCGTCCGGCCCGGCGCGCGTGCCTTCGCACGCCGGTAGAGTGTCCGGCGGCAACTTCGACGCCGACCGAGGACTCCCATGATGCAGTTATTTGGCCTCCGATTTGCCATGCAACAGTTTGGCCTGGCGATGGACTGATGCGACGATCCGTTCCTCGACATCGGTTCGAAACGGTCCCGGCAGGGATTGGTAAATCACGGCCTGCGTCCCTTCGTAACCACCCTCCAACAAAACGCGGCGACTCGGAACATACGCGCTGACCAGGTTCGCGTAGCCTGCCACCCAGACGGGACGCCCGTCCGAAGCCAGTTCGCGCTTGAGCCTGATCGAATAATCCACGACGGGTTCCCCACCCAGCGCCACCAGGGTCAGCTTCTGTCCGAGCACCACCACCTGCACCGGGAGTTGATAATCCGCGGGTTGGTCATCCGGGTTGGGCCATTGCTTTAGCACCCAGCGCGCGTGGCGGGAGACGAAACCGTCCCCGGACTTGGCTCTCTCCGCGATCTCATGGCGCGGTGGCAAGGGAGCGAACGCCACAGGACACATCTCCAGGCTGGCCGACAGCGTGGCACCCAGTTGAACCGGAGCCGCCGCCAGTGCTGCCTCGACTGCCGAGGCTAGGGCGAGTCCGTTTTGCTCGGCATCCTCCTGATGGCGGCGTGGTTGCGGGTCTTGATCGCCGCCGCAACCCATGAGGAACATAGTGACGGTCTCGGGGCGGTCTTTCTCCAACTTTCGCTGGGCAAATCCGGCATAATCGCCGTGCAACTTCCGAGTGGGACCCAATGCCGTGTTGTGGCAAGCGTAACCGAAAACGAGACCAATCAGCTTTTTCTCTGACGATTGGATTCGCAACAGGGGCACGTCATGATCCACCGGACCATTTGGATTCAATCCAAGTGTGAAACCACCGGGAGTCGAAATTCTGCGATTCATCGCGAATCCGCAACGAGCGTGGCTGTAGCTGATCGTAGCCGGCCTTGCGTTCGACAATGCTGTGCCGACAACTTCATTTACCTTTTCCACGAGTTCCCGCACGTAGTTGTCCGCACGCTGTCCCCAAACTGCGGGGATGCCCCAATCGGCGACCGTTTTGGCGGAGATCATTGGGCCGCCGTGGGTGTGGGACACATTCAACAGGAGCTCCTCCGGCTTGATCCCGTGGTTTGTCCGCAAGACGTCCACGATCCGCTGACGTAGCGTGTCGGGGATCTCGATCAGATCCATGGTGACGATCGTCAGCCGGGCATTCCGTGCATCGGTCAACACCAGGGCCCGGGCATACAAGTCAACCAACGCGCCATCCGACGGGCCGGTCCGTGCTGCGTAACCGGCCATCCAGACCGGCTCGGTGGGTGTGATCGTCACTTTGGCCACGCCGGCCTTCCATTGGCCTGGTTCGGCTGCAACTCCGGATGCGAGCGCTATCAGCCAAACACAGAGGAGCGTGACGAGCTTGAGGAACGCGGACCGTTTGCCCCTCTTCGCCAAATCACGCTTGATGTGAAATGCCCAAGGCGAAAATGCACGGCGCACGAAGTGTTGCCATTGTGAGGAGTTCATTGCGGCGATGTTCAGCCCGAGTGAACCAGTGTCAAGAGCACCTTCATGGCGAACTTTGCGGCGACAAGGCAGATGATCCGTCATGGCTTTCGCCGAGTGATCAGGAGGTAGAAGCCCTGGGTGGTCGCCGCCGGGGCGATGATGACAGGGACATGATTCGTTGCTCGGGCTGTCAGCGCCCGCTGGCCGCGGTGAATTGTCGTTGAACGCAAACGTGAAGATGGAATCGCCGATGGCATCAATCGAGGCGAGCTTGGCCTCCACGCTGAGATACGGCGGCGGGTGACGGGTTGGGCGTTCATGGGCGGTTTATCCGATGAGTTCCTTGTAAGCCGAGCGCACGTGGGTTTCTAAAAATCGCGGGAGTAGCCGGCGAGCCAGCCGCCATCGACGGGGATGATGGCGCCGTTGAGGTAGGTGCTTTCGGGCGCGGCGAGGAAGAGGACAGCGTGGGCGATTTCCTCGGGCTGGCCGGGGCGGCCGAGCGGGACGTGCGCGAGCATGGCTTGCACGCGGTCGTTGAACTTGCCGTTTTCGCCGTAGAAGAGCTGCTTGGTGCCCTCGCTGAGGATGGAGCCGGGGGCGATGCAGTTGGTGAGGATGCCTTGCGCGCCGAGTTCGATGGCCATCGTGCGCGTGAGGTTGACGACGCCCGCTTTCGCCGCGGTGTAGGCGCATTGCAGTCGCGCGGGGACGAGGCCCATGACGGAGGAGATGTTGATGATGCGTCCGGATTTGCGCCGGAGCATGTGGCGCGTGACGGCCTTGCTGACGAGGAAAAGGCCGGTGAGGTCCACGCGCAGGATGCGGTCCCATTCCTCAGCGGGGAACGAATCAATGTTCACGCGATGCGCCATGGTGTTGATGCCGGCGTTGTTGACGAGGATGTCGAGGCGGCCATGCGCAGCGAGGATTTCGTTCATCGCGGACTCGATTTGCTTTTCGTCGGTCACGTCCATGCGCAGCGCCATCGCGCCGGGCGTGGCGGCGGCGAGTTTCTGCGCGCCTTCGAGGTTGATGTCGGCATAGACGACCTTCGCGCCGTTGGCGGCGAGCGATGCGCAGATAGACTGGCCGATGGCTCCGGCGGCGCCGGTGACGAGCGCGATTTGATCTTGGAGTTGGACTTTCATTTCAGGGCAATGGGTTCACACGAGGCCCAGAAAGGGCTGCTCGATGAGCTGGCGGAGGGATTGCAAAAACCGCGCGGCCGGAGCGCCGTCGATGACGCGATGGTCGAAGGTGAGGCTGAGCGACATGCGTTCGCGCGCGGCGAAGCTGCCGTCATCGAGCGGCACAGCCTCGCGCACGATGGCGCCGATGCCGAGGATGGCGGACTCGGGCGGGTTGATGACCGGCGTGAAGGTCTCGATGCCGAATGTGCCGAGATTACTGACGGTGAAGCACGCGCCCTGCATGTCTGCGGCGGTGAGCGTGCCGGCGCGGGCGGCGGCGATGAGCTTTTGCGACTGCGCGGCGATGTGCGCGAGCGATGCAGAGCAGACGTCGCGAATCACCGGCACGATGAGCGCGGACTCGCCTGCGGCTGATGATTCGCCTGAAGTCGAGGCCATGTTCACGTCCACGGCGATGCCGATGTGGATCGTGTCCGGCACGAGGATGCGATCCTCGGCCCAGACGCCGGTGAGCAGCGGATGCTGGCGCAACGCCGCGCCGGTGAGCTTGACGAGAATGTCGTTGAGCGTCGGCACGAGCGTGATTTTGCCGGCCTCGCCCTCGGCTTTGAGTTGTCGGCGCAACGCCACGAGCTGCGTTGCGTCGCTTCGGCAGGTGATGGTGACTGGCACGGTCGTCTGCCGGCTGTGCATGAGCCGCGCAGCGATGGTGCGACGCGTCTGGCTGACGGGCAGTGCCTTCATGCCGCTCACGGCGATGCTCGAGGCGGAAGTGAGTTGAGCTTTTGCAACAGCGAGCACGTCGCGCTCGCGGATGCGTCCGCCCTTGCCGGTGGGCGTGAGCGGTTTCAGATCAACGTGATGCTCCCTCGCCGCGCGGCGCGCGCGCGGGCTTGCGGGAATTTGGCCATCCTCCGCTGCAGGGAGGCCCGCAGATTTGGATTGGGGATTCGGTTCAGAAAAAGATTCTGCGGGCCTCCCTGAATCCGTGGGAGACGCCTGCGGAGACGCGGCGGGCGCGTGCTCGCCTTCCGCGAGCAACCAGCCGAGGACGCGGCCCACGGTGACGACATCGCCGGGCTGTGGCGCATCGGGCGCGAGAGCGAGGATGCCGCTGTCGGTGGACTCGACGTCTTGCGCGGCCTTGTCGCTCTCGAGGGTGAAGAGCGGTTCACCTGCCTTGACGCGCTCACCGGGCTGTTTGAGCCACGCGACGAATTTGCCTTCCTCCATGGACCAGCCGAGGCGTGGGAGTTGGATTTCGATGGGCATGAGTCAGGAGCGGTTATTCTTCGCAAAGGTCGCGGATGGCTTGGGCGATGGATTCCGCATTTGGCACCACGGCGGCTTCGAGCGTGGGGCTGTAGGGCGTGGGCGAGGATTTGCCGTTGAGGCGGCGGATGGGCGCGTCGAGCTCGTCGAAGCCGCGGTCGGCGAGTTGCGCGGCGATCTCGGCGCTGACGCCGCAATGCGCGAAGTCCTCGTCCACGATGAGGAGGCGGCCCGTCTTCGCCACCGAGCGGAAGATTGTGTCCGTGTCGAGCGGTGAGACGGTGCGCGGGTCGATGACTTCGACGCGGATGCCTTCCTTTGCGAGCGTCTCGCAGGCTTGCAGCGTCTTATGAACCATGAGCGCGAGTGCGACGACGGTGATGTCGCTGCCCTCGCGCACGACGGCGGCCTGGCCGAAATCAATGAAGTATTCCTCCTCCGGCACGGGGCCTTTCACGGTCATCAACTCACGATGTTCGAGGAAGAGCACGGGGTCATCGCAGGTGAGCGCGGTCTTGAGCAGACCCTTCGCATCGCGAGGTGACGAAGGCACCACGACGCGCAGACCGGGGAAGTGCGCATACATCGAGTAGTAGTTGCCGCTGTGATGCGTGGCGGCGTTGTGGCCGATGCCGATGCAGCCGCGCAGCAGCACGGGCATCTTCAATCGGCCGCTGCTCATGTATTGCATCTTGGCGATCTGGTTGATGATCTCGCCGACGCCATCGAGCACGAAGTCGGCAAACATGAAGTCCACCACCGGCCGGGTGCCGGTCATGGCCGCACCGCCGGCGAGACCGACGAAACCGCGCTCGCAGATGGGCGTGTCGCGCAGGCGTTCGGGGCCATGAAGGGCAAAGAGACCGCTGGTGGTGGCAAAGTTTCCGCCGCGCTGGCCGATGCCTTCGCCGAGCACGAAGATATTTGGATTGCGCGCCATCTCCTCGGTCAACGCCTCCAGCGTGGCCTTCATGAAGGTCAGCTCTCGTGTGCTGGCATTCGAAACTGGCACATCGCGCAACGCTCCACCGCGCGGTTCGGCATAGACGTGGGTGGTCGCGCTCCCGGCGGCAGGATAAGCGCTCTTTTCGGCAAACTCATGCGCTGATTCCGTGAGCGTGGCCACCTCCTGCTCGATGGCGCTCAACTCAACATCGCTGGCGAGTTTTTGATCGAGCAGATGCTTTTTCAGCCGGGCGATGGGGCAGCGCGTTTTCCACTGCTCGACGTCTTCACGCGTGCGGTAGGTGAAGTCGCCCATGCCCTCCGCGTGGGCGCGGGTGCGGTAGGTTTTGCACTCCAGCAGCGTCGGGCCTTCGCCATTGCGCGCGCGCTTCACGGCTTCACGCGCGGCGGCTTCGATGGCGAGCACGTCATTGCCGTCGAGTTCGACGGCGTGAATGCCATAGGCCGCGCCGCGCGCGGCGACGCTGGGATTTCCCGCGACCGTGGCGAATGGAACCTCCGTGGCGAACTGGTTGTTTTCGCACACGAAGAGGACCGGCAGCTTCCAGATGCTGGCCATGTTCAGCCCTTCGTGAAACGCGCCGTTGTTCACCGCGCCATCTCCAAAAAAAGCGACTCCGACCCGGCGCGATTTCGTGATGAGCGAACTGTAGCCCGCGCCCGCTGCCTGCAGGATGCACGGCCCGACGATGCCGCTCGTGCCCATCATGCCGATCTCCGGCGCGAAGAGATGCATCGAGCCGCCGCGACCGCGTGAGCAGCCGGTCTCGCGTCCATACAACTCCGCGATGAGCTGCCGCGGCTCCATGCCTTTCGCGAGCGCGTGACCGTGACCGCGGTGCGTGCTGAAAACCGCGTCGTCGCTCGTCAAATGCGCGCACACCGCTGTCGCGATGGCTTCCTGCCCGACGTAAGTGTGGCACGCGCCATGAATGAGCCCGCGCTGGTGCGATTTCGCGAGACGCTCCTCGACCATGCGGATGACGAGCATGGTGCGGTAAAGCGCGAGAGGTGAGGTTTTGGCTGAAGAACTCATGGAGTGGCGTCGAAGATTCAGGCGGTTTTGGGCTTGAGACGCAGGAACATGAGGAGGATGCCGCCGGTGATAAAGCAGGCGGCGAGGAAATGGAGGCACTGCATCTCGTTGTAGCCGTTGGTGCGGAGCCAGCCGGTGACGTGATTGCCTGCGTAGCCGGCGAGGTTGGCGCCCATATTGATGAGGCCTGTGGCGGCAGCGGCGGCCGTGGCGGTGAGCGTTAGCGAAGGGAGCGTCCAGAATGGTGAGATCCACGAGAAGCCGGCCAGCGCGGTGACGCACAGCCAGGTCATCTGAGTGCCAAAACTCTGGCCGGGAATCGTGCTGCACAGGAGGAAGATGCCGGTGGCGATCATGCCGCCGGCGGCGTGCCATTTGCGGTCGCCCGTGCGGTCGGCGGTGTAGCCGGAGACGAACACGCTGACGATGCCGCAGGCGTAGTAGAGACCGCTGTAAAACAGCGTCATTTGATCGGACCCGCCGGAGAGATTTTTGATCGTGGTGGGAAGCCAGAAAGTGAGCGCGTAGCCGCCGCTGTTGCCAATCATGACGGCAATCACGAGCAGCCATACCATCGGCAGACGCAGCGCCTGCCAGGCGGAGATCTTGCCGGTGGCATCCTTGGCCGCAGCCTCGGCGGCGAGTTCGCCCTCGAGGTGATCGCGCTCGGCTTGGGTAAGCCATTTCGCGTCGCGCGGGCGGTCGGTGAAACACAGGAGCACCAGAATGCCGAGGAGCACCGCGGGGAGACCTTCGACGATAAACAGCCACTGCCATCCATCGAGCGCGAACCATTTCACATCGAGCAGCAGCGAGGAAACCGGCGCGCCAAACGCGAGGCTGAACGGCACCGCGATCAGCAGCCACGAGAGCGCACGCGAGCGTTCGCGCTGCACAAACCAGTGCGAGAAATAGACAATGATGCCGGGAAAAAAGCCCGCCTCCGCCACGCCGAGCAGAAAACGCATCCAATAAAACTGCTCCGGCGTCTTCACGAACGCCATGCCCGCCGAAATGAAACCCCAGGTGACGAGGATGCGCGCAAACCACTTCCGCGCGCTCCAACGCTCAACGAGCAACGCGCCGGGAATCTCCAGAATGAGGTAACCGATGAAAAACACCCCGATGCCAAATCCAAACACCTCCTCCGAGAAACCCAGCGCCTTGCCCATGCGCAGCTTGGCAAACGCCACGTTGGCGCGGTCGAGGTAGGCAATGATATAGAGAACGATGACCAGCGGCAGAATGCGCCAGGCGACTTTGCGCCGAAGGGCGGGAACATCGACGGCAGTGGATTCAGAAGGCGCGGGATTCATATAGTGCCGATCAAGGTTGCAGCACGAGGGCGCGGCCGTGGCCGCTGCGAATGCCTTCGATTTTGATGGGGGCGAAAAGGAACCACGCGCCTTTCTCCGGCACGGTGCCGAGGCCGATGAGGAACTCGACAAGCAGCACGTTGTGCTTCGCGGCAGCCCAATAGGTCATGAGCGAGGCATCGCGCTGCACGCCGCCTGCGGTGGGCGCATCGATGCCGGCGCAGCGCACGCCGCGCTTCGCGAGCAGCGCGATGGCTTCCGGCGAGAGCGCGGGCCAGCCCTCGGATTTGCCGGCGAGCGGCGCGGCGAAGCACTCATCCTGCGCGGGGGCATCGGGGAGCGGCTTGAACTTCGCATCCGTGTAACCGCTGCGGAAGAGCACGATTTCGCCCGCTGCGATGGGGCCGTGCGCTTTTTCATGATCGAGCACCTGCTGCGCGGTAATGAGCGGCGACGCGGGCCAGGCTGCTTCCCTGGTGGTGCCGCGGAGTCTAGTCACATCGATGACGCGGGCCGCGCCGATCATGCGGTTCAACGGCAGCTTGTCGATGGTGTCGCTGCTGTGCCCGAGCGGGCCGTGTTTTTTCTCGAACTCGGCCCGGAGCTGGCGGATTTCCGGCGCAAACCTTTCCGCATCGAATCCCGGCGGCGGCAGGGTGAAGGCCGGCGTGACGACATGCGTGCCCACCTGGCTGTCAAACGTATGGTTGTAGGCCAGATAGGGGCCGCGCGATTTTTCAAAACGGTTGAGCGGTTCGGAAAGGTAACGCTGCGCCTCTTCGCCCGGGCCGTGTCCCTGCCAGGTCACGGGCAGGTTCTTGTCCAGTGTGACGGACACGTCGGTGACGCGTTTGGCGCGAGCGGCGGCGATGAGTTGGGCGGCGAGTTTAGGCTCGGTGATCGCGAGCACCCGCGCCTCGCCACCCGAGCCGCCGGCATGCTTCGCGGGCAGCAGGGCATAGAAGGCACCCGACGGTGGCAGAGCCTTGAAATTCGCGCCGCACTCGACCCAGATCATGCCAAAGGCTCCGCCGGCCTGGTGCGTGGCCACGGCAAGGTCCGGCAGCGGCCCCATGCTCGGGCTGTCGAGGCCTGCGGACATGATACCTTTTTCTCCGAGGTATCTCATCGTCTCCGGCGATGGCGCAGGCCAGCCAGGCGCACGCCGCGTGAGCGGATGCACGACGAACCGCAAGCCGCCGCGACCAAGCGGCTGGTAGTAGGTGTCCGAGTAACCGCTGCGGAAGAGCACGACGTCGCCCGCGCGCAGAGGGCGGTGCTTATCCTCCCAGGCTTTCACGTGCTCGGGACGAATGAGAAAGCTGGAGCCGCCCGGCGCGTCGTCACGATGCGCGGTGACATCAATCACGCACGCCTCGCCGACGAACTGCCAGGCGGGCACTTTTTCCCCCGTCACCAACCCCATCGGTCCCGCGCCGGGCAGGGCGGAGTCCGGCGGCGGCACGAAATGCGCGGGCGCATCCCATTGCGTGCCCGTGTGCTCGTCGAGCACGATGGTCTCGCGGTGAAAAGCACCGGGGCCGAAGGTGAAGCGCGGAATGGTGATGTGCTGCATCATGCCCACCGGCCAGACACACGGCCACTCCGGCGAGACGGGTAGCGAGAGATCGTGCACATGCTCCGCAGGCAACTGGGCACGGGCACCGGCGGCGGCGAGCAGGAGAAGGAGACTGAGTTTGGTTTTCATGGCGTGTCAGAGTGTTGGGTTGAAAGTGAGCTTCTATTTTCCGGCGGAGAGGCCGCCATCCACGACCATGGCGCTGCCGGTGACGAAGGATGCCGCATCGCTGGCGAGATAGAGCGCGGCGGAGGCAATCTCGGAAGGTGCTGCCATGCGTTTCATGGCGTGCGGTGACTCCATCTGCCGGAGATAGTCGTCGGGGTTCTCATACTGGCGCAGCAGCGCATCGACAAACGGTGTGCGGACGCGGCCGGGGCAGATGCAATTGATCCGCACACCCGTGGTGCCGTGATCCATGGCCATCGCACGGGTCATGCCGACGACAGCGTGCTTCGTGGTCGTGTAGGCGAAGCGCGCCTCCATGGCCATGAGCCCGAGAGTCGATGCGATGTTGACGATGGAGCCTTTGCCTCGTTCGATCATGCCGGGCAGCGCGGCGCGAGAGAGGTGATAGGTGCCGAGCACATTTACTTTCCACAGCCGTTCCATATCCTCAGGCTTGGTGGTCAGAATGGTGCCGACATGGCCGATACCCGCGTTGTTGACGAGCACATCGCAGCGACCGCATTTCTCAGTGACTGTGCGAACGGCGGCAATGCAGGACGTCTCATCACTCACATCGAGCACGAGTGATTCCGCCCGGTGGCCGGCTTCGCGGATGCCAGCCGTTGTCTGCTGCGCGGCATGTCCATCACGATCTGAGGCAAAGACAATCGCACCGGCTTCGGCGAAGCATTCCGCGATGGCGGCTCCGATGCCGGAACCGGCTCCGGTGACGAGGGCGATTTTATCAGTGAGGGTGATCATGCTTGGAAATGGAGTTGAAGCCGTTCCGCGGCCTCGCGGTTGGTTTTCTCGAACAAAGCGGCGTTGTCGGATTGCTTCAGGTCTTGGTCGAAAGTTGGGATCATCTGCTTCATGCTCGCGCGTCCGTCCGCGCTGGCGAGCAGATGCGGCAGGCAGGTCTTGATGACCTCGAGCGCAATGTTCACCGAGACCGAGGCGCCGGGCGAGGCACCGAGCAGCGCGGCGAGCGAGCGATCCGCCGATGAAAACACCTCCGTGCCGAAATACACCGCGCCGCGATCCGGCTTCTTGATGGTCTGCACCCGGATGCCCGCCTGCACGAGCCGCCAGTCCCCGGTGCGCGCATTCGGATAGTAGTGGCGCACCGTTTTCATGCGCTGCTCCATGCTTTGCAGGCCCTGTGTCAGCAGATAACGCACCAGCGCGTGGTTGTGCACGCCGGCACGCAGCAGGGTGATGAGATTGTTTGCGCGAATGGATCGCGGCAGATCGCTCCAGCGACCGGTGTGCTTCAGGAAACGCGTGGTCCACGCCGCGTAGGGGCCGAAAAGGAGCTGGCACTGCCCATTGAGCCGCCGCTGATCGAGATGCGGCGTGCCCACATGCGGAGCCGCCGGATCGGCGACGCCATACACCTTCGCGTTGTGTCGTGTTGCGACGGATGGGTTCTCGCAAACCAGCCACTGGCCTCCGACCGGAAACGCGCCCAGCCCCGCGATTTCGGGAAGGCCTGTTGATTGCAGCAATGGCAGACTGCCGCCGCCCGCGCCGACGAAGACGAACTTCGCACGCTGTGTGCGTGTTTCGCCCGTGGCCTTGCATTTCATGGTGAGGCGCCACTCGCCCGCACCGCGCTGAAGTCGCGTCACCTTCCATCCGGTCGCGACACCGCAGTGATCTTGCTGCGCGAGCCACGCGCACAGTTTCCGAGCCAGCAGGCCGAAGTTCACCTCCGTGCCCATGGCCGTGGTGGCCGCGACGGGCGCGGCAGCGCGGCCTTCCATCACGAGCGGCGTCCATTTTTCGATCACTGCGGGATCAGTGGTCAGCGTGATGTCGCGGAAGAAATGATGCCCCTTCATCGCCGCATGACGCGCCCGCAGGAAGTCCACGTCCGCCGCGCCCTGCACGAAAGTCAGGTGCGGCATCGCCTGAATGAACTCCGCCGGTTCGCCCGCCATGCCGCTCGTGGCCGCGTATCCCCAAAACTGTTTCGAGTGCTCGAACTGCTCGAAAATGTGCAGCGCCCTGCCGATGGGAACTTTCCCCGAGCTGTCGCGCTCCGGCGTGTAGCTCAGCTCGCAAAGCGCCGCGTGGCCCGTGCCCGCATTGTTCCAGCCGTCAGAGGCCTCGCGCCCGAGTTCACCGTTGATCTCGATCATCTGAATGCTCAGCCGCGGATCGAGCCGCTTGAGCATCGCGCCCAGGTTCGCCGACATGATCCCGCTGCCGATGAGCACGACATCAGACGCGTCGGAGACAAAGCTGGAGGTGAAATCGGACATCGCGGGTGAATCGTCAAACCACGCCATTGACCACGTTCGGCAGCGGCTCGCCGCGCACGGCCTTGAGCGCGAGACGCGCCACCGTTTCGCGCAGCGTGCGCACGGCGGTCGGGCTCGCCGAGGCGATGTGCGAGGCGAGGATGACATTTGGCATCGAACGGATCGGATGATCGGCGGGAATCGGCTCGGGATCGAACACATCGAGCGCCGCCGCGGCGAGCTGGCCGGATTGCAGTGCTGCCGTGACCGCCGCGCTGTCGGCGAGATCACCGCGGCCCACATTGATGAAGACCGATCCACGCTTCATCTTCGCGAAGGCGGCGGCGTTGAACATCTGCTTCGTCGCGGGCAGCGACGGACAGTGCGGCGAGACGATGTCGCTCTGCGCGAGCAGTTCATCGAACGACGATGCCGCCTGCGCTCCCGCAGCGAGGATCTGCGCGGCGTCCACCACCGGATCAAACACGAGCACGCGCGCCTTGAACGCGAGCAGGCGCCTCACCACCTCGCGTCCGATGCGCCCGAAGCCGACGATGCCGACCGTGAGGTATTTCAGCGCCTGCATCGCCGTGAGCGGCGTGGCGAGGCCCCATTTCCCCTCGCGCACATGCAGCGCGTTCGGCACCACCTGCCGCGTGATCGCGAGCATGAAGGCGAGCGCGTGATCCGCGACTTCATCCACGCAGTAGTCGGGGATGTTGCACACCGGGATGCCCCGCTCGCGCGCGACGGCGATGTCCACATTGTCGTAGCCGATGCCGTAGCGCACGATGGCCCTGGCCTTCGTCATCGCATTGACGACCTCGGCATTCACCGGCGCAAATTGCGCGATCACCGCGTCCGCATCCCGCACGAGTTCGGCAAGTTCCGCGGGCGAACGCTTTTCCTTGCAGGAGACGATCTCAACACCCGCCGGACGAAGCACAGCTTCCTCCAGGCTGAGGTCGGGGAACGTGTAGTCGGTGATGGCGATGGTTGGCATGGGCGTGTCCAGGGTGGGGAATTAGACTTCTTCGAGCGGCGATTTCGCATCGCTGAAGGTCTTCGGCCGCG
>Ga0194132_10010050_pt1 | contig 12755 bp, 11 predicted proteins | sample TA2KigOf80mmetaG_FD_148612 | JGI IMG/M metagenome (GOLD analysis project Ga0194132, IMG submission 148612) | Freshwater microbial communities from Lake Tanganyika, Tanzania - TA2015054 Kigoma Offshore 80m | ecosystem: Environmental > Aquatic > Freshwater > Lake | place: Tanzania: Lake... | reverse complement strand
CCCCCCCTCTGAAAACAGAGCCTAACGGCCTGGAACACAACCTCTATCAAACCTCACGTGCACGGTAAATTCCCGGCAAACCAAACATCGTCGTCCGAGTCCGTGGCCGCCGCTGTCGCCGCCGCTGCCCCAGCTGCCGTCGGTGCCGCCCCGGGCGGAACGCCCCTCCTGGCAACGGTGTCGTACACCGCGGCGTCGCCGGAGCTGGACGGCACCTCCACCCTCACCGGCCCTGCCTTCTGAGCCGGTGGAAAGGGGGGCGTCGCCGGGGCTGGGCGGGGGCTCTCGTGCCACCCCGCCCGGGCGTCGGCCGAAACAGCCCTCCTCGTCCGGGCGTCGGCCGAATCAGCCCTGGACGGAACATCCCGGCGAGGAATCTTGCAACTCCTCGACCGGGTCTGGGCCGACCGCGCCGTCGGAGCCGGTGGGTCGCCCACGGCCGGCCCTGCCGTCTTGGGCGTACCACCCGCTGCCACGACCACCGTCTCGACCTCCTCTTCGTCTGTCAAGCCGGTCGGGGACGGTTGCGGTGGCAACGGCACCGGCGGTTCACCGCGGGGCCCGGGCGAAGCACCCACCCCACGGTCCCCCATAGGAAGAATTTGGGCGGGGCCCTGCCGCCAGGGCGGCGTCACCCCGCAACCGCCCCTCTCCTTAGGGATTTAAAAGGCACAGCGAGAAGCAAGATTTGCCTGGGCCGTCTTGCCGGGATGGGTTTGAGCGAGAGCGGGTCTCCTAAAATCTTAAGGCTGCGAATAAGGATCTTGCTTGGTCCGTTTGCACAGGGAACAAACCCCATCCTTAAAACAACCATCGGCTAATAAGCCACCACTCCGAACAACTCCACGACACTCCGAAAAACTCCGAAACTACGAACGTCAAATGCGACCAATGTGCATTTGCACACGTCGGATGCTAACTCCTAGGAACTCCTGAAATTTAAATTGTTCGGAGTTTTTGGGAGTTTCTAGAATATACGGGGTGGGTGGTGCAGCAAACAAATCCGCAACCTTTTCGAGCAGCCCGGTCTGAACTTGCTCCTCGCAAGCTCCAACGAGAGCAAAGGGCACGCGTTCTTGCGTCGAAAACCTGGCTTCCTGGCCCTGAGAAAAACATGGTGGGCAGGAGATCGTTTCTAAAGACAATTTCGGAAACGGTTGCACCGCTTTCAAATTCATTTCGTTTTGGGGTTCGAACTGGGGCCTTAGAAGTGGCATTCAGCCTGCTCTCGCTTGTTCGCTCTCGTTGGGCCTGGCAACACCCCCTGAAGTCCTGGTAGGCCGCCTCCACCGCGTGCATGAGACCGTAATCGTCGTCGAAGTCCCCCATCTGGGGGTGCATCGACCGCAAAAACCCGAACGCCTCGCGGAACTTCCAACCCCCCATCGTCATGATGATCTGGGCCACTTTCTGGGAGAAGAGAGGAGGCAACAAGATCGAGACCCCGAACCGTGAAAATCAATCAGCTCCCCTGACCTTCAAGACAATTTGTGGCAACCTTGCTAAGATTCCCCTCTCCGTCGTCTCCGCCCACAAGCGAACCCACACGCAAACCCATCTACACAAAAGACTACCCCAAATTTTCGTGCCCCACCGCATCGCCTCGCGAACCGTCTACGCCCGGGCAAAGCAGGACGGGTCCGGTTCAAAGGGGGATTTCTCCAACCCTTAAGGCGTCAACCACAAACCAAAAAGAAAAATGAAGCGAACAACCAAAGTGCAACGCAAACAGCAATCTCCCAAAGACCCTGGCGGACACAAGCGGACCGGAAAGAGAAAGAAGACAACACTAGGCTCGCCGTTGGCGTCCCCGAGAAAACTGTCTTAGGGGGAAACAAACGACAACAAACACAATCAACTTGTGTTGCCAAACCCTACCTTCCCCGGCCACGGTTGCCCAAAGCCCGTGTCAGAACCGCCAACTAACGACCGAGGCAAGGACAGAAGACTACCAATGCAAGGAAAGAGAAGCGAAGTTGGGCCCACTCGCCGGCACGTCCTCTTCCGAAGAGGTGCGTACCGTTTGACGAACCAGAGAAACCAAACACGGCCCAAGCAAACCGCAATTTAGGCGAGCCTCTAAAAAGTTCGAATCCGGAACAAATCCTTGAGCAGCACGGGTCAGGTGAATCTGAAAACGTGCCTTGCCTAACGAGAAGCTTTAGAAGCTATAACAAAATCGGTCTCGATCGGCTGCACCTTTCTCCTCTTCTGAAAGCCGGGCCGCGGTTCCGTCCTTGGACGCAATGCACGAGGACCCGCCCGCGTCTGTGCAAGTCCTCAACCGCAGGGCGGAGCACCCAATCGAACTTCTCCGCAGCCTGCCTGTGCAAGACAATCAAACGAGAGTGTCGCAACCTCAAAGCTCCAAAGGCAGAGCAAGGGAAACCTCACATCACGACCTTAGCCACCCAAGGAGACCCGGCAAACAAAGAAAGAGACGAAGTCAACACCTCTGAAGCCTCAGAAAGCTTGCCCCCCTCAGCTCAATCACGTCCGCCGGTGCCACGAAATGATCGGAACTCCCTGGCCTTCACCAATGTCGGCCGACCAAGCAGACCGTGAAAGTGGATCCAAGGTCGATTCTCTTTCTGGAAACCGTGCGACGGCAACGCGATGGGAGAATTAAAAACGTGATAAACCCCTTAGGCGGCGGCAACAAGAAACTGTGCATCCTTCAACATGCAAGCTCTTGAGAATTGTTGGACCTGCAAACCGGCACGGCCGGTGCTGAAATCTCAACGATCGCAAAGAACTTTCCGGGAAAGGTTCTCCTTTTTTGCGATTCTAATGATCTTTCTTTTCATCCTTTTCTCTCTAAGGTTCGTTCTCCCTTTCTCTCTTGTTTCTGGGGTCCTGCTCTGCTCCGGATTTCCGGGCTTTGGCAGCCAGCCGGCTGGGGGGAGACTGCCCAACCGGCCCGAACAATCGAAAACGCAACGAAGGCCAAGAGGACACCACACACCGGATGGAACCAAACAAAAATCGAACTTTTGGGAACAGCACTACAATCACAACTTGACCTCCCCAATTTCGGTTTCAAAAAACTCAACCCTTGAAGCGATGCCTAGCGAAGAACGTTGCGACACACCCTTTCTGTCCAGCATTGCCGACCGCCCGGCGGGAACTCAATCATCCTGATGCCGTACGCGTTGAGGAGGTTCCGCTCGTACTCCACGAAGGAACGCCACTGCTTCCCGGGCGGAGCACCCGTGACCCGGTTAAGCAAGGCCAACTTCCCCTCCAACGCGTTAGGGCCGAAGCAGCACACGACTGTCGAGACCTGATGAACTTCAACCCAAACCGAGCTTTCCGAAGATTGCTCCAATCAATTTTTTCCTCTAGCAGTAATCCTATCCCACGGCGAGCTCCATCTTTTCGCCTTGCTCCCCAAAATTGTGGCTCGTAACCCGTTTGTCTGTGCGGGCCTGTGACCCGCAAAAGGCATCAGAGAGCATTGGCCTGTCGTCTGCAACGCAGGCAGCGGTGCTTTTAAAGCTCTCCGTAAACCTAGGAACCAAACAAGTTATTATTGCTCAACCAGACCCCCGACAGACGCCGCGATCATTCGGAAGCACAAGCGTACAAGGGAATTCAGGCCGATTCGATAGAATTCAGCTATGCCTATAGAGTTGCAACGACCGTGAGGCTACCAACGCAAAAACGCCAAACTCACGCGTAGAGCCTCTGCCAAAAGAACGAAGAACCCAAACCCACCGAAAATGGAATCAACTTACTGGCAGGGCACCTTCCGCACGTCACAAACGGAGGGATTCAAATTCAAAAGGAATTCTTGCGAAGCCCCACGCTCTTTGACGCGACCGAAGGCAGCAAACAAACGTCACAACTGGGGCCGCTAGGCGAGACAAAGAACCACACGATAGTGACTCGGTCGGACGCCATGGGCGGACCACCCGTTCGAAACTAGAGCTGCCGGAGCAAGCCTCGAAAGCAAGGACTGTGAACAGTTAACAAAACCTCGGCCCAATTCAGCCAACCGGGGTGCAAGGCCCAGTCGAGGCAACCGAGGAGCAGGACGCCGTCCCACGGCCCAGGAATCTAAGAGCTGAAAAAGATGGAGCAGACAAGGCCGACCAAAAACGACAGTCACTCACCCGGAAACCCAAACACAGAATCGCGAACAATTCTCCAGGGGAGCACTTTGCCATCAAACTATGCACCGAAATCCGAAGCCGCTGGTCGGTGTGCCCGACCGCCGAACGTTGACAATCGAAACGAAGATGACAACCCAAGCCCTAATCTTTTTCAGCTTCGGCGTACCTCGGTCGGAACGACCATGCAGTCGCGGCGGTCGGCCCAGCGGTACTGCATCTCCGCCGCTTCCGGGTACTCGCCGACCACCTTGGCGAACTGCATAGCGAAAACTTGTTCGGGCGAAACACCCCCCAAAGCGGGAAGCGCAAGCACAATTGCGAAAAGCTGAAACAGCTCGAGCTCTGTGGCGACGAAAACGGAATTTGGCCCTCACAAAAACCTGTGTGCTGAACTCCCGACCGGTATCCGCGGAGAAGGACGTCGGCTCGCGGCAAAGCTTCGAGAACAAAAAAAACCTAGCAATTAAGGTTTTCCAAGCCCTTGGTATCTGGCCCAACCCTAGGGCGAATCACCCGTACAGCAAAGGCTGGTCCACAAGGAGGAAGCAACCCTCCGACAACAAATGACAAGCCAAGGCAATGATGATTTTCAATGGTTCCCAGAAGGACCAACGTGGAGCAAGAAAAAACACGACAACTTTTCGCTTTCCCAAAATATGTCTCGCGAGAGCCCCTTCTGCCGAACCGGACGTCTGAGTCAACGGAAAAGTCCTGCTGGCCGGTGCCCCCACTCCCGGACCATGTTCCCGCTTGCACGGTAGCAAAAAGCCCATCAACATACTGAACGTAACACACGGGAAGACAAGCCCCGGAACGTAACGACCATGAGCTAGAATTTCGACTGACCCCCCGCGTCCCAACAACACAGAAGCTGACTACCGCGTTTCTCTAGCCCGGCTGCTTCGAGAAACCAACACGAAACGTTAACAACTGCAACCGCAAGGTATGCACCAAACCACGACTGCAAAATGCTGACGCCACCCGACCGTCAACGTGTGTGTTAGAGCCCGTGTCTCGCAGAGGATTGTGCTTAATGAAACCGTGGGCTTCTCCCTTCGATCGGGCCGCTTGTCTCAGAATTGGCAACTTTCGTCGGGGCCGTTTGGCCCCGCAACGCAACTCCTAAAAACTCCGAAGATTGCGTGGGCCCAAACATTTTCGGAGTTTTTCGGAGTTGCCCCGTGTCTCGGTCGGCGTCAGACCCCGCAACCCAACTCCGAAAAACTCCGAAGATTGCGTGGGCCCAAACATTTTCGGAGTTTTTCGGAGTTGAAGTTCCCTCGGTGTGCGTTTGGGGGTGTGGAGGCGTTTTCTTAACAGTTTCTTGGCAGTTTCTTGGAGTTACCGGCAGGTGCCGATTGTGAGGGCGAACCACCGGGAACCATTCCGAGCTGGAAACTCTATACACTTTGGGGCCCGTGTCTTTGCTTGGGGGTTTTGCCTCTTTACTTTTTTCGCTGCCTTGAGAGACGAAACCGAATCTAAGGGCCGAAAAACGCCGTGAACGGGGCTACATTAAAGCGAAAGCGGAGGGTTGGTAAGCCCAGAAGTGGCGAGCCCTACCGAGCAACCCCTTGCCGGCCGCGAAGGGTCGCCCCGCACAAATTCGAGCAGACCAACGGCTGCAAAACGTGGATTGTGCAATGCTTTATCTTTCCAGCCGAGGGAAGCAGACCCCACAACCCAACTCCGAAAAACTCCGAAGTTATGGTGGGCCCCGCAATTTTCGGAGTTTTTCGGAGTTGGCCGCTAGAAGTCGCAGAAAAACAAACACCCCCACCAAGCTGGCTAGGGCGTCAGAGCCCGCAACCTAACTCCGAAAAACTCCGAAGATGTGGTGGGCCCCACAATTTTCGGAGTTTTTCGGAGTTAGGTTGTGGGGTATGCAACCCCCTCGACAGCGGACACCACGCAAGGCTGCGGAGGGGAGCGAACCCAATGAGCCAAGAAGACGAAGAACTCGATGAGGCGGGTGAGGCAGGACGCCCCGCTTGAGACTCCAGCGGCTGCGGGTCCCGAGGCCACCAGTGCGGCCCTGAACCTAGGAGCTTGGGGCAAACCCATGCTTGCGAAATATTCAAAGACCAACACTCTCGTGCACAAGTTCCCCAGTTCCCATTGCTCGGCGGCACGCGTCCGCACACGCTCTTGTTGTCGGTCGATCCGGCCCGGCCCGGCCTGCAAATCCCTCTTGCCCGCCAAGTTTCGGTAAGAACGGGCCCACACCTCACGAAAAACTCGATGCCGAGGTCCCACAGCAAACACTGCGACGAGGCAAGCTCCCTCCGTTCATCCGGTAAGCGGCCCAGCAAAAACGGTGAGGGACGTAACCCTGCGCCCAACGGGCCAGCATCACTGACGAAATGGCCGTGACCTAAAAAAAAAACCATAGTAGACTGCGTCCATTTTGGTTTCCTGGGTTAGGTGGCCCTCTCTTGGCCACCTAATCCTTTACACTGCCAGCACAGACTCTGCAAAAAATTTGCGAGAGTCCTGTGCTAGCCTGACCCCAACGGGGCCAGGGGCACGGGACGGGTGTTGGCCGACGGCCCTGCGAGCACTCCGTGCTACCTTAGAATTGGCGCAAAAAAAAACAAAAAACATAGTGGACCACGTCCACGGGGTTGGCGAACAGGGCCTTTCCGCATCGCTGGCCAGCGGAACCAGCCGAAGCTGACCGCGAACCTCCGGCGATGCGGAAAAACCTGGGATTGTCGGGCTTTCAATTGAAAACCCAACAATCCCACCCCCAGACCCCCCCCGTTTCTGGGACCGGTAGGCACAACCCACCGGCCCCTGGGATTGTTGTGCTTTCAATCGAAAGCCCAACAATCCCTTGTTGTGCTAGGTCCCCAACCTTCACGGTCTCATCGGGGCTTTCCGGTTCCCAGCAACGGGCCTGGAGGTTGTAGTCGTGCACGTGGCCCCGAGAGTCGACGACCTGTACCTTGTCATGGGGTCCCGGCCGCCAAGCCAAAAATGAAGGAAAGCACTAGGGCCTCAAAACCGCTGTGCCCTTTAAAAGGCTTTCTTCCGCAACTGGGAACCGCCGAGATGGGCGGAGGGACGTGACGAGCCGTATCGGCGAAAGGAGCCCACTGACCGAAAAAGCCGTCATTGGTCGCAGGGCGTTCCCTTCACCCAAAGCTCTTGCCCCGACGCATCCACAACAAGTTCACGAAAGGATTATCGTATCAAGACCTGTCGCCCGTGCCCGGAAATTCCCTCGACCGACTACGCCCCGAAAGCCTTCGAGCAAGTCCTACGTTTGGTGCAACGTGCTGCGAGCCATTGTTCTTCGCACATCCGCCGCCAACGACTGCACGAACATCGCTGGCAAGGCCGATGCGGCCAGAGATGCAGCCAGCCACCCAGAAGTCCCTGCGGAGGCACGCAGCTGATTAGTGGCCCGAGCTGCTTGCCGCACCGGTCGAAGCAACCGGCGTCGTCGGAGCGGCCCGCCCTCGCAAGTAGTCCACCACAACGGCCCACTGCGACATGTGCTCGTCTCGCAACTCTGCCGCCCGCCTGGGCGAACAGCCCGGCTCATATCGGCCGGACAACAGCCACGAAACAAACTCTTCGTCCTTATACTGGTTTCTCTTCTTCGGGCGAGTGGCACAATCACCATGACCTAAGCAACACTTGCACGTAACGTTCCGCTTCGCCCAAGGTTTCGTGGTGGGCCACGTCTGAATAACCCCTAGAATCGGAATGGAGGCGAAGGGCTCCTCGGGAGACGTCACGTGGCCAAACTCGTCCACCACAGCCGAAGCAGCCAAAGAGAGCCACTGCGGAACTTCAGCCGGGACCTCAGCACTAGCCAAGGCCGCAACAGCCGCGTCAACATCGCTGTCCTCGGCAACTTCCGCCGCATCACCGCCGGCAGCCGCTGCCGCGAGAGCTTCTTCCAAAGCTGCGATTGCTTCCGCATCCACCCCGTCCAGCTCTTCCAACTCATCCGCGACGTCCTGGGCGAAGTCACCCGGAATGCCGGCCAAGGGGCCGTCGTCTTCCCCGACATCCCCGTCGTCTTCCCCTTCCTCTTCTGCGGGCTCTGCCCCTGCGGCGGCATCGAAAAAACTCAACGCTTCCAGAAGGTCGGCCGCACCCGCTGCCGGCCTCGAGGCCGCTCGCACGTGGGCCGCGTGCGGAGCCTCTAGGCCTGTCACCTGGAACTTCAAGAGGGAGGTGCTGCCGGGCGGCTCCACCCAAGTCAACGGAATGATCTGCCAAACCTCTCGCAACCTCACTAACTCTACGACGAGATCGTCGGACGTCTGCAAAGCCAAAGTCGTGCAAGAGGGGCACAAGGACGATGGCGAGACCAACGCCTCCACAACGAAAGGCACCGGAGGGCAAACGAAAAGCGAATCGCCCGACCCAACCGCCAAACCGCACCGAGCGAACACTTGCATCTTAGGCTTCTTCCGCGTCAAAGCTAACGCAACAATGGCGTCTACCTCGCCCGCCCCGACATCGTCGCCACAATGCGGAGGGGTGTGGCCGCGAAACAAAGCCAAGAAAGAGGCATGTTCTTGCCGACCGGCTAAAGATTCCACCCAAGAGTTCACAACGGCAAGCAATTTGTCCAATCGCTTAGCGACGCCGTGCGGCAGCGTAACTCGGCACACGTTTTGCTTTGCCTCCCAGCAAGAGCAGATTGCGGCGGGTCTTCCTGCACCTTCAGTTTTGGCAACGGGTCTGGCACACACGGGCCCTTTCACCATAAGCGCCGGATCGTGCCTCGCAATGGCCCGCCGTTCTGTTTGTTTGGTTCGCCTCCGCTCTGCCACAATGTCGGCCACGGGAACCAAATTCCCGGAGTCAACCGGTGAACCCCACAAGTTGCTGGTGATTGGGGGCCTCTCGCTTGGAGGCTCTGCTCTGGGCAGGAGCACCCGGGTCAGGGCGGCGGCTTGTTGTAAAGTAGTCCAGTGCTCCTTGGCCTCGTGGCCCATGTCGGCCCATTCACGGGCGTGCCGGGCCCTGGCCTCTTCCACCTCTGTCTCCGTCAAGGGCCGCCGGGGGGCCCGGCAAATCTTGAACGCGGCCATCTTGTGGTTCATGAAGGCAAGAGGCGCAGGCACGACCCGTTTGTTTGCCGGCGTCGCGGGACCCTCGATCGCATTGCCGGTCGAAGCAACCGCCGTTTGTTGCGACGGCAAGCAACCGTGCCGAGCCAAGTGACCGGCTGCCGCCTCCTGCAAAAAAACCTTGTTGGCGGCGGCGGTCGCGTTGCGGGCCGGACCCGTGCTCCGAAGTTGCAATCTGAGTGCATAGTGAGCTCGCTCAGAGAAGTCGATCCCAAGCACAAGATTCGAGCACCACGATCGCAAGACCAAAACCCCGCCCGATAAAAACAAGTACACAGTCGGGAATGCTTCCTTGAGCCTCTTCAAAAAAAGGCTCAAGCAATGGTCCGGGCAACCATCCAGAAAGTCTCTCACGAGCTTCCGCTTTTCAGCCAAGGGCACATCTGGTTCCAGCGTCGGCAGCAAGGAATACGGAGGCTTGGACCACTTCACCTCGAAGTGTTCGAACAATGAGGCGGACAACTGGAACAAATGACACCGAGCAAAACTTCGCGTGTCACCGTCTTGAAAAGAGGACCCGGCCAACCGCAACAAAACCCAGGACGGAGCATCCGGCCGAAACTCTTGCAGCAATTTGCACAAAGCAACTTGCATGTCGGCAAAACGAGGCGTTTTGCGACCCAAGATGTCCAAGAGGGACGGCCGGTCATCCGATTGCGTACCGAAGACAAAGTACATGAAGTCGTCCACGCAGCGGAGGCCGGTCACCAAGACCGGCAACTGCCAGACGACAGCGGGCTCGCGAAAGACTTTGCAGATTCGAGCCAAGCGCAGCTTACGATGGCCGTCTGAGTTCGGATTCTCTGCCGCGACAAGGGCGGCCAGCTGATCCTCCAAGTTGTCAAGGTCCACATCCCAGGTGAATCGCAGCTTATCGAGACACTCGGGCAAAGCTCCGCCCCACAAAAACCCGCAAGCCAACCGGGCCAGAGTCCGCAAGGTGTGCGTCCACCGATTCTCCGTCCCCACCACCCAACTCCGAGAAATGAGGACATTCAAGATCGCGGTGGTGACCTTCTCCACCGCCTCTTCCCGGTCGGCACAGCACGGTTGCCCAGACGCATCATCCCAGCAATAATGCCGCAAGCAACCCGGGCAGAAAACAACCAATACCAAAGCCAAGCGGACGTCCGACTTAAAAGCATCGCCGCCGCGGCCTTCCCTCTTCCGCTCCGCCAACGTGTCGGGCCCAAGCAAAATGGACAAGGCTTGCTCGCGATCGGCGATCACATGGGCCGGAGGTGGCTCGCGACGGTAATCCAAAAGTCGCCCGAAGCAAATCAGCTCAGCCCGCAAGCCGTTCAAAGATCGCCAGTTCCGCAAAAATCGCGTGAAAGAAAAGGCCGTAGCGACCAAATGCTTCCCGCAATGCGGACGAGACCTCGCCAATTGGAGCCCGTGAAGGACGCAAGCCTCGGCGTGCGGAAACACGCTGCGGGGAAGCGTGGGCCCAACGAGCCTGCCAAAGATCCAGCGAAGCACTGGATAATTCGACGACGCCCTGTCGTGCGAAAACGTCAGGACTAGCGAGCCCTCGCCGCCACAAGCGGCCGCAACAGCCTCTTCGTCCGACAGAGGGACGGGGAAGCGGCGAAGCAGAGCCTCCAAAATAAAATCGGCGGATGGCTTTTCCAAAAAAGTGGCTCGGGACAGGACGGGTTCATCCACGACCGTCTGCCAAGCCCCAGCTCCGCTTTCGTGCACCTTCAGCCGCCCTGTCTGCATTAAAACTTGGACGGCCGCCTTCGCTCTAGAAACTCGCTCTCCGGAACGGCGGTCCGCCAACAAGTTTCTGGTTCGCTGGGCCGTCTCGTCCCACTGCCAACTTAAGCTGCGGTGCCGCCCGGGCTGCAAACCCACGGGGTCTGGAAGAACGACCGCGGGCAGTGGCCGAAAGTACTGCTCGAGAAAATCTGTTTGCCTTCGCAGCGCGGCTCCCGCGACCAACGAAACGGCTCTTTGCCGAAGCAGTGCGTCAGAAGCGGTTCCCCGGGAGTCCGGCGAAAGGGCCACCAAGGAAGTCAAACGGGCCCACTCGGCCGCGAATTCTTCTGTCTCGACCCTCTTGCAGAAGGGGACAACAACACCGACGGAGCGAGCAACGCCCGGAGCAATAGCCCCCATGAGACTCAACGCGGCCCGTGCACGCGTCGCCTCGGCGGTTGCTTGATCTTTTCCCCGCTCAAGCTGTCGCCTTTTTTTGGCGTCGCGGGCTTGTTGCATGAGTTGCCAGCTACGCTGTTCGTGTTTCCGCGAGGTGCCTCGGCCGCCGGGCGGAGCACCCGCTATTTCTGCCAATGCATCGAAGTCCGCATCCACATGCACGACCTGTGCTTCTGCATCTTCGGGCGCAGCACCCCCGGGCCCACGGGCAATGTCCGCGAGGACGTCTAAATCATCCATGGCGTCGGTCACAAAAGTGAGCTAACAAGACACAAACCGTAGACCAAGCTGGCTGCGAAACGAGTTCGTTGCAAAGTGTGCTAAACGAGGTGGAGCTTGGCACGACCCATCATGCGTAAAGAGACGGGACCCCCTAGAAACACAAACGTCAAGACCGAGCGGGAGGACTGTTGGGCAACCACCGCTTCTGCGAACGGCCAAGGTCTGGTGCAATGTTTTTGGGTGTGTTTGGCGGTCCCGTAAGTAGTGCCGCAACGTTTTCCCTAAATGCCAGACGCCCCCGCCCTTCCTGAAAACATGCAAAACGGAGAGCTGTCGAATGCCTATCATACCAAAGCACGAGGAGTCGGACGCGTGAGTGCGAGGCCAATGCGGCTGTCGGGGCCGATGCTGTATGGGTCCGTGCTTCCTCCCCTATCAAAGGCCGGAAAAGCCGAGGACGTGGCGTCTTTGACGCTTCCAGAAATGCTCGATGTAGCAAGGTCCGCCCCTGCCAACGGCCAAGCTATCCAACGCTCCCGACAAGGGCCGGAGGCAAAAAAAGATGCACCGGCAATCAAGGCGACACCCACTTCTCTTGCATCCGGACAACGAGCCGCTACGAGGGCACAATGTTGCCGATAATATTCTCTGTTCGTTCTGTCGGGGTGCGGACTGACGGGCCACGTCCATGTTTCGCTTGCTGGGTGTGTTCCCCCCAGTATCAGAAGAACGAATTTTCGGCTGGTCTCTCGATTGGCCGAATAGGAAATTCTACTTCTCAACGGCAACCTCTTGCCGCCACTTTTGCTGACGTCCGGCTCCCTCTGACTTAATCTTTGCGTTTACCGCCACGCTCCTTCGGAGCCCCCTTTCGGGCGAACCACCGGGAACCATTCCGAGCTGGAAACTCTATACACTTTGGGGCCCGTGTCTTTGCTTGGGGGTTTTGCCTCTTGACTTTTTTTCGCTGCCTTGAGAGACGAAACCGAATCTAAGGGCCGAACAACGCCGTGAACGGGACTACATTAAAGCGACAGCAGAGGGTTGGTAAGTCCAGAGGTGGCGAGCCCGGGCGGGTGAACCACCGCAAGGGTCGTTTCCACAAAAAAAAAAAATTGTGGAATTCTGCACCCCCTTTTTTTCCCTCCTATAGAAAGGC
>Ga0194132_10010048_pt1 | contig 12757 bp, 12 predicted proteins | sample TA2KigOf80mmetaG_FD_148612 | JGI IMG/M metagenome (GOLD analysis project Ga0194132, IMG submission 148612) | Freshwater microbial communities from Lake Tanganyika, Tanzania - TA2015054 Kigoma Offshore 80m | ecosystem: Environmental > Aquatic > Freshwater > Lake | place: Tanzania: Lake... | reverse complement strand
CTGCTCGGCCGCAAATCGCTGACGCGGCATCCCATTCTCCATTCAAAAGTGGGCCAATCCTAACTCTGGGCTTGGACCACTTTCGACAGGGCAGACCACCGTTTTCAGGTACTTCCCGAAGCGTTCCTCCGTTTCAGCGGCTTGATTGTCGCCAACGGCGGCTGGTGCTTCGCCACGGCCTGCGCGGGCTTCACACGCCCTCCGTTGTCTCCACGTTATCTCGGGCGCTCTTGACGAAGTAACGCCAGAGTGGACATCCGCTGAAAACTTGGTGAGCGCGCCGGGGGTCGAACCCGGGACCTACAGATTAAAAGTCTGCCGCTCTACCGCTGAGCTACGCGCCCATCCTAGGCAGGCCGCAACCTAGGCGCGGTTGGCGAGAGGGTCAACGCCACCCACATCCCGTGCATGCCGGAACGAGCTCCCAACCGTCGTGCGGTCGCCCGCATCGCCCGTCCCGTCGAACAGGCCGGCATGAACGCGACCCACCGCGTGCGGCCGCTCTTGGAGTTTGGCGCCTGGGCCGACAACGATCCCTTCCTCGGCCTGATGGAGGACTGGTTCCCGCGTGGCGTCTTCGACCGCCATCCGCACCGCGGCATCGAGACCGTGACCTACGTTCTGGAGGGCGAGCTCGAGCATTACGATAACCACGGCAACGCCGGCATCATCCGTCCTGGCGATGCGCAATGGGTGACAGCCGGTCGCGGCGTCATCCACAACGAGATCCCCGCGGAGGGCGTCACCGTCCATAGTCTGCAACTGTGGGTGAACCTGCCGGCCGTTCGGCTCCGCTCCGCTGCGCCTGCCGGCCAGCTTGGCCTCAGCGGGCGCTTGGGACTAACATTGCGCTTGGACCACCAAGTGCAGGCAGTCCATTGTGGCCCGCCGCGCCACCGACTAGGTTCGGTCACCGGCGCCTGGACGCAGGCCCGCCGCGGGCCGCGGCGCCGCAAACACCGGGGATGGGTCATTCCGGATGAGCATGAGCCGCGTCCGTAGCCAGGAGGCTCCGCGGCTGGTGGAGACACCACCCGACTCCGGCGGCGCGGTCACACCGGAGCGGCAGTCCCGCCTCGGCCCGGCTCCATCGGCTACAGCGTTGTCGGTTGTCGTGCCCGTCCACGACGAGCAGGACAACATCGCGCCCCTCATCGAAGAGATCACCGCGGCGCTGACCGGAATCCACGGTGGCTACGAGATCGTCATCGTCGACGACGGCAGCTCCGACGGCACCGGCGCAGCACTGACCCGCCTCGCGCGCCGCGGGCTGGTAGTCGTGCGCCATCGCCGCAACTACGGCCAGAGCGCCGCGTTGCTCTCCGGCGTGCGGGTCGCGCGCGGCATTTGGGTCGCCACCCTCGACGGCGACGGCCAGAACGATCCGGCCGACATCCCGCGCCTTTGGCACCTGCTCGGGGAAACGGGCGACCCGGATCTGAAGATGATCGCTGGCCACCGCAAGCGCCGACAGGACACCTGGCTGAAGCGCATGTCGTCGCGCGTCGCAAACGGCGTGCGCGGCTGGCTGCTCGGCGACAGCACGCCGGACACTGGCTGCGGACTCAAGCTGTTGGAGCGCGACGCGTTCCTGCGGCTGCCCCACTTCGACCACTTCCACCGCTTCCTGCCGGCGCTGATTCAGCAGGGCGGGGGACGTGTGGCGTCGGTCGAGGTCAGCCACCGGCCGCGGCGCAGCGGCCGTTCGCACTATGGCGTCCACAATCGCCTGTGGGTCGGCATCGTCGACCTCATCGGCGTCATGTGGCTCAAGCGGCGCTCCGGCCGCTGGCATCCGAGCGTGATCGAAGTGGAACCCGTAAAGGGAGACGAGTGAATGCACGTTGATATCGGCGGGTTGTCCTTCGACCTGACGACCTGGGTGCTGATCGGCTTTTTTGGTCAACTGCTGTTCTCGATGCGCTTCATCGTGCAGTGGATTTCCAGCGAGCGGCGCGGGCAAAGCCACGTGCCGATCGTGTTTTGGTACTTCAGCTTGGCGGGCGGGTTGACGCTGCTCGCGTACGCGCTCCATCGCGAGGATCCGGTGTTCATCGTCGGGCAGGCGTTCGGCGCCTTCATCTACTTCCGCAACCTACAGCTCATCATGCGCCAGCGTCGCGCCGAAGGCGCGCAAGTATGATCACCGCCGAGAGCGCGCAGGCGTGACGTTCACGTCGCCGCAGCAGGCAGCCCAAAGGACGGTCGCCTCGGTACGGCGTCTTACCGACACCGATCGGGCCCGGCGCCTGCGCGCGTTGGCGTGGGCGTGGCGCGACGAGATCGCGCTCGTCTCCGTGTGGCTGGTCCTGGTGCTGGTGGCGCTCAACACGCGGCCGCTGTTGCCCATCGACGAGACCCGCTACCTCGCGGTGGCCTGGGAGATGTGGATCCGCGACTCCTATCTCGTGCCGCTGCTCAACGGCGAGCCGTACAGCCACAAGCCGCCGCTTCTGTTCTGGATGATCCACGCCGGCTGGTCGGTGCTCGGTGTCAGCGAGTGGTGGGGACGCATGGTGGCGCCGCTGTTCGGCCTTGCCAGCCTGTTCGCCGCGCGCGCGCTGGCGCGGTCGCTGTGGCCGGAAGCGCCCGAACGGGCGCGCCTCGTGCCATGGCTTCTGATCGGGTGCCTGGCGTGGGCCGTGTTCACCACCGTGACCATGTTCGACATGCTCATGGTCTGCTTCACGATGGTGACGATGCTCGGCCTCGTGCAGGCTTGGCGCGGCCGCCCGTGGCGCGGGTTTGCAATCGCCGCGATCGCCATCGGCGGCGGCGCGCTGGCGAAGGGGCCGGTGATGGCGGTGTACGTGTTGCCCGCCGTTCTGTTGGCGCCCCTATGGATGCGACCGGCGCCGCATTCGTGGCTGCGCTATTACTTCGGCGCCGTTCTTGCCGTCGCCGCCGGCGTGTTCATCGGCATCGCCTGGGCGCTGCCCGCCGCCGAGGTCGGCGGCTACAGCTACGGGCGGGCCATCCTGTGGGGACAGACTGCGGGCCGCATCGCCGAGGCATTCGCCCACGAGCGGCCGGGGTGGTGGTACCTGCCGGTGCTGCCGGCGCTGCTCTTCCCGTGGATCGTCTGGCCGGCGGCCTGGCGCTCGCTGGGCACGGTCGTGCGCAACGTGGACGGCGGCGTTCGTCTGGCGCTGGTCTGGCTCGGAGTCGGGCTGCTCGTTCTGTCGCTGATCAGCGGCAAGCAGCCGCACTATTTGTTGCCGCTGGTGCCGGCCGCGGCGCTGGTGATGGCGGTCGGGCTGGAGCGCGTGCAGCTCAGCCGCTGGAACGCGGTCCTGCCGGGACTCGCGGTGGCGCTGCTGGGCGTCGCGCTGGCCGCATTCTCGATCTGGTTGCGGGGCGAGCCCGAGGCGTTGGAGGTCACCGGACTCCCGCCGTACGCGCGCAACGTTTCTCCGCTGTTCGGCGCTGCCGTGGCTGCGGTCGGCATCGCGGTCATGGCCAGCGGCCGCAAGCGGATGAACCTCGCGGTCGGTGCGTTATCGCTGCAGAGCGCCGCGGTGGTGGTCTTGATCCACGTACTCGGGTTCGTTCCGATCGCGCACGCGTTCGACCTGCGGCCGATCTCGCGCTATGTCGCCTCGCAGCAGCGCTCGGGAAGGCCGATCGCCATCCTCGACGAGTACCACGGCCAGTTCACGTTCCTTGGCCGCATGCAGCGGCCGCTGCGTATCCAGTCGGCCAATGGGGCCCTCGGCTGGCTGCAGGCGGACTTCCGCCGCGTGTTGGTGATGACCATGCCCGACATCCCCGACCGGTGGATGCTGACGGAATACGTGCAGCCTTATCGCGGCCGCACGTTGGCCATCGTCAACAAGGACGCCTACGACGCCTGGCTGACCCTCCAGCGGATGCGCGAGAACGGAGTGACTATTGTCCGCGAACGAGACCGGCGCGCACCGGACGCCAACGCGCGGCCCCCTGGTCAGCACGAGTAATCTCTTCGGCTGTCATGAGCGTGGCGGTGACGCCGATCAGCGCGTTCGCCTGGCGCGCAATCTCGGGAGAGTTGCCGCGCGCGCAGATGCCGAACCACTTGCGCGCCTCGACGAGATTTTGGAACACGCCGATGCCGCGGATGTGGAGGGAGCCGAACGCGAGTTGCGCGCCAGGCTCGCCCTGTTCCGCCGCCTGGCGGAAGTAAATGGCCGCGAGCACCGTGTCGCGGCTCACGCCGAAGCCGTTGAAATGCATGACGCCGAGCATGAACTCGGCGCCCGGGTGGCCGCGCCTGGCCAGGGCACGGAATTCCTGCAGGGCGAGGGAGAAATTGCCGCGCTCGTACGCCGTGAGCGCTTCTTCGTAGCTGGCATGAGCCGGGCCGGGAAGGGCCAGGCAAACAGCCAGCAACACCGCGGCAAGCGACCGCCTCATGAAACCGAGTCCATCCCCCCGCATGCAGAGCGGCCGGACTATAGTCCTCCTGTTTGCGCGCCTGCCAGCACGATCGGCGCGCCTTCAGCCAGAACGCATGAGGGCGACCGCTCCGTCGCGGCCAAACAAATAAAGAAGGGTGCGCAGCGCCTCTCCGCGGTCCGACCTGAGCTCCGGATCGCGTTGCAAGAAGGCCTGGGCGTCGTCCCGTGCCACTGAGAGCAGGTCGTGGTGCGTCGCGAGGTCGGCGACCCGGAACTGCGGCATGCCGCTTTGCCGCACGCCGAGGATTTCACCGGCTCCGCGCAGGCGCAGGTCTTCCTCGGCGATGCGGAACCCATCGTCCGTCTCGCGCAGGATGGATAGCCGGGACTTCGCCGTTTCGCCGAGCGGCGGGGCGTACAGCAGGAGGCACGATGACTCCGCACCGCCCCGTCCGACGCGGCCGCGCAGCTGGTGCAACTGGGCGAGGCCGAAGCGTTCGGCATGCTCGATCACCATGATGGTGGCTTCGGGCACGTCGACGCCCACCTCGATGACGGTCGTGGCGACGAGCAAGTGCACCTCGCCCGACGCGAAGCGTTCCATGACGCGGTCGCGCTCGGCGGTCTTCTGCCGGCCGTGAGCGAGGTCGACCTGGTCGCCGAACCGCTCCACCAGGGCCGCGTAGCGTTCCTCCGCCGCGGCGGCGTCGAGGGCTTCCGATTCCGACACCAGGGGGCACACCCAGTAGGCGCGCTCTCCCTGTGCGATTCGCCGCCCGACTGCCGCGACGACCTCGTCGAGACGCGAGAGCGGCAAGGCGCGCGTGACAATGGAGCGGCGCCCGGGCGGCTTCTCGTCGAGCCGCGAGACATCCATGTCTCCGTACACGGTAAGCGTTAGCGTGCGGGGAATCGGCGTCGCCGACATGACCAATACGTCGGCGGCGGTGCCGACTTGGTCGGTGAGGGCGAGGCGCTGGTGCACGCCGAAGCGGTGCTGCTCGTCCACCACCACTAAGGCGAGGTCGCGGAAGGCGACACCCTCCTGGAACAGGGCATGCGTGCCGATGACGATGTCCACGTCGCCCGCGGCAATGCGATCGACCATGTCGCCGCGACCACGGCTGCGGCCGCCGGTCAACAGGCCCACGCGCACCCCGGCGGGCTCGGCCAGCGCGCTGATGGTGCGAAGGTGCTGGCGGGCGAGGATTTCGGTCGGTGCCATGAGCGCCGCCTGCGCGCCGCTCTCGACCGCGGCGAGCATCGCGAGGAGCGCGACAATGGTCTTGCCGGAGCCGACGTCGCCCTGCAGAAGGCGCAGCATCCGGTTCGGTCGCTCGAGATCGCCGAGAATCTCGCGGATCGAGCGCTCCTGGGCGCTCGTCAGGCGGTAGGGCAGGGCCGCCAAGACCTGCTTGCGCCGGCGGCCGTCGCCTTGGATGGAACGGCCGGGGCGGGCGCGCATGCGCCGTCGCACCAGCAGCAGCGCGAGCTGGTTGGCGAGCAGCTCGTCGTACGCGAGACGCCGGCGCGCTAGTGTCTCGCCCGACAGCTCGGCTTCCGATTCCGGCGCGTGGGCAGCGTGGAGCGCCGAGCGCCACGATGCCCAGCCTTCGCGGGCGAGCAGGGCGGGGTCGTGCCACTCGGGCAGCACCGGCGTGCGTTCCAGCGCGGCGCGCACGGCCTTCTGCACCGTGGACTGCGGCAATCCGGCCGTCAGCCCGTAGGTGGGCTCCACCGATCGCAGGCGAGGGAGGTCCTCGACCGTCCCGATGTGGTCGGGATGCGTCATCTGAAGGTCGCCGCCGAATCGCTCCGCCGTGCCGCTGACGACGCGCAGCTGTCCTACCGGCAGAACCTTCTCCAGGTAGTCGGTGCGTGCATGGAAGAAGACAAGGTCGATGCGCCCGGTCTCGTCGCTCGCCCGCACCTTGTACGGCTGGCGCCGGTTGCGGGGAGCAGCGTGCGACTCCACCTTCACCGTGAGAGTGACAAGAGCGCCCTCGGGGACCTCGGCGAGCTTGGGTGAGAAGCGTCGGTCGATCAGCCCGGTCGGCAGGTGCCAGAGCAGGTCGACCACGTGCGGCCCATCGGCGATCGCTTCGAGGAGATGGCCGAACTTGCGGCCCACCCCCGGCAAGCTGGTCATGGGGGCGAACAGGGGGAATAGGATTTCCGGCCGCACGCGCCCATATAGAGTGCGTTTGGCTTCCCCGTCAGCCACTCGCTACTGACAGCCGGACACCGAGCCCGTATAGGAAAAGCGATGGCTACATACGACCGCCCCGGTGGGGTCGAGGACCCCCTCGCGGAGCAGCGGAAGCGATTGCGATTCCGCAGTTGGCATCGCGGCACGAAGGAGATCAATCATCTGCTGGGCACGTTCGCCGACGACTGGATCGAGCGCCTCGATGCGGGACAGCTGGCGCGCTACGAGGCCCTGCTGGAGAACAGTGACCCCGACCTCTACGACTGGATCACCGCCCGCGCGCCGCCTCCGTCCGAATTCGACGACCTCCTGGTTCTTATGCGCTCAGTGCAAGGCAAGCCTGTAACGACTTGAAATACCTACACGATATGTTCCTGGCACCGGCCTCCAGCGGCCGCCTGCGGATTGCCGGCGCTCCTGAAGGGCTGGACGCCTTGGCCCTCGCTGCCATCGCGCGCGGCCGCCCGGGCGGCGCGCTGCATCTCGCCGCCGGCGACATTCAACTCGCGGCGATGGCGCAGGCACTGGCGTTCTTCGCCCCCGACGTGGACGTGGTGACGTTCCCTGGCTGGGACTGCATGCCGTATGACCGGGTGTCGCCGTCCAGCGTGGTGCTCAGCCAGCGCATGGCGGCGCTGTCGCGGCTCGCCGCTACTGCTGCCCACGACGGAAGGGTGCTGCTGACGACGGTGGCGGCCGCCGCCCAGCGCCTGCCACCGCGTGCGACGGTGACCGCGGCAAGCTTTCAGGCTCGCCCGGGTGGCAAGCTGGATGTCGCGGCTTTCTCCGGCTACCTCGTGCGCGACGGCTACAACCGCGTCGGCACGGCGCGCGAGGCGGGCGAGTACGCGGTGCGCGGCGGCATCCTCGACGTATTCCCGCCTGGCCGCGAGGAACCGCTGCGTCTCGACCTGTTCGGAGACACGCTGGAATCGATCCGCACCTTCGATCCGCTGACCCAGCGCACCACCGGCAACGCGACGGAACTCGTGCTGCAGCCCGTGTCCGAGATCCTGCTCGATGCTGTCTCCATCGCCCGCTTCCGCGCCGGATACGCGGCACGCTTCGGCGCCGTCGGCGACGAGGATCCGCTCTACGAGTCGATTTCCGCCGGCCATCGCCATCCCGGCGCCGAGCACTGGCTGCCGCTGTTCCACGAGCGGCTCGAGACGGTGTTCGACTACGTGCCGGGCGCCGCCGTCACCCTCGACTTCCGCGCCGAGGAAGCTCGTGCCGCGCGCGGGCAGTCGGTCGCCGAGAACTACCAGGCGCGCAAGTCCGCCTGGGAGGGCGAGGGCGCCGTCTATCGGCCGCTGGCGCCAGAGGCGCTCTACCTGACGGACGGCGACTGGGCGGCGACGCTGGAAGGACGCTCGGTCGGCGCCTTCACGCCGCTCCGCGGCGGCGACGGTGCCGCTGGTTCAGCCGGCGAGATCGATCTCGGCGGCCACCTCGGGCGCGACTTCGCCACCGAGCGCACTGTTGCCGGGCCGTCGGCGACCGGTGGCATCGTGCTCGACGCGGTGCGCGACTACATCGCCGAGCAACGCAAGCGCGCCCGCCGGGTCCTGGTCGCCGCCATCTCGGCTGGCGCGCGCGACCGTCTCGGCAGCCTGCTGCACGACCACGGGGTGGACGACCTCAGCGCCGTGACCACGTGGCATCAGGCCGAGGAGCTGCCGCCGTCCACCATCGGCCTCGCCATCCTCGGCCTCGAGCACGGCTTCGAGACCGACCAGTTCGCCGTTCTCGCCGAGCCGGACCTGCTTGGCGAGCGCATCTCGCGCGCGCCGCGCCGCTCGCGCAAGGCCGAGGATTTCATCCGCGAGCTCTCCAGCCTCTCGCCCGGCGACGTCATCGTCCACGTCGATCACGGCATCGGTCGCTTCATGGGCCTGGAGAAGCTGACCATCCAGGACCGGCCGCACGATTGCGTCGCCCTCGTCTACGACGGCGGCGACAAGCTCTACATCCCCGTCGAGAATATCGACGTCATCTCCCGGTACTGCGGCGATGCGGCCGAGGTCGTTCTCGACAAGCTCGGCGGACAAGCGTGGCAGGCGCGCAAGGCGCGCGCCAAGCAGCGCATCACCGAGATGGCGGGGCAGCTGATGAAGATCGCCGCCCAGCGCCACCTCAAAGAGGCGCCCAAGCTCACCGTCCCGCCCGGCCTCTACGAGGAGTTCGCCTCCCGTTTCCCCTACCAGGAGACGGAGGACCAGGACCGCAGCATCCGCGAGGTGCTAAGCGACCTCGCGTCGGGGCGGCCGATGGGTCGCCTGGTGTGCGGCGACGTCGGCTTCGGCAAGACCGAGGTCGCGCTGCGCTCGGCGTTCGTCGCGGCCATGGCGGGCAAGCAGGTCGCCTTGGTGGCGCCGACCACCCTGCTGGTCCGCCAGCACGTCAAGCTGTTCAAGAAGCGCTTCGCCGACTGGCCGCTGCGCATCGAGCAGCTTTCTCGCCTCACCAAGCCTGCCGAGGCGGCCGAGGTGAAGCGGGGGCTGGCCAACGGCGACGTCGACGTCGTCATCGGCACTCACGCGCTGCTCGCCAAGGGCATCGAGTTCAAGGACCTCGGCTTGCTCGTCATCGACGAGGAGCAGCGCTTCGGCGTCACCCACAAGGAGCGCCTGAAGGAGCTGCGCTCCGACGTGCACGTCCTGACGCTCACCGCGACGCCGATCCCGCGCACGCTGCAGATGGCGATGGCGGGTATCCGCGAGCTGTCGCTCATCGCCACGCCACCCGTCGATCGCCTGGCGGTGCGCACTTTCATCCTGCCGTTCGATGCGGTGGTGGTGCGCGAGGCGATCCAGCGCGAGCGCAACCGCGGCGGACAGGTGTTCTACGTCTGCCCGCGCATCTCCGACCTCGACCAGGTGTCGGAGTTCGTCCGCTCCCACGTGAAGGACGCCAAGATCGCCGTGGCGCACGGCCGGCTGTCGCCGACCGAGCTCGAGAAGGTGATGGTGGACTTCTATGACGGCGCCGCCAACGTGCTGATCGCTACCAACATCATCGAGTCGGGTCTCGACATCCCGACCGCCAACACCCTCGTCATCCATCGCGCCGATATGTTCGGGCTCGCCGAGCTGTACCAGCTGCGTGGGCGCATCGGCCGCTCGAAGGTGCAGGGCTACGCCTACCTGACCATCCCTGAGACGCGCACGCCGACCGAGACGGCGGAGCGGCGCCTGAAGGTGATGCAGTCGCTGGACCAGCTCGGCGCTGGTTTCTCCCTCGCCAGTCACGACCTCGATATCCGTGGCGCCGGCAACCTGTTGGGCGCGGAGCAGTCCGGCCACATAAGGGAGGTCGGCTTCGAGCTCTACCAGCGCATGCTGGAGGAAGCCGTCGCCGCCGCGCGCGCCGACGCCGCGGGAACCGCCGCTCCGGCCGAGCAGACGTGGTCGCCGCAGATCGACGTGGGCGCCGCGGTGCTGATCCCGGAAAGCTACGTCACCGATCTCGACGTGCGCCTCGCCCTCTATCGCCGCATCGCCGAGCTCAAGACCGACGCGGAGGCCGAGGCGTTCGCCGCCGAGATGATCGACCGCTTCGGCCCGCTGCCCGAGGAGGCCGAGCAGCTGCTCAAGATCGTCGCCATCAAGCGCGCGCTGCGGCTCGCGTCGGTGGCGCGGCTGACCGCCGGCCCGAAGGGTGCGACGCTGTCCTTCCGCGATACCTTCCCCAATCCGGCGGGCCTCATCGAGTTCATCGAGTCGCGGCGCGGCCAGGCCAAGCTGCGGCCCGATCAGACCATGGTGGTGCTGGCCGACTGGTCGTTCGAGCGCGACCGTCTCGACGGTGTGCGCTGGCTGGCCGACCGGCTTGCGCAGATCGCCACGACGCCCCAAGGTGCGCCTCCCGGACCGGGACCCAAGGAGCCGGCCTCCATGGCGTTCCGTCCGCCGCCGCCGCCAAAGCCGCAACGGCCGTTTCGGCCCGGCACCCAGTGGCGGCCGCGCACACCGGCGCGCTGAACCGCGCGGCGACGACGTAGGAGCGAGTCATGGAACCGAGCGAACGCATCGAACGCCGCCTGGAACGTAGCCTGTTCGCCGCGCGCTGGCTCATGGCGCCGTTCTTCATCGGCCTAGTGATTGCGCTGGCGATCCTGCTGCTGAAGTTCTTCCAGGAGCTGTGGCACGTGGTCCCGACCATGTTCTCGGTCACGTCGGGGTCGATCATCCTTGCGGTGCTCAGCCTGGTGGACCTCACGCTCGTTGCGAGCCTGCTGCTGATGATCATCCTCGCCGGCTATGAGAACTTCGTATCGCGCATCGAGACCGAGGAGATCGCCGACCGGCCGGAGTGGATGGGGCACGTGGACTTCAGCGACCTCAAGCTGAAGGTCGTGAGCTCCATCGTCGCGATCTCGGCAATCCAACTGCTTGCCGCGTTCCTCGAGATCGATGAGGTCGATTTCGAGACGCTGATGTGGCTCATCATCCTCCACTTGACGTTCGTCGTCAGCGGCGTGTTCCTCGCCCTGATGGATTGGATCGCCGGGCTGGGCAACAAGAAGCACTAGCCGCCGCGGCTGCGGCGGGGGCCTAGTGCAGCTTCGAGTTTTCCCCGGGGGGCTTTTCGTCGCCGATCATCTGCACGATTGCCTCGAGCAGGTCGCTGAAGTCGAATGGCTTGCGGATGAAGCTCCAACCTCAGTGAGGAAGGGATTCCGCGCCCTGCGTCGCGCCCGCCTTCGGCACTGCACTCATCAACAGCACCGGCACGTGGCGCTGCTGCTGGTTGGAGCGCATGGCGCGCAGCATCTCGATGCCGTTCATCACCGGCATCATTACGTCCACCACGGCCAGGTCAGGGCGCTCGGTGGCCAGGCGGGCGAGGGCGTCCTTGCCGTTGCTGGCGCAACTGACCTTGAATCCCTCGCTCTCTAGCAACTCCTTGAGCGTCTCGACGATGCCGAACTCGTCGTCCACGAGCAGGATGGACTTCATGGTGCTCGTCGCCTCACCGCCGCGCGCGCAGCGGCTTCGCCGACGCCATCGCCTATGCCGCCGCCGGCATCCGGCCGCCGGCGCCCGAGGGCTCATACTAGGCGGCTGGGGCCTATTGCGAGTTCGTCGGGCCGCGGGTCGCTTCAAGGCCCGCGCGGAGGATGGTCGCCTCGACCACGTCGGGCAGCAGGTTGGCCGCGCGCACATCGCGCGGATCGTGGGAATCGAGCGAGCGTTCCTCGACGATGCTGGCCAGCTGGCGCAGGCGCTGCGGCGACAGACGCCCGGCCTCGAACTCGTGCTCGATCAGGATGCGCACCAGCTTGTAGGTGACGTTGACGGCCGTGCCGACGTCGACGCGATCGTTGCTCACCCGGCGATTGGAGGACGCGCAGCCGCCTGTCTCCCGCCCAAACGGGAACTGGCCGAAATAGCCGGAGAGGTAGGTGTTACCCGCCGCGGACGTCCCGCGCCCGGGTTCGCCCTACTTGTTGAGCTTGCTCACCACGTTCATGCCGTTGGCGACTTCGTACATGATCTTCACGGTGACGCCCGGCGACAACCAGCCCATGTCCACGGTAGTCGGGATCTCGTACGTGACGGCGTTGCAGACGCAGTCGCCCGGCAAGGTGACCTGGATCAGGCGCTTCTGACGGTCTATTCCCTGGACCTCGCCCGTCATGTCCGCGGCCAAAACGGCTCCCGAAACCAAGAGCAAACCAATAACGCCCGCCGCGATGTTCTTCATGACAACTCCTCCACGCGCTTTGGGTCTTGATGCACACCATAGCATAGCATCGCCGCGCTGCGGGTATGGCACCCTAGGGCGGGGTGGCGGCGCGCCTGCTAGAATCGGGCGGCCGGGGGTCTGACGCCCGGCCGAATTCTGGGGAGGGATCTTCCATGCGTCGCAGAACAACCTACTTGCGACTCGCCGCGCTGTTGGCGGTTGCCGCGCAGTGGACTGCCTGCACTTGGTGGTCCAGGCGCAATGTTAGTCCCAAGCGCCCGCTGAGGCCAAGCTGGCCGGCAGGCGCAGCGGAGCGGAGCCGAACGGCCAGCTTGGGAGGACTGCTTCCGGCGCCGGCGGCCGGTAGCCGATCGCGCTGTGGGGCCGGACCTTGTTGTAGTGCTCGCGCCACTGCCCCGTGATGATGCGGACCTCGTCCAGCGTGTAGAAGATTTCGCCGTTGAGCAGCTCGTCGCGCAGC
>Ga0194132_10010047_pt1 | contig 12757 bp, 11 predicted proteins | sample TA2KigOf80mmetaG_FD_148612 | JGI IMG/M metagenome (GOLD analysis project Ga0194132, IMG submission 148612) | Freshwater microbial communities from Lake Tanganyika, Tanzania - TA2015054 Kigoma Offshore 80m | ecosystem: Environmental > Aquatic > Freshwater > Lake | place: Tanzania: Lake... | reverse complement strand
TGGTTCGGACATGGGGGGATCCTCGTTATTCCGATATTTCGTTTACGTTTAGCGCTCGCCTGGCGCCGTACGAGCGCTAAACGTAAATGGCGCCGTCAAAACGTCTGAAAGCAACTCTTGCAGAACCGTTGGCCGGGCAGGCCGACGATCTTCTTTCCACAACTGGGGCAGGGGGCTTCCGTCGGTTGAGCAGGCTTGGGCGGCGGCGCCGCCGCCGGCGTCGGCGCGGGTTTCGGCGGCTCTGGAGCGGGCGCCGGCGCCGGTCCCGCCTTGATCGGCGTCGTCTTGACGATCGGCACGGTCTTCGGCGCCGCGTCCTCAACCGCGGTCGGCGGCGATGCGCTCGGCGCAGGGGCTGCCGGCTTCGGAGCGCTCGGCTTCGGCACACTTGGCGCCGGCGGACGCTCCGTGCTCTCGTTAAAGCGCACCACATTGACGCCGAACTGAATCGTATCCCCATCGCTCAACGGCGTCGACTCCGTCACCGCCTTGCCGTTCAGCAGTGTCCCCTTACGCGACTGGTTATCTTCAAGCACATAACGCCCGTCTTCTTGACGCGTGATCTTCAGATGCGTCGGCTCGACATCCTTGGCGCCGAAGGCGATGAAAATCAAACTCGATTTCTCGGACGTGCCCATCGTGACGATTTCGTTGCCGAGGATCATCTGGCGGCCGGAGCGAAAGCCGTCCTCGACGGTGAGCCAGGCCTCCTTGAGGATGACCTGAGCCAAACCGATGAAAAAGCCGATGGCCAGGCCGAGGAGAACGAACGAGAGCGCCCGGCTGGACATGTCGCTGGCGATGAGAGACGCGGGGTGGAAGACGAGTCCGCCGAGCATGCCGCCGATGACGCCGCCGATGACGCCGTTGCGCATTTTGGAGAAGGAACGATCGAGGATGCCTTCGCTGGCGCCGATGCCGACCCCGATGCCCGAGCCGATAAGGGCGAACCCGATCATGCGACCTAAGAACAGACCGAAGCCGATCTTCTCAGCGACGAATAAGACGATACCGAAGACGCAGGAGCCCAAGAGGGCGCCGACAAGCCCGCCGACGAGGCCGCCGGCGAGCCCGAAGAGGGCGCGCTTGCCGAGGTTCTCGAAGCTGGGGTTGGTCAATCCGTAGGCGAGGCTGATGCCCCCGCCGATCGGCACGGCGATGATGGTGACCATCAGAATCGCCCACGCCCAATGACCTCCGCTGACAAATCGGCCGAGGATGGGTTCGACAAAGAGCCAGCCGAAGAAGGCGCACCACCCGCCCAACAGGCTGCACCAGATGATCAGGCGAATCAGCGACATCAAGGACCTCGCTTGGAGTTTTCACCACAGAGGGCAAAGAGAAATACATGAAAAGGAATGAGGAGGCGCTTTCTTTTTCCGAAAACAAAGTTCGAGTGGGCAGGTTTTCGATTCCAATTGACCTCTCTGTGGCCTCTGTTTCTCTGTGATTCGTTTTATCCTTAGCGAAACAGAAAAAAAGACGATTTCTCTTGACAGGTCAGTCAGCTTGTCTTAGGATGTATCTCAGTCATTTTGTCTGGGCGAGGTTTTGCCGATGGCGCGTGCGCCTCAGGATGTGACCGACGCGGAACTCGACGTGCTCCAGGTGCTTTGGAAGCACGGGCCGCTCGCCATTCGCCGCATCACCGAACTGCTCTACGGCGAGTGCAAGACATCGCAGTATGCAACGGTGCAGAAGCTCCTGGAGCGGCTCGAAGCCAAGGAATGTGTCGCTCGGGACCGGTCGTCCAACGTGCACGTGTTCTCGGCGCAAGTGGATCGCGAGGAGCTGGTGGGCCGACGTTTGCAAGCGGTCGCGGAAGAACTGTGCGAAGGCTCGCTGACGCCGCTGTTGACCAACTTGGTGCAGATGCAAAAGCTGTCGGCCAAGGATCGGCAGATGCTGCGCGAACTGATCGACGAGCACGACGCGGCGAAACCGAAGAAAGATCGGCGCGAGAGGAAATGACATGACGTTTCTTCTGGAAATGGCGCTGGCAAACCTCGGCGTGGCCGCGATCCTGGCGATCCCGGCTGCGATCGCAGGTTGGTGGGGAAGCCGCCCCGCGCTGGCGCACGCGCTCTGGCTCTTGGTGCTGCTCAAGCTGATCACGCCGCCACTGGTGGATTGCCCGATCCCATGGCTGCAGACAGCAACGCCCGATGTGACGGAACCGATCGCGAAGGTCGATCCGCCGGTCGTGCCGAAGGAGGCTGTGCCGGTCGTTCCCGAAGTCGCGCACGAGCCGGCGCCGAACGTCGAGCCGGATTGGCAGGATGAAGAACCACCACCCGTCGTGACCGCGGCAAACAAGGACGCCGGCAACATGGCGCCTGCTCCGCCGGTCGTGGCGCCGATGCCCGTCGCCGCGAATCCGCAGCCGGAGAATGAGCCGGTCGTCGCCGTCAGCAGCGCATGGTCGTGGTGGGATTGGCTCGCGGGAGTTTGGCTGTCAGGCGCAATCGCATGGTTGGGCCTGGCCGGTGTGCGAATGATGCAATTCAGTCGCTTGTTGCGATTTGCCGAGCCGGCGCCGGAAACGATTCAGGCCATCGCGCGCGATCTGGCCGATCGCCTCGAGATTCGTTGCCCGGACGTGTGCGTGATTCCGGGCGTCGTTTCGCCGATGCTCTGGACGCTCGTCGGCACGCCCAAGTTGCTTCTGCCCAAGGGGCTGCTCGATCGGCTCAGTGAAGCGCAACTGACGACCTTGATCGCTCATGAACTCGCGCACTGGCGGCGGCGCGACGATCGCGTGCGCTGGCTGGAACTCGTCGTTCTCGCCCTCTATTGGTGGTGCCCGCTCGTCTGGTGGGCGGTTCGGGAACTTCGGCAAGCAGAAGAAGAATGCTGCGATGCCTGGGTCGTGTCGATCCTGCCCGATTCCGCGAAGGACTATGCGATCGCCCTCGTTGAGACGGTGGATTTTCTGTCCGACGCTCCGGCCGTGCCTGTGTTGGCGAGCGGCATTGGAGGCGTGCGACAACTTCAAAGGAGAGTGACCATGATTCTGCAAGGCAATACTCCGCGAGCCTTGACCACGTTCGGTCTGCTCGCCGTCGCCGGCATCGCGCTGTTGATGCTGCCGACCGTGTTCAGCCAGGCCCAAGACAATCGACCCCCGGGCAAAAAGCAGGGCGGCGATCAGCTTGACGAATCACGTGCGCAGATCAAGCAACTGCAAATGGACATTCAGAAGCGCCAGGCCGAGCTTCAAGATCGCATGAAGGAAATCGAGGCGATGGCCCATCGGCTCCAAGAGCTTGAGAAGGCTGTCCGCCAAGTGGGCGGCGGAGGCGGCGCTGGGGGCAAACCGACGCCCATGGGGGGCGGCGGTGGCGGTGGACCTCCAGGCGGCCCCGGTGGAAAGCCAGGCGGTCCCGGCGGATTCCCCGGCGGATTCCCGGGCGGTCCTGGTGGCTTTCCCGGCGGTGGAGGCGGCGGTGGATTCCCGATGCCCGGCGGCGGTGGCCCCGGCGGCTTCATGCCTCCCATGGGCCCGGGCGCCAATCTCGAGCAACGCCTGAAACAAGTCGAGCAAAAACTCGAACTGGTCCTTCAAGAGTTGCGCGGCTTACGCAATGACATGAAACCCGGCGCAAAAACGCCGTCCCGGCCAGGCGTTGTTCCTCCAGCTCCGGGCAACACGCCCAATCCGAATCCGAGGTTTACTCCTCCCATTCCGCCGGTCCCGCCCGGAAACCCGCGGCCCGGCCTGACCCCGCAACCCTCGACCCCCGCCCCGGATCCAAACCGCGAACCCTGATTCGCGGTAAAAAAACGCAAAAGACGCAAGCGGTCGGGCGCCCGGGCCCAACTTCATCTTGCGTCTTTTGCGTTTTTTCCCGGCTACTTCCGGTCGCGTTGGCCAACCTCTCGCATTTCCCCGCGTTCCCTTTACTACTATCAATCATTTTCTTCGTGTGACAACAAGATTATCTGAGACCGCGGATCACACTGATGGCACGGATAAAGAGAAAAGCGATTCATTGGACAACGCCGCATCTAAAGCCCTGCGATCCCTGCTTGCGGCGAGCGAGCGTTGCTCACACTGGTTCCCGCTTTCGTTGCATTTCGCGAGGGGGCGTGTGTGAGTGTGTGCGTGCAACGAATGCGCGCACGCTACGCGGGCCTTCGCGCCAAGTGGAGCGAATCGTTGCCCCTTGATGAAACGCCGACCGGGTCGCGCCAGACGCGCGTATTCGTGTTTGCGCACCTTGTCCATCGCGTCCTGCAAGTGACGCAGCACATGAACCTTGTCGTACAAGATTGTCGCTTGCGGCGCGTTCTGCGGCTTGAGCGTCGAGGACCGAAACGCCGTCCACATATTCAGGACTGCCAAGCGGATTTCCGTGGATTTTTCCGGGCTGAGCCAGGCATAGAACAGGTCGAGGCTGGCCACCGAACGGTCCAGGCTGCCGAACCAGATCGGCCGACCCTCGAGGAGATCACTTACGACGATACGATACGGGTGCCCATGCCCCATCGAGATCTCGTCAATGCCGATGGCCGTCGGATTCGAGGCCGGGGCATGTCGGAGTTGTTCGAGCATGTAGAGCTTGTCGAGTTCCTTGACGGTGTGCCAATCGAGCTGCACCTCCTCGGCCACCACCTTCACGGGCGTGTCGTGGCAACGAGCGGCGACGAAGTAGGCGAACCGCTGCGTGTAGCTCGGCGACTCCGGCAAACACTCCAGGTGTTCGGTCTTCACCGCGCCGCGACGCCAGCAGTCTACCCGCCGAACATTGAACTCAAGGTAGACGCGTTTGTGGCCGCAAGAAAGATCGCGAATCCGACGCGGCCGCTGATCGTAGAACCGGCGAGGCGCTTGCCCGCACTGTCCACCGACCGTTTTTTTGGCGGTGGCGCAACGGAACGACGATGGCATCGGCATCGCCCGGGTAGGCGCACCGAAGCCGTCGGTACGGATCCACGGACCCGGTAAACGTTGCGCAGATGTCGAGGAATGACCATCGCCAAATCGTGTCACGATTTTCACGCCAACGAAAGCGCAGTTTCCGCATAATTTCCTAGGTCAAAGCGATGTCGAAGCGTAAAATTCACCCACACGAAAACGCGACAAGCCTCAAAACCATTAGGAAGGCAAGAGATGGATTATCTCACCCTACCTGTTTTCTTGCCTTCCTCATAGTTCTTTTTTTCAGACAGCTAAAGAATTTCAAACGCGTGAATTTTGCCCGCACCAAGGCCAGACGAATAGGAGCATCCCGATGGCAGAGCCGCAACTGGTCGATCCGCATGATCCCGTGATGACCGGAGAGAATTCGTTTCTCCGCTTGTCGAATGATGGCGGCGCGAGCTTCGTGCATCGCACGAGCCACTGGCGCGTGTTGTGGTCGCCGGCGGGGCAGGGGCATGTGCTGTTCATCGAGACGCCACTCTTGGGCAGCGTGCCGCGCATCTACGCCGACAACGCAGGCGTGGCCCGGTTCTTGCAGCACGAGATCGAGACATTGCTGTACAAGCCGTTCGCCGACGAGTCGCTGCCGATCGTCGACGCGAAGTTCGAACGCGGCGGGCATTCGCTGAGCACCGTCGAAGAGCGAATTGGCACGGCGGAGGGCGCGATCGTGCTGTCGTGGTGGAACCTGATGGCGCCGTTCGTGTTGACGCTGCCGCCCGGCGCGTTGAATCGCCCGCTCGGCGTCTACTCGACGTTTCTGCCGGCACGCGAAGCACAGCTCACCGTGAACGGCACGAGCGCGACTGGCAAGGTGATCCTGCAAGATCGGTTTGGCCGGCCCGCGTCAAGCTGCTGCCTCGCCTGGTCGGAAACATGGACAAAGCCTCAATAGCGCACCCCGGCTGGCGAGGGGCCACACCAAGAAATGAAAAAACGTCGCATGCGTCAGTGGGAAATCACGTGGTGCAAGGATTTCTTGTCGGGCACGCCAGGCGGGCCAGGACGATCGTAGCGACTGTGCATGTTTCTTTCCTTGACAGCGGCCCAGCAACACGCGTAGACTCGGGACAGTTACATTTCTTGGCCCAATTCGTCAGGAGGTCGCCTCATGTTTGGACAACACGGCTGGATAGGTAGATTTATGTACGGATGGGGGGGTGGCGCGTAATCGCGCATCGAAGCCTGCGCCGCTGGCCGCCGCATGAGTCGCTTCTACCAGTGCATGGCGAAACTCGATGGGATGGGCGAGGGCTGTTGCTGAGCATATGGGTGCCAGCGGTCATTCGCTATGGAGATCATCATCGCCAGGGACGGCCGGGGTCCGAGTACCGACACCGGCCACGGCAACGTGGCCCGTCCAAGATCTTTTTCCAATTGAGTGTGGGCCTCCATGAGCTCGGCCAGGACCTCGTTCTTGCGTTGGAGCTTGGCTTCGAGCTTTTGGATTTTCTCGTCCTTGGCGTCTTCGACTGCCTTGGCGGCACGGCCAATCTCGAAGAGGGTGTGGCCGTTCTCGAAATGCTCCTTCTGCCAGCGGTAGAAGACGGTGGGCGCGATGCCGAGCTCATCCCAGATGGTAGAGACGGGGATGCCCTCCAAAAGATGCCGCTTGAGTGCGGCGATTTTCTCTTGGGGCGTGGGCCGACGACGTTCGCTGTTCATGATGGAACCTCCGTTCAGGTTAGACTAACCCGACCGGAGCAATCTTCCAGATTCGACTGAAGCGAGACGGAACACCTTGACCTCACCAAAACGAAGATCACCGATCAGGGGCTCAAATCTCTTAAGGAATTGAAACACCTTGGCGTGCTGATTCTCGAAAAAACTGCCGTGACCGATGCCGGTATGCCCGACCTGGCGGCGATGCCAAACCTCAAAAGGCTCTCCCTCGACGACACGGCGGTGGGGAATTAGGGAATCAAACATCTCCTGCAAAGCAAAACCCTCGAAACGCTGGGCCTTGTTCGAACTCCGATCGACGACACGGCTCTGGAACATCTCAAGGGCCTGGAGACTCTGCGTTCGCTCGACCTGATGGGAACCCGCATCACCGATGCTGGGCTCAAGCAGCTTGAAAAAACGCGGCTGACGTACATCAAGCTCGCATTCTCCAACAACCCGCACATCACCGACGCGGGTCTGCGCCATCTGCACCAGATCAAAACCCTCAAGCAGGTCTTCATCCATGTCTCGGGAACCAAGGTAACCAACGAGGGCATTCGGCAACTTCAAGCGGCTCTGCCCGAGGCAAATATCAACCTCGGAAAGAAGTAGCGCGCAACAGCCATGCAGGCGGCGCCATGGCTACGATCCACGGTCGTGCAAGCGTGCGTTTACGCTACTCCTCGCCCTCCGGCGGCTTCAGCAATTCGGGCTTCGCCATGAACTCGGACAGATCCAGCTTGCCGCGCTGCTCGGCTTCGACCAGCTTCAGGCGTTGTTCGAGTTCCTTGATCTTCGCTTGCATCTCCAACAGCTTTGTGGTCGGGTCGTCCTTCGGTTTGACACGCGGCACTTCAGGATAGCCAAGCTGACGCTGCAGGGCCGCGAAAAGGTACAGCGGATCACGGCCACGATTGGCGCGAGCGATCTTGCCTTCCTTCTCCCCGAAGAGCGGCACGACCGGCGGCTGGTAATCCGGCGTCACGCGACGCTGATCGGTCACGTACAAATCCGATCGAAGGTACACCAAATCCGCGAAGTCGATGCCGCCGACATGGCGACGCACAAATGCCAAGTAGTCTTTCCACAGCGCATCGTAGAATGGGTCGGCATGCATCCGCAACAGGCCCGCGTCGTAGCCGAGTCGATTGCGGCTCAACGTTTCGAATTGGAAGACGAACAACCCTTGTGGCGTCGGGTCGCCGCTGCGATACGCCGCCTCGCGCTCAAGCACCAGAAGCGCGATGTCGATGCTGAAGCGATTGCGGTCATCCTCCGCTTGTTCGACCACGAATGTCTGAAACGCAGTGAAGTAATGCGGCAGCTTGGCAAAGCCGGATGCGAGCAGCCCGGAGTGCTTCAACTCGGTGGCGAGAAACTGCACGGCCAACGGCAGCCGCGTGATCGACAGGATTTCCTCGTGAATGCGTTCGAGGACTTGCTGCGTTGGAATTTGCTCCTCCACCATGCGCTCGCGCAGAGTGCGGAAGAAGTAAGCTTGCTCGATGGTTTCTTCGCGTTCCAGGATATCGGGCATGGCCGCCTCGATGGTCGCCGCGACATTCGCCAGGCAATTCCATTCTACAGCCGATCGTGCATGCGAGTTAGCCGGAGGGCAAGCGACGAATGCACGGCAGTCGAGTTGATGATGCGATTTCTTGCAAGCATCATTTTTTTGGCGAGGCACGGTCAGAGGAACCGGCTTCGATGGGGCCGCCGATCGCGCGTTCCAGGTTAGCGTGGCGGCGGAAGTAGTCGGCCATCGCTTCGTAGTTGCGATCGCGCAAGTTGACAAGACTGCGTTGCGCTTCGATCAAGCTCAAGAACGGCGTCTTGCCGGTCACGTACGCGGCCTGGGCCGCTTTCACATTCTCGCGCGCGGCCGGCAGGATGGTCTTCTCATAGAGCGCCAGGATGCGTTCGCTTTCTGCGAGTTGCTCAAACGCTTCCTGCACCTGAAACTGAATCTGGTTGACGCGGGCCGTGTATTCCGCATGCCGCTGAGCAATCTTGGCGTGCGCCTCGGCAACCGCGCCGCTGCGCCGGGCGAATCGAATCGGCAAGTTCATGCGAATCCCGACTTGTGAGGCCAGGTCGCGCATCGGGCCGTTGCCCATAATCGTGTCGTACGCCGCCGTCAGTTCGACGTCGGGGAGGTATTCGCGCAGCGAGAGCTTCAGCGCGGCTTCATCGACGGCAATGCGTTCCTGAATCGCTTTCAGGTCGGGCCGGTTCGCCAGCGCGAGGTCACGTAAATTCGCCACGGATGTCAGTTGCGGCGCAGCCTTCAATTCCTGTGGCGGTCGCGCCAGCGCCGCCTCGGGCGGCGAGCTTCGCAGAGTATTGATTCGGGCGATGGCGATCTTGCGCATGCGCTCCAGCGTCACGGCTCGTTCGCGCTGCCGACCGATCTCGACGTCCGCCTGGAGAATATCTTGTGGCGGCGCCAGGCCCGTTTTCGAGCGGGCCTCCGCGTTCTGCTTGAATTCACCCAACAACTTCAAGGCTTCGTCGTTCACCGCGATCGCGCGATCGACGAGGAAGTACTCGTAATAGGCCAGCTTGGTGGACTCGACGAGTTGCACACGCATGTCGTCCACGTCGTTTCGAGCCGCGGCCGCCTCCGCGAGCGCTCCCTGGCCGCGTAATCGGAGCTTGCCCGGAATCGGCAACTTCTGAGACACCTCGATGCGATAGCCGCTGTCGACCGTGTTCGATCCGAATGACGCCGGCGCGAACATGGCGCCCACACTCGGATCGTCCAGTGCGCGGACTTGCGGATAGCGAGCGGATGCTGCCTGCCAGGCGGCGACCATCTGGGAGAGGCTTGGGTTTTTTGCCAACACCTCGGCAACCAATCCATCGACGGAAAGCGTGGCAATCGGATGGCCGGGCTCGGTCCTGGGCGTTTCATGGACAATGATCGGCGTCGAGAGGGACGCCTGGATGATTTGGCGCTCTTGCTTCGCTAACGCTTCAGCTTCTGACCGCAGGGCCGCGAATCGCGTCGATCCGCAGCCTGTTAGCGCCAGGCTCATGATGATCGACCACGCAGACAACATTCTGTGATCGATCCGAACCATGAACTTACCCCGGACTGAGGCGCATTCCAAACGGTGAGCGCAGTGCCATTGGAAATGATCATCGAACCGGACAAATCGGAAACTTCAGCAAAGATTCTGCAGCTACCGAGGAACGGGAAAATGGGGAAAAGCACGTAGAATGGGAGGTTATTTCTTGGCTGCTTTGCGATAGTCCTTGCTGAGCGTCTCCACACGCGTGATCAAGCGATCCACAAGATCGCGGTGCGCAGCAGGCACGGCCTCGAGTGTCTTGACGGTGGCCGACTTTTGCGGTGGCCCGAACGTGATCGTGAGCGGTGTTACCATGCCCTTTTCGAACTGTCCGGTGATGTCCACGGCCGTCAACTCGTCCGCGTATGCTGCACTGATCCTGCGATCGGGGCGGAGCGTGATCGTGGGGATCGTCTTGAACGGCGGCTTGATATCGAGCTCCGCGTCCTTTTGATCGAAGGAGAAATCGGCTTTCGCGTCGTCCAATTGAACACGTAACGTCGTCCACTTGTCCTTGGGGAATTTCTGGCCGGCGTACTCGGCGCCAGTCGGCAGGATGACGATCTCTCGTGCTTGGCCGTCGCTGGTGACTCGCAGGACCAACTCGTTCTCTTTGGCATCCGCGCTGACCACCGCGTCGGCATGAGCGGTGGTGCGGTAACTCACAGTTCGGCCCTGCCAATGGACGCCGCCGTGGAAGCGGGTGCGCGGCAACAGGGCAAAGGACTGAAAGAACGTCACGACCTCATCATTGGGAATGGAGCCCGTGCCCTGAGCGTGCAAGTAAATGACGTGATTGCCGACGAGATACAAGCGCATATACTCGGTCCCGCGCTGGCCGTCGGCGTATACGAGGCCGACATGCGCCTCGTAGGCAGGAAACGAGCCGAACTTGTAAAACTTCTCGAATTCCAGCCGGCCACGCAAGGTCTTCATCGCGGTATTGCGGGAATTGCGAAACAACAGCTCGGGATTATCGGTGGGCGGCATCGACGCGGCGAGCGTCTTGTACCCCCCCCCCACTTGTGCAGCGACTGGCTCAGGAGGATGGGCCAGCCGTTTGAAAGCTCAACGTACGGCTTCATCGGCATCGCGACCGAATGCACGTCCTCCCTGTCCGAGGCGCGATGCCAGTGCTTCGGGACCACGCCATTGGGAGGAGGCAGGGCATGCTTGAACTTTTCCTCGGCTCGCTGTAGGAGATAGCGAATCCAGGACACGTATGGCTCTTCGTCCCTGGCCTCCGCGTTGAGTTTTTTCCCGGTAGAGACAATCTCGACCGAATCCGCAACGGCATCGCCCTTGACGATCTTGCCGTCAACGACGACCTTCAAGGAGCCTTCCGTCTCATGAATGGCAGTAAACTGATTGTCGCCACGCCAGATGACCAAGTACGCCGAGTTTCCCGTCATGAACTTGTTTAGCACGGGTATCGGCTTGCCAGTTCCATGGGTAGGCGGAGGTGAGAAGTTAAAGGGCCAGATGCCGCCAGCGGCAAGGCCCAAGGTGAGGAGCGCGAAGATGCCCAGGAAGCCCATGATCACAACCGACAACCCGCTCCAGGCGGACGGGCGCAACGTGATCGACGGCAACGTCGACGCCGACGGGTTGCTGGCGGAGTCTGCGCTTGTCTGGGCTTGCTCTGGAAGGCCTTTGCGGATTTCCGTCGTGGTCCCGCAGAAAGGACCGAGCGCCACTGCGACTTCCGCGGCGCCGGCATAACGATCGGCCGGCTCGCGCGCCATCATCTTGCGCACGATCTCGGCAAGCCCCTCCGGAAGTTCAGGCCGAAGGTCCTCGACCGGCGTGGCCACCGCGGTGCGATGCTGCTCGGCACACGCCTGAGCCGACTCGCCGCGAAACGGCACGCGGCCTGTCAACAGGTGATACAGCGTGCAGCCGAGACTGTAGATGTCGCTGCGGGCGTCGGCGCTGAGCGGGTCTTTCCCTTGCTCCGGCGAGAGATACGCCGGAGTGCCCAGGAGCACGCCGCCGCCGCCTTTCGTTACTTGCAGCGGGTCGGCTTCGAGTCGCGCCAGTCCGAGGTCGAGAATCTTCACCGTCTTCCGACCGGCGCTCACCAGCAAGTTGTGCGGCTTCACGTCGCGATGGACCAACCCGCGCTCGTGCAGATGCGCCTATCCCAGCGCCGCCTGGCGAACCCAGTCGCATACCTGAGCGATGGGCAATTGCGCTCCGCCTCGCACCAGTGAGCCGAGATCGTCGCCATCGATATATTCCATCACGAGGTAATGGATTCCGTCGGCTTCATCCGCATCGAAGATGGCCACGACATTGGGATGGGCCAACCGCGCTACCGCCTTGGCCTCGCGCTGGAATCGCTTGACCGCGCCGCGGTCGCTGAGCAGATCGCTGCGAATCACTTTGATCGCCACCAGGCGATCGAGCTTGAGTTGCTTGGCAAGATAGACTTGTCCCATGCCGCCTTTGCCGAGCGCTTCGAGGATTTCGTAGTCAGGCAGCGTGGGAAATTGGCTGGCGGCATTCGGATCAAAGATGGCGGTTTCGGCGATCTGATCCGGTTCGCCGACATGGGAAGCGTGAAATACGCCACTACAGTTCGGGCATTGATAGGAAGCCCCAGGCGCCGGTGCATCTTGCAGAGGGGCGTTGCATCCAGGGCATTTTGCCGCAATCGGCATGGCCGGAGATTAGCACCTGTCGGCATAAGGGTCAAGGAACAAGGGCGCGACTTTCCAAATGACCCGGTCTGGGCCTATCCCCGTTTCCACGCACGCTCGAACCACGCCTTGATCGACAGCGAGAAACCCGGCAGGACCGTGCCGCCGTCGAGCGAGTCGTTTTCGGTGAGCGTTGTGAACTGATCGACCGAGGAATAAACATCGACAGTGCGTTTTCCTGGGTCGCAGATCCACATCAGCTTGGCGCCGCCCCCAAAGAATTCCTTGCGTTTACGATCCATCTCTTTTTTGGTATTGCCTTCGCTCAAGATTTCGACCGGCAGGTCCGGCACGGCGCTTAGGATTTTCTCCAAGGGTGGGTCGCGATCGGGGAATAGGCCCCACGAATAGAAGGCGACATCGGGAATACGAACCCTGTCCGATTTGCAGCC
>Ga0194132_10010045_pt1 | contig 12760 bp, 3 predicted proteins | sample TA2KigOf80mmetaG_FD_148612 | JGI IMG/M metagenome (GOLD analysis project Ga0194132, IMG submission 148612) | Freshwater microbial communities from Lake Tanganyika, Tanzania - TA2015054 Kigoma Offshore 80m | ecosystem: Environmental > Aquatic > Freshwater > Lake | place: Tanzania: Lake Tanganyika... | reverse complement strand
CGCCGAGCTGGTCGGCCAGGGGGTTGAGGTTGCCAGACCGGAACTGAAGGATGGCGCCGCAAGCGAGGCCGTTGAAGAGCGTTCGGCGGCGGTGCAGGAGGTTTTTGACGGCCTGGTCGCCGGCCTTTCAGAGAATAGAGCGGAATGGAAGCGGGAGGAACGAGGCCGCTGGCTGCTGGCCCACCAGTTGGAGTACTTCCGGCGCGAGGACAAATGCACCTGGTGGGATCTCTTCCGCATGCACGAGCTGGACCATGAGGACCTCCTCGACGAGCGGAAGGCCCTCACAGGGCTTGGGTTCGACAAAGCTGTGGGCGGCACCGCGAAATGCCCCATCCATCGCTACCACTTCCCGGCCCAGGAGGTTGCCTTTGGTCCCGGGGGGACGCTTTATGAGGCAGGAGCGGGGCAGATGGGTACGGTGGAGGCCATTGACCCGGCGCGACGCACTGTAGACATCAAGAAACGGGCCGATGCGGCGCAGATTCACCCGGAGGCGGTGCTGATGCACGAGCGGGTGCCAGCCAAACCCGTAGACAGTGCGCTCCTGGAGTTCGGGCGCTCGGTTGCCGAGCATGGCCTGGATGGATCTGGACCTTACCGCGCTGCCCGGGATCTGTTGCTCAAGCGGGCGCCGCGCCTGAGATCGACTGCGAAAGGGGCGCTGCGGCGGAAAGGGGAGAAAGCAGTGGATGCGGCCGTGCGGCTGGTCCTCGACCTCGACGGCGGTGTCCTGCCGATCCAGGGCCCTCCGGGCACGGGCAAGACCCACGCCGGGGCGCGGATGATCGTCGCCCTGGTGCAGGCGGGCAAGCGGGTCGGGGTAACCGCTGTCAGCCACAAGGTGATCCGCAATTTACTCGACGAAACCCTGGAGGCAGCCAAAGAGGCCAAGTCGGTACTGGCGGCGGTGCACAAGGTCAGCGCCCCCAGCGAGGAGGAGCGCAGGGGCCTGGAAGAGGTAACCGGCAACGAGCTGGCCCGCGCTGGTCTCGATGAGGGGAAGGTGCTGGGAGGGACTGCCTGGTTGTGGGCCAGAGAAGACATGGCGGAGTCGGTCGACTGCCTGTTCGTGGACGAGGCCGGGCAGATGTCGCTGGCGCACGTGCTGGCGGTGGGGCGGGCAGCGAGAAATCTAGTGCTCCTCGGCGACCCGCAGCAGCTCGAACAGCCCCAGCGGGGCGCGCACCCGGAGGGGGCTGAGGTCGCGGCACTAGTCCACGTACTGGACGGGCAGAAGACCATCCCGGAGGAGGCGGGTCTTTTCCTGGACGTGACCTGGAGGCTGCATCCAGAAATCTGCGGTTTCACCTCCGAACTCTACTACGAGCAGCGGTTGAGGGCCCGGCCGGGCCTTGAGCGGCAGGCCGTTGTCGGTGACACTGCTTTTGCGGGCAGCGGCCTTTTCTATGTGCCGGTCGAACACGCCGGCAACCAGAACAGCTCGCAGGAAGAAGTGGAGGCCATCCAGCGCATCGTGGTGGACCTGCTTTCCCCAGGAGTGAAATGGACTGATGCCGACGGGAAAGCCCGGCAGGTGAAGGAAAGTGACATCCTGGTGGTCGCCCCGTACAACACCCAGGTGAGTGCCCTTATCGAAAGCCTCCCAGAGAGCGTTCGGGTCGGCACCGTGGACAGATTCCAGGGCCAGCAGGCGCCGGTGGTCATCTACTCCATGGCCAGCTCCTCGGCGGCCGACGCCCCGCGCGGCATGGCCTTCCTGTACAATCCCAACCGCCTGAACGTCGCCACCAGCCGGGCCCAGTGCGCCTGCATCCTCGTCGCCACCCCGCAGCTTCTGGCTCCGGATAGCCGCACCCCCGAGCAAATGCGCTGGGCCAATGGCCTGTGCCGGTACCGGGAGTTGGCCCGGGAAGTGGCGATATGACTGGGTTGGCAAACGTCAGCATCACCGGAGAAACACCATGACTTCGAGTTTCGCCTGGCTTGATTTCTCGGATCGCGACCGCAGGCAGGCCATGGATGTCATCGACCTGTTCCGCAACGAAGACACGCGGGACGAGTTGGGGCTCGGGGTCATCCGTGACGCCTTTGCGGACCACCTGTTCCCGGGCACGAGCACCATCCAGACCCGGGTCCGCTACTTCCTGTTCATCCCGTGGATGTTCCGCACCCTGAAACCCCGCGATGCCGGGGCAGATCGCTTCCCCCAATGGGCCCGGCAGCAGCAGAACAAGCTTCGCGAAGCCCTGCTTGCCGGCGGTGAAACCCAAGGGGTGATTGGCTTCAGGGCTGGCAAGGAAGTGCAGCGGCTGCCCAGCAGCGTCTACTGGAGCGGACTGCGGAAGTGGGGTATCCTCCGCTCTGCAGGGTCGGAAGGCAGCTATGGCAGGGAGCTACTCTTGCAGGGACGGGGAGTGGATACCCTCCGCAACGACGACGGGGAGCCCGTGGATCCGGCAGTAGGCAGTCTCTGGGACCCAGAGCTCCCGGAGCCCCCTGAAGACTGGCTATCGGAAACCACCTTTGCCCTCACCCGTAAAGAAGCGCGGTACCTGGAGGACCGGTTGAATATCGTCGAACGAAATTCGCTGCTAACCCATCTCATCAATCAGAGGAAAGCCCCCGGCATTACGGAGTTCGCCTGGGAGCACTTGAGGCCGGATCAACGGCCCACTGCCCTGGGTGAGGAGTTGGTGCATGCCCAGAACTTCTCGGAGTCCATGCACGGTGCTTCCCTGCTCTACAACCTGATGCTTGCCGAGGAGAAACAAAACGAAGGGTTGGTCAATATCCACGAAACGGCGCTCGCCGGCTGGTGGCAGAACCGTCAGGCACGGGCCGCCGAGCTGGCTGCTTGGGATCGGCCGCGATTCTGGTCATTGTTGGCGGGATGGCAGGCGCGGGTTCCGCCTGCATGCCGCCGCCTGGTTGAGGCCTGGATCACGGCGGCAGGCAGGGCAAGCCGCCTCGAAGACCTGACTGCCCTTTCATTTCGCAACCTGATCCGCGACCGCGAGCGAGCGCTGAAGGGACCCCGGGCGCGCCTGGGCAACCCTGCGGCGCTGCAGTATTGGCAAGGGGCCTCGGGCATAGCAATACTGGACTACCGCTGGAAGAGCCCCGTCCGGGGCATGCTCGCGGATCTGGTCCAAGGCCTTGAGGCGGGAGACTGACCCATGCTTGATCCCGGAGATCGGCTCCTGCTCACGGACTCGCTCCGGCCCCCGCCGGGGTTCCAGATCGACCATGTAGTCTCGACTACCTACACCCTTGATCTGGTCACTTTGCTGACCCTGCCGCTGTCTTTCACTCTGTTCGCCAGTGACGGCATCGACGAGGACGGGCGTGTGGATCCCATCGTCTTGTTGGAGGCGTTGCGCCGCCACGCCGGACGTATCACCGTGTTCTGCGACGCGGGGCATATCGCGGTACCGAGGCGCAGGGAGTTGTTATTCGCCCACCTTGAGGACTCCGTTATCGGGGTGAAGGCGCGGGAGGAGGGGGGTAGGTTTCATCCCAAAGTCACGGTCGTTCGTTACATCCCCGATCTGAACGACCAGTCCATGGCGGAGGAAGAGCAGGCCAGGGAGGGGGCGGTCCGCTATCGCCTACTATGTGCGTCCCGTAACCTGACCTTCGACCGATCCTGGGATACCATGCTCGTGCTCGACGGCGAACTCGCCTCCGACCGCGTGCGGGCCTTTGCCCGCAACCGTCCATTGTCGAGTTTCATCGAGACGCTGCCGCGGCTTGCACGAGGCGCTTTGCCACGAACACGGGCTTCCAGCATCAAACGGATCGCGGACGAACTCCTCCGCGTGCAGTTTGAGCCCCCCCAAGGCTTTGGCACCGCGATGGAGGACCTAGTCTTCTGGCCCATGGGCATAGAGGATCGAGAAGTGAGGCCCTTCACTGGTCCATTCGACCGGTTCCTGGTAGTGTCCCCCTTTGTAAACGAGGCGGGTATCGAGCGCATACTACAGATGTCCACTGAGGAAAATGCCAAGATTTTCGCATTGATCTCCAGACCAGAGCAACTCGACAAGCTTCCGAATGGAACTCTGGGGAAGGATTCCACATGTTTGGTCCTTGCAGATGCCGCCGATGGTGAGCCCACCGAACCTGAGATCGCCACGGGGAGTGACGAACAGTTGAATGGTGGTGAGGCCACCGGTACCCAGGATACCGTTGAGGTCGCGCCTTCGGAGGCGCAACTACGGGGCCTACACGCCAAGCTGTTTGTCGCCGACGCGGGACGGTATGCGCGGATCTGGACCGGGTCGGCCAACGCCACCGACGCGGCCTTCACCAAGAACGTCGAGTTTCTGGTTGAGTTGCGCGGCAAGAAGTCGGAAATCGGCATCGACGCGTTGCTGCGATCCTCCTCTGCAGAGGAGCGTCGTACCCGGCAGATACGGTTCGGCGACCTCCTCGCCAAGTACCATCCCCCCGACGAGCCCGCTATCGTAGATCGCGTCCAAGAGGAACTCGAAAGGCGGGTGGAAGAGGCCCGTCGCGCCATCCTCGCCACTGAGTTTGAGGCCAGTGTGGTCGAGGTCGCCCGGGAACCCAAACGCCTGTACGATATGAAACTCGTGGCGCCAACGTCTGGCGCCGCGAGCCTGACAGGGAAGGTCGAGTGCACGATCCGCCCCATTTCCCTCTTGCCGAATGATGCCAAGCCTTTCACTGTCCTCTGTGGGCAACTGGCCTCTTTCCATGACCTGGGGCTCGAGCTCCTGACCGCGTTCTGGGCGGTGAGTGTCACGGCAAGGACTTCGGGCCGAACCGCCACTAAGGGCTTTGTGCTCAAGGTGTCCCTCAATGGCATACCCGAAGACCGGCAGAACATGCTTCTTCTCGCCATGTTGTCCAACCGGGAGCGGCTGATCCGTTATCTGTTGATGTTGCTCGAAGGTCCTGAGGCTGCACTGCGGAAAATCGGGGATGACAGCATCGGTGAACGCAGACGGAAGGGTGGTGGGACCTGGGGAGACTTTGGCTTGCCCCTGTTGGAGCCACTTCTCCGCGCCGTTGCCGTGGATCCATCGCGCCTGGAACACCTTGAGCGACTGATGCATGATCTTGAAGGAACCGCGGAAGGCCAGGGGCTCTTGCCTGAGAGTTTTTCCGCTGTCTGGGCAGCAGTACGAGCCGCCTACCGTGAGCGCCAACCGCGGGAGAAGGGATAGACCCATGACGAGTTTCGACGGCATCAATGTCCCTGTAGTACTCGCCTCTCTCAAAGGCTTTCAGCGGCGTTCCGTCGACTATGTCTTTGAACGCCTGTACGGCGAAGACTCCACCCGACGGTTCCTGCTCGCCGACGAGGCGGGGCTCGGCAAGACCCTTGTCGCCCGCGGGGTAATCGCCAAGACTATTGAGCACCTTCGCGCGTGCGGTGAGAAGAGGATCGACATTGTCTACATCTGCTCAAACGCGGACATCGCCCGGCAGAACATCAGCCGCCTGAACGTGACCGGAAAGCCGGACTTCCAACTGGCCACGCGGATCACGCTCTTGCCGCAGACCGTGAGCGGTCTGGCGGAGAACCCGCTGAACTTCAGCTCCTTCACCCCTGGCACCTCGTTCGACCTCGGTCATTCCCCCGGTCAGGGTGAGGAGCGAAAGCTCTTGTACTGGCTGCTGCGGAAAACCTGGCCCAACCTATGCCAAGGCACCGGGGCCAAGAATGTCCTCCAGGGCCGGATGTCCCGCGAAAGATTTCGCCTATTGATCCACGACTTCGATTCTGAAGAGAACATCGATCGCAGTCTGGCAAAGAGCTTCAGGGAGGCGGTGCGCCAGGAGGATACCGATGCGAAAGCTGCCGGCAAACCCACATATCAGAATCGGTTCCGCAAGCTGTGCCAGCAGTTTGCCCGGAGTCGGAAACATGTCCCTCACGATGAGCGCCACGAGGCCAACACGTTTGTCGGGGACATGCGCGCGCTCCTTGCAAAGACCTGCATCAAGGCGCTGGAGCCAGATTTGATCATCCTGGATGAGTTCCAGCGGTTTAAGAACCTGCTCAATGCAGAGGACCCGGAGGAGAATCCAGCAGGAGTTCTGGCTAAGAGCCTTTTCACCTGGGAGAAAACGCGGGGTACCTACACCGCCCAGGCGCGGGTGTTGTTGCTGTCGGCGACGCCATACAAGATGTACACCTTGAGCCACGAGCGGGAGACGGACAACCACTACAAGGACTTCGCTGAGACGCTGCGCTTCCTGCTGGATGACGAATCGAAGACCGAGGAGGTGAATCGACTGCTCACCGAGTACGGCCGTGCCTGTGCCCGAATCGATCGCGATGGGCCGGAGCCGTTGCGGCAGGCGAAACAGAGGGTGGAAGCGGCGCTCAGCCGCGTCATGTGCCGCACCGAGAAACTGGCCGTCACCGAGGACCGCAGCGGAATGCTCCGAGGTGCCGGCGGCCTCGTACCCCAACTCAATCCCAAGCACATCCTCAGCTATCTCGAAGTCCGCAGGATCGCTGATGCTGTCGGCCACCCGGACGTGCTCGAGTACTGGAAATCAAGTCCCTATCTCCTAAACTTCATGGAAACAGACCACTACAAACTCAAGGGGCTGTTTGTGGAGGCGGCCGGCAGGGGAATGAGCAAGGTCGCCAGCACCCTTTCCCGGTCTTCGACAAGCGTGTTGAGTCGGGCCTCGTGGGAAGAGTACGGTGAAATAGATCTTGGTCACGCGTTGCTCGAGTGCCTTGCCGCCCAGACCGTGGATACGGGTTGGTGGCGGATGCTGTGGATGCCGCCCTCTTACCCGTACTACGACCTATCAGGGCCTTTTGTGACGGCCAACCAGACGACCCTAACCAAGCGCCTGGTATTCTCGAGCTGGCACGTGGTGCCGCGGGCAATCTCGGTACTGCTGAGCTATAGGGTCGAACGGCTGATGGTGAAGGGCGTCGACCCCAAAGCGGGCAACAAGACGGAAGACAGGGAACGCCGTCGCCCTCAGCTGACCTTTTCCAGTTCCGGAGGGCGGCTCGCCGGTCTGCCAGTATTAGCCATGCTTTATCCAAGCATTGCCCTGGCAGGCCTCGGCGAGCCCCTTTCCGCGGCCCGCGGCATACCTGCCTCCCGCCGCCCAACGCTTGAGGTGCTGTTAGCGGCCGTTGCTGAGACCATCAGGCAGGCTCTGCTGCCGCTTTTGGCGCAGGCCCCCGGGTCAGGGCAGGAAGACGAGTCCTGGTACTGGGCTGCCCCGATTCTGCTCGACCGGATGCGCCATCAGGATGAGACTGAAGCGTGGTTTTCCGATTCCGAGCTTGCGGAGGCATGGTCTGGAGTGGAGGACGATGGGGAAGGGTGGAGGGAGCATGTGAAGCGTGCGGGTGCGGTGGCTTTGGGCAAGTTCAAGCCCAAGGGCCGGCCTCCCCACGACCTGGCAGAGGTCCTCGCCCTCGGCGCGGTTGCGGGACCGGCGAACTGCGCTCTGCGGGCACTGGCCAACACCCTGGGCGGGCCGGACTTGCGGGTCGATGGCACGGTCCGCCACGCCGCTGGCAGGATCGCGTGGGGCTTCCGGAGCCTGTTCAATACCCTTGAGGTCAACGCCTTGGTCCGGTCCACGAACAAGAAGGGGCCATACTGGCGTCGAGTCCTGGAGTATTCGGCCGCTGGCTGCCTCCAAAGTGTGCTGGACGAATACCTGCATGTGCTGGTGGAACTGGAAGCACTTGGGAGTTCCTCACCCCCCGAGGCGGCCTGCCAGCTCGCGGAAGCCGTGACTGCTTCTGTTGGGCTGCGGACGGCCACCCCCGGCGTCGATTGGGTCGAGGCGAAAGGTTCAAGAGGGGTGAGAATCGACAACCAGCGGGTGCGCGCCAGGTTTGCGATGCGCTTCGGGGACGAAGGGGGGGAGTATGAGGAGGGAGCTGTGCGCAAGGACGCGGTCCGAGCAGCATTCAACTCGCCGTTCTGGCCCTTTGTGCTCGCGACGACCTCCATTGGCCAAGAGGGCCTGGACTTCCACCCCTACTGCCACGCCGTCATGCACTGGAATCTGCCTAGCAACCCGGTGGATATGGAACAACGCGAAGGGCGTGTACATCGCTATAAAGGCCATGCGGTACGGAAGAACGTCGCCAAGTTCGCACAGGGCAGTGACCTCGATATTGCCCTGGGTGTGAACCCCTGGCACCAGCTGTTCCAACACGCTGTTGAGCACGTCGGTCATGACTCCGATATCAGCCCATACTGGGTCTTCCCGATCGAAGGCGGCGCCGCCATCGAGCGGCACACACCGGCTCTGCCGCTCAGTCGGGAAGCCGCCCGGGTGCCTGCCCTTTGCGCATCCCTGGCCGTTTACCGGATGGTTTTCGGTCAACCGCGGCAGGATGACCTCGTCGAGCACCTGAAACGCATCCTGCCAGAAAGCGAGTTGCGGAGCTTGTCCGGCGACCTGTCCATCAATCTGGAACCCCCACCGATCGGGTCCTCACCGGCTCAGGGCGAGAGCGCGGGGAACCATAGGAGCTAGCCATGGCCCTGAACCCCATCGTCTTCACCGAAAAGGTCGTCCGCAGTTTCTTGCGCTATCAACTCACGGCATACCCCTTTGCCGACGAACGGCTGCACGGGCAGATGCGGAGCTTGCTTTCGCTGGATGAGACGCGGCATTCGCCGCTGATGAAGGGTCCCTATGTCAGTCTCTCCCGGCCCTTCCGCCAGGGGGCTGCGGTCGAGGCGCTGGTGAGTGAAGGGGTTTTCCATCCCCACATGCGTCAGCGCATACCGGCCCAGATCTTTCATATCTACGGCCATCAGGAAGAGGCGATCCGCGCCATTTCAGGCGGCCGGACCACCCTGGTGTCTACGGGCACGGGCTCGGGCAAGACTGAGTGCTTCCTCTACCCCATGGTCAGCAAGTGCCTCGAACTGCGGGACCAGCAAGCACCCGCCGGCATCAGCGCGGTGATTGTCTATCCGATGAACGCCCTGGCTGAGGACCAACTTGGGCGCTTGCGTTCCCTGCTGGCCGGCACGGGCATCACCTTTGGCATGTACGTCGGCAAAACCCCCGAGCGGGAAGGGGAGGTGGCAGGCATCCGTTTGCCGGCCGGGGCGTCGCGGGCCGCCTACGAAGAAAAGGTGGCTGAGGTGCGAGGCGAGAAGCGGAGTGAGACGGTCTACCCGCCCGAAGAGGTCTGCTCTCGGGAGAGGATGCGTACCCCTGGTCATCAGCCCCGCATCCTGCTCACCAACGTCAAGCAGCTCGAACTGTTACTCACCCGCCAGCGCGATGTGGCGTTGTTCGCGGGGGCGCGCCTGGATTTTCTCGTCTTTGACGAGGCGCACACTTTTACCGGCGCCCAGGGGGCCGAAACTGCCTGTCTCATCCGTCGCCTGCGCGCCTTTTGCGGTCGGGAGGCGCAGGATACGGTCTGCATCGCCACCTCGGCCACCATTGTCGATCGGGAGAACCCCGATGCAGCTCGCGACTTTGCCTCGCGATTCTTTGGCGTACCTAAAGAGGAGGTGGTGACGGTCGGCGAAGCCTACGAACGCGAGGTGTGGGTTGGGGAACGGGTCGTGCCAGCGCCCCCTGGAAAAGATACAGTGGCCCTGCTCAACGACTGCGTGGGGGCAGTGGAGGACGAGCCGGGCGACGGCGCGGCAGTACGAACCGTTTACCGCGACCTCACCGGCACGGATCTGGCCGCAGGGGAGTGGCCTGTGGTCCTGCACGCCGCACTGTCGCGGAATGAGCTGGTCTTTCAGCTGAACGAGATACTCGCCAAACCGCGCCCCCTGCCCGAGTTGCCGCTGGAACTGGAGGAAAAGATCGGCCGGCCAGTGACCGAGGCGGAGATACTCTGCTGGCTCACCCTGGGTGCTGCGGCCAGACAGGAGGGGCGACCGCTCCTGCGGCCGGTGGTGCATGGTTTTGTCCGCGGCATCAGCGGGGCGGTGGTCAGCTTTCCGGAAAATGAGCCAGGGCCGCGGCTCTGGCTGGCAGCCGAGGATGAGACCGAGGCCGGAGGGGGCGAAACGCAACACGCGCATTTCCCCGTGACCACCTGCACCACCTGCGGGCAGCACTATTTTGTCTCCTCGCTCAAGGACTTTGAGTTCGCGGGGACGGCCCCAGGCGGGGGAGAGGCCACGGGAGACACCTCGTTCTGGGAGCCCTTGGAGGAAGCCCAGGGTGGGCACCGGGTGCTGCTGCTCGACCGTCTGGTCGGCGATACCGACGACGAAGACCTTGAGGAACACGAGCGCACAGCCGCGCTCCACTTCTGCCGCCGTTGCGGGGCGGCCCATCCCGAGGCCGCGAGCCGCTGCCTGCACTGCGGTGTGGCCGGGGAGACCTTGGTACTCTATGCGGTACGGCAGAAGAGGGACAACCCAGGCGTGCTCACCAGTTGCCTGTCGTGCCGGGCCAATGGGCGGCGCATCGGCAGTACCTATCGCGAGCCGGCGCGTCCGGTGCGGGCCACCAACGTCGCCGACGTACACGTCCTGGCGCAGGATATGGTCCACCATTCCGAGCGCCCCCGCTTGCTGGTGTTCTGCGACAACCGGCAGGACGCAGCCTTCCAGGCCGGATGGATGAAGGACCATGCCCGGCGGTTCCGGCTGCGCGCGCTGATGGCCGAGGGCATGAAAGGTGCAGCGGTGTCGGTCGGTGACCTGGCCTTGTATCTCAACGATATCTTGGAGAAAGACGAGGCCCTATCCCGCGCTCTCGTGCCCGAGGTGTGGCAGGTGGTGCGCAAGGAGGGAGGTGGGGGCCGCCACGAACAGGAACGGCGGAAGTTCCTGAGGATACAGGTATTGCGTGAGGTCGTGCTCTCGTCAAAGCAGTCTATCGGCCTCGAACCCTGGGGCCGGATGAAGGTCGAGTACCAGGGGCTGAATCCAGCCCTGCCCTGGATCCAGGAGCAGGCTCACACCCTGGGTATGCCTGCCGAAGACTTGCGCGACGGCGTGGCGAGCCTACTCGACTACCTGCGGCGCAAGCGGGTGCTGCACGACCCGGAGCGAGAAATCTTCGGCAAATACTGGATGGATGGCGATCTTGAGGTGCAGCAGGGCTACCTCCCCCAGGTGGGTGCCCCCACTGGCACCAAGCTTCGCAGGGAGACTAAGGAGAAAGCGGAACACGTCACCCAGTGGCTCAGCGAACACGGCGAAACGACGATCCGCCAGATGGCGAAGAAGTGGGGTTTGCCGGCGGAGGACGCCGAAGGGTTCCTGAAGGGGCTGTTCGAGTTCCTTGTCCGTCAGCGATTACTCACCCCTGTGCGGCTGAACGGGTCGCGCGGAAAACCTCTGCCCAACGTAAGTGGAGTCTACCAAGTAGATGCCGACTGCTTGCGGCTGCAGCAGAACCACGGCGTGTGGCGATGCCGGAGCTGCCGGCGGCGCCTGACGCGGCGAGCCCCGCACCAGGCCTGTCCTGCCTGGCACTGTGAGGGCGAACTCGAGTTCGTGCGCGAAGACCCGGACAACTACGATCTCCAGGTGCTCGACCAGGGCTACTCGCTCCTCCGGCCCGAGGAGCACACGGCCATGGTCCCCCACGACGAGCGGGAGCGGCTCGAGAACCTCTTCAAAGGAGACTCGGACGCCATCAACACCTTTGTGTGTACGCCTACACTTGAATTGGGTGTGGATATCGGCCAGCTCGATGCCGTGCTCATGCGCAACGTCCCACCCTTACCTGCCAATTACTGGCAGCGCGCCGGCCGCGCCGGCCGGCGCCACCGCATGGCCGTGGACCTGACCTATTGCCGGCCAGTTTCCCACGACCGGGCGTACTTTGCCGAACCGCTCAAGCTGTTGGCGGGCCGGGTTGATCCGCCGGCCTTCAATCTGCGCAACGACCTCATGGTCGCCAAGCATGTACACGCCACCGTCATCACCCGCCTACATCAATACACCCGAGATCCGACGCGAGCCGAGAAGGAGCGTCAAAGCGCCGAAGAGACCCTGAAGACCTGCCTGCCCGATCGGGTCTCCTCCTATCTTTTTGCGGACGGCCTGGTCAGGGATGATGCCTTTGACCTGGCACCCCTCGAAGCACTGATCGACCGGAATGTCGACGATCTTGCGTCCTATGTGGAGCGCGCTTTTCGGCAGGGATGGCCCGCTGTTGACGCCGAAGTCACGCTTCCGGAGGTGCTGCGGGCCCATGTGCTCGGGATGGTACGGGGGCTCAACGAGGTGATCACTAGGTTGAGACAGCGCTTGCGCTGGGCCTTGGAGCAACTCAAACGGCTCAGCATAGTACGGGAGCGGCGGGGCGATCTGGATCCGGAGGATGATGCCCTGTTCAAGCGCTGTGATGCGCTCGTCAAGCGACTCAAAGGTACCGCGCGCCGCTCCCGCCGCGAGGCCGAAGGCTACGACGATGTCAATACCTTCGGGGTCCTGGCGGCTGAGGGCTTTCTGCCCGGCTACGGCCTTGAGGTAGGCTCGGTGTTGGGCACGGCGGAGATCCCCTTCTGGCGTGCCGGAGCCATGGAGTTTGCTCTGCCCAGGCCCCCAAGTGTGGCGTTGCGGGAGTATGTGCCTGGGAACTTGATCTACGCCAACGGCAACCGCTTTGTCGCCCGGCGTTTTCATCGCGATATCGACGAGCAACGGGCAGAGATGCCGGTATTCGAGATCTCGACAGAGCGCCAGGCCGTCAAGCAGACGAACCTTACCGCTGTCCCCGGGGGGTTGGGCGCCACAGTGCTCCAGACGATCGCGGTCTGCGACGTGGACCTGGTCCATCAATCGCACATCTCCGATGAGGAAGAACTGCGATTCCAGATGGGGGT
>Ga0194132_10010044_pt1 | contig 12760 bp, 6 predicted proteins | sample TA2KigOf80mmetaG_FD_148612 | JGI IMG/M metagenome (GOLD analysis project Ga0194132, IMG submission 148612) | Freshwater microbial communities from Lake Tanganyika, Tanzania - TA2015054 Kigoma Offshore 80m | ecosystem: Environmental > Aquatic > Freshwater > Lake | place: Tanzania: Lake Tanganyika... | reverse complement strand
TGCCAGAATATCATGATTTGGGATGTCCTTGGCGGCAATCTTGGTAATGTCGCCTTCCGGAATTTCCCCAAAGTTTGCCTCATAAGTCTGCTGGGAGTACTTGTTCCACTCAGATGAGAAGACACAGTGTCCTCCTGCTTTTTCGAACGCCATTCTGATACCACCGATTCCTGCAAAGAGATCGATGAATGAGAATCCGGATCTTGCCATGGGTTCTGATATTCCCTTGTCTGTATTTGATCTTAACTGTTTTGTTTTGGATAAGATTACTTTTAATCAAAGGCACTTGATCGGAACTGTTCAAGAGCCGGAAAGACAGAAAATAGGCCAAAATACTCCCTGATAATAATTGGCCGATATATTCACCCCAAAAAAGAGATCATGGATAATGTCCAGAATACGGGGAAAAAACACGAAGATTGATCTACGGATGAGGGATTTGTTAAGCACACTCGAAATCGGATTTGAGATGTATCCCAAGATGTTAGGGAGCCCAGATTTTGCAATAGCTGACAGAAAAATCGCCATATTCTGCGACGGCGACTTCTGGCACGGATACAGGTATGACGAAAGAAAGAAACCGGCCAAGAAGTTCTGGCGCGACAAGATTGAGAACAACATGAAAAGAGATATCAGAATTTCAAGAAGACTCAGGCGGAACGGATGGTCCGTGCTGAGATTCTGGGAGCACGATATTGAGAAAAATCCGGACAAGTGTACAAGAAAAATAATTGAAAAAATAAAAAAACGAAGCAGGTTTATGTGCGTCTGAGTTTTTCAAAAAAAACTTAAGTAATAAAGCGCTTATTATGTACAATGCGGGACGTATTCGTTTCCGATTTAGTCAAAGATCTTCTAGGACCCAAGAACGGCGCTCATGAGGAACTTGATCATTTGCATAACCCCGCAAATGAGTACATAACCGGCATCCTTAGCTCACGTCATGATGCGCAGGAAGAGACTATTGCGCAGAACAGGGGCATTGAACGTATGGATGTTGACGGCAGCAAGGCGGATGAAGACGCTGACGTAATTTCAGATGAGACGCACAGTTACAATCCAAGTCTCAATCCTGACAAGATTCCCTCATCAATGGGGATTTCATTCCAGATTGAGTCTAATGGGGATCCCGAGCTGGACGTATGTGTTACTTGGGCCAGATACGTTTCTAACTCGAAGGACCCCAAAACCATCACAAAATGGACTAGGTTTCCCAAGTTTGCAATATTGAAAATTAGCGGGACGGATGATTGTAAATATGCTTTTGACGCTGAAGGAAAAAAGTGTCAGGCTTCAGAAGCTGAGGTTGAACTGACTTACAGAATAAAGCCCCTCACATCGCTAAATCATCTCACTCATGATGAACCAGTTGGAGGCAACAGATTTTTTGTCAGCATCTTTATGACAAATGAAAATCAAGTGAACGAGGAAAACAAGGCCATACTATTCCAATTATTTCAGCCGCAGATACGAATTGTTTGCAGCGGCAACACGCGCCTAATCCCCATGCTAGGCGCGGATGGTGACGATATGGAGGAGATGCAATACCGCAACAAACCTCCATTTGCAAGAGGACATATGACCTCTGCGGTGTGGTGGGAGGTAGATCCTGAAAACCTTACCGATGTTGACAAAGTCCAGTTCGGCGAGGCGGCAAAACACGCCCCGTTTCACTGGACAGACGGCGAGGTTCTGCCAGATGTGCATTCCGAGTTATTTTCCAAACCACACCTGAGAACAGAATACATTCCGATTTATTCAATTCCATCGCCGGACGTCAACTGGAGCAAGGGACTTCCCAACACTCCGGTTCTTGACGCTCTTAAATATTCCGAGTGTTGGGAGTCAACTAAACTCAAAGATTATCTTTCACCGATTTGTTTGGAATACGAAAAATGGATTGAATCGCTTTCAAAAGTGAAGAACGGTCGAAACGATAAACTTGTTGACAAAATAATCGGAAGATGCAATGTAGCTCTCTCCAGAATAAACGACGGAATTGAGAAACTCTTGGTTGACGAGGATGCAAGGCTTGCATTCTGTTTTGCAAACAAGGCAATTGACATCCAATCCTCATGGGAAAGAAAATCGCCCCTGCAATATAGGCCATTTCAGATGGCATTCATACTGATGAGTCTTGAATCCATACTGAATAGTGGCTCCAAGCACCGCCAAACATGTGATCTGCTGTGGGTTCCTACAGGTGCAGGAAAAACTGAGGCGTATCTCGTCCTTGTCGCCATGGCGATGGCCTACAGGCGTCTATCAGAGATCAAAAAGAAAAGATCAGGCGCAGGTGTCTCAGTAATGACGAGGTATACCTTGCGGCTTCTCACAATTCAGCAGTTCAGAAGAAGCCTAAGCCTTTTTTGTGCTGCAGAATTGCTTAGGACGCAAAACGTTGCAGCGGGGCTGGGAGTTGGCTGGAGGCCTCCCGGTTATGACAGGTCCAAAAATCTCATCTGGGGAACTACGCCATTTTCAGTCGGACTCTGGGTTGGAGCTGGTGTGACCCCCAACAAGCTCGATACAACCAGATACCCCCCAAGATTCGTCCCAACATACGGCGCTCTGGATTTGCTCAGAATGGAACCGGGTATGACTGGCGAGGGGGAACCGGCACAGATTCTAAATTGCCCTGCTTGCGGCAGTATCCTTGCAATACCAGAAATGGGGTTGAAATCAGGCAAAGGACACCAAATCAATTGGGTTGTAAAGACAGATATCGGCAACCAAGACTTGCCACAAATAGGCGCGATACAGTCTTCGGATTACACAATCGTGAAAATCGAAATCAAAGATATCGGAAATGGGTACAAAATTCTAAGCGTCTTTTTCACGGCTCAATCCGATATGAAACCTCCTGTGATAAGAGATCTTTTCAATTCTATCAATCAAAAGGGCAGTACAATTGGAAGAGAGATTTCACTGCAGTGTGTTTCCGCCCCGCGGCCTGGCTATTTCTACAAGACATACAAGAGTTCAAGAACCGGACAAGAGAAAGAATTCGACTTTCAAATATTCTGCCCGGGGACTGAATGTCCTTTAACATCTCATTGGGTAGGCGGGTATCCGATGGGGGGCATCGATGGATCAGACCCATTATCGAAATGTCCCGATCAAATCGGCGGACTAATCTGTACTGATGGAAACAGTTTTGTTCAGGCTCCCAAGTACTTCTCGATTTCACCATACGTCTCCAGTAGGATACCCATACCCGGCTTCACCGTTGATCAGCAGGTCTATCAAAAAGCGCCCACGATGATCATTGCTACAGTAGACAAGTTTGCCAGGCTTCCTTACGAACCTCAAGCAGGGATACTTTTCGGAAATGCTGAAGATTACCATCTTTTGTACGGGTATCGCCGACTCGTTAAGCAAAGTGATACTCGGGCCTTATGGAACAAATGCCACATGAAGATAAACGAGTCTAAGGCGCTTCTCCCGCCGGATTTCATCATTCAGGATGAGCTACACCTGTTGGAAGGTCCTCTCGGCACGATGGTTGGCATGTACGAATCATGCATCGATTATCTTTGCAGGAAAAATGTCAAGTACATTGCCTCTACTGCCACCATAAAGAGGGGTGAAGAACAGGTAAAGTCGATTTTTGTCAGGGATCTTCAGATTTTTCCCCCGCAGGGAACGGATGTCGCTGACAGATTTTTCATCAGGGAAATTGTCAGGCACCCAATTCATGACGCCGAATCCGGAAGACTGTATGTCGGAATCCTCGCACCGGGTAAGGGGGCACTGACTCCGATTGCGAGAATATGGGCAAGACTTGCACAGACAGGTTATGACAACAGGTCATCCCCCGATATCGACAGGTTCTGGACGATAACGTCATACTTTAATGCCGTCAGAGAGCTTGCAGGGGCCAGAACTCTATACAAGATCGACATTCCAGATAGGCTCAGGAGCTTATCGCAGGGCCCAAGGCCGCTTGTAGAGGAACCTCTTGAACTCTCTGGGAGGACACAGTCGGCTGATTTGCCATCGATTTTAGAAATGCTGCAGACAAAATATCCAGAGGCAGTAGACGGACTGTTCACAACTTCCATGTTCGGGACAGGTGTAGACATTTCAAGGATAGGAGTCATGATGGTTGCAGGCCAGCCAAAGACGACGTATTCTTACATCCAGTCGACAGGCAGGGTCGGCAGGTCCAAGGGTGGACTAGTGCCGGTTTTTTTCAGGGCCTCCAGAGCGAGAGACCTGAGCCACTACGAATACTTCATCAGAAACCACATGCAGCTGCACAGAAACGTCGAGTCTCCGACGGTGTTTCCTTTTTCAAGCGGCGCCGTCGAAAGGGCTCTCGGTCCGGTTATCGTAGGGATGCTGCGGAACTGCATTAACACTAGTGTCCCATGGCTTCTTGAGAATTCCGCGCCGCTAATGGCAAATGGTAACACTGTGAAAAATCAGGAGATCTTAGATATTGAAAGATATCTTGAACGGCGTTCTCAAAGTCAGCCCGATATGAGGCGGTTGGATCCGGACATAGTGCTAGACAAGGCCAAGAGTTGCGTGGAAAGGTGGAGGAGTATCGCCATTGACAGGAGCGACCTTCTTTACTTCGAGTATTTGGGTAATGAACATTCGGTGGTTTTGGGTGATCTTATGCATCAAATGAACCAAGATATTGATACAGTTTTTCCTAATGCGCCTCAGTCGCTAAGAGAGCTTGAGGAGGGAACTAATTTTAAGGCATGATTTCTTCCCAGTCCATAAGGCCTTCGCAGTTCATCTTCACTTACGGCCCGGGTTCAATACTTGAAACACTGAATGGCCCAGTTCTCATTCCGCTTCCTGAACACGGATTATTTGGAGGAAGTTTCAAAATCGATCCTAACGATTATGAGATAGTGGATGAGCGGATGACGAAATACCTTATGAGCTTGCCCAACAAACCACAGAACATCACCGACTGCAAAATATTCAGACTGCCAAGAACCGCAGAGGTCGGCGGCAGCAACTCTGTCATTTACAATACTCGCGAGTTTCCTACTTGGAAGCTTTGTACAAACAGGAAGATGCCCGGACATTCAGGATTAGATATCCTTTACAAAGACAACATTTGTCCAGTATGTCAGGATAGGTACGGAGGCCGGAAATACACGATTAGGTTCGTCATGGCATGTTCCAGAGGCCACCTTGATGACGTTGATTGGGATTATCTCGTACACGGCAACAATCAATGCACACGTGTGAATTCGGTCACCGGCGGACTGGATAAAAATACTGTTTTTCAATGGAGAAGGGAAGGAGGTGCGCTAAAAAACAACACCATCGTGTGCCCCAGATGTGGCAGAGACAGAAATCTTGCCAGTGCTTTCTATGACAGAACTTTGAGATGTTCCGGCCGCAATCCAGAGAAAGAGTCAGTGAATAATGTTCGTGGTTATCGCCCATCCTGCACAGAGAACGCCAACATGATGCTCAGGCAATCGGCAAATGTCAGAATATCAGAAATTCGCACGCTTTTAAAAATCCAGTCAGTCTTCACTTCTCTGCACAATCTGATCCAAAGCGATAAGGGAATCCATTCTTTGCTGAAAGCTTTTCTCGGGAGGGAGGGACCGATCGATTCGCCGACGAAGCTTGAAAGGCTCATCAAAGATTTAGAAAACGGCGGAGTTCCAATTAGTAAAATCAGAGAGTTCAAAACGGTAGAATGGGGGGAGGTATCACGGGTTGCGGACTCCATTGTTCAGGGCGTCCCAAATAGCTATCACGGTTCAATAATTGAGGAGTATAAACAACTCATTTTTGCTTCCAAAAATGGCGCACCTCCAGACCCCAGCAAAGTCAGATCATCTATCGAGTTTCTAGTCAACAAGCACAAAATCGTCAAAGTCAAATCTCAAAATGGGAGGACGTTCGTAATCACCCCCGTAGATGTTTTGAGGACCATTACGGTCACAGTGGGATTTACACGCCCTGTTTCAGAACAACCCGCTGGACGTCAGCCACATATTGTCAGCGTTGCTTCCACAGATCCCAATAATGGCTCGCTCTTGTGGTATCCCGGAGTTTCTTTCCTTGGGGAGGGAATTTTCATAAGTTTGGAGGAGGAATGGACGGATTTACTTGCAGGCAATGCGGTCGCCAGTTGGCTCAAGAGTCACTCAGCGAGTGCTAATTACGAAGACTTTGTGTTCCGTGACCCTTTGATTTCTAGGGATGAGTTACATCCAGGCTTCGTATGGTGGCACACGCTCTCACATCTCATCATCAGGGCGGTAGGAGAGGAATCTGGATATTCCGCGGCTTCAATTCGAGAAAGAGTGTATCTTGAAAAAATCAATGGGAAAACTCGCGGCGGAATACTGCTGTATGCGGCACAGCCGGGCGATGGCACGCTTGGTGGACTAGTTGGAATGGTTCCAAATTTTCGCAAAGTTCTGTATTCGGCGCTTGAAAAATCACACTACTGTTCCGCTGACCCGCTTTGTGGTGAGCAGAAGTTCAAGCACCTAGAGGTGAACGGTTCGTGCTGCTACGGATGCCTGATGAACTCCGAGACGTCTTGCGAACATAGAAACATGTGGCTCGATAGGACTGTACTTAGGGAAAATATTCCATGAACAAACTCACAATTCTTGCTACTGGTACTGACTTTCTGAAAAGACAGGTAAGAGGCACAGGCCCGGCAATAGAGGAGATCTTGGCAGACGCCAAAGACGAGATCCAAATAATGGCATACATGATTTCCAAGAATGCCGTGGCTTTCATGGACATTATCGAGTCCAAACTCGAATCAGGAAAGCGAACCACGATAGTGATTAACAAACTTGCAACTCAGGATTCCGATGTGGTGACAAGATTGGAATCTTGGAGGCATAGGTTTCCGACCCATTTCACACTAGTTGACTTTTCCAGAGACGACAAGACGCTGCACGCCAAGGTCATAGTGACAGACAGGTCAAAGGCGGTTATCGGTTCGGCAAATTTTACATGGGGCGGTCTTTCCGGAAACTATGAAATCGGCGTACTCGTGGAGGGAAACAAGGCTTGGGAACTTGCAGACCTGGTGGATGATGTGGCGAGTTCTTCCGAACACTAAACGAGTTTTTTAATCATGCCCTCAGAGCGAGAAACCTTGCCCTCCACGGTTAGATTGTTCAGCTCGGTATGGATTGCGTTCCTTCTTTCTGTGCCGTTTCCAAATAGTCCGTTTTTAACTAGTGTTCCTTCAACGCGCTGAATGACAAATTGCTCGTCCTCAAAGCGGTTGCCTGAAAGCACAGACATGATTAAACTTCTCAGGCAACGAGCCTCGGCTGCGGCCTTTTTTGAAACGACGTTTTCGTTTTTGGTCCACCCATCTCCCAGTTTGATGATAATTTTATTTCTCTCCAGTGATGACAGTGATTCCGTTACGCCTTGCCTTGTATTCAAACCAGAGTTAATTTTACTCAGAATTTCATCTTCTGAGAACGCCGCGTCAGGATACTTGAAGAACATGTCCTTTACGCGTAATGAGACAGGATACTCCCAAGATTCTCCAGATCTGTTTATTCTCCCCCTGTCCACAAGCTCACCAAGCAGCTTATCTGTGACAAACCATCCAACGGATGACCCCGGAGGGGATATTTTTTCTATTATTGCGGCGGTTGTAAGAGGATACGATACGGAGAGTAAGACATGAAATACAGAATTAACTAGGGCGTTGTACTCGGCCTCGTATGTCCCCGCCATCGGCAATCCGCTTTGGACCCAGAACAGGTCTGTCTCCTCACCTCCGGATTTCATTTTTGTATATCCAGACAATTCCCCATCCTTCAGGAATCGCCGCAACATAGACGGCGAAATTCCATCCCTTTCCGCTTGAGCCAACGAAATGGGTTCAACCGAGGATGAAAATTTTTTCCTTATTGGAGCAATCATGATAGAAGACATCACTTTGTGTCCCATTTTGGTGAGTTGCCAATTTTGGTCAGGGTTATTAATTAGACCCACATATCTCAAAAAGTACAACTTTTTCCGTATTTCTTCATATGGGTACGGGTAGGGATTCGGCGAGTTTGCTGATAGAACAAACTTCCCCTTTGCATCACGCTCAAGGATGATACTCAGAATTATATCATTCAGTATTTTTTTTTTCATCAAAAGATGTTTCAGACTTTCCTCGTCCACCTTTTTTCTGTCGATTAGCTGCGCCTCAGTGATTCGTACGGCGTTAAGCTTGAGAGAGTTTCGCAAAGCCCTCAATTCTTCAGTTATTCTAAGATAGATTTTGCAAATTGGATCGTTCGAGGACCAGCGCCTGAGTTCGATCGTTTGCGAGGGAGCTGTACTTTGGAAAACGCCTAGCGCGATTTGCAGGTTGAGCCAGCTGTCAAGCTTTGTTTCATCCGGCGCACCTTGGATTCTGGACTTCACTTCTTTGAGTGCCACGTTTCTCCTATTTCGTATCCAACCAACGATGTCCTCTTGGAAAAGTTTTAAAACTTTATTTTCAATCTCGATTGAGAATATCTCCGGCTTTTCAAAAACCACATCCTCTGGAGATGACCTAGGCGAATACCACTGGACGGCGAATATTCGCACATACTTTCCCCCGCACTGGGAAGGATCGGTTTTGCAGTTTTTGGATATGTGGTCTGTTGCCGACATCTTAATTGTTTTGTTTTGTCGGATATCTTTCAAGGTTATATTCTGTCCATTGGCATAGGTAACAAATGCCTGTGTGATAAACGGGATTCCGAGATGCGCCTTAATATGGGACTGCGATGATTGCACCTCGCAAAAGTTTTCTAGTTCCATCGATTCCGAAATTTTTTCAATGTCATCAAAACTTAAAAAGAGAAAATCAAAATTCGTAAGATTTACATCCTCGGTAACCTTATACGAGTTTTTGGTATTTGTTTGGTGAATCCGGTTAACAACAGGGACGGGCTGGCAGTTTTCAAATTTCGCGATACCGTAACCAATGTCAGAGGCAACGTTTTCAGGAACACGGACAGACATCACACTGCCTATCTCCGGCACTACAACAGACAGCGTTTTTTTATACTGATCCGAGCTGGCATCATAGTAGCTCTCCGACATTGAGAAAACCCAGCATTTAAGTTCCTTCGTCTTGCAAATACATTTCCGGTAATCTATGACGGCATTGCATGCAAGTCTAAACGGACCTAGGAATTGTTTTTCGAAGATTTCCTCGCTTTTTGCATAAAGGGAAATTTGTTCGAGCCAGTTCCAGACCTCGGACATTCCATCACACGCAAGTGTGTTGCCTGAAAAATGATGAATAGAGGGTTCCGAGGGGTTCTCGGTTACAAGAAGATTAGCGTTCTCATTAGAACCGATAATCGCGTCATAGAGGTTTACGAGTATCGGCCTGACTCGTTTTTCGGCAAGGAGGTAAAGCGAGTATTTCTCATCATCGTTCCCATTGAAGCGATTTTGGAGACTCAATGACATATAGTCACGCAGTAAAATTTAAGATTTTCATCCAATATAGTGTCAGCTAGATTGTGATATCTTCAAATGACATATTGGAAGTATTGAAATTTTCAAGCATGTGTGACTCCCGGACGATTGAACTAATTTCAAATTTCAACTCTTTGTACAGGATATTTTGTAGTGTGGGCTAGAAAAGCCTAGATTAGTTTTTCCTTAATTGCCCCAAGCAGTGGATCCACATCTTTGGAATCAAGGAGTTTTTGAATGAATAGATCAGGGTTTTCTTTCCATTCAATTATCGTTTTCAAATGTTCAAGGAAAGTCGTAAACGCCCCCGCTTGAGCGTTTTTTGTAATGCTCATGCCAAATTTGCCAGTTGACACGTTGCCGCGTAGTGCCACATAAATTATGTGGGTCGTGATGGAATTTTCAGGAATATTTCTTGTTTTTGAGAGCATTTTTCTGTATACTGCCAACTGTCTGTTATGTTCCGAGGAATGATCGTCTTTTTTGTCTGTCTTGAAATCAACAATCACAATCCCCTTCGGATGGGTAAACACTGCGTCTATTTTGCCTGTAAAGAACAGCGGCGGTAGCGATTTATCAAAGAAATCTAGCGTGATGGTCGTTTTGTTTTCAACTGTTTCAAGTTTTAGCCCGGGGTATTTGACCTTAAGCTCATCCAGCCCGGCAAAAGCATTGGCAACTGCCTTAGCAACATCTTTATCTGGATTCGTAGCTTCCCGATTTCCGGTTTTTAGAGTCTGATCAAGTGATTCCTCAATAGCCCGATGGACCGTAGAACCAAAGGAGAGTCCAGTATTGCCCCAAGGAATTCGGATTATGGACTTTCTCAGAAACTCGTACGCATCGGTTTTGACCATTGTATAAGAAAAGCGCTCTAGTTTTGTGAAGTAGTCTCTGATGAAATCACGTAGCCAGTCATCCTTAGTCTCGAGCAGTGCCTCGGCTTCCTTGTATCGCTTGTTAACAAAAAGCGAATAGGCTTCTGCAGTTTTGGAATTCACATTTGGTAGGATGTTTTTGTCAGATTCCCCATCATGACCAAATTCAGAAAATCCCGCTTCGTGATATATGTCAGAGTATTCTCTCCTTGCTATTATGATAAGAACATCTTTGGCCCTTGTAAAGGCGACAAAGTCTATTCTGAGTGATTCTTCCTCAAGATCCTCCTTTACATCGATTTGCTTTGACAGCATTATTGACTCGACGGTAAGGTCGATAAGCGAAAATTTGCGATGATTAAGATCAGGGATATAGACAACTACATCAAACGCAAGTCCCTTTGCCTTGTGGACCGTGCTGAGTATTATCTCCGCATTGGTGTTTTTTTCAACATTTGATTCCTCCGAGATCGCCACGAAGTCAAACAGCCCCTGCATTGTTGGAGTTCCAAAGGAAAGATAGTCATCAATTAGGATTTTTACAGATAATGCAGTGGAATACCATTCAAATCCCTTTGAAATCGATATTGGGATTATTCTTTTCTCGAACACTTCATCAAGTTCCTTTTTTCCCAGTGAAATTCCAAAATTGATTAGACGTTGAAGCGCCTTCTCGTCTTTGTTGATTAGTGCATTTGAAAATTCGAATGCTTCCTGCATGGAAAAGGGAGAGAATACAGTGAAAGATGCAATCACCTTATCCTCCGTTTTTTCTGATAAGAGCCCTTTGAGACAAGATATAATTTCAGTGAATGCATGTTTTGCGGTGGCCTGAGTCGAAGTAGAGGAATAAACCACGGCATTAGCGTCCAGATGTTTTGATATCTCTATGAGATGGTGCCTTTTTCTTGCCAAAATTCCTATGGTTTTATTCGGGTTTTTTGAAATGACTTCCAGTATTTTTGCTGCGACGGCTTCGGTGGAAAATACTATGGGTTTACTTCCATTTCTGGACGACTTGAAAGAATCGAGTTCATCCCGGTATATCTGCGGAGATTTTGTATTATTCATGAAGTGGTTTTTTGAATAATCGAGAATCTGCTGGGTGCTTCTCATGTTAATGGAGAGCAATTTTTTTTGGCACTTTGTGGCAAATGATTCAATATTATTAATCGACCCACCTTGAAAGCCAAATATTGCTTGCTTGGCATCTCCTACAAGAAATATCGACTTGCTGACCCGCTTGACAAGTTCAGATTCAAGCCTGCTCATGTCTTGCATTTCATCGACTAGTACGTGGTCAAACGGAGGTCCCTGAAATTTGTCAAGAAACACCAGGAGCATGTCAGAGTAATCAATGGCCCCGTTCTTGGAGCACTCGTATTCTCTGTATGCAATAAGAAGATATTTCATGAACGCCTTAAGTTCGTCGATCGGGGTTTTGGTCCCGCTGTTTGCATGCAGTGTGTCTAGTTGTTTAATGGCGTCATCCAAGTTAACAGAGTCAGGAAGAATTCCGAAGCCTTTGAGGTATCTGATGGCCCAAGTGACCTTTGGTATTAGGTCATCAACAATGTAATCTTTTGAATAATTGAGGGATTTGTTTCTCTCAAAGCTTTCAAGAATCTGAAACCGCATGAAATTTTCACTCAGAATATCCCCTCGGACGAGACCTGTTTTTTGCAGATAGTCATATGCAAACCCATGGAATGTACGGATGTTTACCTTCATAATTTCTGAAGCAGGTATAGTTTTGGTGGCAAGACCTCCAAGCTTTTCATATATCTCATTCTTGGCTTTTTCAGTAAAAGTCATACACAGTATATCCTCTGGCCTTACTCCTTCTTCTAGTAGTTTCATGACTTTGAGGGAAAGCGTAAAGGTCTTGCCCGTTCCAGGATTGGAAACTACAATAGTATTAGCGCCAGTGTTTACAATGTCCAGCTGTTCCTTTGTCAAAGTTATCGAAGATACATTACTCAAATTTACTTCAGTCATGTATTAATCACCGAGTTATAATGTATTTTGGAATGTTTCTTTTCAGGGCTTGCGACATTGCCTTTGTCATTGATTTTACAAGTGTAGGTTGGATTTTGACATTAAGGAATCTCAATAACTCTTTTGCAGTTTCAGTGTTAGAGAGCGTCGCATCAAAATCACAGTATCCCGGTGGCTGGGTTTTCATAAAATCCCTTATTGCGGGACCGACATCAACTGATGACGGGAGGCTTGAACCATGCATTCTGGGAATAAAATCAAGCTCAAATCTATTTCTGGCTACAAAGGAATTGCATGATTTTTCCTCGAATTCCCTATACATTGGGGAATTGAGATACAAATTCTGCAATGCAAGATACGAATCATATCTCAATGAATTACCGTTATTTTGAGAAATTAGAAACGGTGTGACAGCGGCCTCGATTGCGTGGTGATATTTC
>Ga0194132_10010041_pt1 | contig 12766 bp, 12 predicted proteins | sample TA2KigOf80mmetaG_FD_148612 | JGI IMG/M metagenome (GOLD analysis project Ga0194132, IMG submission 148612) | Freshwater microbial communities from Lake Tanganyika, Tanzania - TA2015054 Kigoma Offshore 80m | ecosystem: Environmental > Aquatic > Freshwater > Lake | place: Tanzania: Lake... | reverse complement strand
GGCGGCCAACGTCGGCGGGCTGATTTTTGCCGACCGTATCCCCGTGCTTCCCGAAACGGAAACGCTGTGTCGTCTGTTTGGACTCGACCCGCTCGGTCTGATCGCGTCGGGCGCGCTGATCCTTGCAGTCGCTCCCGATCGTTCGCTCTCACTCGTTTCCCGACTGACGGACGCAGGCATCGCCGCCACCGTAATCGGCAAGGTCATGCCGCCGGAATTCGGAATCAAAATGGAGCGCAATGGAACGCAGATCGACCTGCCGACGTTTAACCGGGATGAGATAGGAAAAATTTTCGAAACAAACGGGGTAAAGCATGTTTAGTAAAAACAGCTTGCGTGAATAGCTTTCCCGGCGTAAATTGGCTCTCAACTTCCCCTAAGCGGTTTCTCCGCCGATCGGGACACTTCTTTTGCGGCGAAACGGTCTTTCGAGGAGCCACGCATGTACGAAAAGGTCATGGAAATCATCGTGCTGCTCATGAAACACATGCAGGATGAGCAGGGCTGTTTCAACGATATTGCCGACGTTTCGCAGACGCTTGTAGGATACGGCTATACCCAGAAGGAAGTAAATACGGCCTTTGCCTATCTGTTCGAACGGCTTCAGGCGCAGGCCGAACCGGTGGTCGCCACCACGTCTCCGATTCAGCACAAACCAAACCGGATTTTGCACGCGATAGAACGTCTTATCATCAGCCCTGAAGCATACGGATACTTGATTCAACTGCGCGAACTGGGACTTATCGACGACGCCCAGACCGAAACGATCATAGAGCGGGCCATGCTGAGCGGCGCGCGAACCGTTACGCAGGACGACGTTAAGGCGATCGCCGCCTCCATGTTGCTGGCTACGGACTCGTCTCTCTGGGCAAATCAGGATACCTCGTGGCTCCAATCCGATTCCGAAGACGACCAGACACGCTATAACTGAACCCATTCCGGGCTTTTCCGCCATTGTAGTCCACAGGATAGCGCGCGAAACGCCCGGAATTCTTTTTTATTTTCCGAAACCTATATGCCAAAATTACTTGTCATCGTCGAATCACCTGCCAAAGCCAAAACCATAAAAAAGTTTCTGGGCAAGGATTTCGACATCAGAGCCTCGGTGGGGCACGTCCGCGATCTGCCGACCAAGGGGCTGGGTGTCGATATCCAGAACAATTTCAAACCGGAATACGTGACCATACGCGGGAAAGAAAAAATCATCAAAGAACTGCGTGACGCCGCCCGAACCGCGGACCGCGTCCTGCTCGCCACCGACCCGGACCGTGAAGGCGAAGCGATTGCCTGGCATGTGGCCAGTCAGTTGGACAAAAACGGCAAAACCATAGCGCGCGTGTTGTTTCACGAAATCACCCCCCAAGCGGTACAAACGGCCATTCAACAGTCTCGTCCGATCGACATGATGAAGGTAAACGCCCAACAGGCCCGGCGTGTCATGGATCGAATCGTAGGCTATCAGGTCAGCCCCTTTCTCTGGAAGACCTTGGCCGGCGGTCTCAGCGCCGGTCGCGTGCAGTCGGTCGCTCTCCGTCTTATCAGCGAACGTGAAGAGGAAATCATCCGCTTTGTCGCCGAAGAATACTGGACCGTCACCGCGCGCGTAAAGGGCGCGCAGGGCGAGCCGTTCGAGGTCAGACTGGTGCGGACGGGTGACGAGAAGACGCATATCCCCGACGAGAAGACCGCCCGTGCTCTGGTAGACGATATCCGGCCCCGTCCTTTTGTCGTGGATACCGTCAAAACCAAAGAGATGCAGCGGCATCCGCAACCGCCGTTTATCACCAGCACGCTTCAGCAGGACGCCGCGCGCCGACTGCGTTTTACTACCCAGAAAACCATGATGGTGGCGCAACAGCTTTATGAAGGTCTCGAATTGGGGCCGGAAGGCAGTATCGGGTTGATCACGTATATGCGGACCGATTCGACGCGCGTGGCCGACGAGGCGGTAGATTCGGCGCGGACCTATATCGCCCAGGAGTACGGCGCCGATTTCGTGCCGCCCAAACCGCGTCGCTTCAAAACCAAAGAGGGCGCGCAAGACGCCCACGAAGCCATACGCCCTACCTCTGCCTTCCGGACACCGCAGGATGTAAAAACCTATCTCACTCCCGACCAATTCCGGTTGTACGAACTGGTCTGGCGGCGTTTTGTCGCTTCTCAGATGAAATCGGCAGTGTTCGACGTAACGACGGTGGATGTAAACGCCGGTCCGCACGTTTTCCGGGCAACCGGCTCCACCCCGCGTTTTGCGGGCTTTCTGACGGTATACGGCGAAACGGCGGACGAGGACGGCGAAAACGAAGAAAACGGTCTCCTGCCGCCGCTTGCCGAAGGCGAACGGCTTGCCCTCAAAGACCTCGTTCCCAAACAGCATTTTACCCAGCCTCCGCCCCGCTACACCGAAGCGACGCTTGTCAAGGAACTCGAAGCCCGGCGGATCGGACGCCCCAGCACCTACGCACAGATCATCAGCACCCTGCGTATGAGAAAATACGTCACCATCAAACGTGGACGCTTTTCCCCTTCCGATCTCGGCAATGCGGTCAACCATATTCTGGTCGCCGCGTTTCCCAACCTGTTCGATGTCGAGTTTACGGCCCGCATGGAAGACGAACTCGATCGAATCGAAACCGGTGATCTTGATTGGGTAGGGACGCTGACCGCGTTCTATCAGCCGTTTAACGAACGGTTGCAAGAGGTAAACGCACAACGTTCCTCGCTCAAACAGTCGCTTACCGAGATGACGGACGAGACCTGTGAGAAATGCGGAAAACCCTTGATCACACGATGGGGACGCAACGGTCGTTTTCTGGCCTGTTCCGGCTATCCGGGCTGTCGCAACACCCGCCCCCTCGAAACGGGCGACCCGGAAGTACAGCAGACGCATGAGCAGTGCGACAAATGCGGCACGCCGATGGTAGTCAAAAAAGGCCGGTTTGGCACCTTTCTGGCGTGCAGCGCCTACCCCACATGCCAACGAACCCGGCCCGTCAGCCTCGGCATCGCCTGCCCGGAGACCGGATGCGGCGGCTATCTGACCCGGCGCCGCTCTCAACGAGGACGCACGTTCTACGGATGCAGCAAATATCCGACATGCAAATTTGTCGTCTGGGATACACCCGTTGCCGTCGCTTGTCCCTCCTGCACTTCGCCTATCATGGTCGAAAAAACCGATAAGCCCGGTGCGGCAGGGCTTCAGTGTCCCCGGTGTCATCACCGCATGCCCCACCCGCATCCACCGACGGAACATCCGGAGCACGCAACAAGCGAGCCTCAACCCGTATAAAACCGCGCAGGAACCTCCCATGCAGGCGCTGGTAGATCGATTTCTCGAACATCTCCGCGAAGAACGCAATTTTTCGCCGCATACCTGCGCCGCCTATGCGGCGGACCTCAGCCAGTTTGCCGCTTTTTTGCGCACACACACGCCCACCGAACAAACAGGGCCGGAGCAGGCGACAAAAACGACGGTACGGGCTTTTCTGGCCCATCTACACGGACACGGATATGCCCGCCGCACGATTGCCCGGCGGTTTGCCGCGCTCCGCTCCTTTCTCTCCTATCTGTGTCAGGAGGGCATGCTGGAGGCCAACCCGACCTTGTATCTTGCCATCCCCAAAACACCCCGCAAATTGCCCCACTTTCTCGATTCCGTTCAGATAAAGGCATTGCTGGAACTTCCCGACCGCTCGACCGTCTGCGGTCAGCGCGATGCCGCGATACTCGAATTGCTCTACACGACCGGCATACGGCTCTCGGAACTCGTCGAACTCGACCTGCCCGCCGTCGATCTTGTCGAAAAACGAGTCCGCGTGCGGGGAAAAGGGGATAAAGAACGGATTGCCCCCTTGGGCGTGTATGCGTGCGAGGCGCTTGCCGCCTATCTCAAAATACGCCCGTCGATCCTGTCCGGCACAGACCGCCGAACACAGCCGTTGGCCCTGTTTCTCAACCGAGCCGGAAAACGTCTCACCGGGCGCGGCGTGCAGTACCTGCTGGCGCGCTACGGTCGCCGTATCGGAGCGGAACGTCTCACACCCCACATGCTTCGTCATACCGCCGCCACCCACCTTCTCGATGCCGGGGCGGATCTCATGGCGGTCAAAGAACTGCTGGGGCACGAGCGACTGTCCACCACACAAGTATATACCCACGTAGCGCTGGATCACCTCAAACGCGCCTACGAGAAAGCCCATCCGAGGGCATGAGCCAAATATATGGTACGACATTTTCTTGCCCTGTCCGATTTTACGGCGAACGAACTTCGGGATAGCCTTGCACTGGCCTCCGAAATAAAAGACCGGCTCAAAAGAGGAGAACGCTTCGAACCCCTCAAAGGTAAAGTGCTGGCGATGATTTTTCAAAAACCGTCCAGCCGCACCCGTGCCTCGTTCGAAGCCGGTATGTTTCAATTGGGGGGACATGCCATGCACTTCGCCCCCGATACGATCGGTTTTGGTGTCCGCGAACCTGCAAGAGACATCGCCCGCATCCTGTCGCGCTATAGCGACGGCATCGTCGCCCGGCTTTTCGGTCATGCCGACATAGAAGAACTCGCCCGATTTTCCGAAGTGCCCGTGATCAATGGACTGACCGATTTCTCGCATCCCTGCCAAATCATGGCCGATCTGCTGACCATACTCGAACACCGAGGGAGTCTTGAAAATCTGCACATCGCCTTTATCGGCGACGGCAACAACGTGGCAAACACCTGGGTCGACGCTGCCTCGCTCCTGCCCATGCAGCTTACCGTCGCCTGTCCGCCCGGCTACGAACCCGACGCCGACTTGACCCAACGCGCCCTTGCCACAGGGGTCAGCCGTATCGTCATCGGAACCGACCCGCTCGACGCGGTCCGAGACGCCGATATCGTCTATACCGACACATGGACCAGCATGGGCCAGGAACGCGATCGCCAACAACGACTCAAGGCGTTTCAGGGGTATCAAGTCAACACCCGTCTTCTGGCCGCCGCGCCGGAAAAAGCCCTGATCATGCACTGTTTGCCCGCACACCGTGGCGAAGAAATAACCGAAGAATTCCTCGAAGGCCCCCGCTCCATCGTCTTCGACGAAGCCGAAAACCGGCTCCACGCACAGAAGGCGATTTTGGTAAAACTGCTTTCGTGCGCCTGACCGCCTATTCACTCGTCTTGCTGATCGCGGCAGGCTGTGCCCAAGAAGGCACGCCACCAGGCGGTCCACCCGACACGTTTGCGCCCCGTATCGTCGAATTTTCTCCACCCCACCGCGCCGTATCGGTGCCGGTTTCCGTCACCCCCGTTCTTACCTTTAACGAACGGATCGACACCCGCTCGCTCGAAGAAGCCCTGCTCGTCGTTCCGCTCGTCTCCTTCAAACTCGAATCCAATTGGGATGGAAACGAGATTACACTCCGTTTTGCCGAGCCGCTACAGAAAGCGCAGACCTACGTGGTCACGCTTGGAACCGCCATACGCGACATGCGCGGCAATCGCATGACCGCCGCAACCATATACGCCTTTTCGACGGGACCGGTCATCGACAAAGGCGAAATATCCGGTAGCGCAGCCGTCGGGCCGCAACCGGTTTCAGGTGCCTATATATGGGCGTATGACGTAAACCAAAAACCGTCGCCCGATCCCGCCCGAATCCCTCCCGACTATATCGTGCAAACCGGAACCGATGGAACTTTTGCCTTTTCCAACCTGTCGGCAGGTGTATATCGGATTTTCGCCTTTCAGGACCGAGGCCGCGATCTGCGTTATGACATAGGGGTCGATCCGATCGGAGTGCCCCCACAGGACATCATCTTGAGCGATTCCATCGTAACCGGCGGCCCGGTCCGTCTGGAAATGACCGTCCGCGATACGACGGGGCTTCGGATACAGTCGATCCGGACCATCCACACGCGCCAGGTAAACGTCCGGATCAACACGCCGATTCCTGAAGAAGAACTTCATACACCGAACGGATTCCGAATTCGTGCTGCTGACGGACCCGATACCCTCGGCGTTACGACGGTATACCGCGATCCGACAGATTCTTCTACGATTACGCTTCTGACCGCTCCGCAACAGCGTTCGCGTCAGTACATGCTTTTGCTCCCTCCGCTCAAAGACCGAAGCGGAAGAAGGCTGACAGAACAAAATGCGTCCGGCGGATTTACCGGCACTTCGCTGAACGACGACGCTCCGCCTGTGCTCAAATGGACCGATCCACCCGACGGGACGAAACAGACCGCAACGGATGCTGGCCTCCGGCTTGCCTTTAGCGAGGCGCTTCGGGTAGATCCGGATGCCATACGACTTTTTGCCGCCGATAGCCTGATCGCGACGACGCTGAGTTGGTCGTCACCTGCCGTTGCCGTGATAAAACCCGATACCCTGCTGCCTGACACGGACTATCGAATCGAGATCGTGGCCGCCGGGGTACGCGATGCAGCAAGACTTTCGCTCGATACCGGCAAAATGGAGACAGATACACTCCGGGTGACGTTTCGCACGATAAATCCGTCGGTATACGGTGTCGTCTTAGGCACGACGACGGACCGGGATGCAGATGCGCAAGGCCCGGTGATCCTCACCTTTACCGATGCCAAAAAACAGTCCCGCCGTATCCGTCTGGAAACGCCGGGACCGTACCGGGCCGAGACATTACTTCCGGGGAAATATGTACTCCACACTTACCGCGACGCCAACGCCAACGGCATACAAGACACCGGATCGGTGTCCCCGTTTGTTCCGGCGGAGCGAAGCGTCGTGCGATCCGATACGGTCGTCGTGCGATCCGGATGGGAAACCGAGGGCATCGACATCGAAATCGTTCCGTAGACCATACGTGCTGAGTTGCCGCATGGTTTTTGGATGCTTGACACTACCGTAATTTGGATCGATATTGTTTTAGAAGTTGTTGTGTTAAACCAAGCTGCGCCTATAAATTTTGATTTCAAGACGGAGTTTTGCATGTCCGTTACGTTTGACCCTTCCGGGAGAAGACATGAGCCTGTCGCTCGAAGAAACCATCCGTACGCTAAAACGCGACGGCATCGTAACGGTAGAAGGGGTGTTCTCGGAACGTGAGATGACCGAGTTCCGGGGGTTGCTCGACAAGACCATTATAGAGGCTTTGCAGGTGGATCGGTACAAAGGCCGTCCTACCGACAAACTGCTTGGCAGGGCCAAGGACACGGTGTGGTTGTTGTGGGAGTTGTATGCCGTATGCGAGGGCGGACTACGTTTTACCCGCCATCCTGCTATCGTCCGGGTGCTGGAAACCGCACTCGGCGAACCCGCCATCCAATCCAGCATCGGCACGATGTTTGACAAGGTGTCGGGCGGCGATGCCGAGATCGGCTGGCATCAGGACAACTTTTTTATCATGCTCCCTTCCCAAGGCTGCGAGGTGGACTGGGGCAAAACATGGCATCAGTTTAACCATATCCACGTACGACCGACCGAACTCAAGTGGACGGAAGACTATTTCAAGAAGACGATCATTGTGCGGATCAACGTGGATGCCCAGACGATAGAAAACGGCTGTATGCGCATCATACCGGGTTCCTATCACGAAGGGCCATTGGAGCTTAAGGGCGGTCAGGAAGAATATGTAAAGACCCGTGAATCCGAAGCGGTAGACTGTGTTGCGGGGATGGGAAGCGTCACCTTTTATTTTCCTACGACACTTCACAGTTCGGGGCGAAGCATCGCGCCGGAAGGTACGCACCGCCGCGCCGCCGCGCACCGGGTGCGCGGCGCCAGTCTCCGGATACCGGATTGGGATTGGCCGACCGACTGGGAAGGTGCGCTTTATCCGATCATGCCGGAAACCGGTTTTGACCGCAACCCATTTGCATAGACGGAAAAGGCGGACGCTCGTGAGATACCTCGTCCTTTTGTGTATGGCCCTTTTGGTGTGGTCGATCCTCCCGTCCTCTGCCGTGGGGCTGGACGGAAAAATGGTCCGTTTTACGGGAGGGTCGGGTGTTTCCATCCCCATGGGTGCGCCCGGCCATCTAAAAACGGACCACGACTCGCTGCTCGTATTTACGGTCGTAGACGATGCAAGGCTTCGTATGTCGATTCCGTACAAAGCCGTTACCGGGCTTGAATACGGCCAGGAAGTAAGCCGCCGCGTAGCGATGGCGCTCGCCTTGCGCAGCTACTTACCCCTGCTTTCGAAAACCCGAAAACATTTTCTGACCATCGATTACACGGATACGGGCGGAGCGCCGCAGACCGTCGTTTTCGAACTGGGCAAGGAGGTCGTGAGTCCGCTTCTTGCCATCCTCGAGGCGAAAACCGGCAAAAAGATCGTCCCGCAAGACGACGAAGCACGCAAGACGCTCAACCGGAAATAATCGCTTTCCCGGTAATGTTCTTGCAACGAACTCCTCCCCGCTTCCAGCCCCGCGATTCCGCGAACACCCGCGATCCATAGCGATATTCCCGACGATAAGGACAGGTTCATGGTTTCTCCTTGGTATCGGACTTATTTTGGCGGCGATTATCTGCGTTTCGACCGTCACGAGGACACGACGCTCGAAGTGGAAGGGCTTTGCCGTTTGCTCGGCGCACCCGAAAACGGTCCCGTGCTGGATGTCGGCTGCGGCTATGGTCGCCACGCGCTTCCGCTGTCGGAGCGCGGTTATCGCGTCGTCGGGTACGACCTTTCCGAGGCGATGATGGAAAAAGGACGTTCTCAACCCTCTGCCGTTCGGTGGGTCAGGGGGGACATGCGGGAGTTGCCTTTTTCCGGGGTGTTCGATAACGTCGTCAGTCTGTTTACCTCGATAGGCTATTTCGAGGACGAAGCCGACAATTTTGCGGTCTTCCGCGAGATTGCCGGAGCGCTACGGCCCGGCGGGCGGTTTATCGCCCAGATGGTTAACCGGGACTATCTGATCCGGCATTTTCAACGCGAAGCCATACTCCGCGAGGACGGACTGCTAATCCTCGAAGAACGTGTCTTCGATCCGATGGGTAGCCGAGTGCATACCGAGACTACCGTAATCGACAAGCGACGGACACGCCGGTATACGCTGAGCATACGGGTATATACGATTACCGAGTTGGACATGCTACTGGCCGCGGCAGGGTTGGTCGTCCGAGAAATATACGGAGGTCTGGATTTCCGGACATACGATTGGGATACCAACCAGTTGGTCGTCGTGGCGGAAAAACCGACTTCGGTTCCCGAAAACCGTTGACATGAGGGCGGTCTGTCCTACCTTGAAGAGTAGGCTCGATAGGATATTTGATTTCGGAGATATATATGACGTCACCCGCTTGGTTTTCCGTATGGATGCGAACGACCACCTTTCTGTTGATGGGAGGATGGATGGTGGGTTTGGGTTGCGTACGCACCCATACCGCTCCCTTGGAGGACAAGGAAGGGTACTACAGGGTGATCGAAACGGCGACGCAGGGTCGCCTTGCCCGAATAAGGCTAAACAGCGGTGACGAGCAGACCGGCATGCAGGTGCGCGTGACGGTGGATTCGGTAAGCTGGATGACACCCGACCCGGTTACTCGTGTGCTTTCCCGAAGACAGAGCGTTCCCGCATCCGGAGTCCGCGAAATCACGGTCGTGCGTCATGGCAAAAGCACCTTGATCGGCGCAGCCATCGGCGCAGCCATCGGCTTCGGTTTTGGCGGGTTGCCCACGCTCAATCATTCTTCCGGAGCTAGCATGTCGGTTACCCGACGGATTCTGCTGTTCGGAAGCGCATTTGGTTCCGTCGGTTTGATAGGCGGGGCCATCGCCGGGTACAAAAAACCCGTACGTGACATTTTTCTGTTTGACGAATACTTGGCCGACTCTCCCTCGCTTTTGCTGGCGAAACAACTCAAAGGTACGCAGGTAGGCGTTGATGAGGTGGTCAACCGGTTACGCAAGATGATCGCAGGCATAGACCCGAAACAGGTGCGCGAAGAGATTACCGCCACCAACATCGTATACCGGATCGGCGATACGCCGTTCTGTATGATGAGCATGGAAGGCAGACGGGTAAATCTCTATCTTTCGGTTCGCCAGCTTGATGTTGCCGATCCGCAGGGGCTTTTGCGGAGATGGTCGTCAAATGAAAGCTGGTTTTCGATTACTCCGGGCGGAGATTACGAATATGCTCTGTCGCTGATCCTGCAAGCGTATCGACGGGTACTGGCGGGTGGATGAGGATGCATCCCCAACCCGCAACCATACAGGAGGTATCATGATGCGAGCCTTGTTCGTCGGCGTCTGTCTCATAACCGCTACGGTTTTTTCCGCATACGCTCAGTCCATGGAAAAAACCGTTTCCGACCCAAAGGCCGTCGCCATCGCTGATCAGGTGGTGCAGGCAATGGGCGGACAGGACGCATGGAACAATACCCGCTATATCCGATTTTCGTTTTTCGGATCCCGGATGCACCATTGGGACAAGTGGACCGGTCGATACCGTGTCGAGTGGAAACGAGACGAGAAATCGTATTTGGTGCTTATGAATCTCAACACCGGTGAGGGACGGGGGTTTGTCAACGGCGTGGAAACGACGGACGAAGAACGCAAGACCTTGCTCAAGCAGGGACGCGATGCATGGATCAACGATACGTACTGGATGCTGATGCCCTACAAACTCCGCGATCCGTGCGTCACGCTCACCTACGCCGGAGAAGAGACAACAGACGGTGTGGTATACGACAAACTGCACCTTAGTTTCGATCAGGTCGGTAATACACCCGGTGACGAATACTGGGCGTATATCAACCGGCAGACGCATCTGATGGACAAGTGGGTATTTCTGCTTCAACTTCGCCAAGGGCAAAGCGAACGCTCGCGTGGGGAGTATCGGTGGAACAACTGGCAGAAATACGGACGTATCCTGTTGTCACCGGAACGCGAAGGGGCGAACGGTCAGAAGCGTATCATGGATAAGATTGCCGTGTTTGACACGCTTCCCGATGCGATTTTCGATTCACCGGAGTCTGTTCCGGGAATGTAATACCGATTTGGGGTTTTAGATTGTCGGCATGCTATCGAGGGAGCAGGGTTTGAGCAGGGCAACGCGCATGAAAAAACCATTAGGGGTGGAGGTTCTGACGTGACCACGCCGGTGCATATTGCGGTGGATCACCCTGAAAAGGGCCGGATGACGATATTTTGGGACGACGGCAGTGCGTGTGTGTACGAACTGGCCGCTTTGCGCAAAGCCTGTCCTTGCGCCGGTTGTCGGGAATTGCGACAACAGATGGATCAAGGAGGCAGTTTGGTGCTACTGGCTTCCTCAGCCATCGACCCTAGCGTCGAAATCGGAGCGGTAGATACGGTGGGGCGATATGCACTCCAGTTTACATGGAACGACGGGCACAACACCGGTATTTATACGTATGAGTTTCTGCAAGAAACAGGAAGTTCGCTCGAGTAGCGATAAGAGAAAAGGAACGAGCCGTGCCTCCTGAACCACAACGCAACGTCAAAATAAAGGTGGGGCTACTGGGTATAAACCATCCGCACGCCCGCTCCCACTTACGCACCCTCGAACTCATCGACGAGGTGGAGTCCATCTCGGCGTGGGACGAAGGGGAAGTCGTTCTTGATGTGTTGAAAAAAGAAAACCGTCCCAAACTCGAAACTTCTCCGACGACACTCGAAACCGTGCTCAACCGAGCGGATATTCCGGTCGTGGTTTGTCTTGGCCAGAACAACCGAAACCCAGATTTGATCATCCGGGCCGCCGGCGCGGGAAAACACATCCTGACGGAAAAGCCGGTGGCTTCCAACACACGCGATCTGTCGAGTGTGTTGGCTACGGTTCGTCATGCGGGCATCCATCTCGGCATTTTCTACACATGGCGACACAACCCTATTGCGCGGGATATCCGTGCCATGATCGAGCATGGCGCCATCGGGCGGGTCATGACCGTCGAATCCCGTATGGTTACGTCGCAGGTACAACACCGGGATCCCACCCACTGGCTGTTCAAGAAAAACGTGGCGGGAGGCGGCATTTTGAGCTGGCTCGGCTGTCACTGGATCGATCTGATTCGTTTTATCATTCAGGACGAAGTGGAAGGCGTCTCGGCGATGACGGGAACGCTAAACGGAGTAGCGATAGACGTAGAGGATACGGCGACGGTACTGATGCGAATGAAAAGCGGCGCGATCGCCACGCTTCATGCGGGATATCTGATCTCGATGAGCGATCTGGGTTTTAACCGCGCTTCCTACGATACCTATCTGTGTTTCCGGGGTCTCAAGGGCCATATAGAATGGCATCCCACCGAACCAGACGCACCGGTCGTGCTGGAGACGTCGGCACCCGGGTGGTGCACGACGCCCCGGCGCGAGCTTAAGTATGCGTTGGCGCCATCCGAAGCGTATGGCGGGCTGTATGGACAGGAATTCGTCCGGCAGTTTATACTGTCGGCTATGCGAAAAGATCCGCCGCCAAACAACGGTGACAATGCCCTGCAGGTGCTTCGCATCATCGAGGCGGCGTATCAGGCCAGCACGCACGGGCGTTTTGTAAAGGTAGAAGAAAAGGAATAGGGCAGGGCGCGTACGCCCGAACGAACAAGGAGCCATGACGTGCGTGTAGAAGAACGGCTGGAGGAACTCGGTCTTGACCTGACGGAGCCTGCGGGGGAAAACAGCAAGATCGCACCGGCGGTGCAGACCGGCCATCTTATTTTTACCTCACTGTTTTATTCGGAAGAAAAAGGAAAGTTTGGCAAAGACATCCTAGCCGCACAGGGATACCAGATTGCACAGACTGTCGCTGTCCAATGTCTCGGTGCGCTCAAAGT